>OGCI01000286.1_pt1 | contig 63676 bp, 53 predicted proteins | sample 1570021 | NCBI WGS metagenome assembly OGCI01 (sample SAMN06264664, study PRJEB24512) | hot springs metagenome | isolation source: Hot spring water | place: South Africa: Tshipise | collected 2015-06-21
GGGATGACGGAATGGCCGGATGGCGGGATGACGGAATGGTGGGATGGTGGATGGCGGGATGGCGGGATGGCGGGATGGCGTCCCGGCGTCCCGGCGTCCCGTAGGGGCGAATAATTATTCGCCCCTACGGGACGTTATCGATAATGCAACGTTCGCGGCAACGGGACGTTATCGGTAATGCAACGTTCGCGACAACGGGACGTTCGCGGCAACGGGACATTGCCGCATCGTTTCGTCACGATTGTCGTCACGGTCATTGACGCCAACGATACGGGTCATCGGGATCGATCCCGTAAACGATCACCGGTGGAATGGGGACGGCGGCGCATATTCCGTCCACGTTGAACCATTATCCGCCACGCTTCATCAGGATCAATCCCGGAACGAAGACGCTGATCGCTGATCCGGTTGGCCTGTCGGTCATTGAGCTCGGCAATTTCGCGCATCAATTCTTCGTCCTCAGGCGAAATATTAACCTGCTCGCGCCAGTAGCGCCAGGCTGCAAAGCCGATCATCCCCAACAGTAGGGTGACCAGTATAGCTATCAGCACACCGCCGAGTTGTTCCATAGGTTGCCTCCAGCCGTCATCACAGGTTACCGTTCGTTTGAATTTGGTAATGGTTGATTAATCACCTTCCGAATCGCTCCTAACAGTTGATACCGTGTAAACGGTTTACTCAATATCGGATAGGGTGACTCATCTCCATTTGCCAGAATCCGTTGCACATAGCCTGACATCAAAATGACGCGCACGTGTGGCAGTAATTGCTGTAACTGCCGGCCCAGTGAAATACCATCGGTGTGAGGCAAAACCACATCGCTGATGAGCAGACGCAGATCGTCGCCATAACTTAATGCCAGATCAATCGCCTCTTGCGCATGGGTTGCTTCCAAAACAGTATAACCCTGTTCACGCAACAACCGTGCCGCTGATTGCCTCACCTCAGGTTCATCTTCAACCAGCAAGATAGTCTCGTGACCGGTATAATCGACATTCTGAGCGACGGTTGGTTGCTCATCGTCGAGCGGGATCGCTTCGCGGGCAATCGCCGGCAGCGCGACAGTAAAGCAACTGCCAGCATTAGGCTGACTTTCCACTGCAAAAAAACCACCATGCTGGGTCACTATCCCATCGCAGATGGCCAGACCGAGGCCACTACCCTTACCGATCGGCTTGGTTGTAAAGTATGGTTCGAAGAGATGGGGGAGTATTGCAGCATCGATCCCGATACCGGTATCACACACCGACAGAAGCACATACTTACCCGCTTGCGCTTTGCTAAAGGATGGGATCTCGCTGGCAGAAAGGTATGTCATCGCTGTGCGAATGATCAAGTCACCTCCATCAGGCATCGCATCGCGCGCATTGACCACCAGGTTAATTAACACCTGTTCAAATTGATGCGGATCGATCATCACCTGGTCAATTGGCTCACTCAATTCTAACCGCAGACGAATATGTTCTCCGATCAATCGCCGCATCATATTCATCGTATCATTAATCTGGCGATTCACATCAATCGGTCGAGGCTGTCCGGGCTGGCGGCGAGCAAAGGTGAGCAACTGGCGCACCAGCTCACTGGCGCGGGCTGCGCTCTGACGGATCAGCTCAAGCTCAGCATGGATGGGATGATCTGGCTCGATCTCGAGCATGGCCAGCTCAACATTTCCGGTAATGACGGTCAAAATGTTGTTAAAATCATGCGCAATACCGCCAGCCAGTTGACCAATCGCCTCCATCTTCTGCGCCTGCAACAACTGCTGCTGCAATTTAGCCTGCTGCTGTTCAGCAAGTTTGCGTTCGGCAATCTCGCGCTGGGCAGCAGTGTACAGATTCGAATTGTCGAGCACGAGCGCAGCCAGTTGCGTTAGCAGCATCGCATGCTGAATTTCATCAGGCGTAAATGGCGCGCCATCCTGATCACGCGCCATTCCCAACACACCCAAACATTCATCGCCAACCACAATCGGCAAAACCATGGCCGGCCCAAAGTTGAGCTGCGCATAATCGGGGGGGTGATCCGGCCACTGCGTATAATTGAGCACGATTGCAGGCTGGCGGGTCTGAAAGGCGCGCCAGGAGAGCGGCGCGCTGGCCGGCGTTTCAGAACGCAACAGATGATCGGGTAGTGATGGCGTACATGCGCGCACAACCAGGGTATGCTCGCCTTCAGCCATCAAAAGTTCGGTATAGCTGACGTTGAGCAGACGATAGGCACTATCGGTAATCGCTTGCAACAAATCCTTCATCTCGCGGCGATTGAGCCAGTCGAACGTGAGCCGATGAAGCGCTGCCAGTTGATCGTGTTGACGACGCAGATTCTCTTCGGCGCGGCGGATGTCGGTGATGTCAACATCCATGCAGACAACGTCGGTCACCTGCCCGCGCATAAACAGCGGGAACATAGCCGAGTAGAGCCAGCGTTGCTCGCCAGTTTTGGTGTGGATCTGCCACGCGCGTGGTGGCAATGCCTGTCCGGTTGTCCAGATTTGCTCAAGCTCATGTTCAAACTCAACCACTTCATCGCCGCTCAGAATGAGATCCTGGATGCGGCGACCGCAAGCTTCAGCGGCGGTATAGCCGTAAAACTGCTCGCAGACCCGGTTCCATTCCAGCACAATACCGTTGCGGTCAAAGCGCTGGATCGCCACAAGCGGCGTTTGCTCAATAATATCGGTGAAGCGCCGAAGAGCTTCTTGCAGTTGTCGCTCAGCCTGTTTGCGTTCGGTAATTTCACGAAAGACCAGGATCCGACCACTTGATCGGCCACTACGATCGAAGATGAGATCGAGAGTAATATCGAAGAAACGCTCAGGATGCTCAGGGCAATTCAGCTCGATACGTTGCGACTGCGCGATTTGTAACGCGGACAGTAATGCAGGCCATTTGAGCGTGTCTGACAATAGTCGGTTGCGTTCGAGCAACCGACCGAAGAGACGTTGCGCAGCAGGATTGAAATCAACGATGCGATCCTGGCGGTCGGTCACAATCATTGCATCCGCCATTGCTTCAATGACGCGATCGCGGGCAACAGGCACCAGATTGAGAAACTGGTGGCGGTATAGCCCTGCAATGATGAATGGAGCTGAGAGCAAAAAAGAGATGGGAGTAAAATCGATACCCAGCGCAGTAACCTGACTCAAGAATGCGCCATTCGAGAGAAAAGGAAACAGGAAACCTGCACCGATCAACAAAGCCTGACGCCGAAAGAGCGGCGATGCCTGCCAGAAAGCGCCGACAATCAGAGCCAGTCCGACCGTGAGACAGATGTATGAATAGCCGATATGTACCCAAAACCAGCGACCGGGCACAATTTCGAGCTGGCTGTTCGGTGGCTGACTGAGACGCAGTTCCTGGAAGAAAAGATGATGCCAGTCATTCGTTAGCGCAAGTAGCAATGTTGTCGCCGGGAGCGCGAAGAGTAACCAGCGCGCGCGTGAGCGACTCCACGGTTGAAAATCAAGATAAGATACCGCGAAGAGGAGCCAGCCTGGCGGTAGTACCACAATCCCAACCTGTTGGGCAAGACGCCAAAAGACCTTGGCTTCGAGCGTTGTCACCAGTAGTTCGATTGCGTCAGCCCCGGCCCAAACCGTGATGGACACCAACATCAGGATAAATTCGGCCCCGCTTGGCACAGTTCGGCGCGGCCAGAGGTATATGGCTACGCCAGCAGCCACAAGGCAGACGACAATTAGCGAGCCGACCAGTATTTCAATCGTCAGCATGGTTTTTCCTCCGGCGCAGTGAACGACAGCGTGAGTGATGTTGCGCCGACTGCTATTGTATGTCGATATTGTAGCCGGAAATGGACAGTTTCGGATAGCATTAGTATAGCTTGACAGAAAAAGCAATCCGTTTAATATATAGATTACGTTCCCGATAAATAAAATCACAGTTGAAAGATTGCGCGGCAAAGGCTGCCGCAAATGTTCATGGCAGCGCGGTTGCGCTTATCGGTGGCGTACCGGGTACATTTGTTCAGCGACGTTACGCGAGTGTATCTCGCGACGCGGGGAGACAGGTATGGCGCCTATTTGGGGTTTGCGCGAATTTTTGCGCCGCAAGCGGCAGGCACTGGCCTCGTTTCGCGCTCGCCTGCGCGAACAACCACCGACGCCAGTTGCGTTGCGCGCTACGGTAACTGTGGCAGCCGGCACCGGTTTGCGTCCAGTGCGGGTGCGTGAGCATAGCGTATTGAGTGATTCAGGCCCTGCTCTCGGCGGCTATGATCTGGGACCGAATGCGCCAGAGCTGTTGCTCGCGGCAATGGCGAGCTGCATTGCCCATTCGGCGCTGGCGCTGGCCGCCGATCGCGAGCTGGAACTTGACGATTTGCGTGTTGAAGTGACCGGCCAGATCGACTATCGTGGCGCAATGGGAGTGAGCGCTGATGCGCCGGTTGCGCCAACCGGCCTTAGCTACACCCTGCACTACCGCGGTGAGGTGAGTGATAGCGAGATGGCTGCGCTGCAAGCCGATCTGGAACGTTTGTGCCCGGTATTGCTGGCGGTATTGCAGCCGCAACCGTTGCGCGGTCGCGTTGAGCGGTTGCCGGAACATACATAACAGGATCCGCCTGATTGCAATTGTGAAGGAGTGCTGTCTATGTGTCCACCACGCTTCATCGACTCGCTGCAGTCACCTGAGATCAGCCGGCGTAGCCTGCTCAAATTCGGTCTTGGCGCAGCAGTTGCTGCCGTCGCGGCGCCGTTCACAGCCGAGGCTGCAACTACCAGCCGGGTGAGCTTCAACAATGTCGCCGATCTCACGCACCTCCTTGGAACGCAATTTCCACTCTTCCCCGGCGCGGCGCCATTTCAGATCACGCCGGTCGTCTTCCACGACCGTGATGGCTACTATGGAAGCATTCTCAACTACTGGGAACATTCAGGCACTCATATGGATGCGCCAGTACACTTTGCTCCCAACGGTCTCTTCGTTGACCAGATACCGGCGCGGTCGCTGGTTGTGCCGGCAGTGGTAATCAATATCACCGAGCGGGCAGCGCGCGATCCCGATACGGTGGTGACGCCAGACGATATTCGAGCCTGGGAGCGACGCTATGGGCGGATTCCAAACAATGCGGCTGTCTTAATGGCGAGCGGTTGGGGAGCGCGGGCACACTCGGTTGAGCTGTTTCGCAATACCGATTCTAGTGGCGTGATGCATTTTCTAGGTTTTGGCAAAGATGCAATCGATTTCCTGTTGACTGAGCGCAGTATCAGTGGAATTGGCGTCGATACGCTGAGTCTCGATCACGGTCCTTCGACCTCGTTTGCTGTGCATTATACGTTGTTGCCAACCAATCGCTGGGGACTGGAAAATCTGGCCAATCTCGAATCGATCCCGCCGAGTGGGGCAACTCTGGTGGTCGGTGCGCCGAAGATTGCTGCCGGTTCAGGCGGGCCGAGCCGGGTGTTTGCTTTGTGGTGATAGCGTAATGCCAGGGCGTACATTCGCGCGCCCTGGCAATATTTGTTAATTTATCGCCAGAAACGCCAGTAACATCATGCCGGCGCTTCCAACTAATTGCCCAATACTCCAGAAACCCAAAACATCCCAACTGGAGGGATCGGCCCATGCCCCCTTCCGTAGCCGGTTGATCAGCCAGATACCGATGGGAGCGGTTGTGAGCGGCGCGACGGCGACCAGCCAAGGCACTCCACCGGCAGTGATAAGCGGCAGTGAGGTGAAAGCCGCCACAATCGCGCCAATCTGCCACTGCACGACCCGCTGCGGGCCAACGATGACGGCCAGTGTGCGCTTTCCGACTGCTCGATCACCGGTAACATCCGGCAAGCTAACCGCAACCAGCATGGCAAATTGCAGGCAGCAGAGGGGAATAACGGCCAGGACGATGATTGGCTGGATCGTGCCGGTCTGGAGCGTAAATCCGGCAATCGCTGTCATTCCCGGCACTAGTAGCGCGCCGATGACCTCACCCCAACCGCGTCGGTGCAGATAGAGCGGCGGCCCGCTGTAGACCCACGCCAGCGCAATGGCGATGCCAAACACGCCAATACTTAGCGTCGGATCAGGTGAGCGCACTGCGCTCAGCAGCGCCAAAAGGAGGGCCAGTCCACCCCAGCCTAACGCCGCCACCAGCGCTACCTGTGCCGGCAAGCGACCTGCGGGCAAGACACGACTCCCGCCTGACCAGCGAGTTGGCGTCGTGTTGGCACAGTCGGCATCACGATCAAAATAATCGTTACTGTAATGGTTCATAAGCTGCGCGCTCAAGGTAGTTAACAGACCGAGCAGCGCCAGCCCGCTGTCGCGTGGCGCGACTCCTGCTGCAGCAACGCCGACGCCATAAAAGATGGCGCCGCCGAGCAAGTGTAGCGGACGACCGAGCCGAATGAGATCGATTGAGGTCTGCAACCAGTTGGCGTGCATAGCCAGAAACCCGCTATTCCGCTTCGCTTTACCGCGCGCCGGTCAATTGGTCAGTTGATAGATACTGAGCAAAGCAAACTCAGTATAGAAAATACCCCACAGAAACATGTAAAAATTTGTAATCGACTGTTGTTGCCGTAGATCGACCCGTAGACTCACCAGCCAGAAGAGTGCGATCACTATCGTGTGGCTTAAGGCCAGGAAACCGGCGGCAAAAGCGGGCAGCGACCAGATCCCAACCCCGATTGGCAACAGATAACACATCGTCAACAATAGCCGGCCAAGTTGCAACACCCGTTGTGGCCCCAACCGGGTGGTCAACGTCTCGATCTGGTAGAGACGGTCGCCGCGGTCGTCAGGCAAATCTTTGTAGAGCGCAATCACCAGCGCGAAGCCGAAGAAGAAGACGCCGGCCAGAATAAGGGTAGTCAGTGGCAGTTCGACTTGCAGCCAATGCTGATAATGGAGCGCCAGACCGATATTGGCAATCACTCCGCGCGCGCTGGCGATACTCAACGCAGCGGCAAACGGTCGTCGCTTCAGCCGCAGCGGGGGTAGCGAGTAGAGTGAACCGATCAGCGCAATGATCGCCACCGTCCACCACAAGGGAGGACTCAGGAAGAGCGCGCCGATGAGCGCAATCGTTAGCGCTACAGCAACAATGCGCATACCAGCACGCGCGCTCAGCCTGCCGGCGGCTATCGGCAACCATGGCTTGTTAATGCGGTCAATTGCCACATCGGTCAACTGGTTGATCCCAACCACGTAAAGATTCAGGGCCAGACAGACGATCAGAGTCGCAAATGCTAATCCGATCAGATCAGGCGAGAGTAGACGCCACCCGGCGACGATAATCAACATGGTCACAACTTGCACGCTGGTGGCAATGATAGTATGTGGGCGAGCAAAATCGTAGAGCAGGCGCAGTTGCTGCGTCATGAGAAATGACCTGTACATTCAGTTGATATAATCGATTGCAGATAAAGGTGAAGATTTAATTATTGATATTTGTATCATACGTTGGAGGCTGAGGCGTTGTCAATAGAAGATCGGGGAACAGAGACGCAGCGACACCATCGACCCGTTCACGCTGCGTCTCCGCAAGAAGTTAACGCGCGTTCTGCAAAGCCGCCAGTGCCTCGTCGATGTCGGCGGCAGTATGTTCAGCGCTAATCTGAAAACGAATGCTATCATCACCGCGGGGCACGACCGGGTACATAATGGCGGTGGCGAGCACGCCGCGAGCGAAGAGCTGATCGACCAGCGCCGCTGTTGCTGCTGGATCACGCACAAAGAGCGGCGCTACCGGATGGTCACCGGGTAGCGTCTCGAAACCGTTGTCGCGCAATCCCTGCCGGAAACGCGCTGTCATTGCGCGGAGATGGGCCAGACGCTCTTGCCCCTCAGCGCTATCGAGAATAGCAAGCGCGGTAATTGCCGCGCTCGCTTCAGCCGCCGTAATCGGATTGGAATAGATGTACGTTGGGCTGGTTTCACGCAGACTATCGATCAACACCTGTGGGCCGGTGACATAACCACCGTTAGCGCCAAACGCTTTGCCAAGCGTGCCGATCAGCAGATCGGCTTGCGCGCCGCAGTATTCCTCACAACCGCGACCGGTTGCGCCGAACGCTCCCACTCCGTGCGAGTCATCAACGATCAGAAGCACATTTTCGGCAAAAGCGACATCGTGGCGGGCCACAATGTCGGCGATGCGGTCGAGCGGCGCATGCACACCGCGCATCGAGAAGATGCCATCGGTGATCACGATGGCGCGCCGGCACGAACGGGATGCCTGCGCCAATGCCGCATCAAGCTGATCGAGATCGAGATGGCGGTAGACCAGTTTCTCGCGCGGACGAGCCAGCCGGATGGCGTTAATGATGCAGTTGTGGTTTAGTTCATCGCTGATGATAGCTGTATCGGGCGTGGTCAGTGATGTGATGACGCTCAAAACTGTCGCATAGGCGCTGGAGAAGAGCATAGCAGACTCGCGATGGTGAAAAGCCGCCAAACGTTGTTCTAGCTCGACGTGCGGCGCAAGTGTGCCACTGATAAAGCGGACAGCGCCAGGCCCGACACCGAAGCGGTGGGTGGCCGATTCGGCGGCTTCAATCAGGCGCGGATCGCTGGCTAACCCCAGGTAGCTGTTTGAATTCATGCGAATAAACACCTGATCGTAGCCGGCGACACGGTAGCGCGGCCCGCGGATGCCATCACCTGGAATTCGCTCAGTGATGACGCGCTCAAACCCTTTGCGCCGCCGTTCGGCGCTCAACTGGTCAAGCTGGCGTTGCAGCAGATCGGTAAGGCGGTCGTATGGCATGGCAGTCTCCATCTCGCTCTGGCCTGACAACAAGCTGGTAACAATCTACACCCCAACGGGCTACGTATGCTGGCAACGGATCGCGTTCAACATCTCATCGACCGTCGCTTCCAGATCATATTGCGGTCGCCAACCCCAATCTTCGCGGGCGGCGCTATCATCGAGCGCGCGCGGCCACGAGTCGGCGATGGCCTGCCGGTCGGGCTGAATATCGTAGGTAATTTGTGCATGAGGGATCCGCCGGGCAATTGCGGCGGCGAGTTCGGCAGGCGTGGCGCTAAAACCCTGGATATTGTAAGCGCTTGCATAGCGCAGGCGCGATCGGTCGGCGGCCATTAATTCCAGGATAGCGCGAATACCATCGGCCATATACATCAAGGGTAGGCGAGTGTCTGGTCGCAGATAACAGGTATAAGCGCCGGTTTCGAGCGCTGCATGAAAGATCTCAACCGCGTAATCGGTAGTGCCTCCACCGGGCGGGGCTGTGGCTGAAATGAGACCGGGGAAGCGCAGGCCGCGCGCATCGACGTTGTAGCGGGTTGCGTAGTACGCGCAGAGTAGCTCACCGATCACCTTACTGATGCCGTATATGGTGGTTGGACGCTGGATCGTGATTTGTGGCGTGGGATCGCGTGGTGTCTCTGGACCGAAAGCGGCAATGCTGCTGGGAACGAAAATCTGACACTGATGGATTCGAGCCACTTCCAGCACGGTATACAGACCGTCAACGTTTAGACGCCATGCCTGTTGGGGATCCTTTTCGGCAGTAGCTGACAGCATAGCGGCGAGATGGTAGATTACCTTCACTCGCGAGCGGCGTACCAATTCGGCCAGGGAAGCGCCGTCGGTGCAATCCTGCATCACATACGGCCCTTCATCGTCGCGCGCCGGTTTCACATCGCTCGCTATGACCCGGCTGGCGCCGTACAAGCGGCGCAGCGCTGGCACCAGATCGGAGCCGATTTGCCCCAACGCACCGATCACCAGGATCTGTTGCTCCATTGCATCTCCTTTTTGTGAGTGGTGATGTGCGGTACCGGTATGTGTTGTTATACACGATAACGACTGATTCCGCCAGGGGTAACGTCGTCTCGCTGTCGTTGATCTACGGCAACGATGATACGATTTATCGCGTGATTTTTCACGATATTGGATAGTACTTTGGTCATATGGCTCGCCACAGAACGATAAATAATAGGAGCATACTTTTATGTGATTGTAATAAGCCAACGTAGCGCCTATCATCAAATCTGAAGAAACGGTTAACGAACCGTTTCAAGACCGCAAGGAGGCGTGATATGGCTACCATCCTGCATCCCAAAACCCTGATCGCCGCTGTTCTGGCTCTGGCCCTGGCTGCTGCTGCTTACGGCTTCGCTGCTACCAACTCGTTTGGTAGCGCGGTTGTGGTGGCTGGCGATGGCTCGCTGACAATCAGCGGCTACACGGTCGGCAGCCTGACCTATGTCTACGATGCCGCCGATCCGACAATGATCGACAAAGTCACTTTCACCCTGACCGGCGCGGCTGCGCCAACGACCGTTCTTGTTCAGCTTGATGGCTCAAACTGGGTGACCGCAACCGAGTCGGGTGGCACCTGGACGGCAGACCCAACGCCGAATGTCGCGATTGCGTCTCACACCACGCTGCGCATCGTGGCGCACAACTAGTCTGATTTGCAGCGCGGGAGGAATGGGCAGGGAGACGAGCAAGAATCGTCTTCTTGCCCGTTCTGGATAGTGAGCGAGGTGGAAGGGAAGTTGATGTGAAATGAGAAATTGCCCACTGTCTGCGTGAGAATACAAATACTTTCATGAGGCAGAAGAATGCAACGATCTCTCCCTGGCATATGGTTACGCAGACTGGCAATCCTGGTGGGATTGGCGCTCATCTGGTGGTGGTTTGCCCCCATCTCGCTCGGTGGCCCAACTCGTTTTGTGGTGATTAACGGCAATAGTATGGCGCCGCTCTACCTTCGCGGCGATCTGGTCATTACTCGCGCGGCAACCGATTACGCAGTTGGCGATATTGTCACCTATCGTCATCCCGAGATTGGGCTGGTCATTCATCGCATTATTGGTCAGAACGGTGAACGGTGGCTGTTAAAGGGTGATCACAATGATTTTATTGATCCCTATCAGCCGCTGCCGGAAGAGATCGAAGGGCGAGCCTGGTTGCACATTCCACGTTTAGGAAGTGTTTTCGTGCTGGCGCGGCAATACTGGTTTTTGATCCTTGCTGTGCTGGTGGGAGGCACGCTGATGACCCGGCAATATCAACATGCAGGCCGACAGCGTCGGCAGCGCTGGCCAGATGCGCAGCCGGTTGAGTTTAAACTGGCCCTGGTGACACTCAGCGCTATGGGGGCGCTCATTGTGGCGGCACTGACCGGCTATGCCTTTCTCCAACCGACCAGTCGGGTGATTACCGAGTCGGTCGGTTATCGCCAGCAAGGGACGTTTACCTATGTTGCCGATGCGCCAGACGGTATTTACGATACGACGCAAGCGCAGACTGGGGATCCTGTCTACTTTCAACTCTCATCGACGCTGATCGTTGATTTTCGTTACGAATTGCGTGATGTGACGGCGGCTGATGGCACTATCGGCATGGATGCCGAAGTGAGCGCGGCCAACGGTTGGCGGCGGCGGTTGACATTGATGCCGGCGATGACCTTCAACGGACCGGTCGCAATGGCGCGTGGCGTCATCAATCTGGCCGAGCTGCGCGCGCTGATTGTTCAGCTTGAACAACAGACCGGATTGAGTCATCAATATTATCTGCTCGCTATCATCCCCACCGTGATGATGAACGGTGAGATTGAAGGGCTGGCCTTGAACGACACCTTTGCGCCACAGTTGCTGTTTCGGTTTGATAAAGCGCAGTTGACGCTGGTCAATCCGAACGATAGCCAGCAGGGGCTTGCGCCCTGGACTGATGGAAATCTGACCCGGATGCGCGTCGAGCCGGCGCAGATCACGCTCTTTTTTTACAGTCTCGGCGTGCAGGAATTGCGGTTGTGGGGATCGATTATTGCCGGTGGGTTGACGATCATTACCCTTGCCGTTGGCTGGCCTTTGTGGCGTCGCTGGCAACACGATGAAGCGTTTCGGATTCAGGTCTGGTACGGCAATCTGATCATCAGCGGAGCCGCGCCGACCGTTGATCTGCCGCGCGTGGAAGTGGCAACCATTGCCGATCTGGCCCGGCTGACGCAACGCTCCGGCGGATTGATGATGCGTGACCTGAGTCGAACGCCGGTTGAATACCTGTTGATCGATCACGATACCGTGTACGTGTATCGTTCGCCAGCGTCAGCGACCGATCACGCAAATACCCAGACGCTCCCGGCGCCGGTACCGCGTGTGACGCTGTCGGAAGACTGGCGCGACCGGTTTCTTGCTGCGCTGCGGCAGCGTGGTTTGATCGGTGAAGCCTGTCAGGCTGCCGGGATCGATCCGTTTACCGCCTATCGCGAACGGAGCGTGAACCCGGCATTTGCCCGCGCCTGGCAGGAAGCGCGTCAGCTCAGGTGGGACAGGGAACGAGGTGAGGCATGACCCGCATCATCGTTCTGGGACTGATTGGTGTGCTAATTGGCGCCACGGCGCTGGCTGCGGCGGCCACGATTGTCATCCCCGCAGCCGCGATGGATGACATCAATGTCGCTGTGAGTCCACAGGATATAGCGCCGCCAGCCTGCGCCGGGATGGGGCTCAGCGCCATCATCACCGGCGCCGGGACGATCCAGGGGACAGCCGGCAATGATCTCATCGTGGGCAGCGCTGGCAATGACACCATCGATGGGCTGGGTGGCAATGACTGTCTCATTGGTGGTCAGGGCAGCGATGCCCTCATTGGCGGCGCTGGGTTCGATGTATGCATTGGCACTGGCGCTGATCCAACCTGTGAGCGATAGGCAGCTATGCGGTCTCTTCGGCTGCCCAGGTTGTGGCGACCAGGCGGAAGATGTCCGATTCGGTGATGATCCCAACCAGCCGTCCGTCGTCCACGACCGGCAGGCCACTGACGCGCGCTCGCACCATGATGGCGGCAGCTTTGCCGATGGAGTCGCTGGATGCGACGGTCAGTGGGTTCGGTGTCATCAATTCAGCGACGGTCTGGCCAGCCAGGTTGAACCGTGCCAGGCGGCGCTCTTCGTCGTCACGCGGATGGCTCATCGCTTGCTCGATGTCGCTCCGGGTGATGATCCCGACCAGATTCCCCTGTTTATCTACGACCGGCATTCGCCGCACCCCGCGCGCTCGCATGCGCTCGTAAGCAGCCAGCGCTGAGAAATCGGGTGACACGCAAATCGGATTTTCGGTCATCCATTCCGCTACGCGCTCAGTCTTTGCCATAGATAGCTCCTCTGCCATCATTCGTTGCTCTCTTCTCATTGTACGCCGCCGGTTACAGCTTCCGGTTCGGCTGCGCGTTTACGATGCTCCCATGAGCGCCAGGACTACGCCGCCAGCCACGACGCTTGCCACCTGGCCGGCAGCGTTGGCGCCCATTGCATGCATGAGCAGAAAGTTCTCGAAGTCTTCGTCATGGGCAATCTTTTGCACGACTCGCGCTGCCATCGGGAAGGCGCTGATGCCGGCAGCGCCGATGATGGGGTTGAATTGACCGCGGCTGAGCAAGTTCAGGAATTTGCCGAAGATGAGACCGGCTGCTGTGTCGAGTACGAAGGCCAGGATGCCAAGCGCAAGGATGGCCAGCGTGGCCGGTTGCAAAAAGCGGACTCCTTCCATTGTCGAGCCGATTGCCAGCCCGAGAAAGAGGGTGACGATATTGGCCAGCTCGCGCGATGAGGTGTTGGTGAGCCGCTCAACGACTCCTGACTCGCGCATGAGATTGCCTAGCATCAGCATACCGATCAGCGGGATGGCAAATGGCACCAGCGTGCCAACCACGATGGTGGTGACAATCGGGAAGAGGATGCGGGTGCGGCGACTGATCGGACGACTGGTGTATGCCATGCGAATCTTTCGCTCGGCTGGCGTGGTGAGAGCGCGAATGACCGGCGGCATGATGACCGGTACCAGCGACATATAACTGTACGCTGCGACCGTGATCGGCCCAAGCAGTTGCGGCGCGAGCAGGCTGGAAACATAGATTGAGGTAGGGCCGTCGATGGCGCCGATAATGCCGATTGAAGCCGCCTCTTCGCGGCTAAAACCAAGCGCCAGCGCCGCCAGCAGGGTGCCGAAGATGCCGAATTGACCGGCAGCGCCGAGTAAGACCATGCGCGGGTTGGAAAGCAGCGGGCTGAAGTCGGTGAGCGCGCCGATGCCGATAAAGATCAAGAGTGGAAAGAGTTCGTTGCCGACCCCGGCGTTATAGAGGATGGTGAGCATCCCGTCTTCACCAAGCAGTGGCGAAAGTGGCAGGTTGGCCAGCAACGCGCCGGCGCCAATGGGCAAAAGAAGCAATGGTTCGTAGTCGCGCACAATCGCGAGATAGAACAAGAGCGCTGATACTCCGATCATCACCAGCGATTGCCAGGTGATGGAGGTGATTCCCTGTGCGAGTCGGATCGCGATGTCATCCATATGTTTATCGCTTTGTCATGCAACATTCGGTGTGTGCCTCTACGCCGGCAAGGTCATACTTGCCTCTAACCGGTTCAGCTCAGGCATCCGCCAGTTGGGCCAGTGGTTCGCCATACCCGACGCTCTGGCCGGTTTTGACCAGAATTGCCGCAACTACGCCATCGCGCGGGGCGCCGATGCTATTGTTCATCTTCATCGCTTCGAGCACGATGATCGGCTGGCCACGCTTGACTCTGGCGCCAGGTGAGACGACAATTTGCAAGATGGTGCCCGGCATCGGCGCCCGAATCAGGTTGTCACCAACCGTTGTTGGCGGGGGTAGGGGTTTGGCTGTCGGTGGCGCAGCGGGCGCGGTGGTCGGTGGCGGCGTGATCGCGACCGGCGCCGGCGCGGCGCGCGGCACAATCTCACTCACCTCGCCGCTCTCGCTCAATTGCACTTCAAATTCACGGCCATTGAGCTGCACGGCGAAGCGGTCGTTACTCAGTTCGGCAATATCGACGGTGTAGGTCTGACCATTGATAGTCAGGTGATAGCGGCGCATTGCAGATTTATCTCCTTCGTTGCCAGCTCTGGTTTTGGCGGGCGCGACCGGCGGCTACCCAGCGGCTGGCGAACAGTAGACTGCCTGGCCAGTAGCTGCGCACTGCCGGCGCAGCTTCTCGACGCAGCATCGTTGCATGGAAGCTGACTGCAACCGCAATCGCTGCCAGCTCCTCGGCGGTAAGTTGTTCGGTAGCGGTTGACGCACTCTCATCTGCGGGCACACTCTCATTGACCGATGACGCCTCAGGGCGATCAAAGCGGGTCAGCAGGGTTAGCATCCCCCACAAGAGAGCCAGCACGCCAAACACCAGCCCCATGCCGAGCGCAGTCATCATTAAGCCGAAACCTGGATTCTCCATTGCGCCTCCAGCTTTGCCTCATGACGGATACAGGCCGTGTTTGCGCGGCGGATTCTGCTGCACTTTGGTGCGCAGGATTTCGAGCGCGCGAATCAGACGTGGCCGGGTCTCAGCCGGTTCGATCACCTCGTCGATCTGGCCCAGATCGGCGGCATGGTATGGATTGAAGAACTTTCGTCGATACTCGGCGACAAACTGCTCCATCAGCTTGCCCGGATCGGCGGCGGCGCGCAATTCGTCGCGCTGCAGGATGCGGACTGCGCCCTCGGCGCCCATCACGGCAATCTGGGCTGACGGCCAGGCGAAGTTGAGGTCGCAGCGCAGTTGCTTGCTTGACATCGCCACGTAGGCGCCACCGATAGCTTTCCGCAATACGACCGAGATTTTAGGTACTGTGGCTTCGCTGTAGGCGTAAATGATTTTAGCGCCGTGCCGAATCACGCCACCGTACTCTTGTTCGATGCCGGGAAGAAATCCTGGTGTATCGACAAAGGTGATGACCGGGATATTGAACGCATCGCAGATCCGCACAAAGCGAGCAATTTTGTCGCTGGCGTCGATGTCGAGTGCGCCGGCCATCATTGCGGGCTGGTTTGCGACAACGCCAACGGCGTAGCCGTCAAGCCGGGCAAAACCGACCACCGCATTCTGCGCAAAGAGCGGCTGGATTTCGAGAAAGCTATCGTAATCGAAGACCAGATCAATCAGGGTATGAATGTCGTACCCCTGCCGTTCGTCAGCCGGCACCAGCGCATTCAATGCCGGTTCCTGGCGGTCGGCGCGGTCGTAAGGCATGATCTGGGGCGGATCTTCGTTGTTGTTCTGCGGCAGATAACTGAGCAGGCGCTTGATCAGTTCGATCACCGCCTGGTCGTCAGGGGCCGAGAGATGCGCCACGCCGCTGCGAGCGCAATGCACTGCCGCGCCGCCCAGTTCCTGGGTCGAGATGTCGCGTCCCGAGACGGCTTTGATGACATCGGGGCCGGTCAGGAACATGTAGCCGGTTGATTCCGACATGATGACAAAATCGGTCAATGCCGGCGAGTAGACGGCGCCGCCAGCGCAGGGGCCAAGGATGGCGGAAATCTGCGGCACCACGCCTGAGGCCAGCACGTTGCGGACAAAGACCTCTCCGTAGGCGGCCAGGGAACGCACGCCCTCCTGAATGCGCGCTCCCCCCGAGTCGTTCAACCCGATGATCGGGATCCCGCTCTCGATGGCGAGGTCTTGCATGCGGCAGATCTTGTTGGCCTGCACCGCCGAAAATGATCCGCCCATGACGGTGAAATCTTGGGCGAAGACTGCCACTCGCCGCCCATTGATCTTACCGAAGCCGGTGACGGTGCCATCGCCGGGAATGCGTTGCCCCTCATCCTCGGTGATACTGGTCGCCAGCGCGCCGATCTCTTGAAACGAACCGGGATCGAGCAGCAATCCTAACCGTTCGCGTGCCGTCAGTTTGCCGCGCGCGTGCTGTTGCGCAATTCGTTCCTGACCGCCGCCCTGCAATGCTCGTTCCCGGAGCCGGCGCAGGGTTTCGAGTTGTGATTCGGGGGTTTCCACTGCCTCACCTCGTTACTGTTGGTTTTGAAGGCAATGGCAGTATAGTATGCCCGGCAACGGTTGTGCAGAAAAGAATTCACTACTGTGCGCAAATGTTTGGTGAAGGCCGGGTGAGGGGATGAGGCTGCGAGCGCTAGCGGTCTCGAGTGCGTGACCGGCACTCGCAGCTCTGGCGATGAGCATGTCAGAGGAAACCGGCGTTAGTTATGCTCCACCTGCTGCCAGTACCAGCGCCATTGCCAGTAGCGCCAGCGTGTTTTGCAGCATGTGGAAGATCACACCCGGCCAGATCGAGCCGCTCTGCTCGCGTAGATAGCCGAGGCACAATCCGGCAACGAACAGTCCGGGCACCAGCATGGGAATGAAGTGAACGATGGCAAAGATCGCTGCGCCTACCACGATAGTGAGTGTCGCGCTGAGATGGCGGCGGAGCAGGTGATGAAGCGCGCCACGAAAGAAGAGTTCTTCGACTACAGGCACGATCCCACCGATCAGCAACCATAACACGACCAGCTCGCCACCGCCGAATGGTTGCCCACCGGAGATCGCCTCGATTTGGGGGTTTTCCATTTCACCCAACAGGGTCATAACGGCGATGTTGGTCAGCCACATCATGCCCATGCCGAAGATGAACACAGGTGGTACCAGGGCCAGGTGTAGAAAGGACGGCCATTGCAGACCAAGGTCGCGCCAGCCGGCGCGTGGGCCGATAATGGCAAGAATAGCGCCGCCAATAATCAGATAGAGTAATGTGCCGGCAATGTAGACCGGCGGACTGATAAAGCCGCGCGATGTGTCCCAGTCGGTTAAAGTAGCCAGGAGGCGCACCGCGCCGACAATGAGCGCGCCACTAAAACCGATGACCAGCAGGGTGATGACAAAATCGCGCCAACCCCACGTCGGCGCGATAGGCGCCGGCGTCTGCGGCGGATCGAGCGAATGATCAAGCATACGAAAGTGCTCCCTGTAGTAAAGCGACGACGTTGATTCCTAATGCATCGATGGCGTAGCCACCCTCTTGCACGAAGAGCGTGGGCAGCCCGAGCTGCGCAATCGCGGCGCCGATTGCGCGGTAGGCTGCGGTTGTCAGGGCAAAATCACCGAGAGGATCGTCGTAGAAGGTGTCAAAGCCTGCCGCGACGATCAGGTAACGCGGTCCGTAATCAGCAATGGCTTGCAGCGCTTGCGCAAGCGCCGAAAGATAGTCGCGATCCGCGACTCCCGCCGGAAGTGGCAGGTTGAGATTGAAACCTTCACCCGCGCCGGCGCCCCGCTCATCAGCATAACCGAGAAAGTAGGGGTACTCGCGGGATGGATCGGCGTGAAGCGATACGGTCAGCACATCATTGCGCTCGTAAAAGATGCTCTGCGTGCCATTGCCGTGATGATAATCTATATCAAGCACAGCTACCGCCGGCGCGCGTAATGTCCAAGTCGCATCACTACCGGTCACACTGCGCGCCAGTCGATCGGCTGCAAGCGCCGCATTGTTGATGTAACAATAGCCGCCGGCCATGCTGGCGGCAGCGTGGTGACCGGGTGGACGACAGAGAGCATAGGCGTAGCGTTCTCCCTGCAAGAGCGCCTCTGCGCTGGCCAGCGCCGTTCCGGCAGATGAGAGCGCGGCGGTGAGCGTTCCGGTCATAATCGGCGCGCTAAGGTCGAACGTATAGCGACCGGCAGCCGCCTGTGGGCAATCGCTGCGCAGTCGCAGGCCGGGCAACGGCCACGCTGACGGCAGTACTGGCTCGCTCAGGCCGGCGGCCTGCCAGCGCGCGACAGCCTGGGCAAGGTAGTCGAGATAGTCGGGAGTATGCACCGCCGTCAGATCGGATAGCGTTGCCGGTGAGGCGGCAATTGGCGAGGCAAAGCCGGCGGCAGCCAGGGCTGCAAGAATGATTGCTACCCGTCTTGGTGTCTCGAAGTAGGGCACACTGCGCCCATCCAGCACTTCAAACGGTGGATCGTGATGATGATGATCGACGCTGTAAAAAATCTTCATAATAATATTGTACTGTAGTCTGAACGTGAAGCAAAGATCTGCGTTCCAAAGAACTTGCTCGCATGCAGCGGTGGCGCGCGCTTGAGAAGAGCGTGCCATTTTCTGGTATACTGGCGCCGCGGCACTGCGCAATGGCCGGAGGAACGCATGAAGATCTACAAAGCCCGCGCGCCGATGCGAATCGGCTTTTTTGGCGGCGGCACCGATGTAAGCCCCTATGCCGAAGAATACGGCGGTAAAGTGCTCAATTGCACGATCAATCTCTATGTGCGTTGCATGCTCACGACCAGCAATACGCCGGGCATTCTGATTCGCTCGCTCGATCTGCAAGAGGTGAGCCGGCAGGTGAGCGACCGCGAATGGGATGGCAAGCTGGCGCTACCCCAGGCAGTGCTCGATGCGCTGCCGCAGTTACGGCCAGCTACCGCCGGTTACAAGATTACGATGTTCAGCGATGCCCCACCCGGCTCTGGCCTCGGATCATCGTCGGCGCTGGTAGTTAGCATGCTTAAGCTGCTCTATGCAGTGGCAGGACAGAACGCCGATCCACACCAGCTTGCCGAGCTGGCGTATCGAATCGAGCGCGTGGATCTCGGCATCCCCGGCGGTCGGCAAGATCAGTATTCAGCCGTCTTCGGCGGCATGTGCGTCTACCACTTCGGGAGCGATCGGGTTATTGTCGAGCCGGTGTTGAGCGATCCAACAGCGTTGCTCGAATTAGAGAGCTGCCTGATCCTGGGTTATATCGGCGATCGCCAGCTACTCACCCGCCACCTGATGACCGATCAGGTGCAGCGCCTGGTCAAAGGTGACACATTGCGGCTGCACCATGAAACCAAAGCCTTTGTCGATACGGCGGCGCGCTTGCTCCGCGAACAGCGAATTGCCGATTTTGGCCGGCTGTTGCACGATGCCTGGGAGGTGAAGAAGGCTTTCTCGCCCCATATTGCACCCCCTATCGTCGAAGAGGTCTATGCGCTGGCGCGCAAACATGGCGCCTGGGGCGGAAAGATCTCCGGCGCCGGCGGCGGCGGTTTTATGGTGTTTGCCTGCCCCTTCGACCGTCGTCTGGCCATCGAGCGCGCGCTCACCGAAGCCGGCGTGGTGGTGCGTCCCTTCTCGTTTGTGACCCACGGCGTACAGTCATGGGTAGTCGAGGAACCGGATGCCTGATCTCGCGTGTTGAGGCCCGGTAGTGTCATAGCCGCGCCCGCAATGCGCGCAACGGCGGCTTGATAGCACTTTCCTGCCCTTTCGACCGTCGTCTGGCTATCGAGCGCGCGCTCACCGGAGCCGGCGTGGTGGTGCACTCCTTCTCGTTATGGGTAGTGGAAGAACCGGATGCCTGATCTCGCGTGTTGAGGCCCGGTAGTGTCATAGCCGCGCCCGCAATGCGCGCAACGGCGGCTTGATAGCATTTGCCTGCCCTTTCGACCGTCGTCTGGCCATCGAGTGCGCGCTCACCGAAGCCGGCGCGGTGGTGCACTCCTTCTCGTTATGGGTAGTGGAAGAACCGGATGCCTGATCTCGCGTGTTGAGACCCGGCAGTGTCATAGCCGCGCCCGCAATTCTTGCAACCGTTTGCGCCATAGCGCCATCCAGCTTGCGCCGCGCAGTCGCCACGTGCCGATAATGCCGTAGGGTAAAAAGAGCACAATCAGAATGTAGATGATACCAAACAGGAGCGGCCAGCTCGGCCCGAAAAAGACGTTCAACCAGTAGCCGAGTAACTGGATCACGCCGGCCCCCAGCATTGGCCCGATGAGCGAACCAACACCGCCGATAATCGTCATCAACAGAGCGTTAATCGTGGTACCAACGCCGAGTACTGCCGGATTGGCATTGAGATTCCAGAGCGCGTTGAATGCGCCGGCCAGCGCCGCCATGATACCACTCACCGTGATTGCGATCAGCTTGAAGGTGAGCGCGTGATAGCCTAATACCTTCGCCCGCGTCTCGTTGTCGCGAATCGCCATCATCACTTTACCCGTCGGTGAGTTGACAACTTGTCGCGCTAACAGGTACATCACGATTGTGAAACCTAATGTGACATAATAAAACCGCAGTCGTTCATTTGTCGGGCTGATCCATGCCGGTACCGGAATGCTCTGCAACCCGTCTTCAGCGCCCGTCCACTGACGAAAGTCGGTCGCTTCGGCCAGCAGGAAGGCCATCTGGGCGAAGGCAAGCGTGACCATTGCGAAGTAGACGCCGCTAACCCGCAGTGAGAGCAGGCCGATAATCAGGCTCTGGACGAGGGCGATGACAATCACGGCCAGCAGCGCCGCGCCGAGATCCCAACCGGCGTGCTTGAGCAGAATCCCGACGGTATACGCGCCGGTGCCGAAAAAGAGGGCATGGCCGAACGATAGAATACCGGTATAACCCATCAGGATGTCGTAGCTCATAGCGAAGACGGCCAGAATGAAGACCTGGATCAGCATCCCCTGCCAGAACTTGGGCACACCGGCATCGACCGGCTGTCCGGTCAGTAGCGCAATCACAAACGGAAAGATAACCAGGCCGCCGATCAAGCCGAGGCCGGCCCACTGCGATGATTTCAGACGCTCCCGCATCACTTACTCCTTTTTGCCAAACAGGCCGGCTGGGCGCAATAGCAACACCAGTGCCATAATCAAGACGGTTGAGGCGCGCGCGATTGAAGGTGAAAAGGTCATTGCTTCGCTCATCCAGGGTAGTTGAATGCCGGTCAGCACAATCTGGTCGCCGAACGCGCGCGCCAGTCCTACCAGCAATGATCCGATTGCTGCGCCGGTGAAGCTGCCCATACCACCGATGACGACGGCGATGAAGGCCTGTAACTGAAACTCCTGGCCGAGGCCAGGACTGATGCCGAGGAAGGGCGCGGCAGCCACGCCACCCAGCGCGGCCAGACCGGCGCCGAGCGCAAAGACGAGGGTAAAGACGCGACGAACGTTAATGCCCAATGCCTGCACCATTTCGCCATCTTGCACGCCGGCACGGATGATCATCCCCAGCCGGGTGTAGCGCAAGAGAACGGCAATCCCGACAAACATCAAGATGCCGAGCGCAATGATGAAGATGCGATAACTGGGGAATGGGCGGCCCAATACGTCAATGCTGGCGCAGTTGTCTTGCAACCATGCAATCAGGTTAGGTGACGGACAGTTCGGTCCGCGCTGGCTGAACCATGCCGGTAATTCCATGAAGTAGCCACCTGGCCCCCAGACCCCTTTGACCAGTTCGGTGCCGACGAAGACCAGGCCGAGCGTGACCAGTACCTGATAGATCGGGCGGCTGTAGAGGGGACGAATCAGGCTCCATTCCATCAAGCCGCCCAACGCGGCGCCGCCGCCGGCTCCGATGAGCAGCGCCAGCAAAAAGCGCGTGTTCGAGTCAAGACTGAGCAGCCACTCTTCCAGGGTGAGGCGGAGAGGAGCGATGAGCAAAGCAAGCGCGAGTAGTATGATCGGTACGATCAGATCGCGCCGTTCTGGTCGGCGGGTGTGCTCTCTACCGGCCAGAAAAGCGGCTCCGGCAATGACGCCGGCAACTGCCAGCCCCAGCGCGCGGGCAATAAAGATCGGCGTTGGCGCTTGCGCCTGCTCAGTTGGCACTCGTCCACCCGAACTGAGGGCAGTGGTCGCCAGTGGAGCCAGCTCGAAATTCCAGATGGCGAAGAGACCAACCAGCACTGCGGCAACCCAGAGTGGTCGCCGATGACCAGATGGCAGACTGTTTGCCGGCAACCATCGCGCCAGGATCCAGCCCGCGACCAGCGCCAGCCCAAACGGCAGCGTATTGAGCAGCAGCCGTGGGTTGGCATAGAGGGTAAAACCGATGTAGGCGCCGATCATGAAAAGGGTGCCGTGGGCAAAGTTGAGCACGTCCATCAGGCCGAAGATGAGTGAAAGGCCAGATGTAACCAGAAAGTAGAGCGCGCCTAGTGTGAGGCCAGAGAGCAAGATGCTGGCCAGCACACGCGGTTCGTACTGGGTTGATGCCCACATGCCAAAGAGAATGATCGCGATAATGCCGGCAATCAAGCCACGCCGGCGCTGGATCAGTTCGATCATGGAAGTCCCTCGTGAGTGATAAATGATCTGGTTGTCAGAACGGCGCTGAACGCTCACAATGCCATTGGTTCACGCCGTTCACTGCCCTGCGCAATGTATAGATGTCATCTTCGTTCCACACCCTGGTCTTTTTCACCCCGCGCCGAGATATTTGTCGATGGTGGCGTGATCGCGCGTCAGGTCTGCCATCCGTCCATGTTGCACACTGCGCCCATCGTCGAGGATGTAGTACTCGTCGGCCAACTGCGCAGCCAGGGCAAAATTTTGCTCGACCAGCAAGATGGTCGTTTCAGTCGCCATCTGGCGTAGCGCGGCCACAATTTGCTCCACGATGATCGGCGCCAGTCCTTCACTTGGTTCGTCGATCAGCAACAAGCGATTGTCAGGCACCAGCGCCCGGGCAATCGCCAGCATTTGTTGCTGACCTCCTGATAGCTTGCCGCCGGGATGACGGTAAAACCGCTTCAGATCGGGGAAGAGCGACATGATGAAGTCACTGCGTCTGGCCAGATCTCCCCGTTTGCGCTCTGCCAGCCGGAGATTCTCTTCAACGGTCAGATCGCGAAAGATGGCGCGATGTTCGGGCACATAGCCAACACCGAGATACGCGATTTCGTAAGCTGGCCGTCCATTGATCGCCTCGCCGCCGAGCCGGATGCTCCCGCTGCGCGGTGGGTTGAGGCCCATGATCGAGCGCAGTGTCGTTGTCTTGCCGGCGCCATTTCGACCAAGCAGGGCAGTGATACTCCCGGCGCGTACCTTGAGTGAGACACCTTCCAAAATGTGAAACTGACCGATAAAGGTATGGATGGTATCAACCTCGAGCAGCACCTCATTCATAGCTGCCCTCCAGCAAAGGCTGTGCCTAGATAGGCTTCACGCACCGCCTGATTGGCGCTAATCTCGGCTGGACTGCCTTCGGCCAGCACGCGACCCTGATGCATGACGGTAATAGTGTCGGCCAGACTCATCACGACTGACATGTTGTGTTCCACAATCAAAATCGTTTTGTTTGTTCCTTGCCGAATGCCACGCAAGAGGTCAAGCAGCATCGGCACTTGTTCGGTGGCCATACCGGCAGTTGGTTCGTCGAGCAGCAGGATGTCGGCATCACCGGCCAGCAGGATAGCCAGCTCAAGTCGGCGTTTGTCGCCGTGTGGCAGGGTGGCGGCGATCTGCGCGGCTCGTTCGTGCAGACCGACCTGGCGCAGGGCAGTGTACGCTCGTTCGATGTAGGCGGTTAACTTGCCGGCATTGCGCCAGAGGCGCAGATTGTCGGCGCCGCGCGCCTGCGCCGCCAGTCGCACATTTTCCAGGACAGTCAGCGTAGGGAAAATATTGGTGATCTGGAATGAGCGTCCGATGCCGAGATGAGCCATCCGGTGCAGCGGAACCCGGGTGATGTCGCGCCCACGCAGCAATACCCGACCTGAGGTTGGCTTGATGTAGCCGCTGATCAGGTTGAACAAAGTGGTCTTGCCGGCGCCATTCGGGCCGATGATAGCGTGGATACTGCCAGCGCGCACCTGGAGATCGACGTGATCAACGGCGCGCAGACTGCCGAAGTCGCGGGTAAGCGCTTGCGTTGTGAGGATCCAATCGCTCACATGCACTCCTTCAGGTTGACGTAATAATAGTGATTGCGCATTGCGCGGGCGGCGCAGCAATCGCATCCGTTGGCGCTGCTTCCCACCCGCGCAATGATTGCCGGACTAACTACTTACATCGATTCAATTCCGCCGGCACTGCGCACGGCGGCGCAGTCTGCTCTGGTGTAAAGAGTGTCACCAGCTCGAAGAACTTGAAGTCGGGGTCATTGGTGTTGAGCAGGCGCACCAGAGTCATCGGTTGCAGCAAGACGTGATCCTCGGCGCGCACGGTGTACGTTCCTTTCGGCCCCTCAAAGGTCATGCCCTCAAGCGCGGCAATCAACCCATCCGCCGCCGGGTCGCCATTCGTTTGCTCGAGCGCCTTAACCAGCATAATGGCTGCATTGAAGCCGCTCTCGGTGAAGAGATCTGGTGGAACGCCATATTCGGCCTTGTGTCGCTCGATCAGCCAGTTGTTGACCGGGTTGTCAAACAGGCTGTAGTGGTAGACACTCACACCCACCGAGCCAATCGCGTCGGCGTAACCGTTCACCATCGTCTGGTTGTCGCCAAAGCCGGTTGCAACCGTCATCACATCAAACACACCCAGTTGCTGCATCTGCTGGAACATCGGCACGAAACCGGTGCCCGACCAGGTTACGATCAACACTTCCGCACCCGAGTCGAGCAATTGGTTGATGTACGGAGTGAAGTCGGTTGTATCCGGCGGCGCGAAGACGGTACCCGCGCCTTCGGCAGTGTCGTTGAGGACAAATTCGCCCCCCAGCGCTTTGACGGTTGCGTAGAATGCGCCAGCGGAACCGCGCCCGAAGGCATTGTCTTGCGCAATCTGAATAAACTTTTTGCCTGTCTGCAAGAGCGCAGCGCTCATCGTCAGCGCATCCTGAACGCTGGTGCGACCGGCGCGGAATGTGTAGATGTTGAAGTTGTCACCGGTCAACGCCGGAGTGGCAGCCGGAGCGGCGATGTACACGATCTTATTCTCGGCAGCGACAGCCGAGATAGCCAGCGCTACGGGTGAGCTGGGTGAACCAACCAGCACATCAGCGCCATCGCTCTCGATAGCCTCACGCGCCAGCGAAACTCCGGTTTCCGGGTTGCTGGCAGTGTCCTTGACGACCACTCGAATCTCGCGGCCTGCCACCTGATTGGTTCCGTTGGTAGCGTACTCTAGCCCCAGCGTAAAGCCTCGCTCAAGCATAGGCCCATAGATCGCAAGCAAGCCCGAGTTGTCGGTCATCAGGCCAACCACAATCGGTTCACCGGCAGGCGCAGTGGTCGGTTGCGGCGCTGCCGTGGGTTGCGGCGCAGCCGTTGGTTGTGGCGCAGCCGTGGGTTGCGGCGCAGCCGTTGGTTGCGGCGCAGCCGTTGGTTGTGCGGTCTGACCGCTGCCACAGGCGCTGAGCGCCATGGCGAGGATAACCAGCAGGGTGATGATTAACCGGCGAATAAGACAGTTACTCTGCATTGAACGGTCTCCTTTGACTAACCTCTTCCCTATGCCAGCGGGATTGTCTCCCGAACGAGATGACCGGTATTAGCGGGGCGCCATTACCAGCGCTTCGCCATCAGCAATGACTTGACCATCGGCGCCAGTGCAAAGAGTGCGTAACGTTATCAGCGGTTTGTCGGCGCGGATGTGTGTGATCGTTACCGTGGCGGTGAGTAGCTCGCCGATACGGGCAGTATCGGCAAAAGTGAAATCTTGTTTGAGGTAGACTGATCCAGAGCCGGGTAGTTCCACACCAAGCAGGTACGAAAAGAGCGCGCCGATCAGCGGTTCGGGCACCGTCTCACCTACCTGGTCACCGCAGAGTTCGGCATAGGCGTTGACCAGGTTGTGGTCATATACACGCTGTACAGAAGCCTGCATCCCAACAGCAAGCTGGTTCACGGTTCTGCCTCCATTTGGCTCAGGGCGCGTTGCCGGTCAAGAAACGCTTTAAGGCCGATGTCCGCTTCAATCGATTGGATCTGGACGCAAAACGTTTCTCGCTCGCATCGTAGCGCCTCAGCTAATTGATCGCGTTCCCGCCAGAGCAGACGGCGGGCGCAGGCGACACTACCGGGAAACTGCGCCGCAATCTGATGAGCGATTGCCTGCGCTTCCTCGGTGAGATGACTGGTCGGGATCAACCGGTTAGCCAGCCCCCATGCCACGGCTTCGGCGGCGCTGATCGAACGTTCGAGTAGCAGGGTTTCAGCAGCGCGTCGCTGACCGATCAGGCGTGGCAAGAGCGTTGCCCAACCTCCTTCTGGTCCCAGGCCAAGGGTGGTGGCATAGGCAGTAAACGTCGCTTCCGGCGTCACCAGTACGACATCTGCGACCAGCACAAAACCTATTGCGCTCCCGTTAACTGGTCCCTGCACTGCGACGATCAGCGGCGCCGGTAAATCGATCAGTTCGAGAATGACGCGATGCAAGCAATCCAGGAGATGCGCTGCGTAGGTAGCGCGATCGGCCTGGCTGACTAGCGCCGTAATGTCGCTCCCGCGCGAAAACGTTTGACCGGCGGCTTGTAACACTACGGCGCGCAGGCCGCGATACTGGCGCGCAACGGCAATCGCGTCAAGCAACGCTGTCAGCAGTTCCGGTGTTAAACTGTTGCCCTGTTCTGGCCGGTTGAGCGTTAAGATTACGACCGGCCCATCAGGATGAATGGTGACCATAGGGTTATGCATGCCTGATCTCTAGAACCGTTTCACCGCTGCACGCCACTTTGCCATCGTTACGAGTCACGATCACAGCGCATCGGATCTGGTTGCGGTTGCTTTCCAACACCTCAACTCTGATCTCAATCTCATCGCCGGCAAAGACAGGATTGGTGAAGCTCAGCGTTTGTTGCCGCTGCGCTGCGGCTGGCGCAAGCGCGCGCAGCGCCGTTCGCAGGTAGCCGTAAAGCAGCATGCCGTGGGCAATGGTGCGACCGAAACGGGTTGTTGCCGCGACAGCGGGATCGATATGGATCGGGTTGGTGTCACCGCTCACCTCGGCAAAGCGGTCGATGTCCGCTTGTGTGACAATGTGAGAACGGTTGTACCGCGTGCCAACTGGAATAGGTGTCATACAGGTGCTTCCTGGTATGATCGGCGCTCCGGTAAAGACCGACGCGCAACAGATGTCATCGCGCGCGCCAATGCGGCACTAACAAGGCAAGCAGTTGGTCAGGCGCTTCAAGATTGGCCGAATGCCCCACACCGGGGATGATATGCGCTTCGACCCCGAGCGCTGCGGCGGCGCGTTTGACCGTCTCGGCGGTCACCAATGGATCGAGTTCACCACCCATGACCAGCGCCGGCGCGCCGATTGCGCGCAATTGATCGCCGGGTTTCCATTCGCGCAGAGCGTTAATCGCGCCATTGGCTGCGCTCAACCGCTGACTGTGGCCGATGGCAACCAGTTCGCGCCAGCGGTCATCGTCGGGCGCAGTTGGCGCCATTGCTTTGATCGCCTGGGCAAAGAAGTCAGGGTTGTCTTTCAATAGCTGCTGTCGCTCTGGCTGATAGACCTCATCCGGCATGCCATCAACCCATGGCGGCGCCAGTACTGCGATCGTTGCCACTCGTTCGGGATGTTCGAGCGCTGCCTGCAAGACGACCGCCGCTCCCAGGGAATGCCCGACCAGATGGCAGCGCGACAGCCCAAGCGCATCGGCGAAATGCCAGAGATCGGCAGCCATTGACGACAGCCGGTAGTCGTGGTCTGGCCCCTGGGTTGAGCCTCGTCCGCGCAAGTCGGGAGCAAGACCGCGGTAGCCGGCTGGGAGCCGTTCGAGCACACGCAACCACCAGCCACAACTGGCCCAGTTGCCATGCACGAAGATGATCGGTTCACCCTGCCCGTAGTCAAGATAGTGAATCTCAAGATCTCCTGCCTGGATGGTGGGCATAAGCCCTCCTTTTGCGCGTAGTGCCAATTACCCTGCCTGCTGCAAATGAGCATGGAATGCCTGATTAAACTGCTCCGGATACTCGAGATACGGCGTATGGCCGCAATTCTCGAAGAGCACTTCACGGAATTGACCACCGTCGGCAGCGTAACGCTCAAGTACCGCCCGAGTCTGACTGACCATAGGTTGCGGCGGATGCGCCTCTGCGCCAGGCCAGTCAGGCAACACGCCAAGCTGACCGAGCGTGCCAACATCGAAGAGTGACATGTCGCTCACAATCTGATCGTCGGCGCCGCGCACCCAGAGGATGGGAGGTTTGGGTTGAGCGGCAATGAAACGAGTGACCGAGTCGCCGACGTAGAGTGGCGAGATGGCATTGATCGGCCCCCAGACTCCAGGGGCGATACCCGGCCAGTTGGGCGAGACCTTGAAGTCGCCAGGGTAACGCTGCGGCCCGATCTTTTCGCTGAGCATCGATGCGAGCAGCGCCTCTTCGCGAGCCGGACGAAATGGAGGTTTCCAGTAATAGGTATTCATCACCACGCGCGGCGCGGCTGGGCCGGCCTCTTCGGTCGTATCACCCGCTGCCATCCGTTCAACAAACGCCTGATTGACTGTTCCGCCACCCGATCCGGCTCCGTCGGGCCAGCACAGTTCGCCGTTTAACCCTTTACACCCCCCAAAGCCGTAAGGCGAACCGGGCGCGACCAGGGTCGCGGTGATGATCCGTTGCGGCGCAGCAGCAATGAGGTTAAAGAGGACGACGCCGCCGAGTGAGTGACCAGCCGCGTGACAACGATCGATACCGAGCGTATCGAGTAATGCCAGCAGGTCATCGACCCAATCACCGCAGCCGCGGGTAGCATCAATGAGCGCGTCTTCAGTCTCGCCGTAGCCGCGCAGATCGGGCGCGATGGCCCGAAAGCCTGCCGGCAGCGCCAGCATCGTCTCTTCCCAGAAGGTCGCCGATGAGGCATTCCCGTGGATGAAGAGCACTGGCGTGCCATCGGTTGGGCCGCTGCTGAGGACGTGCATGTGTAGGCGTGGCGTTTGCACCATCGTCGAGGTGACGCCGGGCAAAGTCGGGATTTTGCTCATATTGTTCTCCAGTCTTTGCTAAACATTGCCGCCAGTGCGCCAGAGCGCCTCAATGGCGCTCTGACTTCCGTCGTCTACTCCTGCTGAAACATGCGTTTTAGCGCCTGTTTATCGATCTTGCCGGCGCCGGTTTTGGGGAGTTCGGGCAACATGATGATCCGTTTGGGCAGCTTGTAACGGGCCAAACGAGTGCTGGCGAACGCGAGCAAGTCTTGCTCCGAGAGTTCGCTCCCGGGACGCACCACCACGGCGGCCCAGCCGACTTCGCCCCAGTGCGGATCGGGCATGCCGACCAGCGCCACTTCTGCAACCGCGGGGTATCCGGCCAGGACACTCTCAACCTCGGCGGGATAGATATTTTCGCCGCCCGAAATGATCACATCTTTCAACCGGCCAACAATCCGATAGCAGCCATCGGCATCAAAACAGGCGAGATCGCCGGTGCGCAGCCAGCCATCAACAAAGGTGGCAGCAGTTTCCGCCGGTCGCCGCCAATAGCCGGCGCAGACATGGGGGCCGCGAATTTGCAATTCGCCGATTTCATCTGGGCCACAGAGATGACCGTCAGCAGCTACCACTCGCAGATCAACGAACATGAGCGGGTAACCGACCGCGCCGGGTTTGACTCGCACCAGCTCCGGTGGCAACCAGAAGGTATTGGGGCCGGCTTCGGTGAGGCCGTAACCGGTCTTGAAGTCGATGCCGCGCTCCCAGAAGGCATGAAAGACCGGTTCAGGACAGGGAGCGCCGCCGCTGATCACGATCCGCATGCGGCTGAAATCGACTTCAGGCCAGCGGGGATGTTGCTGCATCGCGATGAACATCGTCGGCACACCAAAGAAGAGGGTGGCCGGGCCGTGATCGATGAGATCGAAGACTTGATCGACATTGAAGCTGCGGCAAACGATGGAGGTACCGCCGATCTGTACCAGCGGCGCGGTAAAGACATTCATCCCGCCGGTGTGGAAGAGGGGCGCATTCAAAATGGCAACATCGTCGGGGCGCAATCCCCAGCTCATGACCGTGTTGACCGCATTCGCGGCGATGCTGCGGTAGGTGAGAATGGCCCCTTTCGGCAAACCGGTGCTGCCGCCGGTGTAGCAGATCACCCAGGGATCTTCCCAGCGCAGGGTAACCGAAGCAAAGCCAGCCGGGAGCGTATCGCGTTGGGTCATGACCGGATCGGCGGGGACGGCGGGAGACGCGCCATCGATGGCCAGCCAGTGAGTGACGGTTGGCGCCTGATCGCGCAAAGTGAGCGTCAAGGCAGCGTATTCAGGGCCATAGGCTAACACTTTCGGTTCGCCATCGGCAATGAGCTGACTCAATTCGACCGCCGTCAGCCGCCAGTTGAGCGGCTGCAAAATTGCGCCGATCTTGGCGCAAGCAAACCAGAGATCGAGCAGATCAACACAATTCTGAGCCAGCGTTGCCACTCGATCGCCGCGTTCGACTCCTAATGAGCGGAGGAGGTGAGCGGTACGGTTAACCGCCACATTCCACTCGCCGTAGGTGATCGGTCGCATCTCGTGTTGGGCGTCGAACAACGCCACCTTGTGCGGTGACAGTTGCGCGCGTCGGCCAAGCCAGTCGCCAAGGTACATCTCGTCCATGAGTTGTGTGCGGCGTCGCCGCCGCGGTATGCGCACATGCGCAGCTTGCAGCCGGGGATTTGCTGGCGAGAGTAGCAGATGCAGGTTGCGTCGTGGTTACAAATCGGTAACAGGAGGCACGATGAGATCGCCGTGGCGAAGCTGTTCGGCCAGCGCGAGCGTGTTCGGGGCCGGTTCGACATCGAGTTCACGGGCCAGCGTGTCGGCGCAACGCTGGAAAACGCGCAGAGCGGCAGCCCGATTGCCCTGGCGGGCATAGGCCAGCATCAAAAAGCGATAAGCGCGCTCCCAGCAATTATCACAGGCGAGAATGCGCTCAGACAGGGCGATCAGCTCTTCATCACGCCGCTGCTCAGCATACACCTGAGCCAGCCGATCAGCGCTGCGCAGGAAGGTATTGCGCAACCGTTCGCGTTCGGCTTCGGCCCAACTCTCGTACAGCGCATCGGGCAAGAAATCGCCCTGATAGAGTTGCAGTGCCGCATGCAGTCGCTGCATACCGGCTTCAGTCTGGCCTTGATCGAGCAGGCGCACACCGGCGGCGCAGCCAGTCTGGAACTCGGCGCAATCAAGCCAAATGTCGGCATTAGGCCGCAATCGATAGGCGCTGCCGTCGCGAGCGATAAACGAGGAAGTCGCCTCAGCCCGAGCCGGTTCGAGCGCGCGGTAAAGCGCGCTTAGCGCAACTTTGAAATCGCGAACTGCCGCATCTGGACTGAGGTGCGGCCAAAGCATTTCGGCCAGCTCCTCGCGTTGCAGCCATCGTCCCCGATAGGTTATCAGCGCTTGAAAGAGCTGGCGCGCCTTGTCGCGTTGCCATTCGCGGGTTTCAATCTCGCGGTCGCCGCGCCAGACTCGAAATGCGCCCAGGGTTTGCACACGCAACTGATAGCCAGGGTGGACTTCCAGGCCGCGCAAACCGAGCGTCGTGAGCAATCGTTCGATGTAATCGCGGTGCTGATTGCGCGCGCGCGCAGCCAGCATCATCGGCAACGCGCGCCGCGGATCGGGCAATCCCAGAAAGGTGGGACGGGTGAAGAGATAGTCGTAACCATGGGTGGCGCTCAATTCCAGCGCTTCACCGATAGCTGCCGTAGCCGCTGCATCCTGACGCTGTTCGTGATAACAGACGGCCAGCCAGAGAGCGGCGACGGCCTGACCGAACCGGTCGCTACAGGCGCGCAAATCGGCGCGGGTCGTTAACAACAATTCTTGCGCTTGCTCGAGCTGGCCGGCAATCAGGTGACTGACACCGCGCTGGAGCTGGATCATCGCCCCCAACCAGAGATCGCCGGCCCAGCGACAGAAGGCCTGACCTTCGGCGGCAGCGCTTTCAGCAGCGGCCAGATCGCCGGTCAATCCGTAGAGACGGGTCAACCCCCAGAGCGGTTCTACCCGCAACCGCTCGACACCAAGCGCCTGACCTTCAGCCAGGGCTTTGCGATAATATTCAAGCGCGCAATGACGGGCGGCAACGCCCTCGGTGGCACTCTTGAGCAGCCAGGCATGTCCAAGACGGGCATACGCGACTGAGGTGATAAAACGGGAATGGCGCTCAATGCCGACCTGCACCCCCTCGTTAGCCAGGGCCAGCGCCTGATCCGCGTCGCCTTCAAAGGCTGCAATTAAAGCCAGTACCAACACCGCCTCGCGATGTCCACGCGGAGTCGGCGTTGCGCCGCGGGCTGTCGCCAGTCGTTCCTGATCGCGCCATGCCTGCAACAATGCCCGCGCAGCCATCAGTTGACCGGTGCGCAACTTCACCCGCGCGCTGAGCAGATCGGCAGCGGGACTGGCGGCGCGTAACTGGCTTGCCTGCTGCTGTAAGGCTTCAGCTTCGGCTGGCTGGCCCATATTGAGCTTATTTTCCGCTAGCAGCTCAAGCACGCGAGCGCGCGCTACCTGATCTTCTAACCCTTCGCTCACCCGCAACGCCTCTTGCAAAACGCTCTCGGCCTGAGCCGGCTGCACTTGATCAATATACACCTGCGCCTGACCGTAGAGTGCGCGCGCTAGCTCGGCGCGGTCGCCACGCTGCCGGCTGGTCGTCTCGGCCTGCGCATACCAGTTCCGCGCTTCTTCGAAACGCGCGCGCAAGCGGTAAAGATCGCCAAGGTAACACTGTAAACGCGGGCGAGTGGCAATGAGTTCAGCCGGCAGCGCATCGATCCAACCGGCCAGCGTATCAAGCCGGCCATTGCGCAACGCCTCTTCGCCGGCAGACACAATGGCATCAGCGGCAGTGGTCACTTCACCAGCGGCAAACCAGTGGTAGATGGCTTCCTCGGCAGCGCCGGCGGCAGCATAGTGCTGCGCGGCGCGTCGATGACGCGCCGGTAGATCGGGATCGTGACGGGTCTGCTGGCGCAAGAAGTCGCTGAAGAGGTGGTGATAGCGATAATGATTGGCGTCAAGTTCAACCAGAAAGAGATCGCGATCGCGCACCTGCGCAAGCAGTTCGGCGCTATCATTCGCCTGGCGCACGGCATCGCAAGCCGCTGCTGTCAGCAGGCGCAAAGGCGCAGTGGCGCGCAAAAAGCCGGCAATCTCAGGCGGCTGACGGTCAAGTACGTCAGAAGCGAGGAAATCGAACAGCGCTCCCAGCGATGCCGGGCCATTAGCCAGCAACTCAGCGACGCTCCGGGCCTGTCCGCTGCGCAAGCCTTGCCAGACGAGCTGTAACGCAATCGGCCAGCCTTCGGTATGGTGGCTGAGCAGATCCACATCGGCGGCGCTCAGCGGCATACCAAAGATATTGGCAAAGAGTGCAGCTATCTCATCGCGAGTGAAAGCCAGCGCCTCGCGTTGCAATTCCAACACTTCACCGCGAGCGCGCCAACGCACCAGCTCAGCGCTGATGATCGGGTACCGGGTAGCGATCAGCAGGCTCAACCACTGCGGCGCATATGTAATCAGGCGCTCGGTCAAGGCCCGAATCTCGGCTGAAGCGGTTACAAAGTGATAGTCGTCAAGAATGAGCAACGTTGGGCGCGGCGGCGCATCGGCCAGCGCATTGAGCAGACCGTCAAGCGCCTGCGTCCAGGCAGTGCGGTCAGCGGGACTGGCATGCAGCGCAGCCAGCGCTTCCGGCGCGCCTCGGGGCAAGACCGGCGCGCAAGCCGCAGTCAGGTAGGTCAGAAACGTCACCGGATCGCGGTCGTTTTCGCCAATCGTATACCAGCAAACGGTTGCTGCGCTTGCCGCCAGTTCAGCCAGCGCGGTTGTTTTGCCATAACCGGCGCCGGCCTGCACGAGGGTTACCCGATAGTCAAACGCTTCGCGCAAACGCGCGGTTAAGGCCGGGCGCACCAGCCGATGGCGGTGCGGTCGCGGCGGCGCGACTTTAGCCTGTAACAACACTGTCCTCTCGCTTGACATAAGGGTATTTATGTTTTCTGAACAATGAATAGCGGAATAATTATAACAGGATTGAGCGGTTCTCATTCGCAACATCACCGAAACGAGAGAGAAGGGAAGGGGCTTCACTGTTGTGTCCCCTTCCCTACGTTCACCCATTCCACTTTTGCAGCGGCATTGGCGCGCGCTCGCAGTGACACCGAACTGCTGTCACTGCCTTCAGCTTAATCGCGAATGCGTTTATGAGGAACTCCTGCATTCATATGCTGCTGTCAAATCGCCTCACCGTTCGCAACCAACACCGTCACTGTCGCCATCGAAGCGATGAGGATCGCCGTACTGTTGTAACACGCGGAAACGGCGATAAGGAATATCGTCACAATCGAGATCAGGTGGCGGCGGTGGGATGCAGGCATCCGGGTAAGATGGGTGACAACTCTGGCGCGACGTGAATCCTGATCCCGGTCGCGTTGCATCCGTTCGCTCCCACAGCCCGACACCGTTCTGCAGAGCCTCGCGTTGAGCGGCAAGGAATGTTTCGACGCAACGCACGTCGGGCGGGTAAGTGGCGACCTGGGCCATACCCTGTTCAACCAGCGCCAGATTGACAAACCGGTCATCAGCGACAACATAGCGCAGCAAGCGATTATAGCGGTCGCGATCGCTTACATCGCGAGCAAGTCTGATTGGTTTACCTTCCAGCAGAGTGGCATTTGCGTTCGTTGCCTCGCGGTAAAATGGCTGACCGCGCTCTGGGGTATTGACGCCGATATAGCGCACGCGCTCAACGCGCCCGCCAATCACTACTTCAATGGTGTCACCGTCAATAACCTTCCGTAGCGTCGCTTCCTCCCACTTCAGGTCGTTCAGGCACTCTACGTTCGCTGAGTGTGAGCCGTTCGCTAATACGGTAGTTGCGACGCGATAGACCAGATAACCGGCTCCGATCAGCGCCATCAGCACAAGGATCAACAACAGCCTGGTCAGGTTGTCTGGTTTGGTGTTGGTGGATTGGTTCATGGTTGGGTGTTGCTCCGGGTTGTGTTTTGGACCTGATAGCGATATTTTATCTAAAGTTCCTGAACTGAACCAACTGAGTTTTGATGAGGAATCGGTTGCGTAGAACCTGCTCCCCTTTTTGCTCATCTTTTTTCTTAATATACGGTATACTGCATATTGGCGTAGCCTTCTGTAGCAAGGAGCATGCAGCTATGAGCAGCGCAATGATCGGTGTGATCGGCGGCAGTGGTCTCTACGCAATGCCAGATCTGAAAAACCCGGAAGAGGTGCGCCTGACGACGCCTTTTGGCGATCCGAGTGATGCCTTTATCGTTGGTGAACTGGAGGGCCGCCGGGTAGCGTTCTTGCCGCGACATGGTCGCGGCCACCGCCTCAATCCCAGTGAAGTGCCGGCGCGGGCCAATATCTACGCTTTTAAACTCCTGGGGGTGCGAGCCTTAATCTCGGTCAGCGCGGTTGGTTCGTTGCGCGAGGATTACGCTCCCGGTCACGCTGTCATCCCCGATCAGATTTTCGACCGCACAAAAGGGATCCGTCCGGCAACGTTCTTCGAGGGTGGTATCGTTGCGCACGTGGCTTTTGATCGTCCCTTCTGCCCGCATTTGAGCAACATCCTCCTGCACGCAGCGCAAGCGGCAGGCGCAGTAGTGCATCAAGGCGGGACGCTGGTGGTGATGGAGGGGCCACAGTTTTCGACCAAAGCTGAGAGCGAGGAAAATCGCCGCCGCGGCCACAGCTTGATCGGTATGACGGCTTTGCCTGAAGCGAAACTGGCGCGTGAGGCAGAGATCGCTTACGCGACGCTTGCCATGGTTACCGATTACGATGTCTGGCATCCCGAACATGATGCCGTGACTGCCGAGCAGGTGATCAAGGTGTTGAGCGCGAATGTTGCGCTCTCACAGCAAATTGTGCGGCTGGCGGTGGCGCAGATCGACGAGAGCTTTACCAGTCCGGCTCACGATGCGCTCCGGCATGCAATTGTGACCCATCCTGATTATATTCCGGCAGCGGTGAAAGAACGTCTGGCGCCAATTGCAGGTCGCTACTGGTCGTGATCCACCTCTAGCCATGGGGTAACGCTCTCCGTTACCCCTGCATAGCCGAACGAGATATATGACACAAGGTGAAATTCGCATTCTCCCGCTTCATGGCATCGGCGAAGTGCAGCCGGGTGATGATCTAGCCGCCATTCTTGCCGCGGCAATCGATCGCGCTGGCGGGTTGACGCCGGGTGACATCCTGGTTGTGACGCAAAAGATCGTCTCAAAGGCCGAGGGACGGTTGATCGATCCGGCAACGGTCGAACCATCGCCATTTGCGTATCAGATTGCCCGCGCCGGCAAGAAAGATGCTCGCTATCAAGAAGTTGTGTTGCGTGAGAGCAAGCGGATCGTTAAAATGGCCAATGGGGTGCTGATTACCGAAACCCACCACGGTTTTGTGTGCGCGAACAGCGGGGTCGATGAGTCGAATGTTGATGGCGGCAGACGGCTGTCGTTGCTGCCGGTTGATCCCGATGCCAGCGCAGCGCGGCTGCGCGAGGCGTTGGCGGCTCGTTACCATCACGCGCCGGCAGTGATTATCACCGATACGTTTGGCCGTCCATGGCGGGAAGGGCAGGTCAATGTTGCGATCGGTGTGGCCGGCATGGCGCCGCTGCGCGACTTTGCCGGGATTGAAGACCACTACGGTTATACGATGCAGGCCACGTTGATTGCGGTTGCCGACGAGGTGGCCGCTGCCGCTGAATTGGTGATGGGTAAGATTGACCGGGTACCGGCGGCAATCTTGCGCGGTTACCAGTATGAACCGGTTGAGACGGGAACTGCCCGCCAGTTGATCCGTGATCCGCGGTTCGATCTGTTCCGGTGATCTGTGCTCTTGCCGGATGTACCCCGGTTTCCTCTCGGTGTTGCGCTCGTTCCCTTATTCCTTTGTGTGTCATGGATATGGATTTCTTCACTCTGGTTCAAACACGTCGCACTGTGCGCGCTTTTCGGCCTGATTCACCACCGCGTGAGGCTATTGAGCAAATCATCGCCGCTGCAAGTTGGGCGCCATCACCGCACGGGCGGCAGCCGTGGCGGTTTGTAGTGGTCGAAGCGCCAGAACGTAAACTGGCATTGGCGAATGCAATGGCCGAGGCATGGCGTTACCATCTGGCGCTCGATGGTCTCGATCCGTCAACGATTGAGTATCGCCTGTGCCGTTCGCGCGAGCGGGTGGTGACCGCGCCGGTGATCATTATTCCCTGTCTGTATCTCAACGATCTTGACCGGTATCCTGATCCGGAGCGGCAGGCTGCCGAGACTACAATGGCCATTCAGAGTCTGGGCTGCGCAGTGCAAAACATGTTGCTGGCAGCATTTGCGCTCGATCTGGCCGCGGGCTGGATGTGCGCGCCACTCTTCGCGCCGGCAGCCGCGCGCGCTGCGCTTGGATTAGCCGAAGATTTGCATCCGCATGCCCTCATTCCGATTGGCTATCTGGCCCAAGAGCCAAAGCGCCGCCCCCGTCGCCCGCTGAGCGATCTGATCGTTCAGTGGCAGTAGCGCCTGGAAAAGGAGAGTAGCTTGCAGACATTGATCTATCTGGCCGGTTTTTCGGTGATCTGTCTGGCTTCGCATCGAATTGGACAATGGTTTTCCCACCTCCGACTTCCTTACATTACCGGCTATCTTTTCACCGGTGTGCTGGTTGGTTCCTTCGGTCTGCAACTCATCCCCTCAAGCGTGAGCGAACATCTGCGCTTTGTTGACCAGATTGCGCTAGCAGTCATTGCATTTGTTGCCGGTAGCGAGCTGTATTACAAGGATTTGATCAATCGGCTGCGCTCAATCCTCTGGTCGGTTGCGCTGATCGTTGTGAGTGCCTTCGGACTGATTGGCCTTGCTCTCTTCAGTTTGCTCGATCTGATTCCGTTTACCCAAGGCCTGGATACCGGCGAAAAGGTTGCTATCGCGATCCTTGGCGCAACGATCTTGCTGGCACTTTCGCCGCCATCAACCATTGCTGTGATCAAAGAGTTGCGCGCCCGTGGCCCGGCTACGCGCCTGATTCTAGGTGTCACTATCGCCATGGACGTGGCGATTATCGTCATCTTCGCGATCGGCTCATCGGTGGCAGTAACCCTGGTCGAGGGCAGTGCCCTGAATCTGGCCTTTCTCGGTTTGCTTGGGCTTGATCTGGTATTGTCGTTCCTGGTCGGTCTGGGGGTGGGGTGGCTGCTACGACGCTTGTTGAGCCTGAGCTGGCCACACTGGCTGAAGCTTGGCCTGATTCTTGCTATCGGCTATAGCATCTTTGCCGGCACTGCCTGGCTCAAAAGCTTTTCCGCTGACTACTGGCCGATCAAGATCGTGATCGAACCGTTGCTGGTGACGCTGATCGGTGGATTTCTGATCACCAACTTTTCGCCGTTCCGCGATGAATTTGCTGAGTTATTGCACGACATTGGCCCGGTCGTGTACGTCGCGTTCTTCACTATTACCGGTTTGAGCTTAAAACTCGATATCCTGTTAACTGCGCTCATCTTTGCCGCAGCGCTGTTTTTTGTGCGTATTCTGGCCATTTTTATCGGCAGCAGCCTTGCGCTCACCATTGTCGGTGAACCGAGCCGGCTTCGTCGCCTGGTCTGGTTAGGATTGATCACGCAGGCCGGCATTGCGCTCGGCCTGGCGCGCGAAGCTTCGTTGTTGCTGCCGGCTCAAGGCGAGGCGTTTGCGACCCTGATCATTGCCGTGATCGTGCTCAATGAGATCTTTGGCCCGCTCACCCTGCGGTTTGCCTTGCAGCGGCTGGGTGAGTCCAATTTGCCCGAGCCGGGCATTCGCGACGATGTGCGCGATGTGCTGATCCTGGGAATCGAACAGCAATCGATTGCGCTGGCCCGCCAGTTGAGCGCGCGGGGCTGGCGGGTGCGAGTAGCCGATACCGATCCTGAACACGTGCGCCGTATGGCGACTGAGGATGTCGATGAGCGATATATTCCAGAGATCAGTCTGCAAACCCTGTCGGGCTTGATCGACCGCTCTACCGATGCGGTAGTAGCGCTGCTGGAAAAAGATGAAGACAATCTGCGCGCCTGTCAGATTGCGCTGGAGAAATTTGGCGTGCCTCGCCTGATCGCGCGCCCCAATCGCATGGATCAGCGAGAACAGTTCCGTGAATTAGGCGCAATTATCATCGATCCGGCTACGGCAATGGTCAATCTGCTCGAGCAGGCAGTGCGCGCGCCGCAATCACTCTCATTGCTGCTCCATACCGATCCGGTCTACGATGTTGTGCAGATGACGGTGACGAACCAGGAGATCGATGGTCGATTGGTGCGCGACCTGCGATTGCCGTCGGATGTGTTGTTGCTCGAAATCAGCCGCAGTGGGCAGGCGATCGTGCCCCACGGATACACGCGGCTTCGCCATGGCGACGAGATTACCGTTGTCGGCAAGCCCGAAAGCTTACGCGAGGTGAGTCTGCGGATTGGCTGAAATCAATTCGCCCCGCCAATGTCTTGCCGGCTGAGAGTACGATAGGCGCTGTAGCCGAAGATCGCGCTATAAATGACGATCAGGCCAATTGCCTGCCACGACGATGGTAGCAGGTTGAGATCGAGCGCCGGAGTTAACACGCTCTGGTTAAGACCGAACATCTGACTGTTGTCAACGATCAGGCGATTGATATTCGGCTGCAAGAGGAGATTTACCAGAGCGCGAATCAGCGGATCGACAGCGCCGATGGTATTGAGCGAGCCGGCGCTGACATCAAAAGCGAGAAAGATTAAACCGCCGCCAACGCCGGCAATGACCGAGCGGCCAACAATGGCGCTGGCCGCAGCGATCAGCGTGTACGGCAACATAACCAGGAGCGCGCGCAGCATGCCAACTGGCAAGAGCAGAAATGCTATCGCGTCAATCTGCTGTGACAAGCCGAGAATAGAGCCAAACATCAGCGAAAGCAGCGTGCCGACAACGATGGTAATAACCATCGCCACCAGCAGCGCCAGTTGCAACGCTGCCAGTTTGGCCAGCAAATAGATGCCACGATGCGGCGCGCGCGTCAGCAAGACACGCAATGTTCCCCAGTTGAAATCACTCCCGAAGAAGCCGGCGGTCAAGATGATGGCGAGTATCCCACCGGTGCCGTTGATTGCGCTAAGCATTGCTCCAAAGACGCCGGGCAGACTCAACTGGCGTTTGACCTGTTCAATCGCCGCTTCGCTGAGAATGGTAAAGGTAACGTTGCTGCTGCTGAAGGTACCCTCTTGCAACGCCACCACCAAAAACCAGAGGGTCTGCTGGAGCGCTGTCAAAGCTAAAAAGATACCGAGCAGCAACAGCGCCATTGGCCGACGCGAGATCTTCATCCACTCGGCAGCAAGGAGGTTGGTAAACATTGCGCGTGTATCCATTGCCCGGCTACCTCTCAGAAGCGCAACCTGATCGGCGTCATGTGTCAGATCGCGTTACCGTCAGGAAAAACTCTTCTAACGAACTATTGCTGGCTCCAATTTCAGTCACCACAATATCGGCCTTGATCAAGAGCTTATTGATTTCGGCAGTGCGTTCGACCGGCGCATCGATGAGGATGGTATCACCCTGCACGGTGACGCTCGCCACCCAGTTCAGCGCTTTCAGCAGTCTGACTGCCGGCCCGGGATCGCCTTGCACTCGCGCGCGCACGCCTTGCCCGCGCCGAAGCAGATGCGCTACATCGCCAGCAGCGATCAGTTTGCCTTCTTTCATAATCGCCACCCGCTGGCAAAGCTGCTCGACTTCGTGCAACAGGTGGCTGCAAAGCAGAATGGTGCGCCCTCCGGCAGCCAGGTTGCGGATCAGATTACGGATCTCGACCGTGCCGGCTGGATCGAGACCGTTGGTCGGTTCGTCGAGCATAATCAGCTCGGGATCGGGCAGAAGGGCGGCAGCGATTGCCAGTCGCTGCTTCATCCCCTGTGAGTAAGTGGCGACTTTGTCGCGCGCCCGATCGCGCAGCTCAACGATGTCGAGCACCTGCGCTACCCGCTCAGTTGCAATGCCGCCGGCGCGGGCCAGGACGCGCAGATTGTCGGCGCCACTCAGGTAGGGATAGAAGGCCGGCGCTTCGATCATTGCCCCCACCCGGCGCAGCGCCAGGCTCGGTTCGTGTTGCACATCGTGACCGAGCACAAGAGCGCGACCTTTGGTCGGCTTGACCAGGCCGAGCAGCATCGCAATGGTAGTGGTTTTGCCGGCGCCATTGGGGCCGAGAAAGCCAAACACCTCGCCCTTGCCGACGGTTAAACTGAGCTGATCGACGACCACTCGTTTACCGTAGCGTTTGGTGAGTTCAATCGTTTCGATCACATTCATAGCACATTCCGCCGCAATTGCGATCCGTGCCTTATGATACCACAGTGGCGAAGTTGACACAGATGAGGGGAGGGATGGCAGCTATCGGCGATGCTACCCATCGAGCAGACGCAAGAGGGTCAGATCACCGCGCGCTACCGCCCGCGCAGCAGCCCGTCCACACAGAGCACCGATCACATTGCCGGTGCCGTTGTAAGCGCCGATCGCCCACACCTGCGGTCGAATCTGGCGCGCGATGGGCAGAATGCTGTCGCGGCGGTAGGCTACCTGCGTGGCCCAGCGCCGTTCAACCGGTGCCTGGCTGCCGACCCGCTCGCGCAAGATCTGTTCGAGCGCGGCCTGCACTGGCGCCGATGGATGCGGTGGCGCGTCCCATTCTTCGGCTGCGAAACGGTCTCGGCACCCACCCAGCGCAATCCGGTGATCGGGTAATTGTTGCCAGTAGTCGTAACCCCAACGGGTATATACCGGACACGGGAGCGCGAGCGTCGGGTCGGGCGCGGTTGCCAGCATCTGAAGTCGAGTCGATCGAACGGTATGGCGTAGTTCCGGTACCAGTCGCTCAAGTCCCCCATCCACGGCGATAATGACGTGGCGGGCAAGGATGCGTCCGCGCGGGCAATGCACAGTTGTGCCCTCGATTGCAAGCGCTGGCGTATGGGTGAAGAGGAATGCTCCATTGCGGCAGGCTGCTTCGGCCATCAACCGGCAGCGTTGGAGCGGTTGAAACACGCCATCGGTAGGCAACAGCAGACCTTCGCCTTCCGGGCCGCGGTATGGTTCAACCGGCAGACCATCGGCGCGCATTGCCTGTAGTTGCGCCTCACAATCGGCAACCTCGCGCGCAGAAGCGGCGATACGAAGCGAACCGACCTGACGCACTATCCCGGGCAACGCTGTAGCCATCCGCTCAATCTCGGCCATGGTCTGGCGATAGATGGTTGCGGCACGCTCGCGGCCAATCGCCCTGACCGCCTCGTGATAAAAAGCGGCCAGACCTGCCAGCAAAAACCCACCGTTGCGTCCGGCAGCGCCACCGCCAACGGTTGTAGCATCAATTCCGACCACGCGCACACCCAAATCGAGTAGGCTCGTGGATGCAGGTCAGGCCCGAACCACCCAACCCGATCACACAGACATCGACGGCAATCGTCTCAGTGAGAACGGGATAGACAGGATCGGGCGAGTCGTGCCAGATCGGGTAGGATGGTGGTAATGAAGACATGGCGCAGTGTGATGATACATCAGGTCGCGCAAAGGATCTTACTGCGATTCTGGCAACGATAGTGACACACCCTGATCGCGTGCCGGCACCTGCAACCCCTGGCGAAAGATACGCACTACCAGTTCAGCCGTTGCTTCCGGGTCAGCAGCCGGTGGCAGGTTGCGTCCACCAACAAACGGGAAGCAGAGGAGCGACGAAAAGGTGCGAATAACATCTACCGGCTGTAAATCGGGAGCTACTTCGCCAGATTCAATTGCTGCGGCGGCCAGACGCATCACCCGCGCCTGGGCCTTCAGCAGCTCATCGCGCGAATGAGGATGTTTTTCCAGCAGCTCAGCTACCTCTGGCAACCACAACTGAAATGCGGCAGCGTGATGCTGAATCTGGAATACCACGCTCGCCCGCAACAGATCACAAAGCTGTTCGAGCGGCGAACGGTCACCTGGTTCGCCGATAGCAGCCGCAGCAAAGAGATCGCGAATGAGGCGGGCGATCATTGCGGCCAGCAAGTCTTCACGGGTGGGAAACTGATTGTACAGCGTTGGTTTTGAGATTCCAACGCGGGCCGCCAGCTCATCCATCACAAGGGCAGCAAACCCACGTTCGGCAATAAATTGCTGCGCTGCGGCGAGGATCTCGTCGCGCAGCATCTGGCGGCGGCGTTCGCGGAGCGTCGTGCTCATAGGAGTTTCAATCAACCGGCCAACAACATCGTTGATAGCCGGCACTATACCACAAATCAGACAACTATGCCGCAGCCGGCATGACTGTCACGGCTGCGGCAACCATCGATACCCGTCTTAGCGATCGGTGAGGATCGTAATCCGAACGCTCATGCCGGCGCGCAATCCTTCCTGCTCATTCAGCTTGACCCGCACGGTAAAGGTGCGCACATTGCCGACGACATTGGCAATGGGAGCAATAAAGTCAACAGTACCCTGGAAGACCGTGCCGGGCAACGCATCAACCCGCACTTCAACCGACTGACCTTCGCGCACACGCGATACATCGGTATCACTGATTGCAGCTTCAACGTGCAATTCACTCATATCGACAATCTGGACGGCGGGAAGCGCGCCGGTACCGGCCAGATCGCCGGGATCAACATTCACTCTGGCTACAATTCCATCAAACGGCGCGCGCAATACTGCCTTTTCGAGGTTCAATCTGGCAGCATTGAGGGCCGCTTCTGCGATCTTGACGGCGGCCTCGGCTGCGATGAGGTTTTGGCGCGTCGGTGGAGCGGTAATCCGTTCAAGATTGGCCTGGGCCGCGGCGACACCAGCCTGCGCTGCCGCCAGCGCGCCTTCCCGCTGCTCGCCGCGCAAGCGTTCGAGCGTGGCCTGGGCCTGCGCCACTGCCGCATCAGCCGCCGCGATCAGATCGGCGGTAGGCCCATCGAGCAGGCGCTGCAAATTGCTACGCGCCGCGCGCACCTGCGCTTCCGCCGCTGCAATTCCGTCGATCTCGTTCTGACGGGCCTGTTCGTAAGCCAGTTGCGCCTGCTTATACCGCGCCTCTGCCGACTCAACGGCGCGTAACAGTTGCTCTTCAGCGTCCTTCGCTTCTTTCGGCAGTTCAAGGCCAAACTTTGCCAGTTGCTGCTCGCGTTCGCGATTATCCCAGTACAGATCAGAGTACGCCTGTTGAGCGTCGCGCAACGCATTGGCCGCCTGAAGCATCTGCAATTCTGCATTTGACTTCGCCGCCGAGAGATTGGTGCGCTGAATGTTCAGGTTTGCTTCCGCCTGCTCAACAGTGGCTCGCGCTGCCGTCAGGTCGGCATCGCTCGGCCCATCGAGCAGATCGTTACGCCGCGCAACGGCCTGTGCCAGCGCGGCTTCGGCAGCAGCAAGATCGGCGTCGGTCACGCTACCGCGCGCTTGTCGCAACGCAGCCTGCGCCTGCGCCACCTGCGCGCGTACTGCCGCAATCTCTTCTGGCGTAGCGCCCTCGATCAACCGTTCGTAGTTGGCCTGAGCCTGGGCCAGACTGGCTTCAGCCTGCGCAACCTGCAATTCCAGTTCACGGGCATCAAGGGCAACCAGCGGATCGCCGGCCTTCACCCGATCACCCTCCTCGACGAAAACCTCGGCCACCACACCGGGGATGCGGAAGCTCAGATCGGCACTGCTGCGAGCAACGACTTCGCCGCTAGCGGTAACGCCGAGGCTGATGGCGGGCGCGCCCGCCAAATCGATGGTAGTGACCGGCGCGGTAGTGGGTAAAGGAACCGCCGTTGGGCGCGTCTCAGCCGCAGCCGTGGGGACGGCAGTCGGCGCAGGGGCCGGAGCAGCGCAGGCGGCCAGTAGCGCCAGAGCGCCGCCGATCACTGTTGATGCAACCACTCTTCGCATTGTGCGTTTACTCCTGTCACAAAATGGCTGGCAAATTACAGATAATCAGGAAAAGGGGGAAGGAGCGACCGGCAAACGGCGTACTCCCACCCCTTTTTCTTCTACGCTAGTCTGCCGATGGTTCACTGGCGGGTGTTGCCGGCGTAGTTGGCGGGCTTGCTGGCGCCGGTCGGGTCAGCGCCGATCCGCCGGTCGGAGCCGATGTAATCGTCACGCCGGGGCCAGGAGCCGGCAACTCGAACCCTTCGTGGGCTTGCGCGCCGCTAAAGCGCCGCTTCAACCACGTCACTGCCGCATCCATCAGGCTATACACCGTCGGCACCACCAGCAATGTCAGCAGCGTCGAGGTCAACATACCGCCGATCAAGACCCATGCCAGCCCTTTACGGAACTCATTCCCTTCACCGGTTGCCAGCAAGTGAATGCCCAGCGCTGTCGGCATTGCGCCAGCTACTAGCGAGAGCGCCGTCATCAAGATTGGGCGCAACCGGATCGCGCCGGCGAGCTTGAGGGCCGAATGCTTATCGAGGCCGAGATCGCGCAACCGGTTAGTAAAGTCAACCAGCAGAATCGAGTTTTTCACCACGAGACCGAGCAACATGATCAGACCGATCATGCCGGTGATGTCAAGATCGATGCCGACCAGGCGCAAGGCCAGGAACGCGCCGATGAAGCTGAACGGCATTGCCATCATAATCACCAGCGGCTGGGTGAAGCTGCCGAACTGTGAGGCCAGTACCATGTAGACGAAGAGTACCGACAAACCCATCGCGAGGTATAGCGACGAGAAGCCTTCATTGGTCTGGGCAAAGGTACCGACATAGCTGACGATCACATCAGCCGGAATATTCAGCGCATCGAGTCGGGCCTGCACGGCTGCCTGGGCATCGGTCAGATTGACCCCTTCGAGATTGGCGCCGATCAGCACCTGGTTGAGTCGGTCGTAGCGGCGGATCGAGACCTGACTCGAAGCCAGCTCAACTGTGCCGAGCGAGCTAAGCGGCACCACACCGGCGCGCGTGGGAATGCTAATCGCGCCGAGCGTCTCAACCCCTGTCCGATCTTGAGGTGCCAGTCGCACAACCACATCGGTATCGCTACCGTTATTGCGCAGTACCGTCGCGCGGTCACCGTTGATTAGCGCGCGCACCGACGTGGCAATATCCTCATTTGTAATACCCAGTTCGCCAATGCGAGCCGGATCGGCGCGCAGGCGCAACTCGGGCTTGCCAACCTGCAAATTACTATCAATATCGACTAACCCCGGCACCGATGCCATCTCGCGCTTAATTGCCTCGACGAGCGGCGCCAGCTCAGTAGCAGGTCGTGTCGTCTGAAGACTGACCTGCAGTTCGCGCCCTTCCACACCGGCGCTAGAGGGCTGGAAGCTCGGCACCGAGAAGCTCAGACGCGGCAAAAAGTCCAATTGGTCGCGCAAACGCTCCTGCGTCGGCAATGTCGGCGTGCGACCCACCAGGGTCACGGAAAACTCAGCTCGCTCCGGGAAGCCGGCTGCGCCAACACGGGCAATGACATTCTCAACTGCCGGATCGCTCAACAGGATTTGCTCGGCCTGGCGGGCCAGACGGTCGGTTTCAGCGAGAGTCGTTCCTGGCGCAGCTTCAAACCGCATCACAAACTCGTGCGGATCCTGTTCGGGGAAGAAAGTCAGCTTGAGACCGCTGGCGACCCAGACACTCAGCGCCAGCACACCAATTGCGACACCAACAACGATGAACTGGTTGCGCAAACTGGCCAGTGTCCAGGCGAGCAGTTTACCATACCAGCGTCCTAGCCGACCGGGATCTTCGTTCGCCTCTTGTAACAGGCCGATGTCGCGTTCACTCACTTCATCAGAGATTGGCACTTCGACAATCGGCTCATGCTTCCCATGATGAGGCTTGGGCTTGATCTTGATATTGGGGAAGAGGTTGGCCGACATCATCGGCGCGAACGTAAATGCTTCGGCCAGCGAGAGCAGGATAGCAATCGAGACCACGAGGCCGAACGACTTGAAAACAATGCCGGCCACGCCTTCGGCAAATGTGACCGGAACGAAGACGGCCACGATGGTAAGAGTCATTGCCACCACTGAGAGCGCAACTTCCCACGTGCCGCGTGATGAGGCGACTCGCGGACTTTCACCCCGTTCGAGGTGGCGGAAAATATTCTCACGCACAACAATCGCATCATCGATCACCAGACCGACGCAGAGCGAGAGGGCCAGCAGGGTGACGAGATTGATCGTTAAGCCAAAGATCGGCATAAAGATGAACGTGCCGATCAGAATGACCGGTAGACCGGCCATCGTGATGATCGTACTGCGCAAATTGCCGAAGAAGAACCACACTACGAGAAACGCCGCAATCGATGCAAACATCAACTCTTCGAGCGATGAAAGCACCGATGAGCGCACCGCTTCCGAAGTGTCGAGCGGAATGGTATAGGTCAGTTCGGGGAAGGCGGCAAAGGCCTGATCGAGCGCTTCATACACGTTATCGGCCACTGTGACAGTATTGGCACCCGACTGTTTGAGCACGTTCAGGATAATTGCCTCATTGCCGTTCAAGCGTGAGATAGTTGTAACATCGGCAACACCCTCCTCAACCACTGCCACATCGCTGACCCGGTAGGGAGTGCCTGAAATTTGCACATTGGCAATATCTTCAACGCTTCGCAGCAACGATGGCACGCGCAAACTGATCTCTGTATTATTCTCGACCAGCGTACCAAGACCGAGATCGGCGTTAGCCTGCTGCAATGACCGACTCACCTGCGCCGGCAACAAACCGTAGGCCTGCAACTTTGTCAGATCGAGCCAGACATTGATCTGGCGTTGCTGTCCACCACTCACCGTTACCGATCCCACGCCGGGCGCGCGCTGAATCCGGGGCACAATCTCGTCTTCGATCAGGGTACGCAGCTCGAGCGGAGTCCGACCACCTGTATCGGCAACAGCGATCTGCATGATCGGCGATTGGTTGGGGTCAAAGCGCTGGAAGACCGGCTGGCGCACATCGCGCGGCAATTGCGGTAAGATACTATTGACGCGCTGTCGCACATCCTCTTCAAGCTGTCTGGCATCATTGCCGGCTTCGAACTCAAGGATGATCAAGGCCGAGCCTTCATTGGCCTGCGCAGTGATGTGCTGCAAACCGGCCAGGGTATTGACCGCGTTCTCGATCGGCCGCACGACCTGGTCAACCACGCTTTCCGGGCCGGCGCCAGGGTACGTCACGCTGACCGCGATAATGGGAACATCAATTTCCGGTAACAGGTTGACGGGGGTGGAGCGGAATGAGAGAATACCGAACGTGATGAACGCCAGCATCACCATGGTGATGAAGACTGGCTGGCGAATAGAGACATCAGAGATCCAGATGCCGTTTAGCTTTTCCCGACGTTGCGGGCCCATGGGTGATCCTCCCACAAGACGTTGTTGCACAGCTTTTGTCACGTACTTGTTTTTACTATAACGTAAAGTTTTCTGACGGTCAAGGATGAAAAATGCGAATCCATCTGTGGTTTATCATCCTCTTCGTCGCCTGGTGTGGATGGACGACGCCGGTGGCGGCACAGCCGGCTGAGGTTTCTCTGGCCGATTACGACCGTCTGCTGCGGGCAACCTATGCTGCGGCGCAACGTGGCGATCTTCTCGATCTTCAGGTCCTGGCGCGCGAACTGATCCCGATCAATCGGGTACAGATGCCTGACGGCCAGATCGCGCGTGTCGATCAGCGCTGGCTGGCAGAGGCATTGGCGCAACGCGATCCCGATCTGCCGGCCATTGCGGCGCGATTAGGCGCGTTGATCGATGCGCTTGCTATGCCCGAACACGGAGTCCCGGCAACGGCATTGCAACAATGGGAGCAGGTGTTGAATGAGCCTCCCTTTAACCAGACCCGTGATGAGAGCTGGCTGACTCATTTCTTAAACTGGCTGCTCGAGTGGTTCGCCCAATTGATGCCTGAAGTGCCGGAAGTGCCTGTTGCTAACGAACCGGAAGCGATCTCCGGTCTTACCCCACTCGTCCAGATCGGATTGATCGTTGCCGCAATGCTGCTTGGTGGAGTGATCATCTTTTGGGCGCGCGGCGCGCGCCGGGTGTTGCGCGCGCCGGTCAAGGCTCCTGCTGAGGCGACGGACGATCCGGTCACAGTTAGCGAAGCGCAGCGCCTGGCTGCGGCAGCGCGTCAGGCCAGCGATCGGCGCAGCGCAGTGCGCTATCTCTATCTCGCTGCCTTGCTCTGGCTCAATGAACAGGGTGTATTGCGCTATGACCGTTCGCTTACCAATCGCGAATACTTGCAACGGCTGCGGTCTTCGTCGCCAGCGCGTGACCTGCTCGAACCGGTTATCGCAACTTTTGACGCCGTATGGTATGGTTTTCGACCAATCGACGATCAGGCGTTTGCGCGTTACGAAGAACAGGTAGCGGCGGTTCAATCGTTAACCAGGCAGGCGGGAACAAGCAATGAAGCTGCGACTTGAATTGATCGTGCTTGGCCTCCTTTTCGTCGGATTGGCGCTGTTTGCCGCCTTCAATGTCGAGCAGAAGAGCGGTCAGCGCTTCTTCGACGCGCGCGCGACATCGTTTAGTAGCGACGACAATGGTACCCTGGCCCTTTACCGTTGGCTGAATCGGGTGTACGAAGAGGTGGAACGACTGGCTTATCGGCCATTTACTCTGAACGCGCGTGATGGGATGCTCTTTGTGTTAGGGCCGAGTGAGCGCTACGAACCGGATCAGGTTGCCCAGGTAACGACATGGGTGGCAGCGGGTGGTGTGCTGGTGGTTGCCGATAATGTGCCTGACCCGCGCAGCAATGTATCGCCATTACTGGCTGCATTTGATCTCAAGCTTGAGCGGATGGGACGGTTTGTGACCACCGCTGAAGTATTGCATCCCGCTCTTGGCGCGCCACCCATTGAGCAGGTTTCCGTGCAGACAGGAGTGGCGGTAGCATCATTAGCGCCGCTGCCGGCCTTTGCGCCGCTGGCAGTGGCCGATGCGCAGCCGATCATTGTCGGTCAGCGCTACGGAGATGGCTACGTCATCGCCGTCGCGAGCCTCTATCCGTTCACAAATGAAGGGTTGCGCGAGCCAGAATCGGCGGCCCTGATTCTCAATCTGCTGCGTCGATTACCTGCCGGGAAACAGATCGTGTTTGACGAATTTCATCATGGCTTTGGATCAACAGCCGATCTGCGCGCGTTGCTGCTGAGTCATCCGGCAGGTTGGGCTATCATCTATAGCGTGGTAGTGGTTGGTTTGTTTATCCTGGCCGGTAGTCGCCGTTTTGCTCGTCCTCTGCCGTTGCGCAGCGAAGCGGCTCGCCGTAGCAGCATCGAATACATCGACAGCGTCGCCGGCATGCTGCGTCGGGCCGGGCATCTCTCGTATGCTGCGGAACACTATCGGCAGACGCTACGACGGCGGCTTGGCCAGCCGTATGGACTGGCGACGACGCTTGACGATCAGGCTTTTGTCTCTGCGCTGGCTGCCGTTCGCCCCGTCGATCAGGAAGCGTTACTCCGGATGTTGACGGAATTGCGCCGCACCGATCTGCGTGAAGCGGAATTGCTGCGCCTGATCGGCGAAGCAGATCGGCTTGCTTGAATCCATTGAATACGGAGATCACGGGATGCGCCAGGCGTTTCGCACAACCCTACAGGAGGTCTTCAGCCTGCTTGATACCGGCGTGAGCCTCTACCGTCGCCACCTGATCGTCTTTGCCGGGCTGGCAGGTTTGTTCAGTTTGCCGGCTATGCTGGTCACGTTCAGTCTGCTTTTCTCAATTGGCGATCTAAGCGACGCCACGTTCACCGATTTCCTGCTGGTCGTATTTGGCTTGCTCTTAACCTCGTTGCTCATGATCCCGCCACTGACGCAAGCGACTAGCGTTGCGCTCGCCGGTCAACCACTATCAATAGCTGGAATTATCTGGCGTTGGCCCCGGATCGGGCGCTGGCTGATAGCGTTTGGGTATGGCAGCGTTCTAACATTCATCTGGGGCTTTATTGTTTTGACGGCAGGCGGTGTATTGTTCAGCGTTATTGGCTGTATGGTGTTCTTTTCGCTGGCTGTTATCACCAGTACTACAAGTAGCCTCACTGCGTTCGTCTTGCTCTTTCCACTGGTTATTGTGGCAGCGATACTGACATACTACCTGTACCTGGTGCTGTGTGGTTCCAGCCTGATCGCGGCGCTCTATGCCGTCCAACCGGTGCTCGATGATTCTATTTCCCTGACTCAGGCAATCGGGCTATCGTGGAGTCTACTCTTTCGTCGTTTCGCCTATAATATGCTTGTTTTTCTCTGCGCTGCGCTGATTTTTAGCGTAGTGGCAACGATTGTCACGTTAACAGTTGGCGTTTTGTTACCGGCTCCCTTCGGTCTGCTACTGGGTGCCGAACATCCGCTGACCCGCGGTCTCAGCGCTGTTGCCTGGGTGATCGGCCTTGCCGCCGCGATGCCGCTAATCCCAATCTGGAGCACGCTGCATTACCAGCAGGCGCTGGCCGAGCGCAACGGAGCCGATCTGGCGCTGCGTATACAGCAGTTGCAGTATCTGGTTACCGGGCATGCATCGATGAGGTAATCTTGCCGGTGGTCATCCAGCTTCGCCAATCCGAAAAAGCGTTAGAGGCGCGAAAATAGTGCGAATCGCTATATTGCAGTCTGTCCAGGCAAGCAAGGTGAAGCAATGAATGCAGTCAGTGTTATCAAGGTCAGCGGGCACGAACTCGACGATCCCGCATTTTTGACCGGCATCGCCGCAGCGCTGCGAGCAATGAGCCAACCGGTTGTGCTGGTGCATGGCGGAGGCAAAGAGATCAACGAAGCCGTTTTGCAGGCTGGCCTGGCGGTAGAATTTGTTGATGGTTTGCGCGTGACCTCACCCGAAGTGATGAATATTATGCAGATGGTTGTCTGCGGTACGATCAACAAGCGTATCGTGACGACTTTCGTCAATGCCGGAATGCGCGCAATCGGCCTGAGCGGACTGGATCTCGGTTTGCTGCGCTGTGAGCCGTACCGTCCTAATGGCCGCGATCTGGGCCGGGTCGGGGTCGTGACTGCTGTTGATAGCGAGGTCTTGCGCCATCTCCTTGCAGCAGGTTGGCTGCCGGTCATTGCGCCGGTTGCCATGGGACAGGCCGACGGTCTGAGTTACAACGTCAATGCCGATATGGTAGCTGAAGCGATCGCCGGAGCGTTGCCCGGCGCCGAATTGGTCTTTGTCAGCAATGTGCCAGGGGTATTCATTGATGGTCAGATCGCGCCGATCCTGACTCCTGCGGCGGTCGAAGCGCATATCGCGCGGGGTACGATCACCGGCGGAATGATCCCAAAGGTGCGCTCGGCGCTGGCCGCTCTCAGCCGGGGCGCAACAAGCGCGCGCATTGTGAATCTGGCCGGTTTGCGCGATGGTGGGACGCGCTTTGTGGCTGAGGAAGCACGATCATGACCGGTTTACACGCTCTTTTCCCCGATCTCGATCCGGCGGCACACGCTGATCTGGAGGCGTTCCTGCAAACCGACTCGTATCCTGCCGGTCACATTTTTCATATGCCGAATGAGATTGGCAGGTATGTGTTTTTCTTGCAGCAGGGTCGTGTGCGGATCTATAAACTCTCGCCAGAGGGTCGGGCGCTGACCTTACTGGTACTGCATCCTCCCAGTCTGTTTGGCGAGATGGCCCTGATCGGTGATGGCATCCATGATACGTGCGCTGAAGCAATGACCGATTGCGTGGTGGCACGTATCGACCGCGAAGTATTGCGATCCTTTCTCGGTCGTCAACCCCGCGCCGCTATCGATCTGATGGAACTGATGGGTACGCGCCTGCGCGCGATGGAGCAGCGACTGGCCGACATTGCCTTCAAGAGTGTGCCACAACGTCTGGCCGCGCTCTTGCTCGATCTGGCCGGTGATCCTGTTGATGGCGCAGCGCCGGCAACGCTCGTGCGCTATACGCATCAACAATTGGCCGAAATGATCGGCGCCTATCGCGAAACGGTTACCAAAGCGTTGGGTGATATGCGCGAAGCCAATCTCATCCGTATCGCTGATGATGCTATCATTTTGGTTGATCCGGTACAATTGCGCCGCCTGGCTTCTTAAGTCGCATTGTTGTCAGCCGCGTCGTCCAGCGCGGCAGGTAATGATTCTTCACGGAATTATGGCGCAACAACGAAATTCTCGTGCTACAGTAATATCAGAAACTGTCCTCCAAATGGAGGTTGCTATCGTTGACAGAGTGGGGTACAATCGAACGGTTATAATACCGTTTCTAAGGAGTGGATTTGATGGTAACGTATGACGATCTCGTGCTGGCGCTGGAAGATGCATGGCTGAGCGCAGGTCTTCACGAACATGCGCTGATAGAGAGCGTCATTCCGGCCACGCACGATCGTACCTGCAAGATTGAACTCTTCCCCGAACACGGCGAGCCGCTGACGCTGGCCACGATGCCGCCGTGGCTAGAGATACATTTTACCTGGTCGCCAGTGCATCAGTTGATCAGCGAAGGTCGTGATTTGCCCGCCGATCCGCTCGAGTTGACCATGACCTATACCGTCACGCTGACCAATCATCGCGAACGTAGCGATATTGAGCTGGTGCGCATGTTTCAGCGCGCGGTATATCATGCTTTCGAGCGCCATTTCCCGACAGAGATCAACGATGTTGAACCGGTAGCTGTTGAAGTGCGTCGGATCTATCAGCCGGCGGGACAGCGCGTGGAATTGGAGACAGTGCAGTTGGTTAGCTCAACGATGGTCGATCTCTTCGAGCAGTGGGAAGATCGTGACTCGCAGAGTTTGCGCCGCCTGTTACGCTCAGAGCTGAGTCTGGCGCGCACGATCATCGCTAATTTGAGTGAAACCTTCCATCCCCACGGCAACGGTGGCTACCGTTCAGTTGATGCCGCGTGAGACAAGGCTCGTTTCCCCTACCTGGTGATCCTCCCCGCCAAATGCTTCCCGCTTGATCCTCTTCCCGGCAGAGTCAGGGAGCTATTGATTTGTGATTGGGGGTCAGCGGCACACAATGGCTATCGGGGAGCGGGGGCCTCAGCGCGCAAAGCAAGCCCTCGCGTCGTTCCGGTTTCATGGAGCGATCAACGCATCTCGACTGCTGCCACACCAGCCGACACCAGCGCCAGACCTGCTAGAAGCTGCACTGCCCATTCAGGTAAACGACCGGCGCCGATCAAGGCGCCAGTAGCAATGCAGACAGCGAGTGCTGCAATCAGCCAGGCTGGCGCAGAGTCGGCGAGCGGTGTGGCGTTGAGTGCAGCGATAAGGGGTAGCGTGCCGATTAACATCAATCCCAGGCCACTACAGACCATGGCTGCATCAGGCGATGGCGGCGCAATGCGCGGCACGGCGACGATCCATGCGGCGGCGCCAAGCAATAATGTCGCCTGCCGGGTTGGTTCTGCCGGCCAGCGCAGTAGACCGCCGAGATCGAATGTTGCGGTGGCGCTGGACAGCGCGATACCTCCCAGAACAAGGGGAAGATACACGCTTAGTTGATGCGCAGAGTGACGTTCAGTAGCCGCGCGGCGCAACCCAGGCCAGATGAGCAGAGTCAGCGCAGTTGGCAGATCGAGACTGTACGGGAAAGTAGTTGCTAGCGGCAGGGGGAGCAGGCTGATCGCCCCAAGAGGCAAGATCAGGTCGATGAGCCTGTTTGCCGACGGAGGGTCAATCAGACGAACACCGCGCAATCGCGCCAGCAGCAGCGCCGCCAGCGCTGCGCTGACGCCACCGGGATAGCACAGCAGGCGCGGCCATGCCTGACCGATTGCGCCGAGGAGATCGCTCATAGTTTTACAACTCGTTCCGTTCGGGAAGCATAATGATAGCCTGTGGAAAGAAGTCTTTGTTTCCGAAAATTGCTCAAATCAGCCAGTCTAAGCCATCACTTAGATCCATTTGCGCCAGCGACTCAGTACCCAGGCCAGCGCGCCGATCACGATCATCAATCCCAACAAAGCCAGGCCAGGAGCGGTCGCTGTGGTGCGCGATGCAGCGTTGAGCGCCAGCAATCCGGCCCATCCCCACGGTTCGATGGCGCCATATGGGGTGAGGCCACCTTGCAAATGATCGCTGAGCGGACGGAGCATCCAGCGGGTCAGTATCGGCGCAAGGAGGCCAAGAGCCAGCCCAACCAGCGCGCCTGTTGTGCTACGCCATCGACCGGAGCCGGTAATCTGGCGGCCAGCCGCCAGCATGAGCAACAACGCTGCTGCCCACACCCCCATTGCCAGCGCCGCCACGCCAGCCGTCATCGCGGCAGCGCTGACCGACCAGAGAGCGACGAATCCCAGACTTCCCGGCACAGCGCCGGCCAGCAACCAGCCGGCCCAGGCATTCGTACCGGCAGCAGGTTGGGCCAGCCGACGCAAGCTAACGTGCCACAGCAACAGGCCAGCGGCCACCACGCCAGCCGGTGACGCGCAGCCAGTAGCGGCTAGAATCAGTCCGCCAATGCTGCGCTGTATCCACTCTTCAGCGGACGATGGTTCAAGAGCATTCACTGCACGCCATGCTGCGCTAAGTGCCAGCGCCACACCGACCAGCAATGTTGCCAGTTGCCAGCCCAGATTCCATGGCCCGACGCTAAACAGTCGCAGCAAGGCAGCAAACCCCGCCAGCGCTACCAGCGGATCTAATGTCACCGGTTGATCCGATGGCAGATCGAGCGCTCCGCTTGCAAGCGCTGCTCCGGTCAATAGTAAGAGGAAACTGACGCTATTCAGTCCATCACCACTGAACGGCAGACGCCACGATGAAGCAAACCAGCCAATCAGCAGGTATCCGCTGGCCAATCCTATGCCGGCTAAACGATTCCATATATGTTCGGACAGAAAGCATACCAGCAACAAACCTAACGCTAACCCGCCGAGGTGTCCGCTTACGATCGCAACGCCTAATGCGAAGAGCTGGCCTATCCGTCTCGCATGAACCGGCGCCGCCACAACCAGCAATCCGGCAGTGCCAAGCGCAAGACAGCTTAAACCATCAACGAGGATCAAACCGTTGGCGGTTGTGAATGGCTGGCGTTGGACAGGAATAAGCAGCAATATCCCACTGATTGCCAGCGCTATTCCGATCAGGCGCGTGAGAGCGAGGAGCGGATCGAATGGTAACAGGCGCATACATGATTGGAAAGGTAAATGATTTGTCAAAAAACTGCCATGCCATTATAATTTGTAGCCAGTCACTTTTGCAACCGTCATTCTCAACTACAATGATAATGATGCAAACCTTTATCAACAACCTGCTCGACGTTCGCTCTACCGATGAAGAGATCCGCCAGCGTGGGCGCAATATTATCATTATTGCGCTGGGTTTAATTGTTATTAATGTGCTGGTGTTTTTTAATGTGTTATTATCGTTCTCCTTTCTGTTTGAACTTCTGATTCCTGTCCTACTTGCGGTAGTTTTGTATGGTAGCACTATCCTCATAGCCCGTCAAGGGCGGGTTGATCTGGCTGGATGGATAGTCGTTATTGCTTCATTGATAGGGACAATTGGGGCTTCGGTGATTAATCCGCAACGCCCTGTAACTATGTTTTTGGCTATACCGGTATTGTTGGCGGTCACTATTTTGCGGTTATACCATCTTGTCATTGTATTTGGTATCGTATCGCTCGGTTTATTGACATTTTGGTTGAGAGGAGCGCCAACGCCAACCGGGTTAACCGCGCGTGATCTCATTCAAACAGCTATTGTGCTGAATAGTTTTGTGGCTGTGATTGGTTTTGTTCAGAGCGCCGGCAACGAAGCGTTACATCGCCGCTTACGCGCAGCACTGGAATCGGCCAGGCAAACAGCCGGACAATTGCAGGCACTCAATACCGATCTTGACGCGCGGGTGCGGATGCAGACAGAAGCCTTACAGGAGGCGATGCAGGAATTGGAAGCGCGCGCCATGCAGCAAGATCGCTTGCTGGCCGAAGTGATTGCTCAGCGTGACGTGATTCGCCAGCTTAGCGTGCCGGTCTTGCCGGTCGGAAAAGATGCGCTGGTGATGCCACTGGTGGGTGTCATCGATCACGACCGGCTGCGTATGATTGTGCAACAAGCCCTTGAGCAGATCGAACGTCAACGAGCGCGCTGGCTCATTCTCGATGTGACCGGGGTGCCGGTGATCGATACCGAGATCGCTGCCGGCCTGGTGCAACTGGTACAGAGTGTGCGCTTGTTGGGGGCCGAAGTAGCGTTGGTTGGCGTGCGGCCAGAAGTTGCCCAAACAATGGTGAGCCTTGGCGTTGAGTTGCCGATTTCGCGCGTCTACAGCGATCTGGCGGCTGCCATCGATTATGTGCGTAGTCGTCAGGCCGGCTCAGATGCCGGGGTTGCTCGCTTCTCTTGAGTCGCGCGGTGATAGCCAGCCCCACTCTCTCATGAGATCTCTGCGCTGAGCGCCATCTCAACAGGTCAGCGGGAGCGCGTACTCATGGCAAACGAGTATCGTCCATCCCCGATATGGACTACCGCTCGTTGCGAATTAGCTCCTGGCGGCGATAGCGGCAGTTCAGGCAGTAGGTGATTCGATAACCGGCAACTGTCGCTCGTTGTAGCGCATGCCCGCAGTTGGGGCATGCGCTCATCTGCTCTTCACCGTCGCCGGTCACTAACGGTTCGCCGCGGGGCACGCCTGCAATCGCGCGAATCTGAGGTGAGCGCGCAGGCGATGATGATGCTGGTTGAAAATTCCACTCTTTACTTAATAATTCAACAATTTGAGCGTAATCAAGTGCGCCACGCGAGCGCGGATCGTGCTCGTAGATGGTTTTCCCGACTGCCGAGGCTTCCGATAGACGCACATTGATCCGCACCGGTGGCATGACCAGTCGTCCATAAATGCGGTTGAGGTGGGCCAGCAGTTGGATCGATTGCTTCATGCGCGGATCGACCATGGTAGGAATGATTGCGCGCACTACGCCAGTACTGCCCTTGATGCGCCCGATCTGGGTAATCAGTTTCTCCAGACCAGCCACTGAGAATGGTTCAACCGTTGTCGGCACGATAATTTCGGTCGCTGCAATCAGCGCATTCTGGTTGAGCACTGTCAATGATCCGCCGCAATCGAAAAAGATGAAGTCGTATTCCTGGCGCAGTGGTCGTACCAGTTGTTCAAGCACGCGAACCCAATCGGCGCGACCGGCCATCGCTTGCTGGGCAAGAAGCAGCGATTCATCGGCAGCGACGAGGTCGAGGTTGGGGCGAGCGGTGATGCGCAGGTCGGCAAGCGGTTTGTGATCGACAATTGCTTCGTAGAGGGTGCGCGGCGAGCGCACGCCAAGCGCCATCGCCAGATTGCCCTGGGCATCGATGTCGATCAACAACACACGAGCGCCTTTCAGGGCAAGTCCGGCGCTCAGGTTGACGACGGTTGTGGTTTTCCCGATGCCGCCCTTGAGATTGATGACTGCTACGATTCGTGCCATGCGCCGATCCCTTTCTGGCGCCGATTGTGCCTTGCCAGTGTAGTGGAGCGGTGGCGGTGTGTCAAGTAGCAAAGCAATACATTGCCCCCATTTCGCCGGTGACCGGTTGCGGGAACCATCCCGATACATTGCGCATGCGTCGCCAACGACCGTTCCGGGGCGTGCCGGGATGGGCCGTATTGTGCCGGGATGGATCGTATTGTGCCGGGATGGATCGTATTGTGCCGGGATGGGCCGTATTGTAACGTACCGTAGGGGCGAATAATTATTCGCCCCTACGGTACGTCATTCATCATTCATCCGGCGTCATCCATCATTCATCCGGCGTCATCCATCATCCGGCGTCGGGCATCCATCATCCATCATCATCCAGCGTCGGGTATCCATCGTCCATCATCCGGTGTCGGGTATTCATCATTCCATCATTTCGCCAGTGACCGGTTGCGGGAACCATCCCGATACATTGCATGCGTCGCCAACGACATGGCGTTATGATCCTAGCGCACTCCTTCCAATCGATCTTCAAGATCGGCATAGATCTCGCGCAACTGCTCTAGCGTCGCCTCGTCAGCCTGCCAGAAGCCGCGGCTGTGCGCTTCGAGCAGGCGACCGGCAATGCCGGCAGTTGCATGCGGGTTGAGACGGGCCAGCCGCTCGCGCATCTCTGGATCGAGAAGGTATGTTTCGGCGACTCCCTGATACACCCAGTCATCGACTGCCCTGGCAGTTGCGCTCCAACCGAAGGTATTACTCACCCGAATCTCAATCTCATGCACGCCTTCATAACCGTGCTTGAGCATTCCCTCGTACCACTTCGGATTGAGCAACTTGGCCCGACTCTCGATCCGCACCATCTGTTCCAGTGAACGCACGCGGCTGGCACCCGGTGTAACCAGTTCAGCTACTTCTCCCATAAGCGCTGATGGCCGCGTGCCACGCACTTTTTCCACACTCTTGGTCAGGCCGCCGAGGTATTCGTAGTAGTGATCAATGTCACTGATCCCATTCTCGACACTATCGACATTTTGGAAGGTGACGCTCACCGTTGCCAGCGCCTTTTCCATAACGGCTCGCGCCTCGCTCCACTCACCGCCAGGTTGAAATGCAAAGCTCTTGCGGGTGATAAACGCTTCGGCCAACTGGCCGTCTTCCTCCCACGTGCTACTCTCTACCAGATGGTTCACATTAGCCCCATAGCTACCGGAGGCATTCGAGAAGATGCGGGTTGCCGCTGCTTCTACGCTCAAGCCCAATTCAGCCGCCTGCGCCAGCGCGTGCGCGCGCACAAAGTTTTGCGAGGGTGGTTCGTCAGCAGTGGCTGCCATGCGGATGGCGCGGTCGAGCAGGGCTGCCTGAGCAGCGAACAGATCGCGGAAGATGCCACTAACTGTCAGCACGATATCGATCCGGGGACGGCCCAGCTCGGCGAGTGGGATCAGCTCAACTGTGGTAATCCGCCCCAGCTCATCGGCGACGGCGCGTGCGCCGACCAGCGCCAGCGCCTGCGCAATGCCTTCACCTTCTGTTTTGATATTATCGGTACCCCAGAGCACCATCGCTACCGTTTCAGGGTACGAGCCTTGCTCGGCCCGCACCCGCTCGATCAGCTCGTTGGCGACGGCCATACCGGCTGCAGCGGCGGCTGGCGACGGTACATGGAACGGATCGAACGAATGGATGTTGCGACCGGTTGGCACAACCGACGGATTGCGCACCACATCATTGCCCGCCGAAGGCAGGACATAACCCCCATTGAGGGCACGCAGCAGGCTACTGATCTCACGTTCGGTTGTCAGACGGCGCTGAATATCAAGCAGATATTCCCAAAGTGGCGCAAGCTGCCCGGCTGGGATCTTCGCCATCCGCATCAGTACCTCATCGGCAGCGTGACCGGTGCCACGTTCGACCAGCGCAGTCACGGCGGCGCGGCAGATCGTTTCAATCTGACGGTATTGCATCTGCGCAGCCGGATCGTGGCGTAGTCGTCCGGTAAGAGCGGCATAATCGACGCCGAGCGCGCGGCCAACGATGTGAGGCAGCGGCTCAAGCGGCGACTGCTGCTGACCGCGGGGAACGCGGGTAAACGCAGCGATCAGACTGAGCACATCAACTTGCTCGCTCGCCTGTGGTGGCTGACCTAGCACGTGCAGACCCACCGGGATCATACGCTGCTCGACCTGCAACAACTCGTGGCTAAGGGCCGCCACATATGCATCGCCTTCTCCGCTCACTACCAGATTCAATGCCTCAGCCTGGGCACGTAGATCATCAATCAGGGTCGGATCAGGATTGGAATGGTACCGGTCGATACTATCTTTGAGCGCGCGTAGACCTTTATACAGACCGGCCTGCTGCACCGGCGGCACCAGATAGCTGATCAACGTGGCCATACCGCGTCGGCGAGCGATGCTTCCCTCGCTGGGATTGTTGACACAGTAGTAGTAGAAATTGGGCAAGCCACCCAGCAGACGCATCGGCCAACACCGGGCGCTCAAACCGGCCTGCTTACCGGGCATAAACTCGAGCGCGCCGTGCGTGCCGAAATGGAGTACCGCGTGAGCCTTGAAGACGTGGCGTAACCAGACGTAATAGGCGGCGAAGCCGTGGTGTGGCGCTGCATCCTTGCTCATGAGCAAGCGGATCGGGTCGCGTTCATAGCCGAAGCTGGGTTGCAGGCCGACAAACACATTTCCGAAACGGCGTCCAAGAATGTGCAGTCGTTTACCGTCACTAAGCAACTGACCGGGAGCCGGCCCCCAGTATGGCTCAATATCGACATAATCCGGGAAGAGGCGTCGATACTCCTCAACCGGGAGCGAATCGGCGACATTGCCATCGGTGCCGTGCAGCAATGCATTACCTTCGACGACCAGTCGGCGCAGGTCATCGGCGCTGGATGGTAATTCAACGGTATAGCCAGCGGCGCGCAGCTCTTGCATCAGACGGAAAACGCTGGCGAAGACATCGAGATACGCGGCAGTGCCGGCATTGCCGAGGTTGGGAGGAAAGTTAAAGAGCGTGATCGCGATCCGCCGTTCCGCCAGTGGCGTATGGCGCAGCGCTACCCGCCCTGCAATCCGATCGGCTGCCAGCTCAATCTCGGCGGGTAATGGAATGACATCCTCGCGACCACGTGGCATCCCGCCGATCACCAGTGGATCGGTTGCGCCGTCAAGCTCAGGCAACGAAACATTTAACGCCAGTTGGAAGGGAGCGATCCCGCGGTCATCAGCGCGCCACTGCTCGATATGTTGAAACACTAGCGGGAAGAGATCGAGCACAGGTGTATCTAGCTGGTCAAGCATTGCGCTGGCCTGCGCCGGATCGGTGCTGGCTGGCCCACCCACGAGCGCGAAACCGGTTGTATTCACGAGCAGATCGACATCAGCAGCCGGCTCGCCACGACGAGCGCTACTGGTATCAACGAAGAAACGCTCGACGGTGGGACGCATGTCAAGGGTTGGACTGTAAGCGGCACGTGCTTCGATGCCGCGCGCCTCAAGCGCGCGAATCAGCGCGTTGAGGTGAGCGCTGTTGCCTGACAGAGCAAATGGACGCATCGTCAACAGGCCGACTGTGCCCGAAGTAAACCGGGTGCGTTGTTTGCGTCGCCAGGCCCGATACGTGGCGACATCGGCGAACGGCGTTGGCGCATCGGGGTGAAAGATACCCATCTCGGGAATATCTTGCGGATCAAGTACTGGTAGCTTGCCCTTGTAACCGGGAACATACCGTTCAATCAGCAGTAACAGCAACCGACGCAGATTTTCCGGAGTGCTGGCAGCCCAAAACTGGTGCGCCATTACATAGGTGTGAATGTCGCGCGCTTTGCCGGGCAAAAACTTCAGCATCTTGCTCAAGCCGCGAACCAGTGACATCTGGCGTTGAATTTCGCCGTGGCCGTGCTTGGGCTGAAACTGGCTCAACCATTGACGAAATGCGCTCTGCTCAGTGGTCGGCTTGGGGCGCAGATCGAACTTACCAATGCGGGTTTGCCTGATCAGCGATGGACTGCTCATAATCATGCAGACCGGGCAGCGTGTTTCGGCAAGGATCTCGCTCAACGGTCGCACATACTCTTCGCCAAACAGCATCGAGCCGAAAACGAAATCGGCTTGTCTGACTGCCGTTGCCAGCCGTTCCCAGTCGGCAGCAGTACGCATATCGGGCGGAGTGAAGAAATCAATTGCCAGTCGCAGACCGTATTCGCGTTCGATTGCCGCTGCCGCCTGTCGCAAGGCGGGAGCGTTGTTGGCTTCGATACACATAAACACGAAGCGCATGGCTCATCTCCTCGAACTAGTTGATGCAGCGGTTTGCAAGGTGGGAACAGCCAGGTGTTGAGTCGATCGGTATCAGCTACTGCCGCATTGCATTGTTGTATGAGAAGCTGTGAATATTATATGATATGTCACTATAGAGATAATGTATCAATTTGTAAAGAGGCTTTCATTCAGAAGGGGTAAATAGTGAAGATCTCGCAACGATACAATTGATAGCCGATAGCCGATAGGCGATAGCCGATAGCCGGGAGTAGGGTGTAGGGGCGAAGCGGTGCTGCGCCCTCCATCTGCCAGAGTGCGGCATGCGCGTTTGGCGATAGCCGATAGCCGATAGCCGATAGCTGATAGGCGATAGCCGATAGCCGGGAGTAGGGTGTAGGGGCGAAGCGATGCTTCGCCCTCCATCTGCCAGGGTGCGGCATGCGCGTTTGGCGATAGCCGATAGCTTATAGCCGATAGCCGGGAGTAGGGAGGTAGGGGCGAAGCGGTGCTGCGCCCTCCATCTGCCAGAGTGCGGCATGCGCGTTTGGCGATAGCCGATAGCTTATAGCCGATAGCCGGGAGTAGGGAGGTAGGGGCGAAGCGGTGCTG
>OGCI01000287.1_pt1 | contig 63538 bp, 58 predicted proteins | sample 1570021 | NCBI WGS metagenome assembly OGCI01 (sample SAMN06264664, study PRJEB24512) | hot springs metagenome | isolation source: Hot spring water | place: South Africa: Tshipise | collected 2015-06-21
CTTCCGGAATCTCCGTTCCCGGGTGATGATGATCGCTAATGATTAAATCCATGCCCAGTTGTGCGGCAAGACGGGCTTCTCCAGGGGAACGAATGCCACAATCCACGGTAAGCAAGACCTCTACCCCTCTTTCATGGAGTTCCCGAACCGCATCAGCGTTCAAGCCATACCCTTCATCAAAGCGATTAGGAATGTACCATTCCACATCCGCGCCATATGCTCCAAGTATTTCCACCATCAGAGTCGTGGCTGTTACCCCATCTACATCATAATCACCATAGATGGCAATTTTTTCATGGTGGTCCACTGCATACAGCAATCGGTCTACCACCTCCATCATTCCCATTATCAGGAAAGGAGAATAGCCGGGGAGGTCTGCTTGAAGGTATGTCTCAGCGGCAGTTCTGGTAGTAACCCCACGGTTATACAACAACTGACGAACTACCGGAGAGTAATTTTTCAATTCTTCAGCAATCTGAGGAGGTACGGGGGGAGCAATTTTCCAGCGTTTTTCTTGAACAGGTTCCATGATGCCTCAATCAATGTAAATCCGTGGCAGGCGGTTTGCCAATTCGCAAACGACTTCATAACTGATGGTTTCCCACTCACGGGCGCGTTCCTCGGCAGTGATTTCGTTTTCACCTTGCTGTCCAATCAGCACCACCTCATCGCCCATTTCGGCTTCGGGAATGTCATCCAGATTGACCATACACTGATCCATGCAAACACTTCCGACTACCGGCACTTTTTTCCCTCTTATCAGCACCACGTTTCCCAGACGTCTGCGGAAACCGTCGGCATAGCCGACTGCGCAAACTCCTATCCTCTCTTCAGCCCGTGTGTAATACCGATAGTTGTAACTGATACCGTGATTTGGTGGGAAAATCTTGACAGAGGTGAGCCTCGTTTTCCAGGTCAACGCCGGGCGAAACCCCTCAGGCAAGGGAGCCCTGGCAGAAGGATTGAGTCCATAAATGGCTATTCCTGTGCGGACAAGATTATATCGGGCGCGAGGAAAATACAATGCACCTGCCGAATTTGCCGCATGGACCCATGTCGGTCGCAATCCGGCTGACTCCAATCCCGAAAGCAAGGCATCAAATCGATTCAACTGCCAGTCTGTAGTTGGTTTTTGGGGATCGTCGGCTTCTGCAAGGTGGGTAAACACTCCCTCAACCTGTAAACCAGCAAGGGAATTCAACCAGCGCATCCACTCCACTCCGCCTTCTGGAGAAGCCCCTAACCTGCCCATACCGGTATCGAATTTTGCATGCACGTACAATGGTTTTCCAACCGATCTGGCTTGATCCGCATAGGCTTGTGCCACCTGAGAATCGTAAACCGCAAGACGAATGCCCGCCTGTGCTGCTTCTCCAGCCCGCTCGGGAGGAGTGTACCCCAATACAATGGGATGGGCTTGAATCCCCGCCCGGTGGAGTTCCAGAGCCTCATCGATCCGGGCAACCCCAAGCCATTGGACTCCTGCCTGAACTGCCGCTTTACTGGTCTCGATCAGACCGTGTCCGTAGGCATTGGCTTTCACCACAGCCATAATGGGAACACCGGTTATTTCTTGCAACAAATGGATATTTTTTCGAATAACATTGAGATCGATTTCAAGCCATGTGGTATGGTCTGTATGATCCATGCGCTGAAGTATACCAGAATTTGTCTGTCATCTAATGAGGTACGGTATAATTGACGCGCTATGGAATCCTTCGAATACGAATTATTGGCTACTGATGGAAATGCCCGTGCAGGGGTCTTTCATACCCCCCATGGCGACTTGCTTACACCCATATTTGCCCCAGTCGGTACACAGGCTACGGTTAAAGCCGTTACCCCGGCACAGCTGGAAGAACTGGATGCCTCCCTCGTCCTCGCCAATACCTATCATCTCTATTTGCGCCCCGGTGCTGAGCTGGTAGCAGAGATGGGCGGACTACATGCCTTCATGCAATGGCATCGCCCCATGCTCACCGACTCAGGAGGTTTTCAGGTCTTTTCTCTCGCGGCTATGCGAAAAATTGATGAAGACGGGGTAACCTTCAAGAGTCACATCGACGGTTCGCTTCATCGCTTCACCCCTGAAAAATCCATCCAGATTCAGGAACTGTTGGGTGCAGATATCATTATGGCATTCGACGAATGCGCCCCGCCCTATGATCGGGCATACAACGAGCGGGCTCTTGAACGCACCCATGCCTGGGCAGAACGATGCCTGAAAGCCAAAACCCGTGCCGATCAAGCCCTGTTCGGTATCGTACAGGGCGGCGTTTTCCCAGATTTACGGGAACGCTCCGCCCAATTTATTGCCTCTCTAAACTTTCCCGGGCATGCCATTGGAGGACTTTCGGTTGGAGAAACAAAGGCCGAAATGCATGCCATGCTGGAAATTGTCAACGGCATTCTCCCAATAAATAAACCGCGTTATCTGATGGGAGTTGGGTCTCCAGAAGACTTGGTTGAAGGCATTGCCCGTGGCGTGGATATCTTCGACTGCGTTCTGCCCACGCGGCTGGCGCGCCATTCGGCAGCGATGACCTTTACCGGACGATTGAATCTGATGAACGCTGTCTTTGCACGGGATCCACGCCCCATTGATGAAGCCTGTACCTGTTATACCTGCCGCACCTTCAGTCGGGCTTATCTCAGACATCTCATCGTTGCGAAAGAAATGCTGGCTTCTACGCTGATTTCCATTCATAATATCCATACGCTGCTCACACTGGTACGGCGCGCAAGACAGGCCATTCTGGAGAAACGCTTCAACGATTTTCGCGAGGAGTTTCTCTCCAGTTATCATCCCCGCGGGAAACACACCCGGCACCCAGAAGAAAGAGGAAAATAATGAGCCTCTTTGAAGCCATCATTCTTGGAATTGTTCAGGGACTGACCGAATTTCTTCCCATCTCAAGTTCAGCACACCTGGTCATTGTACCTGCATTATTCGGTTGGACTTTTGATCCCCAGGTGGTCTTCCCTTTTGATGTGATTGTTCAGGTTGGTACACTCGTAGCCGTTATTATATACTTTTGGAAAGATCTCAGGAAAATCCTCTTTGCCTGGTTTCGGGCTATTCAGCGTCGTAACCTGTTTGAAACTCAGGATGCCCGACTGGGATGGTATATTCTCCTTGCCACTCTGCCAGCCGGTATTGCGGGCATAGCGATTAAGTCTCTGGTGGAATCAGCATTTCACAGTATCAGTGCTACGGCTTTATTTTTACTGGGAACGGCGGCACTGCTTTTTCTTGGGGAAAGACTGGGAAAGCACACCCGATCCCTCGCTCAGATGGGTGCCAGGGATGCAATCATCATGGGACTTTTTCAAGCCTTAGCCCTGTTCCCGGGCATTTCCCGATCAGGCGCGACCATCACCGGAGGATTACTACGCGGCCTGGATCGCTCTTCAGCGGCTCGATTTTCCTTCCTCATGTCCATTCCTATTATGCTGGCAGCGGGCGGACTGGAAGGTCTTCACCTTTTGGGACAACCCGCTCTATGGGCTTATACCCCACAACTTTTAACCGGATTCCTCACAGCGGCTGGAGTGGGATATGCTTCCATTCACTGGTTGTTGGGACACTTACAACGGCATAGTTTGAAAGGTTTTGCGTTGTATTGTTTCATCCTTGGTATGGGGGTTCTCATCTGGCAGGTTTTTTAATCCTATTTTCAACCATGAACTACGCAAAAGTGGTCATAAAATTTTTAGCCATTCTGATTTTGGGATTCTTTACAGGATGCACTCCCACCCCTCTTTCAAGAACCGCACCAGGTCCAGAATGGCTGTACATTCAAGTTCCCGATTCTTTGCTTTCGCTTTCTAATGAATATAAATCCTGTACACCCTCAGGGACAGGGTTAGCCATCCTTTCTCCTTTCGATGCCGGCGAACCGCAAATTATTCTACATTGGGGTGATACCCAGACGGAAAATTACCACGCATACCAGATTGGGGAAGAGCAACTGGTATTGATTGTTAACCCGAATAATCCCATCGCCCATGTTCGTTATGAGGATATTCAAAAGGTGTATTTTGGAAAGATGCCACCTCTTAATTGGGAGAGTCTTGGCGGCAGCAATATTACCCTGACACTTGCCGGGTATCCGGTTGAAAGCGATATTACCCGCCGGTTCCTTCAAATGATTGATCGACAAAACCCAACCTTATCACCAGAAATGGTAATCATCCCCTCCCCTCAGGAAATGCGAACTTTTATCGCAAATACTCCCGGCGGACTGGGAATGCTCCCGAAGCGGTGGGTTGATGATTCAATTCGCCCGTTATCGGTTGAGGGGCAAATCGGGACTGATAAATTCCCCATCCTCGCTTTGACCTCGGCTGAGCCACAGGGAAAAACGCTGGAGTGGTTGCTTTGCGTACAGAAACGACTGGCTGAGGTCCAATGAACTCACCCGAAAAACCTACCGTAATAATACGAATTCGCGGACAGGAACAAATAGTTCGGGGTGTTACAACAGTTGGAGAGGCTTTAGAAGCCCTTCAAATCCCCCCGGAATTATTTCTGGTGCTCAGAGAGGGAATCCTTCTTGATCCAAATACACCACTCAATGATGGGGATGTGCTTCAGTTAATTGGTGTGATTTCAGGGGGTACCACCGAGCAGGCGATGGTTTAACTCTCGCACATCTTCGCTGTATCGCTGAACTTCTTTGCGAAGTTTTTGAGGATCCTCTCCATACCGCATGCGCTGTGCCAAAAACTCGTATTCCTCGGTACCATCCAGAGGAAGGGTGACATCCCGGGCATTTCCTCGAACCATCCTCAGCGAATCAATGCACCAGCGCAGAAAAGTATGGGCTTTTCTTAGACGGGTATATTCTTCCTCAGACAAGACTCCAAATTTCCGCAATGCGGCCATTGCCTCTCGGGTATTGGTCTGACGAACTTCAGGATATTGTGCGCCATAGTGCATCTGTAATCCTTGCACCAGATATTCAATATCCACCAGTCCACCCTGACTGTATTTCAAATTAAAAGTGCCTCCCTTGACCAGATGACGAATCTGACGCTCGCGCATGGCGCGCATGGCGGTCACATCAAAGCCTTCTCCATGATAAACGAACTCATCCCGCATCTGGCACACCACATTGCCTAACCGCTCATCTCCAGCCACGTGGCGCATTTTAACCAAAGCCTGGCGTTCATATGCCCATGCCGGTCCTGAGGGAGAAAAGTACCGTCGAAACGCATCCAGCGAAACCGCCAGGTTTCCCGCCTTGCCATAGGGACGCAGCCGTAAATCCACTTCAAATATGCCCTCTCTACGACTGCGCATGGCTTTGACAAAGTATTCAACCAGTTTTTCGTAAAATTCGGCGGATGAAATAACTTTTGGTCCAGTAGTCTGTCCGTTTCCTTCATAAACAAACATTAATTCAATGTCTGAAGCAAAACCCAGTTCTTTTCCGCCAAATTTTCCCAAGCCCAAAACTGTCATCTGGCAGATTCTGCCATCATCCAGCAATGGAGTGCCATAAACACTGCGCAAATCCTCATGGCAAAGGTGAAATGTCACATTGGTGACCACTTCTGCAAGATCCGTCAATTCAGCGGCAAAATCCCAAAACTCGCGGGTGTGTCCAAGGATATGTCGCATGTCAATTCGGAACATCTCGCGATCCCGCCAGGCATTCAAAGCCTCGATCCAGGGGGCATTTTCATTGGGCTCTTGTGCACCATGATGCAAAGTATCCAGAATGGCGCCAATTTCCTTCTGCAGCATCTCGCGGGATTTTGCTGAACTGAGCGCCTGGACATCCGTTACAACCGGGAAGAGGTTGGCATATTGAATACGCAGGAAATCATCCCACAGAAAATCACTCACCCCCAACACATGAGCCAGCGCTTGAAGGACTTCAGGACGCTCCACAGAGGCAATTTCATCCATCCAGTTGGGACGACGAAGCAGTTGATCCATAAAATCACGGAAGTGGATGAGCGCATTTTCAGGATTGGGGGAAAATGGGAGTAAATGGGTAAAATGCTTGATGAGTACTGTCGCTGCGCGTAATTCACGCAACTTTTCAGCATCCGTGATCTTATTGCCATTCATATCCGTAACGTAGAGAACGTCTCGCACCCGATTCTGGACGGTTTCAATTTGTACCCGGTCAATATATACGCCGGTAATTGCCAGTGCATTGGTCAATTCATAGAGAAATCCTACGGTATCCTGAGATTGAATGTGCAAAACCGTTAAGTGATCACTGGATTCATTATCCACAGCAATTTCCAACGGGTAGAGTGGTGGCGCCTGAACTAGCGTTTCAGGTTTCCGCACCCGGTTTGCCACCCTTCGTGTTAACTCCCCCATCACTTCGCGCCGCTCTCCAGAGCGCATTTTTATCAAATACGTGGTTAATTCAGCAGAAAACAGATCCCAGGCAGAAGGATTTACTCTGATTTCTTCCACTGGCTGAACGGTAAAGACGTCCACAATTTTTCGTCTCAGGTCATGTGTACCCGGCGATATGCTCGAATTTTTCAAGGCTTCATAGGTAAAGGCATCACCACTGAGAATGTTCCAGCCATGGACAAATAACAATCCTGTGATCACCGAGAACAATCCAGGAGCGTCGAGCGCTACGATGGTGACCTGCCATAAATCCCCCTCGATTGGATGGGCTTCCACCCGACAGGGAATCTTCTCACTTAACAAGCGTGCCAGACGAGCATGCCGGGTAATCTCAGCCTCTGTGTAGGTTTCCCGGTATGAAATCGTCATCCGGTTCAGATGTTGAGAGAGTTCCCCCTTCTCTCCGTTATTATCACCCTGAACAGGGCTGGTGGTTAAGTTTGTGCTCATATGTCCATTCCCCACATATTTCAAAAACACAGATCGAATGGCTTTACGATGCTGCTCATACCGCTCCAGAAAGACCTGTTCTGGTTGTTGTCCATCGTATCCCAGGCGTCTTGCCAGTTTTCGCAAAGCCTCAGGATGATTGGGCAGGCTGTGCGTCTGGCGGTAGTGCATCATTTGCAGATAGTGTTCGACAGTGCGCAGGAAAATGTAGCCTTCGGTGAGGATACGATATTCGTCCGAATCAATCAATCCAGACGCTCCCAGACGCACCAATCCTTCAAGCGTGTTACCGGTTAAGATTTCTGGCAAGGTGTTGCCGTATGCTAACTGGAGGAACTGTAAGGTAAACTCAACATCTCGAACTGAACCTTCCCCCAGTTTAACCTCTCCCCATAACTGATCTTTTTGTTTTAACTCTGCTTCAGTGCGCTGTTTCATTGAGAAAACACTTGCACGCACTTCCTCAATCCCGTTAGAGAAAATGGTTTGATAGACCCCTTCAGTAAATTTTTTCCTGATCTCAGCGTTACCGGAAATCACCCGGGCTTTCAAAAGGGCTTGCTTTTCCCAGGGACGGGCATGTTTTTTTAAGTAGGACAGATATCCCTCCGTAGTGGAAATCAATGGACCTACCCGTCCCCATGGACGCAAACGCATATCCACCCGATAAAGGAATCCCTCTTCTGTCACCCGTGAGAGAGCATCAATAAGACGCTCCCCTAAACGCTGAAGCCTTTCCAGATCTTCTGAATCGGTAAGAAAGAGCAAATCAATGTCTGAAGAATAATTGAGTTCTCCCCCGCCTAATTTTCCCAAAGCAACAATGGCAAGCCGGTCCGAAGGAACGTCAAACTCCTGAGTTATCAGGTGCAAGGATACCCGTATCAGGGCTTCAGCCAGTGTACTCAACTGACGGGTCACTGCAGGAAGGTCGTAGAGATCCAGTAAATCGCACAGTCCAATGCGCAACAACTCTGCGGACTGGTAACGGCGTAACCCATTCATCCACAGGAAAGAATCTTGCTGATCGTTTTTTATCCATGTAAGGGCTTCTGTGTAAAACTGTTCCACTGATTTCGGGCGCGCCATCCGCCGGTAAGAAGGCATGTGGAAAATCAATTCAGGATTACGTAGCAAAATTTCGGATAAAAATTGACTCCGCGAAAAGAGGATAACCAGAATCTCAATGATGCGAGGATTTCTGGAAAGATAGGGCCACACCTTTTCTGGGTATCGTTCATTGACCAGACGTTCGAAATATGCCAGAACGCGCTCTGAATCTTCCTGTTCTCCCAACGCTCTTAGCAAATATGGAAGGATACTCTCATCTACCGTAAATCGCTTGAGGGACTCGGCAATCCGAAAAAAAGAGGATTGAGCCGTTGAGGAAAGCCCATATTCCTCCAACAGGTAAGAAAGGGGAAAAGCATTTTCCAGCATTGGCTGTATCATAATCCTCATTATACTTGAGACAAAATTACCCCTTCGGGTAGTCTTTTCTTTCTCCGGGATGAATACAATCAAACCAATCTCGTTTGCATTTGATGGAGGTTTTCATGACTACAGTCACTGACGTAATGAAGATGAAAGAAAAAGTACAGATGGTGGACTTGCGGTTCACCGATATGCCCGGCACCTGGCAACATTTCTCCATTCCAGCCACACAACTGGAAGAATCGCTTTTTGAAGATGGAATTGGTTTTGACGGTTCATCCATTCGCGGATTCAAAGAAATTCATGAATCCGACATGCTGTTGATTCCCGATCCAACTACTGCCTTTATTGACCCTGTACTGGAAGTGCCCACACTGGTGATTATCTGCGATGTTTACGACCCAATCACCCGCCAGCCTTACTCGAGAGATCCACGCCACATCGCTAAAAAGGCAGAAGCCTTTCTCAAACAGACAGGAATTGCCACCACCAGTTACTGGGGACCTGAACCCGAATTTTTCCTGTTCAACGATGTCCGCTATGGCAGTAACACCAACTCTTCGTTTTACTATATCGATTCCGTGGAAGGCTGGTGGAAGTCAGGAGAGGATTTAAAACCCAATCTGGGCGCGCAAATTCCGCCCAAACGTGGGTACTTCCCTGTTCCACCCGCAGATACTCAACAGGACGTACGTTCCAAAATTGTCCTGGCGTTAATGTCAGCAGGCATCACCGTGGAAGTTCATCACCACGAAGTAGCCACTGCCGGGCAGGCAGAAATCGATATGCGCTTCGATACCCTCTTGCGCATGGCTGATAATGTGATGGTGTTCAAGTACATCGTCAAGAACGTTGCCCGCCAGAATGGTTTAACGGCAACTTTTATGCCTAAACCGCTCTTTGGGGATAACGGATCCGGCATGCACGTTCATCAATCCTTATGGAACGGCTCGGCAAATATTTTCTACGATCCATCCGGGTATGCCTCCCTTTCTGATGTCGCAAAATTCTATATTGGTGGCTTACTCAAACACGCCCCGGCTTTGTTAGCCATTGTTGCGCCAACTACCAACTCGTACCGCCGGCTTGTGCCAGGATACGAAGCACCGGTCAATCTGGCATACTCTCAGCGCAATCGCTCGGCTATCTGTCGCATTCCGGTATATAGCAAGAGCCCCAAAGCCAAGCGAATCGAGTTCCGCGCGCCTGATCCTGCCGCAAACCCGTACCTCACCTTTGCAGCCTTGCTGATGGCAGGACTGGACGGCATTCAGAACCGCATCGACCCGGGCGAACCTGCCGACAAAGATCTGTACGAACTGCCCCCAGAGGAAGCCAAACTCATCAAACAGGTTCCTGGCTCACTGGATGCAGTGTTGAAAGCCCTTGAAGAAGATCATGAATTCCTTCTGCGTGGCGACGTGTTCACCACCGATTTCCTCGAGGCATATATTGCCTACAAATATGAAAACGAAGTGGACCCCGTACGCATGAGACCGCATCCATATGAATTTACTCTGTACTACGATGCGTAAGTCCCCTGCATAAGGCGACCTTTTGAAGGGCTGTCCGATCTGCGGGCAGCCCTTTTGCATGAGTAGGATAATCTCTAATATGATCAATCTTTGATGTTATGATTAAGGTATGACAGCGAAAAAAGGACATCTCTATGTGGTTGCCACCCCCATTGGTAATCCAAAAGATATCACTTTACGGGCAGTAGAAGTCTTACATAACGTCCATGCGATCATTTGTGAAGAGCACCGCATTGGTAGTACCCTTCTCAAGAAATTAGGCATTCAAAAAGAAATCATCGTTCTGAATGAGCACAATGAAGCCGAAAAAGCCCCTGATGTTGCCCAGCGTATCTTAATGGGTGAATCCATGGCGTTAATCTCTGATTGTGGAACGCCTGTATTTGCTGACCCGGGTGCTCATTTAATTGCTCTTTTGAGTGAATGGGAAGTACCCGTTTCCCCCATTCCAGGACCATCTTCCCTGATGGCGGCTCTCTCCATCCTTGACTTTCGTCTGGAACGCTTTTATTTTGCGGGGTTCCTCCCCCGAGAAAAAACAGAAAGACGCAATGTCTTGCGTGGTTTGCGCAACTTGAGAGTGCCTGTCGTAATCATGGATACCCCATACCGCTTGATGCAGGTACTGGATGATGTGGCTTCGGTCTTTGGAGGGAACTGTCGTATCACCTTATGTTTGGATTTAACCCTGCCGGGAGAAACCATCCTGAGGGGAAAGATAGACGAGGTACGTCATAAAATTAAAGAGAAAAAAAGCGAATTTATCCTGATCATCCACTGATTCAAATGCTTTCATCTGAAAATTTTCTATATACCTGACAAAGCCTATCCAACATCTTAACGAGGTACCCAGATGAAATCTTCTCGCTCTTTTCGTTTTGCCTTGTTTGCGCTGATCTACTTCGCTGAGGGTGCCATCTTAAGTTACTTCACCGCACTCAATGGTATCTACCTGCTTTCCTTTGATGTGAGTATGACACAGGTAGGACTGATTGGTCTCATTGCCCTCATTCCCTTTGTTCTGAAAATCTTTCTGGGCTTAATCAGCGATCGGTTCAATCTGTTTCATCTGGGGCACCGAAAACCGTATATCCTGATCGGGCTGTTGACACAGTTTCTTTGTCTTCTTTTGGTGCCATACATTCATCCCGGCAGGCAATTTGCCCTTTTTGCCTTTCTGGCATTTCTGTTGATGGCCGGTCAAGCCCTGTACGATACCAGCACAGATGGTTTAGCCCTGGATACCACCTCACCAGAAGAGGAAGGTACGGTTCAGGGAATCATGGTAGGAGGGCGAGCGCTGGGCGTGGTGTTGATTTCGAGCGTCATCGGGTGGGTTGCCCAGCATGCCTCATGGACATGGATGTTCTATCTTCTCGCGCTCCTCACGTTAATTCCCCTGCCTCTGGTGCTTTTGCTCCATGAGAGCGAGCGCACAGCTCAACAACGATTTACGTGGAAGGGCTTTTCTGCCTTCAAATCCAGCGAGGTGATAGCACTGGGGATACTGGGGGCACTCTATTCAATGATCATCAATGCTGCCAATCAAATCGTAAATCCTTTCTTACAGCAGACTTTTCAAATCAGCGTCAGTTTTGCTGGATTTACCACCACCATCTGGGGAATCGGTGTCATCCTGGGAGGGGTATTGGGAGGTATCTTTACTGACCGGTTAGGTCAATCTCGCTCAGTGGTAATTGCCATTCTACTCTCGCTGGTGAGTATTTTGGGGTTAAGCCTGACCCCTGATGCCATGCTTGCCCTTGTACTGGTCTTGGTGTTTGGCTTCGCTTTCGGATTCTACGAAACCGTTTATTTTGCCACCTCCATGCGAGTAACCGATTTGCGAATTGCAGCAACGATGTTTGCTATCCTGATGGGCATCGCCAATCTTGGCACAGGCATTGGACTCGCATTGTCTGGATCTATGGTAGATTGGATCGGGTTCCGATATACCTTCGCTTTCTTTGCATTGCTAAATTTGCTGGCTTTTCCACTGTTATCTTTAGTCTTTCCAAATCGTGCACTGGAGAAAGCAGAAACTCATTAACCTCACCCCTATATTTTTTAATAAGAGAGAGGCTACGACTTGAATCCAAACGGCATCACTACTCTGGTTTTTGACTGGGGAAATACCTTAATGAAAGTTGACCCTCGCTTTTCCGGTCCAATGATGTTTTGGGACGAAGTCCGGGCAATGCCCGGCGCAGCAGAGACGCTTTTCTCCTTACAGGCTGATTTTAAACTGGTGGTTGGCACCAATGCAGCAGATTCCAACGCCTTTCAGGTAGGAAAAGCCCTTGAAAGGGTCAATCTCAAAAAACCTTTTCAAGCCATTTTTACTGCACGGGAATTAGGGGCACGAAAACCAGACCTGGAATTTTTCCGACAGGTGGAAAGCGTACTGGGAGTCCACCCTGACCAGATTGTTATGGTGGGTGACAGATTTTCCGAAGACGTACTAGGAGCAAAACGAGCAGGGTGGAAAGCCATCTGGTTCAACCCTGAAGGTGAACCAGCACCCGGCTTGCTTCCCTTACAGGATGGAGAAATTCAACATTTCTCGAGGTTGTCTCATACACTTTCTTCGCTGTGCCTTCCAGATATCTCCATGTGTCAATCCTGGATGGCGGAATTTGGGTTGCCAATCGCCCTGCAAATTCACATGCAAATGGTAGCAACAATAGCCTATGTCATAGCAGTCTGGCTCCGCAATGCAGGTGAAACCATTGATCCAATTCTCGTTCATCGCAGTGGTTTGCTCCATGATCTGGCTAAAATGAAAACGTTAGGGAATGAACCCTCCTCGTCCTTGGGACATGCCGAGTTAGGAGCACGCATACTGGAAGACCGTGGATATCCCCGCATCGGTCAAGTGATTCGGACCCATGCGCTCCACTGTTTGAGTGATCTGGAAACATGGGAACAAAAACTGGTTTTTTATGCCGACAAACTGGTCGAGGGGAATCGAGTGGTCCCTCTTAAGGAACGCATTAAAGCCCTCCAACAACGCTATCCCGGTGAAGCGGAACGAATCGGCTCGTTGAAATCAGGATTGTATGAACTTCAAGACGATCTATTGAAACGGGTTGGCATGGAAGAAGAGCACTTCCTTACCAGAATCAAAACCTCCCTGTCTTCCAACCCCGTATAACATCAATTCATTTCGCTCTTATATTTCTCTGGTAAAATCCGCAGTATGCGTAACCGCAACTCGTTTCTTCTTATTCGCTGGATCTCGATTGCGCTCATCTTCCTTTCTGTGATTCTTACTGTGACGCAACTGGTTCGGTACAGTCGAATCCGTGCTACCTTTTTACCGGGACAAATCATCGCCGGGGTTCCTGTGGGTGGACTTACTCCACAGCAGGCAGCAGAGCGCCTATTAACGGTATATACAGCCACTCCGGTTGAGGTTCGTTACCGCGACGCCGTATTTCAAATCAAACCTTCTACGGTTGATTTTCGCTTGAACCTGGAAGCCATGATGACTGCTGCTGACCTGGAACGGCTCCAACAACCGTTCTGGCCCGGTTTCTGGGAGTTTCTCTGGAATCGATTACCCTCTCCTAAACCAGTTCCTCTGATTGCCACGCTTTCCGAAGAACGTTTGAGAACATTTCTTCAGGAAGAAATTGTAGCACGTTACGATGAACCTCCCCAACCCGCTATGCCCATGCCAGGGTCGGTAACCTTTCAGGCAGGGCAGGCAGGAACTGCTCTGGATGTAGACCGGGCAGTTGTGTTGCTCAGCGATGCCTTTCGTTCTCCAACTTCTCGACAGGTCAACCTGACCTTCAATCGAGTCAGTGCTCCACGCCCTTCGGTTGAGAACTTGAAAATTTTGCTTCAACAGATTGTGGAACTTTCCGGATTTAAGGGCACTCTCGAAATGTATGTGAATGACCTTCAAACTGGCGAGGAGATTCATTTCGCCTACAGTGAGGGAAAACTGGTACAACCCAATATTGCTTTCTCGGCTGCCAGCACCATAAAAATTCCCATTATGGTCTCAGCCATGATGCGTTCGCCAGAACCGGTTCCGGAAGACATTGCGGAGCAAATTTCGCTGATGATCGAATACTCTGAAAATGGTCCAGCGGACCGGCTCATGGAAATGCTTCTGGATCGCAATACCGGTCCTCTGATGGTAACCGCCGATATGCAAACCCTGGGTTTAGAAAACACTTTCCTCGCAGGATATTTCTACCCGGGCGCTCCTCTCCTGCAACGTTTCACAACCCCAGCTAACCAGCGCACAGATGTAACCACCGATCCAGACCTGTACAACCAGACTACCGCATCGGATATTGGCTCACTTCTGGAAGACATTTATATGTGTGCTGAGAAAAACGGTGGGACCTTTGCGGCACTGTTCCCGAACCAGTTGACTCAGACGAAATGCAAACAAATGGTCGCTTACCTGCTGAAAAACCGTAATGGAGTGCTTTTAGAAGCCGGTATCCCTGAAGGTACACAAATTGCTCATAAGCATGGCTGGACAATTGAAACAGATAATCTGATGCACTCGGTGTCCGATGCCGGCATTGTCTATACACCCGGCGGTAATTTTGTGATTGCTTTATACATGTACGATCCCGTGCAATTGCTCTGGGAACCTGCCAACCGGGTAGTTGCAGACCTTGCCAGAGCCATATACAATTACTTCAATCTGCCAACTTCATAAAAAACACGGAGAAATTCCGCATTCAATTCTGAATCGCAGAATGGAATCGCCCATGAATCAAACAAATTCCTCTCAACACTGGCTGGATCGCCCTCTTTTTTCCCCGTCCAACCCCATCCGGGTAGAAACCATTTTCATCACGCTAATCCTTCTCCTGACCATTCTCAGCCGATTTGTAATGCTAGGCGAGCGGGTCATGAGTCATGATGAAGTGAATCATGTCTGGCCCTCCCATGATCTGTTTATGGGTCGCGGCTATGCGCATAACCCGGTTACTCATGGACCTTTCCAGTTTCACATCGTGGCATTCACCTATTTTTTGTTTGGTGATAACGACTTTACCTCCCGTGTACCCGCAGCGTTGTTCAGCACGGCTGCGGTAGCGTTTGTCCTATTTGGATTCCGCCGCTATCTGGGCAGGACTGGCGCATTAATTGCCGGGTTGTTGTTCCTGATTTCTCCATACATGATGTATTACGGTCGCTATACCCGTAATGAAGGCTTTATTGAACTGTACGGCGTGGTCATGCTGTACGCCGTGCTTCGTCACATGGATAAAGGAGATAAACTCTCCCTCTACCTGCTGACAGCCAGTATTGTGATGCACTTTGTTACAAAGGAAACGGCCTACATTTACGTTGCCCAGTTGCTGGTGTTTTTACTTTTGCTCTTCCTGGCTGAAATTTTCCGCGCCGAGGGCGAACATCTCCGCCGTTCCACCACCATTCTGGCTTTATTTGGAGTTGCCTTATTCCTCATTTTCCTGGCTATCGGGTATGGTGTATTGACAGCTAAACCAGCCACCGCCAGCAGTGCAGGACCCACACCAGCCAGCACGAAGGTCGCCGTTGAACTGGCGCTGGTACTGGGCGCCTTGATCAGCGGTGGAGCCGGTCTGGCATTTCTGATCCAGGACCTTGGCTGGAATCAATTGAAACAATTGCGTTCTTTCAATCTGCTTCTGCTCACTGGCACTTTGATACTCCCCCAATTGACCGCTTTTCCAGTCAAAATGCTGGGCGGTGATCCACTGGACTACACATCGGCAAGTGGCAGGCTCATGACAGGTGGATTCCTGATCTTCCTGTTTCTTCTCTCCGCAGGATTGGGTATTCTCTGGAATTGGAAACTCTGGCTGAAGAACGCCTTTTTGTTTTACGCTGTGTACATCTTCTTCTATACTACCATGTTCACCTATACCAACGGGTTCTTCAGCGGTATTGTAGGTAGTTTAGGATACTGGCTTAGCCAACAGGGAGAAAATCGTGGAACCCAGCCAATCTATTATTTTGCTCTGGTGCAATTGCCAGTTTACGAGTATCTGGGAATCCTTGGAACGATTTTAGCGGTTTACTTTGCGGCTAAGTATAAAAAATTTGCCCACAGACCTGGCATAAGCCCGGCAGAAGAACCTGCTGACAGCCTGATTTCCCGAAAAGAAGAGGAAATTGCCAGCCAGGCATCCAATGATAAGGAAATTTCCAGGTTGGTAGAACAAGAGACCACACCTGAAATCCCCAGCCCATTCAGTCTGACTACATTTTACGAAAAGGCTCAACCTCTGCCGGTGCTGTTGTTCCTTGTGTATTGGGGAATTACCAGTCTGATTGCTTTCAGCATTGCCGGCGAAAAAATGCCATGGCTCACCGTGCATATCACGCTGGGCTTTTTACTTGCCGGAGGCTGGGGGATCGGGTACCTGATTGATACCACCAGATGGAAAGATGTCCTTCGCCCGGAGGGCTGGATTGGACTTGCAATCCTGCCAGTGTTTCTGACCAGCACTTCTATGGCATTGGGGAGTGTTCTGGGAAGCAATCCGCCCTTTGCAGGAAATTCCCTGACGCAGTTGCAGGCTACCGGTCAATTCCTGCTCTCCACCATTACGGCACTGGCTACACTGGCAGGTATTATCTATGTATTTCGCAACTGGGAAACCCGCCAGGTACTTCGACTGGGTACCCTGACCGTTTTTGCCATCCTTACCATCCTCACCGCCCGCGCCGCTTACCGGGCCTCTTTTATCAATTACGATTACCCCACCGAATATCTGGTTTACGCCCACGCCGCACCGGGTCCCAAACAGGTGTTGAAACAGGTTGAAGAAATTTCTCAGCGCCTGACCAAGGGACGCAACCTGGTAGTGGCTTATTCAGGAGATGCCAATTATCCCTTCATCTGGTACCTGCGTTACTATCCCAATGCCCGCGCTTTTGGCTCTCAACCGACACGCGACTTGCGGGAAGCCGCTGTAATCATCGCTGGAGAAGACGTTTTCAATAAGATTGATCCGGTTGTTGGGGATAACTATATTCAATTTGAATATATGCGGTTGTGGTGGCCCATGGAAGACTATAAAAATCTGACCTGGGAGAGAATTCGCAACGCCATCACCTCTGCGGATTATCGGGCAGCGCTATGGGATATCTGGTTGAATCGGGATTATCGAAAGTATGCCCAGTTGACCAACCGAACAGATTTAACCCTCGAAAACTGGTCACCTGCGGCAAGAATGCGCCTGTACATCCGCAAGGATGTAATTGGAAAGATGTGGGAGTATGGAATTCCCCCTCAAGCCATTGAAGAAACCACGCCAGAAGACCCCTATCAGGCAGGGATGATCAATCTCACCCCTGATCGTGTGATCGGCGCCAGTGGGACAAACCCCGGCGAATTCCAGGCTCCGCGAGGAATGGCAATCGCACCTGACGGCACATTGTATGTGGCTGACTCGCGCAATCACCGCATTCAGCACTTCTCTGCAGACGGAACCCTGCTGCATCAGTGGGGCACCTTTGCAGACCAGTCTCAGGGTGATGCCCCTGGAGGAACCTTCAATGAACCGTGGGATGTGGCCGTAGGGCTGGATGGGACTGTGTTCGTAACCGACACCTGGAATCACCGCATTCAAGCCTTTACTCCGGATGGTACATTCCTGCGCATGTGGGGATATTTCGGACAGGCAGAGACCCCCGATGCATTCTGGGGACCACGTGGCTTAGCCATTGATCAGCGGGGACGGGTGTATGTCACAGATACCGGAAACAAACGTGTAGCCATATTCGAACCGAATGGGACTTTTGTGGCTCAATTTGGCACTGCCGGATTGGATATCGGACAATTTGACGAACCTGTTGGAATTGCCATTGACAGGGACGGACTGGTGTACATTGCAGATACGTGGAATCAAAGGGTGCAGGTGTTTGTCCCAGATGCTTCAGGAACCGTTTTTACCCCCATTCGGCAGTGGGAAATCGTCGGATGGTATGGGCAATCTTTAGAGAATAAACCTTTCCTGAAGGTTTCTCCGGTGAACGGTCATGTCTTTGTAACTGACCCAGAGGGATATCGAGTGCTGGAATTCAATTCCGATGGTCGTTTTGTGCGCGGCTGGGGATATTACAGCACCAATTACGATGGGTTTGGCCTGGCGTCAGGCATAGCCATCGATGCCGAGGGAAAAGTCTGGGTCAGTGATGGAGCAAATAACCGTCTTTTACGCTTCACCCTGCCCTGACAAAAAAGCCTGAACACCAAACATGCGGAGGCTTCAGATACCCTCCGCATGTTTGGTTAAGGCACCCAACCTATCGAGAGCCCTTGCGACCAAATTGACGTTCTAACAAATCAGCCGAGAGATGAATCATCGTAGGACGTCCATGCGGACAGGTACGCGGAGATTGACAGGCTTCCAAATCATGGAGCAGGGCACGCTGTTCTTCTGGAGATAACACCTGTCCGGCTTTAACCGCAGTACGTTTGCAAATTCGAGCAATCAGTCGGGCTTCCACTTCCGATTGAAGGGGTGTTTCGTCTTCCTCAAAGTCTTCCACCACAGCACGAACAGCCGACACTGGATCGGCTCCGGCAAGGATCACAGGAATCGCAGTCACCCGGAAGGTAGCAGGTCCAAATGGCTCAATCTGGAAACCAATGCGGTTCAGAGTTTCCAACTCGTTTTCCAACAGCCTCGCCTGAGCAGGAGAAAGATGAACCAGTACTGGCTCTAACAAAGTCTGTGCCGGAATGCCATCTGGTTTTCTCTGGAGAAATCGCTCAAACAGAACACGCTCATGAGCCGCATGCTGATCAATAAGATACAAACCATCTGGACCTTCTGCAACCAGGTATGCCATAGCCACCTGTCCAACCAGACGCAACAATGGCAACATCCCAGATGGAAGGGGTGACTGGACGTGATGCGATGGGTTTTCCAGGACAGAAGACTCCGGTTCTTCAGCCGTTGTCTCAGAAGAAAACCACGTGCCCTGTGCCTGACGAGACATTTCCCAGGCAGGATCAATTGTGGATTGTCCAGTCACTGGTCGTTGCCAGACTGAAGGTGGAACAACCGACGGTACAGGATTGGCAGTCAACAATGCTCTCCGAACAGCACGAGAGACGGCACTGAACACTCGATCGGGATTTCGAAAACGGACTTCGGCTTTGGTCGGATGAACGTTGACATCCACCTCTTCAGGATGAAGGGAAACGAAGAGGATTGCCATCGGATATCGCCCAACCATGAGCATGGTGTGATAGGCTTGAAGCAGAGCAGTATTGAGGGCTGTATCCTGCACCCAGCGTCCGTTAACAAAAAAAGTGATCTCTTTCCGATTGGAACGAGTTAATCCCACCGGGCTGGTAAAGCCGGATACTGATACCATATCGTCCTCGTATTCAACCTCCAGCATCTGGCGGGAAATATCTATGTCATACATCTGCGCCAGCACTTCCCTGCGGTGTCCGTTGCCCGCCGTTTGGAAAACGGGGGTTCCATCATGGAATAATTGAAAACGAACATGAGGATAAGCCAGAGCATACCGCGTAACCAGCGCATCAATTTGTTGTCGTTCTGTCTGATCACGCTTCAAGAACTTCAAACGGGCGGGCACGTTAAAAAACAGGTCCTCTACGCGCACCAGAGTGCCCACAGGGGCTCCCACCATTTCCACAGCACCCACTTTCCCGCCATCTACTCGAATCCGGGCGGCTGTAGTTTGTTGCGGCGGTCGGGAAACCAGCGAAAAGTGCGAAACGGACGCAATCGAAGCCAAGGCTTCCCCGCGAAACCCCAGTGTGGCAATTTGGAATAAATCTTCAGCAGTTTGGAGTTTACTGGTGGCATGACGCATCACCGCCAGCGCCAGTTCCTCTTGAGGAATGCCGTTGCCGTCATCTGACACTTCAATCAACCGACGTCCTGCACTTTCCACCCGAACAACGATCTGATGAGCCTGAGCATCCAGAGCATTCTCAATCAATTCTTTGACTACAGAGGCAGGACGTTCTACCACCTCGCCGGCAGCGATCTGGGACGCTACTTCTTCTGGTAAGATATGGATGGGCATGCTGTGGATTATACATTAATCTAACTCTCTCATCCCATACAATGAGTTACGGTATACTTTGCCTATGACATTTACCACGCTGTTCATTGATTTAGATGACACACTATATCCCCCTGAAAAAGGGGTCTGGGACGCCATCGGGGAAAAAATCAACGAGTACATGGAAACCCGTGTAGGTATTGCGGCGGAAGATGTTTCCACTTTACGAGAAAGCCTGTACCGAACATATGGGACCACTCTGAGAGGACTGATGATTACCAGAGGGATTGACCCTGTTGATTACCTGAAATTTGTTCATGATATTCCTCTCAAAAAATTTCTGCACCCTGCACCCGAAATCCGCCAGATTTTATTGAAGTACCCTTTGCGGAAAATTATTCTGACCAATGCAGACCGCAATCACGCCCTCAGGGTTTTGAAAGTGCTGGAACTTGATGGGGTTTTTGAACAAATTATTGACATCATGGATATGCTTCCCTATTGCAAACCTTTACCTGAAGCCTTTAAAAAGGCACTGGAAAAAGCAGGGTCCCCACAGGCAACAGAATGTATTTATCTGGATGATAATGTTTCAAACCTAAGCGCTGCAAAAGCACTGGGCTTTTATACGATCCATGTTCATCCTGCGATAATCTGCACAGAATGTCACAACCATATTCCCTACCTGCAACATCTTCCCCAGGTACTTGATCCATTATTATCGGAGGATCACCGCTCATGAAAGAGATTGGAATTCTTGGATGGTGTGCCATTGGGTTCCTGGTTATTTTCATTATCGGGTTCAATTTATGGTTATACGAATTTTTTAAGAACAAAGGGGAAATCCCTGAAATCCAGGTCATTCGTCGTTCTTTTCAGACACTTCAAAATCCTTTTGGCAAAGAGCAGGAACAAATTTCAGAATTAGCAAAACGAGTTCGGGAAATATCTCCTCCATCTGCAAAGAAAGAATAAAAAGGAAACACGGTTTGTTGTATAATGCCCCAAATGAGGTTTTCATCCAATCTTAAGCCTGCCATGATACCCTCATGGCAAGGAGTAATTTATGAATAAGTCCATTCGTTACTTCGTCTTTGGTTTTTTCGCGCTGATTCTGTTAGCAGGTGCCTTCTCTGGCGGGATTGTTGTGGGCTGGTTACTTCCCGAAAGAAGTGTATCTGCTTCACCTTCAGGTCCTTTCCCTTCCTCTTCAAGCACCACAGGAGGAACTCCAAAGGATCTGGAACAGTTATTTAAACCCTTCTGGGAAGCGTGGAATATCGTTAATGATCAATATGTAGAGCAACCAGTAGATCAGGAAAAACTGATGCGCGGTGCCATCAGCGGGATGTTGCAATCGCTGGGAGACCCGCATACTTCATATATGGATCCTGATCAATTCCGGCAAGCCAATATGCCCATGAGTGGCGAATATGAAGGCATTGGCGCCTGGGTGGATATTACCGGCGCATATGTGAAAATCATCAGTCCAATGCCAAACTCACCAGCAGAGAAGGCGGGTTTAAAAGCCGGAGACATTATTCTGAAAGTGGATGGCGAAGATATGACCGGAATTGATGGCAACCTGGTCTTGAGACGCATCCTTGGACCAGCAGGAACTAAAGTGACTCTCACGGTTCAGCGGGAAGGAGAAAGCGAACCGCTGGAATTTACCATCACCCGCGCCAAAATTACCATTCCGAGCGTGGAAAGTAAAATGCTCGATGACGAAATTGGCTACATTCGACTGTTCACTTTTGGTGAAAAAACCACCGATGAACTGAAAAACGCCCTGAAAGATCTTCTCAAGCAAAATCCGAAAGGACTGGTCCTGGATTTGAGGAACAACGGCGGCGGTTACTTAACTACTGCCATTGAGGTGGTTTCTCAGTTTATTGATAAAGGTGTCATCATGTACGAGGAATATGGGGATGGTCGGGAAAAATCCTTCAATGCCATTCCCGGTGGACTGGCAACCAAGATTCCTCTGGTTGTGCTTATCAACGAAGGAACTGCCTCTGCCTCTGAAATTACCGCCGGGGCTATTCAGGATTATCAGCGTGGAATTCTGGTAGGGACAACATCATTTGGAAAAGGTTCGGTGCAGAATTGGGTGGCGCTGGAAAATGATCAGGGTGCCATCCGTGTCACCGTGGCTCGCTGGCTTACACCCAATAAGCGCCAGATCAATGGTTCCGGGCTGACACCTGACGTGGTAGTTCCGCTGACCGAAGAAGACATCAAAGCCGAAAGAGATCCCCAGTTGGACAAAGCCGTTGAACTGTTAAGAAGCGGAAGCGCGAACGTGACTCCATAGACGGAGAATCCAAAAATAAACAGGTTGGAGTGTGAAATTTCCAACCTGTTTATTTTTTAAGCAAATAGGCAAACGCCATTATAATCGGTGATGTGAAAAAGTTTCTCATCGCTCTTGTCCTCCTGCTTGGCGTCCTTTTCATCATCGGGCGAGCCGCAGAAATGCAGGATATTGGAAAAGTTCTCCAACGGGGAGAGTTCGGTTGGATTTTTCTGGCATTTGTGCTCTTATTGGGGTGGTTTTTAAATTTAGGACTCACTTACCAATCCATCTATAACATTCTGGACATGCCTGTCTCTGCGTTCTACATGACGCGATTAGCAACTGCGGTAAACTTTCTGAACATCGTTGCGCCCAGCGCAGGGCTAGGCAGTGTAGCCGTTTTCATGTCTGATGCAGTTTCCAACAATCGCTCAACGGGAAAAACTGCCATTGCCGCTGTCATATTTGTATTACTGGAATATGTTGCCGTCCTTACTGTTTTAATTTTCGGGCTTGCTGAACTTGCCTATCGGAATAACTTACACTGGGCAGAAATTCTAGCCTCGTTGATATTGCTCATTGGTGCGCTTGGACTGGGTGTTTTGCTTTACATTGGCATGCAGTCGGCTTCTCTCTTGGCAAAGGTGCTTCAATGGGGAGCGCACACTGTTAATCGCCTGCTTAAGCCTTTTATTCACAGAGAGTACCTTTCAGAAGAACGAGCCCACGAATTTGCTTATGAAGCCGCTGAAGGCATTGCTATCATTCGAAATCATCCGAAGAAAATTATCCGCCCCATTTTGTTTGCACTGTTGAATAAAGCCCTTCTCATTGGAATACTCACCTTAACTTTTTTAGCCTTTCACGTCCCCTTTACTCCCGGCGTTGTGATTGCTGGATTCAGCCTTGCCTCTCTATTTCTGATTGTATCCCCCACGCCGGCAGGGATTGGAATTGTCGAGGGAGTCCTTACCGTGGCTTTGCGCTCCCTGCAGATTCCCATTGAAGATGCGGCAGTCATTACGATGGCATACCGGGGTATTACTTTCTGGGTACCTTTACTTGTGGGTATGGTCACTTTTAGAACACTCCCACATCATCACTAATTCATGATAAAAATTCTTCGTTATATAATTGTGAAAAAGAAGTGGATCAGGTTTACCTGACCTTAACGGATCTTCAACTCAAAAAATGTTATATTTATTAGTGAAAATAAACTTGTTTGGTGAATTATTTTATGCTAGACTGAATTCAAAGGGCAACTTGCCCGAAAGAGAGGGGAAGCGCAAATGGCAGAGAAAATCCTGATTGTGGATGACGACGTACAAACCCTCCGTCTTGTAGGGTTAATGCTGGAACGCCAGGGGTACAAAATTCTTGCCGCCAGTAACGGTACCCAAGCCATCTCCATGGCACGAACGGAGCGACCGGATTTAATTTTGCTGGATGTCATGATGCCCGATGTGGATGGGTTTTCGGTTGCCCGAACATTACGAAAAGAGCCTGAAACTGCCGATATTCCCATCCTGATGTTCACTGCCAAAGCCCAGGTGGAAGATAAAATTGCCGGATATGAAGCAGGCGCTGATGATTACCTCACCAAGCCCATTCATCCAGCCGAATTAACTGCCCATATGCGCGCCATTCTCTCACGCAACAAAGGGCGGATGGGCGTTCCTGTCGAAAGAGGCTATACAATTGGGGTGATTGGTGCAAAAGGTGGACTGGGGGTTTCATCCCTCACGCTGAACGTAGCCATTAATTATTTCCAAAACACCAAACAGGAAGTCATCGCCGCAGAATTGCGCCCCGGACAGGGTTCCTGGAGCACAGAGTTGGGAATTCAATCCTGTGAGGGGTTAAACAACCTCCTCCGCTTGAGCCCCTCGGACATCAACGTGGCTACCGTCGAGAACGAATTGATACGCGTTCCCTATGGGATTCGCCTTTTGCTGGCTTCACCATACGCTAAAGACGTTCCTTTGATGAAAAATACCGCCAGCATGGAAGCCGTTGTTGACCAGCTTTCGCTGATTGGTCGAGTGACTTTCCTTGACATTGGCACAAATGCCCATCTGGCATTGGATGAAATTCTGAATCTGACTAAAGAAATCATTGTTGTCACAGAACCCTTCCCAGCGGCAATTGCCCGAACCCGCATCCTCATCGAAGATCTCAAGCAAAGGGGCTTTGGAAAAGGAAAACTGCTTTCCCTGGTTGTTGTAAACCGCATCCGCGCTGACGTGCAGCTTTCGGTAACTCAGATCCAGGAGATGCTGGGGTACAGCGTTTCGCAGGTCATCCCGCCTGCACCTGAAGTCTCATTCCAGGCGGCAACCAGAAATCTACCCTTGATTCAGGTGCAGATTGGCGGAATGCTGAGCCTCCAGTACAGCCGCTTAGCTGAAGCCATTGCCGAACGTGTCAACGTCTGAAGACTCCTTGCTGGATGAAAGAATTACCCTTGCCCGGAAAATCCTCCGGGAGAGTCGATATGTAGTCGCATTTACCGGGGCGGGTATTTCTACCCCTTCCGGGGTACCTGATTTTCGTTCCGCAGGAAGCGGTTTATGGGAACGGTTTAACCCCTTGGAAGTTGCCTCGTTGAGCGTATTTCTTGCCAATCCGAAAAAATTTTGGGATTGGAAACGCCCACTTTTGAGACAAATGTGGACAGCACAACCCAATGATGCGCATTGGGCTCTGGCAGAAATGGAACGGTTGGGCATCCTCCGGGCTGTGATTACCCAGAATATTGATGGACTTCATCAACGCGCGGGTAGTCAAATTGTTTTAGAACTCCATGGCTCCATTGATCACCTGGAGTGTCTGGAATGCCATGCTACTTTTCCAATGGAAAACTTTCGTGAACTTCTGGAAACCAGTGAGAGTATGCCTCGATGCCCGAAAGATTCTTCCGTATTGAAACCGACCATTGTGCTGTACGAAGAGATGCTTCCTGATGATGTCTGGATGGAAGCCAGGGAGCATACCCGGAAAGCAGATTGCATGCTGGTAATTGGTTCCTCTTTAGAAGTGTTTCCCGCCAGCGAATTGCCACTGCAGGCCGTTTCTCAGGGGGCACACTTAATCATTAACAATTTTTCGCCAACCCGTCTCGATCATCTGGCTACTGTACTGCTTCCCTGGGACGTCTGTAAAGTCCTCCCCTTACTGGTATCCTGAAATAATCATTCATAATTTTTGGAGGCGCATCGGCTATTGACATATCTCAATTCTCTGGTATATTCAAACATTATTTAGCAAGCCCCCCTTATCCTTTACCAACACAGCAAACATCGGAAAATTTCTTTTGAGAGGTGATGAACCCTTCTCATAAATTTATTCATTGAAAGGAGGTGAGCGCCCGATCAGAGCAATAAAAAAAGAAGACCTCTGATCACCTCAAAAGGTCTTATCATACCTGTAAACATTTCCCTGAAAAAAGAAAAATCCAAAGGAGGAATAGAATTTTATGAAGACCCGTATTGCTGTATTTGTATTGCTGATTGTCGCCCTGATGGTGACAGCCTGTCAGGCAGGTGGTGGGGGTACCATCAAAGTGGCTGTTCTGGCTCCCATGAGCGGACAGGTTTCCACGTTTGGTATTTCAACCAATAACGGCGTCCAGCTGGCAGTTGAGGAATGGAATGCCAAAGGCGGAATCAACGGAAAGAAAATTGAAACAGTGGTCGCCGACAGCCAGTGTTCTGCTGACCCTGCCGTGAATGCCGCGAACAAAGTCATCCAGGAAGATAAAGTCAAGTTCATCATTGGTGAGGTTTGCTCCAGCGCCTCCATCCCTGTATCGGAAATTGCTGAAGCCAATCAGGTGGTTCAAATCAGCCCCACCTCGACAAACCCCCAGGTAACTTTGAACAAAGATGGCTCCACCAAGAAGTATGTCTTCCGCGCCTGCTTCATTGACCCCTTCCAGGGAACGGTGATGGCAAAGTACGCGCTCGATAAGGGATACAAAACTGCCTTTATCATGTTCGATCAGGGCAATGACTATGTGCGCGGACTGGCTGAATACTTCGAAAAAGCCTTCACTGAAGCCGGTGGCAAGGTTGTGGGCAAAGAATCCTATACCAAGACCGACACCGACTTCTCTGCCATCCTGACCAAAGTGGCTGAATCCAAAGCCGAAGTGCTCTTCCTGCCCGATTACTACCCGATTGTGAACCTGGTAGGTGCGCAAGCCAAAGAAAAAGGCGTAACCGCTGTGATGATGGGTGGCGACGGTTGGGATTCTGCCGATCTTGACCTCAAAGCCGCGGATGGTGGATTCTTCTCCAATCACTACTCCCCTGAAGATCCTCGTCCAATTGTGCAGTCCTGGGTAGCCAACTACCAGAAGAAATACAACGCCGTCCCCGATGCGCTGGCAACTCTGGGCTATGACGCGGCAAACCTGCTCTTTGCGGCAATCCAGAAAGCCGGAACCGATGACCCCACCAAGGTTGCCGAAGCGCTGGCTTCTCTGGAATACGAAGCAGTTTCAGGCAAGATCACCTTCGATGCTCAACACAACCCGGTAAAGAACGCCGTTGTGCTCTCCGTAAAGGATGGAAAGGTTTCCTTCTCCGCCTCGGTGGCACCATAAACTGAAACTGGAACAAAGAGGGGCGGATAGCGCTCCGCCCCTCTTTCTCACAGGTCAATGTCTCGTCCGGGAGCATTTTCCACCAGCATTTACCCTTTCAGGGGAATTTTGATTTGTTCTCCTCTGGTTTTTTCGGTGCGCAAGCAACGAGGAAAACCAATTTAAATTTGATCCGTCGGGGTAACTCATATGAATCGTTCTGAACCGATAAGGAAAGCCCCTTCTTTTTTAGAATCTCTGGTCCAACGGCGAACACTGGGATATTTGCTATTAGGGCTGGTCCTGCTGGTAGCCATCTGGCGCCTGGGGAATGCACTGCTTGAGAATCCATCTCTATTCCTTCAGCAAGTGACCAATGGTTTGCAGATTGGATTTGTTTATGCCCTGATTGCGCTCGGGTACACCATGGTGTATGGCATTGTGCGGTTAATTAACTTTGCCCACGGTGACGTGTTTATGGTGGGGGCATTCACCAGTTTTTACGCCATTTCTCGCATTCAATTACACCTCTGGACCCGGGCTCTTTTCCCTGACCTGAACCCCTTCATTGCCGATGTCATTGGCACAATTTCTGTTGTGCTTCTCTCCATGGCTGTATGTGCCCTTCTTGCCGTCACCATTGAACGGGTGGCATACAAACCCCTGCGCAATGCACCCAGAATCTCCGCTTTGATTACCGCCATTGGGGTATCTTTCTTTCTGGAGTATTTTGGCGCTCTGAATTTCGTTTATACCGCAAACTACATCACCTACCGGCGCCCATTCGATGTAATTACCTGGGTGATTGGGGATCAGGGCGTGCAAGTTCTCCAAAAAGGGCAGGAAGTGCCTGCAGGAGCGATTATTTTCTCCAACATTTCTTTCATCATCATCGTTGTTTCCATTATCCTTCTGGTTTTACTCCAGTACTTCGTCAAGAATACCCGCACCGGAAAAGCCATGCGAGCCACTGCATATGACCGCCAAACGGCTCGCCTGATGGGTGTGGATGTGGACGCCACCATTTCAACCACTTTTGCCATAGGCGCAGCACTGGCTGGGGCGGCAGGGGTATTGTATGCCATCGCTTACCCGCAAGTAGTCTTCTGGATGGGGATTATTCCAGGGTTGAAAGCGTTCGTTGCGGCTGTGCTGGGAGGAATCGGGAGTATTCCCGGCGCAGTTGTGGGCGCTTTAATTCTTGGACAGGCAGAGACGCTCAGCGCTGCGTATATCTCCACCCCCATGCGCGACGCCATTGCCTTTTCCATTTTGATCATCGTTTTACTGGTCCGCCCCACCGGTATCTTTGGAGAAGCCCAACGGGAGAAGGCATAGTATGAAACACATCAGTCGAACTACCCTGATCTTCCTTGGAAGTATTGTGACTTTCACCCTCGTGGTGCAGGTCCTTATCTCGCTGGGTGTGCTTAGCCCGTTCTGGAACACCATTCTCCGGCAAGGGGCTGTCATGGCAATTGTTGGGCTTGGGCTCAACCTGATCTACGGATTCAATGGACAGTTTTCCCTGGGGCAATGGGGATTCTATGCAATTGGTGCCTATTCTGCCGCAGATATCACCTATCGTTGGACAAACGACGCCAATTCCAACGGGTTGACAGTTCTGTTCTTTACCATTTTGCTGGTTGGCGCCTCTATATTGATTCTTTATCGCGTGTTTGGCAAAATTCGTGGTGTAGATCCGCTTTCGGCATTTGCCATTTATCTCATTGCCGCAGTGGGTTTGACTGCCCTCGCTGTTTCAATTGGTAACCTGACTGCGCCGGCAGTAAATGCCATACTCAAAGCCTTACCAACCAATATTGCCAATACGCTGGTCTATCTGCTGGCAGTTATCATAGGCGGCATCCTTGCGGCAGAGGTAAGTTTTCTGTTTGGCTTACCCGTGCTTACCCTCGGGTCAGATTATTTTGGCATTGCCACACTGGGTTTCACCATCATCGTTAAAGTCCTGTTAGACAATTCTGACGTCATGTTCGGTTTCGTGGAGATGAAAGGGGCGCGCGGGATGATTGGTATTCCCAAACTCACCTCATGGATCTGGGTTATGCTGTTCTTGATCCTGGTAATCGTCATCACCCGCAACCTGTTACATTCCAGTTACGGACGCGCCATCATCTCCGTTCGAGAGGATGAAATTGCCGCTAAAGCAATGGGAATTGACATTGGACATTACAAGACCCTTACCTTTGTGCTGGGTTGTCTGTTTGCCGGTCTGGCAGGCGGGCTGTACGCACACATCAACGGATTTCTGCATCCCGACTCCTTTAACTTTATCAAATCCTTTGACCCCATGATCATCGTCGTCTTTGGAGGGTTGGGCAGTGTGACCGGGACAGTATTTGCCGCCTTTGCCTGGCAATTGGTGCTGGAAGGCATTCTGCGTAGTATTCTGCCGCCCGGGTTCGAAACCTGGCGGTATGTGGTTTATCCCCTGCTACTGCTGGTAATGATGTTGCTGAAGCCCAACGGGTTGTTTGGAAATTATGAAATCCCATACCTGAGGCAAGTTCTTCCACCCCTGAAGAAACCGGCAACCGAAACCCAAACTCCAGCGGCTAAGGAGAGCCTATGAGTGAACAAACTTCCACGCAAACGCGCCAATCCCGATCCAACGGACAGGAAATCCTTCGCATTGAAGGGTTGACCAAATTGTTTGGCGGTTTGAAAGCCGTGAATAACTTCAGCCTTTCGCTCAATAAAGGCGATTTGAACGGTCTGATTGGACCCAACGGCGCAGGGAAAACCACCGTTTTCAATATGATCACAGGGGTATACGTTCCCACCTCCGGGTCAATCCGATTCAACGGACAGGAAATAGCCGGACTGGAGCCACATAAAATTAATCAGATGGGCATCGCACGCACTTTTCAAAACATTCGTCTTTTCTCCAATCTAACCGTGCTGGACAACGTGCGAATTGCTTATCACCCTCATGCAGGCTATAGCCTTACGGACGCAATTTTCCACAATAGCAGGTACAAGGAAAACGAACGCATTCTCACCGAAAGAGCACAAGAGTTTTTAGCCGTTTTCAACCTGCAGGACCGGCAACATGAGATTGCGAAAAACCTCCCATATGGGGAGCAACGCCGACTGGAAATCGCACGAGCCCTTGCTGCAGAACCCAAATTGTTGCTTCTCGATGAACCTGCAGCCGGAATGAACCCGGCTGAATCTGTTGCGTTGATGGACTTGATCCATTTTATTCGAGAACGCTTTGATTTGACCATTCTGCTCATTGAACATCAAATGCGGGTGGTGATGGGAATTTGTGAATACATCACGGTTATGGATTTCGGTGAGGTCATCGCTCGAGGAACACCTGCTGAAATTCAGGCAAACCCGCGCGTTGTTGAAGCATATCTCGGACCTGGTTCTGCCGCATTATCCGAAAAATTTAGACGGAAGAGAACGCTATGATGCTCGAAGTAAAAGACCTCAACGTGTACTATGGCGCAATTCACGCCCTCAAAGGGGTAACCTTCCATGTGGATAAAGGCGAAATCGTCACCCTGATCGGTGCAAATGGCGCTGGGAAGTCCACCACCTTAAACACCATTTCAGGGCTATTGAGAGCCCGTCAGGGAAGTATTTTGTTCCAGGGAGAAGATATTACCCGCACCATGCCTCAGGACATTGTCCGTAAAGGCATCGTTCAGGTTCCCGAAGGGCGTAAAATTTTCGCCACCCTCTCCGTTTTGGAAAATCTGGAAATGGGCGCCTATCTTAACAAAGATAAAGCCCAAATTCAACGAGATTTAGAGATGGTGCTGGATCGATTCCCTCGATTGCGGGAACGACGCAACCAGTACGGGGGCACGCTCTCCGGTGGAGAACAGCAAATGCTCGCTATCGCTCGGGCTTTGATGTCACGTCCCACCCTGCTTTTGCTGGATGAACCATCTATGGGGCTCTCTCCTATTCTGGTTGAGCAGATTTTTGAAATCATCCAGGATATCAACCAGCAGGGTACAAGTATTCTCCTGGTTGAGCAGAATGCTCAAATGGCGCTTTCCATCGCTGATCGCGGGTACGTACTGGAAACAGGACGTGTTGTGCTGGAAGGTCCGGCGCAAGAACTTCTCCATAACCCCATGGTGATTGAAGCCTACCTTGGAGGGCATGGATAGACCAACAGGCAGGTGATCTATGAAAACTTATGAAAAAATCCTCTACTTTTTTCTTCTCCCCATCCTTGCAGTGTTGTTATATCCCCCTCAATCGCTTCTCAAGGGCGTCGGGGTCGTTATGGCGGCTGTGCTTTTGTTTGTCCTGATCGGATACTTCCTCTTAAAGGGAAAAGAACTGGCTTTAACCTTCATGATTTTCATGCAGGGAATGAACGTCATCGTCCGATTGATGATGTTCTTTAGTACCGGCTTCACCAATCAAGGACAACCTAATGTGCCTTTTCTAATTACCTGCTTTTTGGGCTTGGCACTTTCCTTCTGGTTACTCGTCCGCCTCGATCAGCAAGATATTCGCCTTAGCATGATCGGTTAAATTTTCTTCAGCAATAGAAAAAGGCATCCAGTTTTATGGATGCCTTTTTCTATTCCGATTCCGCATCATCTTCCCAATCCAGCACTTCCCTAACCTGAGAGGTGGGAGAGGCAGGACCAATCACACCGGCATCCTCAAGTGCATCAATCAGTCGTGCAGCCCGCGTGTAACCAATGCGGAGTTTTCGCTGTAACATAGAAATAGAGGCTTTACCTTCCTGGCGAACAATGCGTTTGGCATCTTCCAGCAATGGATCACCTTCCCGACTTCCCAGTTCAGAGTCAAACAGAGGAACCTGCGTCAAGGGCACGCTGGGAGGCAAATCCATATTGACCGGTTCGATTATGTTATTCGATTCCCCAGACGTTTGGCGAGTGGAACGCATGTTCATATCCTGAAGACGCCAAAAATCCACCAAACGCTGGATTTCCAGATCTGAGACAAAAACGCCTTGAATACGAACCGGCGCTGAGGCATCAGGGGCTTGAAAGAGCATATCACCCCTCCCCAGCAAACGTTCCGCGCCAGGCTGGTCTAAAATGACCCGGCTGTCCACCCCCGAGGCAACTGCAAAAGCAATTCTGGCGGGAAAATTCGCCTTAATTAAACCCGTAATCACATCCACAGAGGGACGCTGGGTGGCTAACACCAGATGAATCCCGGTTGCACGGGCTAACTGCGCCAGCCGTGTCAAACTGCGTTCGGTTTCCTCTGGCGCCATCATCATCAGGTCTGCCAATTCATCTACCAGCACTACCAGATAGGGAAGCGGTGGGGAGAATTTCCGATTATACTCGGCAATATTACGGACACCGGATTGTGAAAAGCGATGATAGCGCGCATCCATTTCGCGCTGTACCCATTGCAGAGCCCCAACAACCTTTTCTGCTTCCGTCACTACGGGCGCAAGAAGATGGGGGATGCCATTGTAACCGGTTAATTCCACGCGTTTGGGGTCTACCAGGATCAAACGCAAATCTACCGGCGTATTATGTAAAAGCAAACAGGTCAGAATGGAATTGACACACACCGATTTTCCTGAACCTGTTGTCCCTGCAATCAACAAATGAGGCATTGTTGCCAGATCATACGCCACAGAATGCCCTGCAACATCCTTTCCCAGCGCAAAACGCAGCGGTGACCGGATTTTGCGAAAAGATTCGCTTTCGATAACCTCTTTTAACATCACCCGGCTGATCTGAATATTTGGGACTTCAATCCCCACATAGTGGCGTCCAGGAACTGGTGCCTGAATACGAATGCGCGGCGCTGCTAACGCCAGAGCAAGATCATCAGCAAGGGCGGCGATTTTGCCTACACGCACCCGCATACGTCCACTGCGGGTCTCAATAAAATCTGGCTCTACCCCAAATTGAGTCACTGTTGGACCACGGCTGATTTCAACAACATGCACGGGGGCGCCAAAGGATGCCAGCGTTTCCTCAATCAGGCGTGCCCGCTCGGCATCCACGTTTGTTTGGATGGTCTCTTCGATGGGCGGATCAAGAATTTCATCCACAGAGGGCAATTGCCACAGTTGTTGAGAGGGAGACGGCAATTGCTCTCCTTCTGTTCGATGAACCAATGAGGTCGGTACACGATCAGAACGGTTTCTCTCCCCCACCTTTCTCGGAGAAGGTTTTTGCTCAACAGATGGAGTAAAAGAAGAAGGTTCGGTATGGTGAACGGGTAAGGGTTTAAAGTCCTCGGGCAATTCCTCCCGCTCCAGAGGGGCAGGTGAGGGAGAAAATGCAGATGTACGCCCACGCAAGTGATGTTCAGAAGTTGTCTTTAAGTTTTGCGATTGCCGGGCAAGACGGTGTATTTGATTCCGGATCCATGTTATCAAATCAACCACGGCAATATCAGCGGTCATGACAATACCCAGGACTAATCCCGCCAGAAGTAATACCCATGCCCCTGCCTGCCCGATCGCTGAAACCAGTGCCCTCTCCAACACAGCACCGATATACCCCCCACCTTTACCAGCACCAGCAAGGTCCCACCCTCCCCCACTGGAAAGGTGTAACATTGCCAGTATCACCCCGTAGAGCAGGGCAATACCCGCTGCTCGTTCTAACGAAGGGGACGGGAAACGATCGACATTGCGTAAAACCAACCAGAAACCCAGTGCCAGGAATAACAAGGGTAGGATGAAAGCCCCGTTCCCTCCCAGCAGTTGCATGGCTGTTACCCACCAGCGTGTCAAGATTCCATGTTGAGAAGAAAACAAACTCAGCAGAGATAGAAGCCCAATCAAAGCCAGTAAGGCTCCCAACAAATCCATTTTCCGTTCGGGAGTAAGGCTATCCCACCAGCTAATGCCGGGTTTTTGAGGAGTGAGAACCTTTTTGCCTGACCTGGTTTTGGAAGGCGCAAGGGCAGGTTGCCTTCCAGCAGGTTTGCTTCCTTTAGCAGAAGGCTTATTCCCTCTGGAGGATGAGACCTCTTTACTCTTTTTCGGCTTCGGCTTGTTCACTGGAAATCCCTATCCTAAGGTTTAAAGCAGGCACATTATAGCACATGCTTTCTACCTGAAGAAAAACATGTATACCAGATCAGGGAGAACTTTGGAATAAATTACCACCAGATCCGAAACGAAGCGCGTGTTGTGGTCGTCTTTTCCTGGACCACTACCGTGACAACTACTTCTACTTTTGTTCCTGGTTTGTAACTACCTAAAGGAATTGCGCCCTGGGTTAATCCTGATGAATCTGTTTCTTTCAATCGCATCGGGTCGGTAGATTTGCCATCAACGACAACCTGAAGGGAAACAGGGACATTCTCCAGAGGATTGCGATACTGGTCCCGCACGATGATGTAAATAGTCTGGATCTCGCTGGACTTAATGGCAATTTTGGCGGGGAATACCATCACCCGGGGTTTAATGGGTGCTTCTATGATATTTCCAGGTACGTGACAATCCTGCAGTGTTCGAGGGAATTTGTTGCGATCGAAATCAACTCTGCCCAGTTCTGTCAGGCTAACCCTCAGCCCTTCTGGTCGTTCAGGCCACCATTCAAAACGTGCATTTTCAAAATACTGAACCAGACGATTATTGGGTAGTTTTAATAAATTGGAAATGGGAAGCCCAAAGACTTTCTGCCCGCCATAGCGATCATAAAATTTTAGAAAGTCAAAACAAACGCTTTTATCATTTGGGAACGTCCGACAAGCCCCTGGAGAAAGCGGGAGTTCTGCCGGCGGAAGATTTTCAAAATTCAAACTTCCAAGTGGGGACAAACGGACACGTTGTCCAGCGGGTAAATCGGGAGAAAATTCGATACGAGCGCGCGTAAAATACTGGATCTTTTCACTGGGTTTCAATGGGTTATCAAATAAATTCGTAATCGGTTCTCCCAGGATAAACGAGGCATCCGGGATACTATTATAAAATTCCCGAATTTCGCCTTCCAGAATATAACAGGAATCCCCCTGAGGGACCGTAACGGCAAGTCCTGGGTGGGTGGATTGCAACACAGCAATGATCACCCCCAGAACGATCAACCCTAAACCCCATTTCTCCCAGAATATTTTCATACTCAAATTATGTCATATTTTTCAAATACGCGCAAATGAATAGGTTGATACAATTCCCTCACATCCAAGGCTAAAACAACCAGGTTTTTACATAGAATTCGCCACAACCAGACTGTTCAACTTTTCTTTGAAAAAGCACTTGTAAAATGAACATTTATTTGCTATAGTAGTATTAACTCATCTGCCGGTAGCCCCCCTCTACTGGCAGATGAGTCGTTTTATCCTTTTTTCTTAATTTGAAGTTCTTGCGACCTTTCCCACTCACTCACAGCAGTACGCAATAATTCCTTTACCTCTCCCTCTGGTACACTGTCAATTCCTTCGTACACCTGTCCTTCAATGCGTACCAGAACACCTCTTCGCGGATCCTCAGCCAGAAAAATGTTTTTTCCTTCGTAAGGAGTGCCTTCCAATTTCTTCTGGAAAATTTCATCAATCTGTTGCACAATGCTCTTGGGTGGTTCTTTCCTGGGAGGTTGCATTGCATCTGCAAATGCAGTGGTAACTCCAGTAATTATATTGGGCGAACGAACGGGTTCCACAGATAAAGAAACGGAAGGCGGTTCAGGCAACCTGACGGAGACATTCTCTGTTGGAGCCGATGCTGGCGTTTCACCAATACCCAGCCAATCTCTCACATCACTAAGGATGGCTAATAATTTACCTCGATTCTCAGCCGAAAGTTCAGAGGGCTTTTCAATGAGTTCCCCTTTCCACTCCAACCTGATTCGCTTGTTCAAGGGATCCTGAAAAACGCCCAACAGTAAAGGGACAGACCTTTCCGGAACAGAAGAAACAGCTTTGGAAAGCAACTCTTCGGTTTCGTCTTTCTCTTTACCAGCCCGCCAGGTAGCAACAAGCCATCCAAAAACATAGCCAATGGTGATGCATAGAAAGGCAATCACCAGAACCATTGTTACGGGAGAAGATGTGGAACCCGTTTCCATTCTAAACCTCTCATCATTACTACTTATAAAGATTATAGCATGGATAAAATTGTGATTGGGTTGCTATGTTCCTCCTTTTCTGGCAGAGAGATAAACAGTGAATCAACAAAAAATTCCAAACAACTTCTTAGAAAAGGATTGACATTCTGGGGTTTTTGATTGAAAATTCGTCCCTTGAAAACAATAATTATATTTCTTTTTGGGAGGGTTATGTTCAGGTGAACGCGCAACTCAAACTTGGGGAACACTACATTTGCGATCTCTCGGATTGCAATCGAGAATTACTTTATGATAGCGATCGTGCCGGCCAGTTATTCTCGAAAGCGGTCCGAGAGAGCGGTTTAACTGTGGTCGATGAGGGCTTTTTCCCGTTCAGTCCTCATGGATTCACGTGTTTCCTTTTGCTGGCTGAGTCTCATGCCAGTTTGCACGCATGGCCCGAATACGGCTATTGTGCAGTCGATCTGTTTACCTGCGATTTGGATCTGGACCTCACGCCGCTCATCAACCAGATCAAAGATATCTTTGGCGCATCCCAGTGCTCCATTCGCAAGGTCGCAAGAGTAGCAGAACTTGTAGGAGAACCAGAACATGTCAACTGCTGTTAACACTTTCCAACTTGATACATTTGAAATGCTCATGCCGGGGAGCGAAGGCACAGACCAACCCTGGGGTTGGCATCTGGTTTTGAATCTCTACGATTGCGACCCGGAGCGCATCCGTTCCGCAGAGGTAATCAGGCGTTACGTCATTGAGTTGTGCGACCTGATTGAAATGAAACGGTTTGGCGAGCCCATTATCGTGGATTTCGGAGAAGACCCACGCGTAAGCGGTTATTCGCTCGTTCAACTGATTGAAACCAGCAACATCACTGGACACTTTGCAAACCAGTCAAACGCGGCTTACATTGATATTTTTTCCTGCAAGAAATTCGATCCCGAAAAGGCTGCGGCTTTCACTATAGAAACTTTCCGTGCGGGAAGAGCAAAGGGGACATTTTTCAACCGTGAATGAGATCTGGTTTACCGAACAACTTCATCCGTATTACCGGAAATCCCTGCGGGTCAAGCAAGTGCTGGTAGATGAACAAACCCCCTTCCAGCACTTGCTCCTGCTGGATACGGAATTCTTTGGAAAAACACTGGTCCTGGATGGCATTATTCAGTTAACCGAACGGGATAATGCCGGGTACCATGAGATGATCACCCACGTTCCTATGCTTGCCCATGGTGCCCCGCGACGGGTACTCATTGTCGGCGGCGGAGACGGCGGAAGCCTTCAGCAAGTCCTGAAACATCCTTCTGTGGAAGAAGCCGTCGTTTGTGAACTGGATCGCCGGGTTGTGGAAGTCTCCAGAGAAGCCTTCAGCGCTTTTGGCGATCCCTGGGCAGATCCACGGGCGCGCCTGGTTGTTCAGGATGCCTTTGCATTCCTGGAATCGGGAACAGAGAAATTTGACGTGATCATCTCAGACACTACCGATCCCATTGGTATGGCTGAGCGCCTGTTCAGTGAAGAGTTTTACCGCCTCATGTTGCAAGCCCTAAATCCCGGAGGTGCTATCGCCACCCAATGCGAGCAAATGTTCTTTGACGCTTCGCTCATTCGGGAAATTTTCACTTTTGTGAAGGGATTGGTGGATCACCCTGCTTATTACCATGCCCTCATTCCCACCTACCCGGGAGGCGGCATTGGGTTCATGTATGTTTCCAATACGCCATGGACCGCAGGTCTCTCCCGTCCATTCCCGGAAGGGTTAAATTACCTGAACCCGGCGGTACACAGGGCAGCCTTTGCCCTTCCGGAATTTTTCCGAAAGCAACTGGAAGATTTGCTGGTAGATCAGTAACACCTACAGCAAACCCTCCCACTGAAGTTTCAGCGGGAGGGTTTTTATGCCAGAAGAAACCCCCATGCCATTAGAGAATATAACCTCAAAAGGGCACTGATTTTGTTGACATCAAAAAAAGGCTGTGTTAAAATCCAACCGCTTTCTGGAATGCCCCCATCGTCTAGCGGCCCAGGACGTGGCCCTCTCAAGGCCAAAACGAGGATTCGAATTCCTCTGGGGGCACTTTACTTTTTTAATGGCTTTTAGTTCTCCACGGATTCACCACAATCGAAGTTGATGCTGCAGAAGGCGCCCATTGACCAGTAAGAACGGAGCAGCGCGGTTGATGGGAACACCCAGGCGTTTCAGGTCATCTTCACTTTTTATTCGCTGGTTCCGCCGAGCCGATAAAATGGCTTGCGCAGTTTTTGGGCCAATTCCTGGTACACGCAACAGTTCCTTTGCTTCCGCCCGGTTTATTTCTACCGGCTTATGGATGAGATGAGTTTGCGCCCATGCCAGTTTCGGATCGGTCTCTAATGGCAGGTAACCTTCCCGGGTAAAAGGCAAATCCTCCACATCAAAACCATAATCGCGTAACAAAAAAGAAGCCTGATATAGGCGGTGCTCTCTCCATGGAGAACAGGCCGGGCGATCTTCAAAAGGAGTATCAGAGGTGGGTGAAAATCCGGAGAAATAGGCTCTTCCCAACCGGACCTTTTGATAAAGCCATGCAGTGACAGATAGCAACTCCAAATCACTCTCGCCTACGGCGCCGACAACAAATTGCGTTGTGCTGGAGGGCCAGTGAGATTTCCAGCCCTGCCAGGGTGGAAGAGTTTGCCGAATCTTCTCAATCCAGCGCAAAGGTTCTAACAATTCATCGAAAAAAATCTTCTGGGGAGCCAGTGCCTGTAAGCGCTGTGTATTTGGGCCTTCCAGATTGATCGAAACCCGATCAGCCAGTTGCATGGCGGCAACAACCTGATCATATTCCGCTCCAGGCATGATTTTCAGGTGAAGGTAACCCTGATACTGATACTTTTTTCGTAAAATCTCTGCGGTTGCCAACAGACGATCCTGAGTCCGTAAACCACCTCCAGCAATTCCACTGGACAGAAATGCTCCTTGAATTACCCCTCTGGTGGTTAAATCCACAACGGCTTTTGCCAGTTCCTCCGGTTTGAAAGTAATTCTACGAAAATCTCTCCCCATTCGAAACGGGCAGTAATGACAGTTCCGCTCACATGCCGAAGTAAGTAAAGATTTCAACAAGGGAATTTTCTTGCCATTGGGAAGCGTTGCAGTGGAAATTGGAAAATCCGCAGGACAAAAAGAAGGCACATCAGGAAGTGAATTGGTAAGTGGAGATCCCGGTAAAGAGACATCCTCTGCCACTTCCAAACGCATCTCGGATTGTAAAAGACGCATCTTTTCAAACGTATCCACGTTTTCATTATAGAACATTTGTTTCCATAATACAAGATTTTTATGAGTAAACTGGTTGAAAGGAACAGAAACCCTGATTTTCTGAAAACAAAAAGGCTCTGCATGAAAAAAATCAAGCAGAGCCAGAATATACCCTTTGTTAATTATCAGGAGGCAGAAACCGCTGCTTCAATTAACTCTTGTTCTTCTTTTTCGGCAACACTGATACCCTCTTTTTCATTTACGAAAGTTAGCAGGATTGCACCGATTATAAAGAAGAGAATCAGAGAGATAATTCCCAACCGGCTGTTCCCCATAAACTGGCTGACCAGCCCAAAAATTAACGGTCCAGCAATTCCAGCAAATTTTTCCGAGACGCTGAAAAAGCCAAAGAACTCTGCCGATTTGCTCTTCGGCACCATCCGACCAAACAGGGAACGGCTGAGCGCCTGGCTCCCCCCCTGAACAGTGGCAACCGCAAACCCCAATGCCCAGAAATGCCATTCTTTTTGCATGAAATACCCGGCAATGGCAATTCCTGTATAAACCAGCAGGCTCAAATAAATGCTCTGTTTCGTGCCAATCCGTTTGGCAAGCCATCCAAACAGGAAAGCAAACGGAATTCCAACAAACTGCACCATTAAGAGAGTGCCTATCAGCGTGGTTTGTCCAATCCCAATTTCCGCACCGTAAATGGTTGCCATTTTGATGATGGTACCAATGCCATCGTTATAAAACCAAAACGCCACCAGAAAGATAAACAAATCCCGGTAACGGGTAATTTCTCGAAAGGTGTGTCCAAGGCGATGAAAAGAAACCGCAACAGGATTTTTCCCACTCTCACCCGGCATGATTCTTCGAGGAGGTTCAGATACCCACTTCAACAACGGAATGCTGAAAACAAACCACCAAAGGGCAACACTGACAAAAGAAAGACGTGTCATTAATCCTGTCAGTTCCTGAGGCGCCAGCATAATCATTGCCAGATTAATTGCCAGCAATATACCACCACCCAGGTACCCGATGGCATATCCACGCGAAGAAACCTGATCAATTTCATCTGGCCCTGCCACATGAGGAAGCAGGGAATCGTAAAATACCAGCGAGCCGGCAAAACCAAGATCGCCAAGGATAAAGAAGATTGACGCCATCAGCCAGTCGCCCGTTCTGACAAAGTACAGCAGAGCCGTCGCAGTCACCCCTAAAAGCATGAAAATCGTGAGAAAACGTTTCTTTGCTCCACTGAAATCAGCAATTGCTCCAAGGATCGGGCTGAGAATTGCCGCAATGAGAAGTGAAATTGATGTGGTATAAGCCCAGTAAACCGTTGCAAGATTTCCTGGCAAATTAGCGGCAGCGACCGAGGCATAATACACCGGAAGGACTGCCGCCATAATGGTTGTGGCAAAAGCGGAATTTGCCCAATCATACATCGTCCATGCCCAGATAGCACGTTTATGTTGTTTCTCTTCCATACTTGTGCTCCTCTTTACAGATAAAATGATTATAGTATCAAACCCCAAAGCGAACTTCTGGTTTTCTTGAAAGGCGGAACGGTTCCGGATATAATTTGGATGCGCCCCAGTAGCTCAAAAGGATAGAGCAAGGCACTCCTAACGCCTTGGTTGGGGGTTCGAGTCCCTCCTGGGGCACTCATTTTTAAAAAACTCTTAGGAATTTTTAAGGTTATTCGTAAGGTTAAGGTAAGTTTTAACCCTTGATTTTTTGGAAGAAGTGAGTAAAATATTCCATAGATAAACGTCAGGGTGCCCCCCTCACTCTGGCGTTTATCCTTATTTAGGGCTTTCAACAAAATAAAACCATAAAAAAAGGGGCTATCCAAAAAGACTTGTTTTCTCTTTTTAGACAGATCTCAGTGGGAAAACTTAGTCGGAAAAAAACATCTGGTGGGGCTAAAATAGGCATTTACCTATGGACCCAGGGGTCAAGTGAGAAAAATGTAAAGAGGCTGTCTTTTTTCCAGACAGCCCCAGTCAAAATTATACCTTTTTAGCCATTTCCCAGAGGGCGCTCCCCAAACGTTCCAGTTCTTCAAGGGTGTTGTAATGCACCGGTCCAACCCTGACCAGCCCTCCGGAATCTTCCAACCCTAAACGTTGGGTAACCGCTAAGGCATAGAAATTCCCGTTCCAAACCTGAATATGTTGCCTGTCCAACCAGCGGGCTATTTCTTGAGGATGTTTGCCTTTCAAAGTAAATGAGACAGTGGGGACTCTTTGCTCCAATTGACGCCGATTGGTGATCCCATAAATAGTTATTCCGGGAATTTCTTCAAGAATGTCCAGCAGAGCCCGGCTGAGTGTATACTCATACGACCGGATGGCAGTCATGGCTTTTTTGAAAGAGCGCCTGCGTCCAGATAAATGGGAGGGAATACTTTCATCCACTTCACTTCCGAAAGTTTTCCCGACCCATTCCAGATATTCCAATGCCCCTGCAACACCAGCAATTCCCTCAAAATTCCCGGTACCTGTTTCAAATTTTCCCGGGGGATTTTCCGAGGCTGGACGAACTTTATAGGCAGGTAAGGACTCCAGCAACGCCATCTTCCCATAAAGAACCCCTACATGGGGGCCAAAGAATTTATACGCTGAACAGACCAGAAAATCCACGTCCAGCGATTGAACATCAATCGGACCATGTGGAGCATACTGTACGGCATCAATATACGTGAGCGCACCTGCCTGATGAGCTTTTTCAACCATCTCGGCTACGGGATTAACTGTACCGAGAGCGTTGGAAGCATAACCAAAGGCAACCAGACGGGGATGTTCGCTCAGAGCTTGTTCAAAATCCTCAAGATTTAAAGTGCCATCTTCAGGATGAAAATCTACCCATCGTATGGTTAAGCCTCGATCTTCTGCCAGTTGCACCCAGGGGGAAATATTGGCATCGTGATCTAATCGGGTCACAACCAGCGTATCCCCGGGAGAGAATATTTTTCCCAGAGACCGGCTGATTTGAAAGGTCAGAGAGGTCATATTTGCACCAAAAATGATTTCCTCTACCCGATGGGCGTTCAGGAATTCTGCCATACTCTGGCGAGCCTGATCAATGACGGCATCTGACCTTCGGCTGGTTTCAAATTCGCCACCATGGTTGGCATTGAATTCGACCAGGTACTGAGCTATACGATCGACGGTCGAACGTGCAACCTGCGTCCCACCGGGATTATCCAGAAAGATCACTTCCCTTTCTAACGCCGGAAATTGCCCCCGAATAGCAGTCAGATCGAGCATATGACAATTTAATCCTTATCTTCGTCGTCTGGCAAGTCAAAATCGGGTTCTTCTTCCAGATCCTCAGGCTTCAACCGACACCACAGCAAGAGGACATCTCCTTCAGGAGTAGTTACATTACGCGCGGCAAAAATAGGGGCACGCTCTTCCAATCCCAGACGATTCCGAAAATGCAGGTAAATGTGTTCCTGGCGGCTCCAGGCTTTATGACACCGTTCTACAAGTGCGTTTCCATTGAATGTACGCACCCGCGTCAACGCTGTTGCGTACATGCCTGCGCTTTCATGTAATCCTAAAGCCCAACCATCATCAATGGTTTCAAATACGGGCGTTGGTCCCTCAATGATAGTGATTTTCTCGTCCATAAACAACTCCAATGCCCGCTATCATACCACAAAACCAGACTTGCTTCCTCTCATTCATTTGAGAAAAATGGGATGAGGTTTCCAGGACAGGATCGCTTCTACGATACCAGCCCATGTTCAATCAGAAACTTTTGATCACTGAGAAGGGCTTCGGTTGCACCATCTGCCACAACCTGGCCCTGATCCATGACAATCGTGCGGGGGAATAATTCTCGCACCATCGGCAAATCATGGGTTGCAACCAGCATACTTTGGGGCAACTGGCGAAGCAATTCAATGAGAGATCTTCGAGCACGGGGGTCCAGACCCGCGGTAGGTTCATCCAGCACCAAAGCAATAGGGTTCATGGAAAGGACTGTGGCTATGGCAATGCGCTTTTTCTCCCCCACACTCAAATGGTGAGATACTCGTGGAGCATACTCTGTCATTTGCACCATCGAAAGGGCTTCATGGACACGTTCTTTCACCTCTTGAGGAGGCAATCCCTGATAAATGGGACCGAAAGCCACATCATCGAACACCGTCGGAGAAAATAACTGATCATCGGGTGTCTGAAAGACAAGCCCCACCATAGCCCTTACACGTCCCAGGTTTTTGGGTATCACTGGCAAATCCCCAATAAAAACCTCTCCCTGTTGAACAGGTAGTATGCCATTCAAATGAAGAATCAGAGTGGATTTTCCAGCACCATTGGGACCAATCAGGGCAACTTTTTCGCCATGGCTGATATGGAAAGAAACCTCTCGAAGTGCCTGATGTCCATCAGGATACGAATAAGACAAACGTTTGACTTCAATGACACAACTCATCACTTACCCCCACAAAACTCTGGCTAAAACTACGATAAGGAAAAAACTCACAAATACCACCACAGAAATCCAGCGCTGAATCTCCGGAATAGAGGGGAGCGGTAAATGCCGAATTTCACCATCATATCCCCTGGAAAGCATGGCATGGTAAATACGATCCGAACGCTCAATGGAGCGAATAAAAAGGTTCCCTGCCATACCACCGGTAACCTTTGCCCTCCAAAAGACACTGCCCCCATGTTTATAAGAAGGATTCGGGCTTTCTCCGCTTCGAGCATTACGGGCATTCATCATTCGGATGGTTTCATCTACAATCACAAACAAATAGCGCCACATCAACCCAATGATGGACACCAGAACTTTTGGGAGACGCAATGCTCGCAAAGCCAGCAATATTTCAGGAAATGGTGTCGTTGATGCCATCAAAATGGCGGCTTGAACAGAAATCCAGGCCTTCAGCGCAACGCTGATAAATCGCTCCACTCCCGGGGCAGTGATGGTAAGCCCAAACGGCAAAGTCACCCAAACATTACCTGTTTGAGTGAAAAGAACCGGCAGCGCTGCCAGAACAAAAGGTAGTGCAAGTGCTGCTCTCTTAAAGAAAAACGGAATTCCCAAATCACTGAGGATTTCAGCCGAGAGGAGTACCGCAGTCAAGAAAATGTAAAAGGGCCATCCCCCAATAGGGATCAGGGAAGTGGTAAGAATGAAAGCAATGACTAACGGAACTTTTAGCCGGGCATCCAGTTGATGGATGGGGCTGGAACGAGGCTTGTACGGGTCAAGGAAATGTGCGTGCATGGTTTACTGGATACCCGGCTACAGGTTGATCTCTGTTTTCAGGCAGTCTTTTGGCGGCGCAGATAGGCAATCCCGAGGGTTACACCTAAAACCAAGAGAGTTCCCAAAATTCCCGCAATGATTGTAGCAAGAGTTTCATTGGGAATACCCGGGAAGATGTAATCAGGAATAATGGTAAAAGATGGTTCACTGGCTCTCTCCAGGAACCCGGCCTGTTCCGCTACCCATTCCAACCCATCCGGATTGCTGGAGGCTAAGGGGGAAAGTACCGCCAGGAGAATTGCCAGAAGGGTTCCACCAATCCAGATCAGCGTACTGCCTTTTGGTTGAGGTTCACCCAGTTTCAACAAATCGCGCCGCGAAGCGTAAATCAGGCTGACTGCACCCAGAGTGATTAAGCCTTCCCCAATGCCAATGAGAGCATGGATACCCCCCATTGCCGGAAATGCGATATTTGCTGGTGAAGTGCCCGACAAAGCCAGTTGCAAGGCTACTGCAAGAGAAGCAATGAAAATTGAAGTCCAGGCAGCAATGAAGGAGCCTACAAATACTCCCCACTTTTGTCCTGTAGACATCCGTTGAAAAAAGCGGTAGATGGGATAAGAAACAAAAGGACCCACAACTGCCATATTGAACAAATTGGCTCCAAGAGCGAGCAGTCCGCCATCCTGGAAGATCAGGGCTTGAACACCAACTACGCAGGTCATGATGAGAACAGCCGCCCAGGGACCTAACAGTATCGTAGCAAGGGCTGCCCCCATCAGATGCCCCGATGTTCCACCAGTGACGGTGAAATTCAGCATTTGCCCGGCAAAAATAGCCGCAGCCAGCACCCCCATCACCGGAACCTCACGTTCGCCAAGGTCCTGACTTACCCGTCTTGTTGACAGAGCAATGACAACAATCGAAATGATCCAAAGCGCAATGGATAGAGGGACGGAAAGAAATCCGTCTGGAATGTGCATTGGAGCAGGAGAATAAAGCATACTGACCTCCTCAAAAAGGAATGAAATATAACCTCTTATTCAGATTGACAATTTGAACAAATTCCAAAAAACGTTACATGAAATGTATCCACCTGATACCCACTCACTCGGGATAATTCCTCAAAGAGATTGGTGAGGAGGGTATGGGGAATTTCTTGAGAAGCACCACACTTTCTGCAAATCAGATGATGATGCAAACGACGGGTGGACTCATAAACAACCTTCCCACTTCCAACGTGCGCCATCAAAATCAAGCCCTGATCGACTAAAAAATCAAGGTTACGATAAATAGTGGCTTCGGTCACCCCCGGGAGGATTTTCCGCGTTCTTTCGTACACCTCCATAGCAGAGAGATGACCATCACTCTCTTCTATAACGTTCAAAATAGCCAGCCGTTGAGGAGTGACACGGTAGCCCTGCTGGTGTAGTGTTTGAGCAGGTTCCTTTTCTGACATAGTGAGAAATTTCTTTATTGCAATTTCTTTCAATAAATATACCATAAAAAATTTTTCAATCACATCATACTGCAAGGATCCAAAAGAGAAGGAAGATTGTCTAACCTTTTAGAGAAAGGAATTAAGGATGTTCAAAATATGAGTAATGTCCGGAGAAAAAGAGAGCCTTTCCGTTTATAATCCAGGATGAACTGATTGAATAAATGAGGAGTAAAGCAATGAACGATCGAAAGATTCGGGTTCTCATTGCAAAACCGGGGTTGGATGGTCACGACCGTGGAGCAAAAATTATTGCCCAGGCTCTGCGTGATGCAGGGATGGAAGTCATTTATACCGGTTTGCGTCAAACCCCTGAAATGATTGCAGAAGCCGCCCTTCAGGAAGATGTGGACGTGGTTGGACTATCCATTCTCTCAGGGGCACATATGGCACTGGTTCCTCGAATCATTGAACTGATTCGAAAAAACGGGCAGGAAGAGGTTAAGGTGTTTGTGGGCGGTATTATTCCAGAGGAGGACATCCCTCCCCTCAAAGAAGCCGGAGTTTATGCAGTCTATGGTCCCGGCACCAGCACAGAAGTGGTTGTGCGAGACATTCAAGAAGCCGTACTGGGTGAAAAAGTCTGATGGACCTGGTGGAACGCGCCCTGGCAGGAGAACGGCTTGCCATTGCCCGTCTGCTGACACAGGTAGAAAACAACACTTCTTTTGGGCAAGAGGCACTGCAACGTCTTTACCCGCGAACGGGTAATGCCCACATTGTCGGATTGACAGGAGCACCAGGAACGGGCAAATCCTCTCTGGCAAACCAGTTAGCAAAGGCTATTCGTTCACGCCAGGACGCTCCTAAAGTCGCAATTGTGGCAGTGGATCCATCCAACCCATTTACAGGCGGCGCTTTACTGGGAGACCGGGTGCGTATGCGGGATTTAGCAGGCGATTCCGGGGTGTTTGTCCGCTCTATGGCTTCCCGCGGTGCACTGGGAGGGGTGGCAAGGGCAACATCTGCTATCGTTCAGGTACTGGACGCTCTCGGTTTCGGCATGATCCTGGTGGAGACGGTAGGCACTGGACAATCAGAAGTCGAAGTTGCCCGTCTTGCCCACACAGTCATTGTGGTGGATGCACCGGGTCTGGGAGATGACGTTCAGGCAATCAAGGCGGGGATTCTGGAAATCGCCGATATTCTGGTGGTGAACAAGGCGGATCTACCCGGAGTAGAAAATACCCTTCGTGCACTCAATTTAATGCTGGAAATGTTCCCCCAAACCAGGGAACAGAATGGCTGGAAACCTCCTCTATTGCGCGCCAGCGCTGTTAACGGAGAAGGAATTGTAGAAATTATCGATGCCATCTTCCGCCATGGAGAATATCTGAAAACACATTCTCTCTGGACAACGCGTGAAAGAAGCAGGGTGCTCACCGAAATTCTGGAACGCGTCCAGGAGATTTTGCTGGAACATTGGAAGCACCAGGTTGGAGAAACCCGTCTTAATCAGGTAGTGGAACGTGTGCTTCAACGGGAACTTTCCCCAGCCGAAGCTGTGAAATACCTTCTGGACTAACGACAACCAACTTTTCTACCAGCAAATTCGGTTTGGTGGAAACCATCGGCTGTGTTAAAATTGCCGTCTAAGAATATTTTGTGAATGAGGAAGTGCTAAATGTACCGGACACATACTTGTGGCGAACTACGCCCCACTCATGTTGGACAAACGGTTATCCTGTCTGGCTGGGTGCACCGGCAGCGAGATCATGGCGGTATTACTTTTATTGATTTACGCGATCGATACGGTATTGTTCAAATTGTTGCCAATCCTTCCAACCCAAAGGTGGCGGTGATCCAGAGTGCTCGCGCAGAATGGGTCCTCCAGGTCAAAGGGGTTGTTCGACGACGCCCGGAAGGAGCAGAAAATCCTCACCTGCCTACCGGAGAAATTGAAGTTGATGTACTGGAATGCGAAGTCTTAAACCCTGCGAAACCATTGCCTTTCCTGGTCAATAAAGAGGAAGAGGTAGAGGAAAGCCTGCGTTTAAAATACCGGTATCTTGACCTGCGCCGGGAACGTATGCAGCGCAATCTCATCCTTCGTCACAAAGTGGTCAAGTTCATCCGGGACTATCTGGATCAGCAGGGGTTTATTGAGGTAGAAACGCCCATTTTATTCAAGACCACGCCGGAAGGCGCCCGTGACTATCTGGTGCCCAGCCGGGTTCATCCGGGGATGTTCTATGCGCTTCCTCAATCCCCACAACAATTAAAACAATTACTGATGGTCTCTGGTGTGGATCGTTATTTCCAGATTGCGCGGTGCTTCCGCGATGAAGACTTGCGCGGTGACCGTCAGCCCGAATTCACCCAGCTGGACCTGGAAATGTCTTTTGTCCAGCGGGATGATGTGCTGAACATGGTGGAAGGTTTGTTTACCGCAATGATTCCTGCCGTCGCTCCCCACAAACGTTTGCTGGCTTCCCCCTGGCCCAAACTTACCTATCGTGAGGCAGTAGAGCGTTACGGCACCGATAAGCCAGATCTTCGCTTTGGTTTGGAACTACACGACTGCAGTACCATCTTTGCAAACAGTTCCTTCATGGTGTTCCAGAACACGTTAAAAAGCGGGGGGGTGGTCAAATGCATTGTAGCCCCAGGATGCGCCGAGTACACCCGTAAAGAGGTGGATGACCTGACAACCTTTGCAAAAGAACAAGGCGCAAAAGGGCTGGCAACGCTGGCATTGACTGCTGAAGGGATCAAAGGCACAGCGCAGAAATTCATAACCCCCGCAGAGGTCGAAGCCCTGCAGGCATTGACCGGTGCCAGGACAGGAGACCTGGTATTGTTTGTTGCCGATACCCGAGAGGTTGCCAATAAGACACTGGGGGCACTGCGATTGTATTTCCGAGACCGACTTAAATTAGCCGACAGGGACGTGCTGGCATTTGCCTGGGTGGTGGATTTCCCGATGTTTGAGTGGAATGAAGAAGAGAAAAAATGGGACGCTGCACACCATCCCTTCACGATGCCCAAGATGGAAGACCTGGATAAATTTGACACCGATCCAGCCAGCATTCTTTCGGATGCTTATGATATGGTGTGTAACGGCTACGAAATGGCTTCCGGTTCCATCCGGATTCACCGGCGGGATATCCAATTTAAGATTTTCCAACTGCTGGGTTTGAAGGATGAAGATATCCAGCGCAAATTCGGGCATATGCTGGAAGCCTTTGAGTACGGCGCACCACCCCATGGTGGTATGGCACCGGGAATTGACCGTCTGGTGATGCTTCTGGCAGATGAGCCCAATATCCGGGAGGTCATCGCTTTCCCCAAGAACCAGGCCGCTCGCGATCTGATGGCGGATGCTCCCTCTCCTGCTACCGAAAAGCAGTTGCAGGAACTGCATATCCGCGTGGAATTGCCAGAAGAGAAAAAAACCGAACCATAACCCGGTTTAGTCTTGTCCTCTTGTCCCCGCACCCTAAAGGTGTGGGGACTTTTATTGCAAATGTTGGTTCTAAAAAACTACTGGATTTTAAGAAAAGCCATAAAACAATTCAGGTAACCTCGCTTATAATTGAAGGTTGTAAAATCAGGAGAAAAAAATGATTTCTTCTCAACGGATAAGACTTCGACCGATTCAGCGAAGTGATTTGCCTTTCTTTGTCGAGTGGCTTGGCGATCCAGAGGTACGGCAATTTATCACAGTGAACATCCCCCTCTCTTTGGAAGAAGAAGAGATGTGGTACGAACAGGTTTTGAAGCATCCAAAACCAGAACGTCCCCTTGCCATTGAGGCAAAAGAAGGGGATGACTGGCGTCTGATCGGTAACATTTCCCTGTTTGATTTAAATTGGGTGCATCGCAGTGCAGAAGTTGGCATTCTGATAGGAGACAAACGGTTCTGGAACCAGGGATTTGGAAGAGAAGCCATGCAACTAATGGTAAAACACGCCTTTGAAACCTTGAACTTAAATCGCGTGTACCTGCGCGTTGACGTTGAAAATGTGAGAGGTATTCGAGCCTATGAACGGGCTGGCTTTGTGAGAGAGGGAGTCTTACGACAAGCCGTTTATCGAAATGGATACTATTCAGATATGGTGGTAATGTCTGTGCTTCGTTCGGAGTGGCAGGCAACCACACGGGAGGAAGCGTAATATGCACCACGGGCGACATGAAAGGATGTATGGAGATATTAAACTGTATGCAGGCTCCGCATCCACCGAACTTACCAATAAAGTTGCTGAGTATCTGGGGGTTCCTGTTAATGGACGGGATGTGGTCGTTTTTCCTAACGAAAACCTCTTTGTAAAACTGCACAGCAGTGTTCGCGGACAGGACTGTTACGTCATCCAGACAACTTCCGCTCCGGTACACCGCAACCTGATGGAATTGCTCATTATGATTCAAACCCTGCGGCTAGACTCGGCAGCAAGAATCACTGCGGTGATACCATACCTGTGTTATGCTCGCTCAGACAAGAAGGATCAGCCTCGCGTTCCCATTACAGCGCGATTGGTTGCAGATATGATTGAGGTGGCTGGCGCAGACCGCTATATCACCTTAGATCTTCACGCCGGGCAAATTCAGGGATTCTTCACCATTCCAGGCGATGTGCTGACAGCATTTCACATTCTGGTAGATTACCTTCACTCCATCAAACCCAAAATGCATTCCCCTGTTCTGGTCACTGCTGACCTTGGGTTTGCGAAGAAGGGTAGAAACTTTGCCGCAGCGATTGATGCCCCCATGGCATTTATCGAAAAACGTCGTGTGGCTAACGATGCAAAAGCGCGCGCATTGACGATCATTGGTGAAGTCAGTGGACGGGATTGCGTTCTGGTAGATGATGAGATTGACACTGGCGGAACCATGGTTGAAGCGGTGAATATTCTCAAAGAAAATGGGGCACGGAATGTGTACATGGTATTTGTACACCCGGTCTTTTCTGCCAATGCTGCACAACGGTTAGCCAGTTTGCCCGTTACAGAATTTATCACCACGGATAGCATCCCCATCCCGGATGAAAAGAAGGCACTGTTTGGTGACCGGTTAAAAATCTTATCGGTAGCCCCCTTACTGGGTGAAGTGATCCTCCGCGCCAATCAGGGACGCAGTGTCGGCGAGATGTTTAACGAGTAATCCATTTTGACCACATGCCTGAATTACCTGAAGTTCAGACGATTGTTTCAGCATTACGGGATGGAGGCAGGGGGGCTCCATCCATCTCAGGGAAGCAAATTGTATCTACAAAGATTGCCTGGCAAAAAACGGTTGCCCATCCAGACCTGATAACATTTCAGGAAAAAATTACAGGGGAAGAAATTCGAGAAATCCATCGGCGGGGAAAGTTCATCTGGATCAAGTTGCGTTCGGCACATCTGTTTATTCACCTGCGCATGAGCGGCGACTTAAGAGTTGAACCGTCAACCTCTCCCCTGCAATCTCACGATCGCATGTGGTTTGAATTCTCTGATGGGCTTCGACTGGTTTTCAATGACGCCAGGAAATTTGGGCGAGTCTGGCTGGTTGATGATCCCAATCAAATCATTGGAAATCTGGGACCCGAACCTCTGGATGAAACCCTGTCTCCAGAGCAGTTTCATGAGCGGTTGCTAACATATCGACGCCAGATCAAACCCCTTTTGCTGGATCAGAGATTTCTGGCAGGTGTGGGCAACATTTACTCCGATGAGGCATTGTTCCTGGCACAAATACACCCCAGGCGTCTCTCTCACACTTTAAATCAGGAAGAAAGCACACGCCTCCTCAGTGCTATTCGACAGGTTTTGGAGGAAGGCATTCAAAAAAACGGCGCCAGCATTGATTGGGTGTATCGCGGGGGTGAGTTTCAAAATTCTTTCCGGGTGTATCAACGCACAGGCGAGCCATGTTTGAACTGCGGAGCCCCTATTGAGCGCATAACTGTAGGGCAAAGAGGCACCCACTTCTGTCCAAAATGCCAGATTTTCGATTGCGATTAACGAGATAATCTATCTTCTCAGAAAAATCCTTTCTTTTTCTCTCTTTATCTCTGACAATGTAAAGTGGATTTAATTCCTCTTGATTTTCTGCATTTTCATGATATACTATTTTTACCCCCCCCAGGGGGGTGGGGCAACCAGGAGGATTTTGTATGCATGATCGAAGCGAAGCCATTCATCGACTGAAGATTGCCGAAGGGCATTTAAGGGGTATTCAGAAAATGCTTGAGGAAGATGCATATTGTATTGACGTCATCCGTCAGATACAGGCTGTGCAATCTTCGCTCAATAAGGTCAGCACGCTCCTTCTCGAACAGCACCTGAACTCCTGTGTCATTACCGCCGTTCAAGGTGAGGACCCCAAAGAACGAGAACGCGTCTTGAAAGAAATCAGCGATGTCTTTGAAGCCGCAACTCGTGTATAAAACACAACATACTGGAGGTATCCATGCAAACTGTCACTTACAAGATTCCCAACATTTCCTGCAACCACTGTGTTCATACCATTACTTCTGAACTGAGCGAACTCCCGGGCATCAAAGAGGTAAAGGCGGATAAAGACACCAAAATTGCTGTGATTACCTTTGATGCCCCGGCTACAGAAGAGCAGATTGTTGCGACACTTCGGGAAATCAATTACCCACCTGAAAGTTAATTCCAGGCTTGCCAACCCCATTTGAGAATCCCTCTTTTATTTGAAGAAGGGAAGGTTAAGTATGCCTCAAACCAAACAAATTACCTTGCCGGTTACCGGAATGACCTGCGCCAATTGTGTTGCAACCGTTGAGCGCAATTTGAAAAAGGTCAAGGGGGTGCAAACTGCCATTGTAAACCTCTCATCCGAGCGCGCCAGCGTGGAATTTGACCCCTCACTGGCAGGATTAACGGATCTGATTGAACGGATTGAACGGGCCGGATATGGCGTAGCCACAGGCGAAGCAGATTTTCTCTTAAAACGCATGAGCGATGATAACGACGCGCGCAGACTGGAAAAAAGCCTTGCCAGCCTTGAGGGTGTGTTATCCGTCCAGGTTTCAGTAGTCAGCGAGCGGGTACGCATTCGCTACATTCCGACTGTAATCACCTATACAGAACTGCGTCGCGCCATTCATGCTCTGGGATTTGAAACGGCTGAAGAAGGCGTAGAGACAGAAGATGCCGAAAGTATTGCCCGTCAAAAAGAGATTGAACAGCAAAAGCGGCATCTGATTATTGGTTTAATCTTCGCCATACCATTGTTCGTCCTTTCTATGGCGGGGGATCTGGGCTTTTTACCCATGTCCGTTTCCCATTCTTCTTGGATTAAGTGGGTAATGCTGGTACTGGCGTTACCCGTGCAATTCTACGTTGGACGACAATATTACATCGGTGCGTATAAATCCCTGCGCAACGGGTCCGCTAATATGGATGTGCTGGTTGCGCTGGGGACATCGGCGGCATTTCTCTACTCCATCCCTGTCACCCTGGGATGGATTTCCGGTCATGTTTATTTTGAAACCGCCGCGGTGATTATTGTGCTGATCAAACTGGGAAAACTGCTTGAAGCCCGTGCCAAGGGTAGAACCAGCGAAGCCATTAAGAAACTCATGGGATTGCGTCCAAAAAACGCCCGCATCATCCGTGACGGGCAAGAAATGGAAATCCCTGTGGATGAAGTTCAGATTGGCGACATTGTGATGGTTCGTCCGGGTGAAAAAATCCCAGTAGATGGCATTGTGATTGAAGGACGTTCATCAGTGGATGAATCCATGCTCACGGGAGAATCGCTGCCGGTAGAAAAAGGTCCCGGGGCAATGGTCATCGGCGGTACGCTGAATAAACTTGGGCTGATTAAATTTGAAGCCACTCGCATCGGAAAAGATACGGCTCTTGCTCAAATCATTCGACTGGTCGAAGAAGCCCAAGCCTCCAAAGCCCCCATACAAAAACTGGTTGATCGCATCTCGGCTGTATTTGTGCCGGCAGTGATTGTAATTGCAGTATTCACTTTTCTGGGTTGGTTGTTCTTTGGACCTCCCCTGCCTGTAAATTCCGACATAACTCCATTCACCCGGGCATTGATTACCATGGTGGCTGTGCTGGTGATTGCCTGTCCCTGCGCAATGGGTTTAGCCACCCCAACAGCGGTTATGGTAGGAACTGGAAAAGGCGCAGAACTGGGCATCCTTTTTAAAAATTCCGAAGCCCTTGAACGCGCTGGAACAGTGAAAATAGTTGTGCTGGATAAAACCGGCACCATCACTCGCGGACAACCCGCCGTAACAGACATTCTTCCTCTCACATCAGACTTTAACCAGAATGACATTCTCAGGCTGGCTGCATCGGTGGAAAAAGGCTCTGAACACCCACTGGGAGAAGCCATTGTTGCCGAATCCGGAAACCGGGATTTGAAGTTAAGCGAACCGCAAGGATTTCTTGCAACTGCAGGAAATGGTGTAGAAGCCGAAGTTGATGGATTAAAAGTGGTGGTGGGAAGTCCTCGCATGATGATTCAGCGAGGATATGCGCTAACCAGTGTAGAGCCATCCATTGAGAGATTGCAACAGGAAGGAAAAACCACTGTCCTTGTGGTGGTAAACGATCAGCCTGTGGGAGTGATTGGAATTGCCGATACCATTAAGTCCGGTTCCCGCGAAGCCGTCGAAGAACTTCATCAGATGGGGATTAAAGTAGCCATGCTGACTGGAGATAATCGTCCGACAGCCCTTGCCATAGCCCGAGAGGCTGGAATTGATGAGGTGCTGGCAGAGGTTTTACCCGGCGAAAAAGCAGCCGAAATTAAGAAATTGCAGGAACAGGGCAATGCCGTGGCTATGGTGGGCGACGGCGTCAATGATGCGCCGGCGCTTGCTCAGGCGGACATTGGCATTGCTATCGGCACCGGGACGGATGTGGCAATGGCATCTGCTCCCGTTGTCCTCATCAGTGGCGATTTAAGAGGGGTACCTCGAGCCATTCGACTCTCTCGGGCAACCCTGCGAACGATTAAGCAAAACCTGTTCTGGGCTTTCTTCTACAACACTATCCTCATCCCTGCTGCAGCGCTGGGGTATCTCGTTCCTATGCTTGCGGCACTGGCAATGGCGTTCAGCAGTGTCTTTGTCGTAACCAACAGCCTAAGATTAAGAAACAAAAAAATTTAGGAGATAACATGATGACAAAACGTATTTTGATCCCACTTACTCTTCTTTTCTTGTTAAGCGTGCTTTTCTCAGCCTGTAATACACAACCTACCGCCAGCGGCAATTATGCCCAAAATCCTGCAGGTAAAGCCTATGCAGAGGGAAAAGAGATTTACTTTGTTCATACCGAAGCCTCTGATCCACAAATTGCCGAGAAACTGACGAATATGATGAAATCTCCGGTACTTACCGTACCCTCACTGGCAAATGTACCATCTGAATCGTTGGCTCAGGTTTACGTGTTCGAGAATGGTGTTAAGGGAGATGGACCTCTCGGATACCAACCAGATGTCTTTAACCATCCGCCATCCAGCCAGGGCTACACACCATTACGGGAAATTATCCTGGTAAAGTGGGTACAGGACGCAAAGGCTCGTGAACTGAAATCTGAGACAGAAATCAAACAGGCAGAAGCCAATGGAGAACTGGTTTTAACTCCCACCAACGTCGTTGTGAACATGCCCTTTGTGGTTTGGGATGGAGGTAAACGTTAAGAAGTTTTTACGGGATCGTTTTTAAGGCTGGTCGAGTTTTTTCTCGCCAGCCTGTTTATTTTCTCCTCTTGATGGTTATAATGAAAAATGGAGGAGGAAATATGTTCAAACAAATTCTCCTTGCTTACGATGGTTCTGAACACTCTCGCCGTGCCGCTGAATTAACCGGAAATCTGGCGCGTGAGCAGAAAGATTGTGTGGTGCGAATTGTCTGCGCTGTAGGAGCGGTACCCTGGGTGTCCAGCGACCCAATGGCAGAGCGGTGGATTGCCGAACAAACGCTGGAAGGCAACCGATTGATTGATGAAGCCAGTGCCCTGGTCGGAGAAGGAGTGGAGATTCGTCGCGAACTGGTATTTCAATCTCCTGCTGAGGGGATCATGAATGTTGCAGAAGCACACCAGTGCGATTTAATCGTCATTGGTAGCAAAGGAAGAGGGGGGATCACAGGTTTACTTATGGGAAGCCAGACCCAAAAGGTAATCAGTATGGCAACCTGCCCGGTGCTGGTGGTAAAGTAAAAACTGATGCACGCAGAGAGCCTGTTTTCGGGTATAATACAGGCAACGCTCCCGTAGCTCAAGTGGACAGAGCGCCTGACTTCGAATCAGTAGGTTGTGGGTTCGAGTCCCGCCGGGAGCGCCTTTCTTTTTATGAAACCTTCCTTGTTGTTAATGTTTTTCTGGATTTCATTGCTGTTGCTGATTGGGACGGGATGCAGCACTGTGTTCCCACAATCGTTACCGCCTGCCATAACCCAAGAAAATCCCACCGGAACTTCTTTACCCACTTCCTCCTCCACTCCTGTGCCGCCTACTATTACTTCTACCCCAACCCCAAATCCTTCTCCAACCCGGACAAAAACCGTTACCCCATCTCCAACCGAAACCATAACCCCAACCGTCACTCCCAGCCCGGCACCCACCTATACCAAACTGCGTGCAAAAGTGATTATCGAACAGGCGGTTTGCCACTACGGTCCAGGCGCGCCATATTTGTACAAATATGGTGTGTACAAGGGAAGCAATATTGAGGTTTTACGGCGGGTGATTGGGAGCAATTATGTTGAGATTCAAGCGATCGGCGGAAGTAATCGCTGTTGGGTACGGGCAGATTACCTTGAATTTAAGGGAGACTGGCAAACCCTCGAGCCGGTCAGCGCCTGGGAGGTCAAACTGCCCATTTCTCCCTATTACCCCTCTCCAGGCGGAATAACAGCCAGACGAGAAGGGAATGAAATCATTGTTTCATGGAATCCTTTACTCCTGCGAGCCGGGGATGATTCGGAACAAACCCCTTATATTGTGGAAGCATGGGTTTGTATCAAGGGGCAAATGGTGTTCAAACCAGTTGGCACATATCAGACATCGGTGCGAATTCCCGATGAGCCAGGTTGCAGTGAACCCTCATACGCCACTTTTATCGCCGCCGAGAAGCATGGATACACTCCGCGTGTAGAAATCCCTATTCCACCTCAATCTCCCTGAACCATTCACAGATAATTGAAAAGAGCGAAACCTGTGCAAAGATTCCGCTCTTTTCTAAAGCCTTGAGGAGGACTGCTATCGAGGTTTATTCTCCACGCACCAGGGTATCCACCACTCTACCGTCTGGAGCAATCAGTTCAATTGCCAGTGGCATTTGTCCAACGGCGTGAGTGGAGCAAGCCAGGCAGGGATCAAAGGCGCGAATCACTGCTTCCACACGATTGAGCATCCCTTCGGTCAGTTGCGCCGATTTTACATAGTATCTTGCCGCCTGTAATACCCCACGATTCATCGCCAGGTTATTATGACCAGACGCTATAATCAGGTTTGCCCATTGAATCAAGCCATACTCATCAACTTTGTAATGATGGATCAAGGTACCCCGTGGCGCCTCGCTGACTCCAATTCCCTCGAGGTTGTTAACCTCGGCGTGCGCCCGCACACTGGTCGAGAGAATATCAGGATCATCCAGCAGCTGCTCAATGCGTTCAATGGCGTACAGAATTTCAATGAGGCGGGCATAGTGGTAATGGAAAGAACTCAAAACAGCGCCTTTATCCAGACAATGAAACTCTGCCAGTTCCTGGTCTGCCAGCGGTGTGCCACACTCATTCGCGATGTTCAACCGCGCCAACGGACCCACCCGATACATTCCCCCGGGATATCCCAGAGGCTTGTAATACGGTGACTTCAAGTAACTCCATGGCTCGACCGCTTCCCCAATGTAATCCGCATAATCTTCTACCGATAATTGATCGGCAAGAATACTGCCCCTCGCAGTGACTACACGCAAATAACCGTGATAATGTTCCAGCCGTCCCTCTTTGTTGACCAACCCAAGGAATAAACTGGGGAAGTTCGCAAATGTCCGGATGTATTCCTGGTAAGCATTCAGGTTCTTCTTATACCAGTCCAGCGTGCGCTGAATGATATTCTTCACCTCGGGAATCTCCCGGAGGATTTGTTCTCTTGCCGAGGGATCCAGTGGGGATGCCACTCCTCCTGGAATCACCCAGGCAGGATGGATGCGCTTCCCAGCCAGGCGTTCGATAACCTGCTGTCCAAACTGGCGCAAACGGATACCATCACGGGCAAATTGCGGATGCTCCTGCGCTACACCCAGAATATTCCGTCTTGCCGGATCTGAATCCATGCCCAGCAAAAGATCTGGCGAAGAAAGGTAAAAGAAATTCAGGGCATGAGACTGAATAATTTGTCCAAGATTGAGGATACGTCTCAGGCTGATTGCTGTCGGGGGAATCCGGACAGAGAGAATTTGATCACAGGCTTTTGCCGAGGCAATCAAATGGCTCACGGGACAGATACCGCAGGTTCGAGCAGTTAGAGAAGGCATCTCGTAGAAGGGACGTCCCTGGACAAATTTTTCAAACCCTCGAACCTGGGTGACGTGCACCTGAGCATCCTTCACTGAACCATCATCATTGAGAAAGATTGAAACCCGGGCATGTCCCTCTATACGGGTAACCTGTTCGATTACAATACGATCGCTCATAGGCGCCTCCTATGCTCCAAAGCGAGTCAAGGTATTAACATCCGGAATACGTCCTTCAATCAACTCCGTTAGCACCTGATAAATAGTGTTTGCTGAAGGGGGACATCCGGGCAAAAAGACATCCACGTGGACGTAGTGGTGAAGCGGTAATGCACGCGGGAGAAGTTCCGGTAAGGATTGCGCCGGCACCTGCGGATTCAACGCATCAGTCTCCACATACAGGGATTTCAGCATTTCATCCCGGCCGAAAGGATTACGCATGGACGGAATGTTCGCTGTAACAGCGCAATCACCAAAAGCGACCAGCAGTTTCGTTCGCTCCCGAATCTTGCGAATCTTGTGTAAATCCTCCTCAGTGCCCAAAGCGCCTTCCACAAGGGTAATATCTACATCTTCAGGAAATTCTTTGGCATCCACCAGAGGACTGAATACCAGTTCCACGCGGTCGCTCAACTCAATCAGTCGCTCGTCGATATCCAGAAAAGACATGTGACATCCGGAGCATCCATCCAACCAGATGGTTGCCAGTCTGATTTTCTTCATGTTTATTTACCTCCACGACGTCTCAATGCCAGATACGGCAGGAAATGCCGGCGCTTTGCCATTTCAGCCACAGATTTACCCTTTTCCGCCAGTGCACCAGTCGGGCATACATGTACACATTTTCCACATCCGGTACAGGTTGGTGATTCACCCCAAGGAGTATCAAAATCCGTAATTACCATGGTGCGGATGCCGCGATTGCGTAAGTCGCGGGTGTGAGCCCCTTCGATTTCTTCGCATACACGTACACAGCGCCCACACAGGATACAACGGTTGTGATCCACCTCATATTTGGGATGAGATCCATCCAGCATGAAGCGGGGATGCAGATAGGCAAAGCGAACATGATTGACACCCAGTTTTTGGGCTACGCTTTGAAGTTCACAATGTCCATTGGAAACACACACCGCGCAGATATGATTGCGTTCGGAGAACAGCAATTCAACAATCATCTTGCGGTAGTTGCGCAGACGCGGGTTATCCGTGACGATTTCCATACCTTCTTCAGGCTTGGTGGCACAGGCAGGGACCAGACGTCCGCTTCCTTGAATCTCCACCATACACAACCGACACTGCCCGGTTGGAAGAATCCCTTCCAGATGGCATAATGTGGGAATATCTATGCCATTTTCGCGAGCCACATCCAGAATAGTTTCATCTTCCGTGGCGCTGTAAGGCTTTCCATCAATCGTAAATGTTTTCACCGTAGCCGTAGGGGTCATCATGCCTCCTCCTCAACGGGGGATGGTTTTCGAATTTTCGCCAGGTATTCCTCACGGAAATACTTGAGTGTACTGAGAATGGGATTGGGAGCTGCCTGTCCTAAACCACACAGGCTGGCATTTCGTACCAGATCGCAAAGTTCTTCAAGCGTTTGCAAATCTTCTTCTGTGGCTTCTTTACGCTGGAATTTTCCCAGCAGGTTGTATAACTGCACCGTGCCAACCCGGCAGGGGACACATTTTCCGCACGACTCTTCCATGCTGAATTCCATAAAGTATCGGGCAACATCTATCATGTCTGAACGGTCATCAATGACGATCATGCCACCAGACCCCATCATGGAACCCAGCGCCTTAAGGGATTCATAATCCACCGGGGTATCCAGTAAATTTTCGGGAATACATCCGCCCGAAGGACCGCCGGTCTGTACGGCTTTGAATTTCCGCCCATCCGGAACACCTCCGCCAATCTCATAGACGATTTCCCGAAGGGTAATCCCCATTGGCACTTCAATTAACCCGGTGTTCTTAACCTTACCGGTCAACGCAAATACTTTGGTGCCCTTGCTTTTCTCCGTACCGGTTTGAGCAAACCACTCTCCACCATTTCGCAGAATGGCGGGGATGTTCGCGTAAGTTTCCACGTTGTTAACCAGCGTAGGTTTCCCAAACAACCCCGATTGCGCTGGGTAAGGGGGACGTAGCCGCGGCATACCCCGATTACCTTCAACCGACTGAAGAAGCGCGGTTTCCTCGCCACAGACAAAGGCGCCTGCCCCTAAACGAACGTCTACTTTGAACGAGAAGGGCGTGCCACAAATGTTCTGTCCAAGGAAGCCCATCTTTTCTGCCTGACGAATGGCTATCCGGAAGCGCTTAACCGCCAGAGGATACTCGGCACGCACATACACATAGCCCTGACTGGCTCCAACCGCATACGCTGCAACGATCATCCCTTCCAGCACCCGGTGAGGATCGCTTTCAAGAATGGAGCGATCCATAAACGCGCCGGGATCACCTTCGTCCGCATTACAAACCACGAATTTCTGATCCCCTTCAGCTTTTGCTACCGTGCTCCACTTCAAACCGGTCGGGTAGCCTGCCCCACCGCGCCCACGCAAGCCGCTTTTCTGTACTTCTTGAATGACTTCCGCTGGGTTTAACTCGGTGAGCACTTTAATCAATGCCGAATATCCGCCTGAGGCGATGTAATCTTCAATGCGTTCCGGATCCACAACACCCGCATTTTCAAGGGCATTTTTCTTTTGCCGGGTGAAGAAGGGTTCACTGGTATCGATGAGTTTTTCTTCCAGAGGTTCACCACCTAAACGGTCCAGGATTGCCGGTACATCCTCCGGGGTCATTTCCCGGTACAGAATTCCATCTGGCTGGATCGAAACAATTGGTCCAGCAGCGCATAATCCCAGGCACCCTACCTTCTTGACGAACACTTCATTTTCCAGGCCGCGTTGCTTTACCTCAGACTCTAACGCCGCCAGAATTTCATCGCTCCGAGATGATAAACACCCTGTGCTGGAACAGACCATAATGCGGTAACGATACTGCTTTTGCTGTTCCTGTTCTTTTTCAGCAATGGTAACAAGTTCCTCATTTGTCATGGTTCACCCACTCCCGTATTTTGGCTTTCATCTCTTCGACGCTCAATTTCCCCACCACTTCTCCATCCAGAATCATGACGGGAGCCAGACCACAGGCGCCTACACAACGCGCCACCATGAAGGTCAACTTCCCATCAGGGGTGGTTTGTCCGGGTTCCAAACCAAACTCTTCTTTCATGAAGTCCACAATCTCTCCAGCACCTTTTACGTAACAGGCAGTTCCGGTGCAAAGAGAAAAGACATGCTCTCCAACCGGGTTAAGATTGAACAGATTGTAAAAAGTGGCTACCCCAAACACCTTGGCGGGAGGGATATTTAAGGACTCTGCCACATAGTTCAACGCATCACGACTCACAAACCCAAAAGTTTCCTGAATGGAATGCAGGGTTTCAATGAGAGCCGTGGATGCGTACCCATGCCGCCGCATGGTGGCTTCGACAATTTTCCAACGCCGATCTCCATCTGGTGGATTTACTTTTCGAGTCGTCGCAACCATAGGGTCCCTTTCAATTAGAAGAATTTTTGGACAACCATTCGGAAGAGATCACTCTCCGTAAGAATCCCAACTAACTTTCCCTTTTCAACAACGGGCAAACAATGAATCTTCTTTTGCAGCAACAATCCAGCCGCCTCTTTTAATAAGGTCTGCGGGGTTACCGTCACAAGAGTTCGCGTCATGATGGCTTCTACCGGTTGGGTCAGGATTTTCAAAGAAAGTTCCTGTTGTTTCCGGGAAACAAAACGGGAGGGATCACTGCTGACCAGATCAGTGCGGGTCACCAGGCCTACCAGGCGCTCATCTTCTAAAACGGGCAACGCGCGAATGCGTTTTGTACCCATCAAGCGGTGGGCTTCAAGCAGGCTGGTATCTGGATCCACAACAACCACCTCATCGCTCATATACTCAGCAACCTGAAGCGGCTCTTCCAACTCTTCCAGAATGAAACGGAAAATATCCGAAGAGGTTAGAATTCCCACCAGTTCGCGCTGTTCATTCAATACAGGCAAGCCGGTGATCTTGTTTTCCAGCATCACACGAGCGGCTTTTGGAATGGGTGTATTGGGAAAAACCGTAATTGGATTAACGGTCATGATGTCTTGAATCGTCTGTTGATTCAAATCATAGGAAATTTCCCAGGTTTCATCCACAACAGCCGGCAAGTCCGCGCGGAGAAGACCGCGCCGGGTAACAATGCCTACCAGTTTTCCCGCAGATACCACAGGCAAATGCCGGATTTTACGAACATCCAGCAAACGCCGGGCATCTACAATAAACGTTTCCGGCGTAACCGTGTACACCGGGGAACTCATCCAGTTTTTTACAATTCCTTTTTTCATTCTGACCTCCCGTGCCATTTTTCAAAAGGCAACCAATTGATCCAACCAGAAGTATAGGAACTGAAGAGACGAGAGTCATCCCGAAAAATATGGAAATCCTGTCCATAAAAAGGTTGATTCTTAAGCAAAAACATCGGGATTGTTCCCGATGCATTGCTGACCGAACCTGTATTGGGAAATCTTCCAGTCAATCTAGAGAGACTATTCCTCGCTTGAGCGCGTAGAGAACGGCTTGAGTTCGGCTGGACACATTCAACTTGGAAAGAATCCGACTGACATGGGTATGTACAGTGGCATTACTGACCACCAGAAGACGGGCAATTTCAGCATTGCTGTAACCCTGTGCCATATACTGAAGCACTTCCTTCTCTCGCTCAGTCAGTTCTTCCTCTACCGTGGTTTCTTCAGGCATATTTTTAATCTGCCCAAGTACGTAACGGGTCACCGCGGGGTGAAGAGCCCCCTCGCCTTGCGCTACCTGCTCAATGGCCTTCACCAGATCCACAGGAGTAGCATCTTTGAGGAGATAGCCTGTTGCCCCTGCACTCAATGAGGGAATCACCTTGTCATTTGTGCTGAAACTGGTCAGTACAAGAACCTGAACCTGAGGAACACGTTGCTTGATTTGTCGAGTGGCTTCAATACCATCCATTCCCGGCATAACCAGATCCATTAAGACAACATCAGGCAGGAGTGAGCAAGCCTTTTCAACCGCTTCCTTGCCATCGCCAGCCTCTCCCACCACTTCAATGCCTGGTTCGGTTTCCAAAATCGCCATCAGTCCTTTCCGAACCACGATATGATCATCCACAACCAGAATACGAATTTTACTCATAGACTGACCTCAAAGGTAACTACAGTGCCCTGCCCTAATGCGCTCTGAAGGCTGAGTTTTCCCCCAATGGCTTCCGCGCGTTCCCGCATGGTTTTCAGGCCTAATCCCGCAACGGGAAGATTTTCTACATCCATGCCGACGCCATCATCCTCAATTCTCAAAATCAATGA
>OGCI01000288.1_pt1 | contig 63455 bp, 57 predicted proteins | sample 1570021 | NCBI WGS metagenome assembly OGCI01 (sample SAMN06264664, study PRJEB24512) | hot springs metagenome | isolation source: Hot spring water | place: South Africa: Tshipise | collected 2015-06-21
GCTGTTCCTTGTCAACAAGGTGTGAGGGCATTACAGCTAGCGCAAGAAAGGCGGTACTTCCAGCTCTTCTTCCGGCGGCTCCCCACTCCTGGTTCCAGAGGCCCCAGCTGGCTCCACTCCCAACTCCTTGGTCGCTTCCCGAGCGGCCTCCCGCGAGAGCACAGGTCCCACGCTCGGGCGCACCGTGGGGGCCGAGCCACCGGTGGTCGAGGCCGGACCCGTGACCGACCCCAGGCTGATCACCGTGGCCTCGGTGCTCTGGGCAGGGCCGAAGCCAGCCTCTACCAGGCCTTCTTGCTCGGTGGTGACCTCAAAACCGGTGGCCACCACCGTCACCCACAGGGTGTCTCCGAGCGACTCGTCTACTACCGCACCAAAGATGATGTTGGCCTCCGGGTCAGCGGCGCTGTTGATGATCTCGGCAACCTCATTTACCTCGTAGAGGGAGAGATCAGGACCGCCGCTCACGTTGAGAAGGATGCCTCGCGCCCCCTGGATGGTCGTCTCCAGCAGAGAAGAGTTGATGGCCATCTCGGCCGCCTTCTGGGCCCGCTGCTCGCCACGAGCCCGGCCGATGCCCATGTGGGCCGTCCCCGCGCCGGTCATGATCGTCCGCACGTCGGCGAGATCGAGATTGATGAGCCCCGGGACCGTCACTAGGTCACAGATGCCCTGCACTCCTTGGCGAAGCACATCGTCAGCCAGACGTAAGGCGTCGATCATGCGGGTGCTACGGTCAGCCACCTCAAGCAGCTTGTCATTGGGCACCACGATCACGGTGTCGGCCTTCTGTCGCAAAGCCCGGATACCTTCCAGAGCCTGGAGTGTCCGTCGCTTACCTTCGAACGCGAAGGGTCGTGAGACCACCCCGATAGTCAGGGCTCCCACCGACTTGGCTATCTCCGCCACTACCGGCGCCGCCCCCGTTCCCGTGCCGCCACCCTCGCCGGCCGTGATGAACACCATGTCGCTGCCCTTGAGCATGCTCTTGATCTCGTCATAGGCGGCTAGGGCCGCTTCGCGGCCGACCCTGGGATCCGAGCCACCCCCTAGACCCTTGGTCAACTCGCGACCGATGCGCAACTTGTGGTCGGCCTCGCACATAGCCAGGGCCTGAGCATCGGTGTTGATGGCGATGAACTCGACCCCCTCTAACCCGGCTTCGAGCATGCGGTTGACTGCGTTGGTGCCCGCGCCTCCCACGCCCACCACCCGGATGACCGCCGGGAAACTGCGCGAGGGTTGGATGAGGGTCCGGCGAGCCACATCGGGAGCATCCGCGCCCACACTACCCCCCTGCTCGACCGGAGCCGCACTTCCTCCGCCCGGCCCAGCTTCGCCACTCTTGTCAGCAGCGGTGGCCCGGAAGAGGAAGCTGAGCCCGCTGTCTTTCAGGCTAGATCTTTTTTCCACGGAGCACCTCTCTCGCCAGCTGCCGGTATGCCATCGCCGCCTGGCTGTCCGGCGCGTATTTCAGCACGGACTCCCCGCGCACAGGAGCCTCGGCGAACTTGATGGTCTTGCGGATTGGCGTCGAAAACACCAGATCTCCGAAGTTCTGTGTAAGCACCTCTACAGCCTCTCTCCCATGCACCGTACGAGAATCGTACATCGTCGGCAGGATTCCGGCGATGTGAACATTCGGGTTTAGGTTCTCTCGCACCAGTTCCAGCGTCTTCTCCAACTGCGCTAGACCCCGCAGGGAGAGGTACTCACATTGCACAGGCACGATGACCGCATCCGCTGCCGTGAGCGCGTTCACCGTCAGCAGACCCAGGGAGGGAGGCGTATCCACCACGATGAGGTCATACCGGTCCAGCACTGGAAGCAGGGCTTTGCTCAGCACCCGCTCCCGGCCGATGAGGGAGCTGAGCGCGATCTCAGCCGCAGCTAGGTCGATGCTCGCGACCGCCACATCTACCTCCCCCGGCAAGATGACGTCCTCGATGCTGACCCCCAGGACCATGACGTCGTACATGCTGGGACGGACCAGATCGGGGTTGAACCCGAAGCTCATGGTCAAGTTGCCTTGGGGATCCATATCCACAGCCAGGACACGATAGCCCATCTCGTGGAAGGCCACCCCCAGGTTGACAGTGGTAGTGGTCTTTGCCACTCCCCCTTTCTGATTCGCAAAGGTCAGGACTTTGGCCAAGACCTCTCCTTAGTATTAGCCCGGAACAGGTGGATCAAACTCGGTTACCTTTTCGTAGAACTGGCGGAAATTCCTTTGCGGGACCGTAAGCGTCCCCACCACTCCAGGTCAGCCCAGCGGCGACACGGTAGATACGGCGCCCAGCGAACACGCCTCAGCGGGTGGCGGTCTCCAGACCTCCCGGGCGGAAGCTGACATTGGTCGGCACTGGCGGTGAGTGCGACTCACTGAACTCCCGCAGTTCCTTGAGATAGTCGCGATTCTCGCGCACATGCTCCCAGGCCCGACTCATCAGGTATCCCTGGACCTGATGCTTGCGATAGCGGGGCGCCTTAGGTTTGAGCTCGAATATGCGCTTCGCGCCGTAGAATCGCTTATGGGCTTGTAGGATGGCTTCCTGCAATTCGTAAGGCGTCATCTGCTTAGGCCAGAACACTACGTGGTGGCCGTCATAGAGACTCCAGTTCTTGGTGAAGATGCGCCCCTCGGCCTCGAACTGGGCCGTCTGTCGGGTCCCGGGTAGCGGAGTGAGGGCCAGGAACTGCACCGTATTGAGACCGTGCTCCAGCGCGAAATCGACGGTGCGGGAAAGCGATTCCAGAGTGTCGGAGTCGGCCCCGAAGACGAACATGCCGTGGGTCCTTATCCCACGCTTCGCCAAAGCCTCCAACCCGCCCGCCATGTCATCCAGGCTGGATTCCTTGTGATACTCCTTGAGAGTGGCCGGGTTGACCGACTCCAATCCCAGGTAGACGATGCGACAACCGGCGTTCCATAAGAGGTCGAGCAGTTCTTGGTCGACCACCCCGTTCTTGCACACCGAGTCCACCCGGATCTGGGCGAAGAAAGAGGTGTCGAGTTTGGCCCGGATCATCTCCGCTAGCAGCTCCTTGCCCCGGCGCTTGCTGATGAAGAAGTTGTCGTCGTAGAAGAAGACCTTGTCGTGCTTCATGCGTTTGAGCTGTTTGACCACTTCCGCCGGGTCGGCCACCCGCACTCGGCGCCCGAACATGAGCACCACCGAGCAGAACTCGCACCCGTAGGGACAGCCCCGCGAGGAAAGCATCGGAGTCGGGTATACCTTGTCGCCGTTGACCACCAGGCTCAGGTCGGGCCAGGGCAGCTCGGTGAGGGAGGCCAGCAGCGGTCGGTCGGGGTTGTTCACCACCGTACCGTCAGCAGCCCGATAGGTGAGACCTTTGATGCTCTCCAAGGAGCCGCGGCCCTGGAGATACTCGACCAACTCCACCAGGGTCTCTTCACCTTCACCCCGCACGACGTAATCGCAGAAATCCATGGCCTCCTCGGCGAGGAAGGTCACATGTGGCCCGCCCATGACCACAGGAATGCCGGCATCACGCACCCGCTGCGCGTAGCGATAGGCCCGGATGGCTGTGGAAGTGGTGGTGGAAATGCCGACCAGGTCGGCAGAGAGCACGTCGTCCCAATCCACGTCGCTCAGGCTTTCGGCGTAGATCCGGACCTCGTGTCCACGCTGGGCCATCATCGCCCCCAGCAGAGGTAGCCCGAGGCGTAACTGCCTTACAAAACTGTACACATGAAAGCCGGGGGCGGCAGGTTCGATGAAGATTATGCGCACTGTACACTCACCATTTGGCGTTCAACGACGCGACAGGTATGGTAGCACACGGCTTCCCACAGACGACCAGTCGTCAGGGCACCATCCAGCCATCTGGAGAGCACTCAGGTACCGCAAAATCACCCCGCGGACGGACTTACCGGACCTACACCTTGTTCCGTGGTCGCGATCCCCGGCGCCACCAGCGGCAACGTTATGCGGAACCGGGTCTCTGTCTCCGTGTCCAGCAGTTCCACCGTTCCGCCGAGGAGCCTGCATATCTCCTTGGTCAGTGCCAGACCTAGACCCAACCCCTCCACCTGTTTGCTGGCACTCCCCCGGTAGAACCGTTCGAACAGGCGGCCCCGCTCCGGCCAAGGCGGGGGTGGCCCCTGGTTCCAGACCTCTATGAAAATGCGCTCAGTCCGGGAGTAGGCTTCGATCCCCACGGGACCGTCCTTGCCCTGCGGACCATACTGGACCGCGTTGCGCAAGAGATTGGCCAGCGCCTGGCGCAGCATGTCGCCATCGGTCGTCACCTGCAACCCCTTGTCCACTTTCACCGTGACCCGCTCGGTCTCTGTCCAACCCGCCCGAACCAGGGCACCCACCTCCTCTCCGATCAAAGCGTCCAGAGCTACCGGCGCCAGGCGGGGTCGGAACTCCCGGGAGTCGTAACGGGACAGGGTCAGCAGAGCGTCGATAAGCCGTTGCAGGCGAAGAGACTCTTTGTTGATAGCCACGGCCGCCTTCTGCCTGAGTTCCTGATCACTCGCTGTACCATCCAGAAGAGCTTGGGAGAAGCCCTGGATGGAGGTCAGAGGCGTGCGCAGCTCATGAGCAGCGGTCGCCACAAAAGCGCGCAAAGAGTCCTGGCTGTGCTTGATCTCATTGCGACCATGTTCCAGACTGTCCGCGAGTTCCTGCAGCTCTCCCGGGTAGGTGCCTGTGATAGCCCGGTCATAACGTCCCTGGGCCAGGTCATGGGCCGCAGCCGAGAGGCGCCGAAGAGGGCGAGCAAGCCAGGCGGCCAGCCCCCACCCCACTAGCGCAGCGACCGCGGCCGCTGCTGCGGCGGAGATGCCCAGGACCTTGAAAACGTCCGTCCTCAGACTAAGCGCCGCACTGCGAGGCAGGGTGACCACAGCCAGACCCACGCTCCCGTCCGGCATCCGTAGAGGTACCGAGGCGAAAATCACGGCCGTGGCCCTGCTCGCGCCTTCCAGTTCCGCGAGCAACCTTCCGCTGCCTGGACGTTCCCGCGCGGCCAGCTGCGCTATCTCTTTGAGCCTCTCCAGGGGCTCCTTGCGCACGGGTATGCGACCAGCCCCGGCCAATACCTCGTCTTCCCCGAAGAGGACGATGCCAGCACCACTGGGCAGGGCCTGCACACGGGCGCGAAGGAACATGGAAAGCATGTGCGACCGCATGCCGCCGCCGGTGAGAAGCTCAGGAACGTTCTCGATCTGCTCGGCTGTGGCTACCGCCTCCTCAAGCAGAGCCGCTTCCTGCCGGTCGAGCACGTAGTCGCCCAAGAACAGGTAATAGACGGCGCCCACCACGCACACAGCGAAGAGAGCTACCCCAACCAGGGCCCCCATGAAACGGGGGCGGAGAGAGCGCCGGCCCTTCATCCGCCAGCTCCGCTCACGTCGTCGACCAAGAACTCGCCGGGGGCCTGTTGGCCGTCGGTCGATAACTCGCTGTCGGCCCGTTCGTTGTCTAGCGATGGCTCTTCCGCTGGGGCCTCGTCGGGGTCTGCTCGGTAGCCCACTCCCCAGACGGTCTTGATGATCTTGCCCCAGCGTCCCAACTTCTTGCGCACTTGCCCGATGTGTACGTCCACCGTGCGGACGTCACCGTAGAGATTGTAGCCCCAGACTTGCTCCAGGAGTCGCTCGCGGGTGAGGGCGAGCCCCCGGTTGAGGAGAAGATAGTGAAGTAGGTCGAACTCTTTCGGCGTAAGATCGACCATGACACCGTCCACCTTCACCGTACGTTCAGCCGGGCTCAGCACCACCTCTCCGAGGACCTGTGTATCGGACCCGGGGTCAAGCGCCCCGCTACGACGAAGAACAGCGCGGATGCGCGCCAGGAGCTCGCCCGGGCTGAACGGTTTCACCACATAATCATCAGCTCCCAGTTCAAGGCCGAGTATCTTGTCGTTTTCGGCGTCGCGGGCAGTCAGAATGATGACCGGAACCTGGGAACCCTTCCGCAGTCTCCTCAGAACCTCGAAGCCCGACTCGTCAGGCAGCATGAGATCGAGCACGACAAGGGAAGGCGCGCTTTGCGCAATGACTAGCAGCGCCTCGCTTGCTGTCCCTGCGGACCGCGCAGCGTAGCCCTCGTGGGCTAGATAGAGCTCCAGGAGTTCCCGGATCGAGGAGTCGTCCTCGACCACCACGATAGTCTGTTTGGACGGATGCTGACGGGCAGGCATGAAAGAGGCCTTCCCTTCGTCGCCGTTCCCACTGTCATCCCACGCCAGGATGACCAGGGGCGGGGCAGGCCGCGCCACCTGGCCGCGGCCCGCCCCGCCCACCGCTGCCTCTATCTTAGCCGCGGTGGTAGCTTAATGTTCTAGCCCGTTGTCGAGCCCGAGGGCACCTGCTCAAGGTACTTTTCTACCAAATCGCGCAGCTTCTTGAGTGTTTCAGTCAGATCCTGCCGAGCCTTGGTCAGAGTCTCGCGTTGACTCTTGAGCTGCTCCAGCAATTGGTCCAGTTGGGCCTGGTCGGTCGGCGTCATCTTCTCCCGCAGCTGCTGCAAGAACGACTGCCAGTCATCGGCGCGTTTCTGCCACTGCTTCATTTGCTTCTGCCACTGTTCCGCGCGGTCTCGCCAACGTTCGGCGCGATCTTGCCAGCGACCGGTGCGGTCCATCCACCGGTCACACATGTCGCGCAGCCGTTCCTGGTCGCTCCACATCATCCCCCGTCCCCAGGCCGGCGGCCAAGCACCGGGCTGGGCCCCCCCTGGGTTGCCACTCCCCGCCCCGCCGCCAAGCAAAGCCATCTGCGGCGGGAGAAACGCCCAATCGTCAGAATCGGAGCCAGCCGTCGTGGCCGCCCAGGCTCCCGCGCCAGCCCCTATCACTACGACCGCCGCTATCAGTGCGACCAGCCATTTGCGTTTCCAGAGTGCTCTCACCTACTGCACCTCCGTGATTTTTCGACCTCACTCGAAGGCTTCCAGTCGGGCCGGCACCACGCTCGGGTGGGCCCTGACCCCGGCCTGCGAGACTATGCGAGATTATGAACCTCTCATGTAAGGAAAATGTGAAGCGTTGGCCCGATTTAGGGCCGCGTAGTCACCGCCCCCCACACATCCACCGCGTCCAGGGTCACATACTTGCCAGTGGCGCTGCTGTTACTGCGCACAATCTTGACTACGTGGGGACCATGGGGAAGCGTCCCGGTGGACCGCACGTTCACCTGAAGCACGAGCTCTGGTCGACCGTGGAAAGTGTGTGGGTCTTCCTTTCGGCGACCGATTCCCCAGGGTCGACGCTCACAAGGTGAAGTTAATGACTCCAGCTTCGCCGGCGACTTGCTGACGGCTTCCAACACAGGGTCATAGCTGCTCTTGCTTCCCCAGGAGGCACTGATGGCCACAACGTTGACCGCGATTGACCTTCTTGCCGATGACATGATTGTTGCGCTCGCTCACTGCGGCATCGGTGCCCCACCCTCTAACATCAAGGGCCTTGCTGTTCACCATTTCGCAGCGCCAACCGACTCACCATTGAGTCGTCGCGTGGACCTGCAATACGGTGCAAGCACGCCGCAGCAAACGAGACCGGGAGCAAAGGAGGCCGGGAGGTGGCCATGCGACGCTCGTACTTGCTTCTCCTGGTCTTCGCCCTGGTGGCCTCGTTAGCCGTGGTCCTGATCACCGGCTGCTAGGACACCCCCGTTTCCAGCACGTCTCCAGCCGCCGGAGGTAATGAGGGTAGGGGGGCGGGATCCGCGGAGGACGTCCCCACGGTGCCGACCTCGACTGCAGCCACAACGCACTCTGCCCCCACGACTGCGGCCGGAGTCACCTTCCCGCCCACCATTGCAGCGTGCGGATCTTCTGAAGCCTCGGGACTTACCCCCGGCGGGTCACCGACCATCTTGCCCGGGTCGGCAAGCTCTCTCACGCCAGATGAGCTTGAGAGCGCCATGCGGTCACGGGGCATGAGGCAGCCGCGGCAGACACAGGTCTACGACTACAAAGTCTTCGGCCACCACGCTGCCGCCTACGCTCTGGCCGCCGATAAGAACGTGTACTTGGTCCTTCTGAGCGATGAGACCGGCGGTTGGGCCATTCTAGCTGCTTACACAGGCCTGGACTAGGAGGAGATCCGGGCCGACCTCAGGACGAAGGGTGCGCCCGAGGACTTGATCGAGTGGGCAAACCCGGGTCGGGGGTGAGAATGCCCGCCGCCGTCACCGGGGACTGCGGCGCATGGCCTCTGCCTCTAGCGAACGGGTGTCGAGGGTGGGCTGACCGTCGACGACGCTGCTCAAGGTTTACTCCCTAAGCTGCCGGGTATTAGTAGCGGGTAACCTCAGGATAGAATCAGGTAGACCAGACGGAAGAGCTGGCGGCAAGCGGCGGGGTGGCCATGAAAGTGGGAATCAGCAACTTGGAGGAGACGCCTCTTCTCAAGCTGGACGGCGACATCGACCACAGCAATTGTGGCACTCTGGAAAAGGCCCTCGAAGAGGTCATAGATCCCCAGACGCAAGCAGTTCTCCTTGACCTGGAGAGCGTGGACTACATAGACAGCGGCGGCCTGTCCGTCATCCTTGCCACCCTGCGCCAGTTGCGCGGGAGAGGCTGGCTCGGTGCGATCGCGCCGAACGGCAATGTCACACGCCTCCTGGAAATCGTGGGGCTGTTGGTGGATCCCCACTTCCGAGTGTTTGCTGATCGCGACGAGGCCAAGGCCTACCTCGCCAAGGCGGCCGGGTGATGATAGCTTCTGCAGCCCACCGCGAGTTCGAGAAGGTCTTCCGGGCCAGAGCCGACACGTCAGAGCTCGCCGCCATCCGCAGGTTCGTGGAGCAGATCGCCCTGGAAGTAGCCCTGGACGTGGAACGCATCTTCGATTTGAAAGTCGCCGTATCGGAGGCTTGCGCGAACGCCCTTGAACACGCGGGATGTGAGTCAGGTTGGCTGGAGGTCTGCGCCCGCTGTGAGGGCCACCGGCTCACGTTCATCATCACTGACAGAGGTCTATTCAAACCGCCCTCTGCCGAACGCCGAGAATGTCCTAACCGCGGCATGGGCCTACCCCTGATGGTTGCGCTGATGGACGAGGTCAGTTTTGCCCGGACCCCCGGGGGAGGCACCCAGGTGAGTCTGTCTGTATTCCTGGACAAAGACGCCACGCTCTCGCTGTGAGCGAAGAAGCAGACGCCTTGTCCTAGTCAGCTGCTGGTCGCGGGCCCAAGCGGCCGCCTTCTCTTCACCCCGTGCCACCGTTCCCCTCGCCCTCACGGCCAGCCAAGACGCGCATCATGACCCCGGATTCGTCCGAACGGCCTTCTTCCCAGACCCGCACGCGCCCGATGAGGGCAGCCGCCGGGGTGCGGCGAGACTGCAGGGCCTCCACCAGGGCAGCCGTCCGTTCCGGAGGAACGGCGAGAACAAGCCCACCCGAGGTCTGGGCGTCGGCGCACAGCACACGCTCCCACTCACTCAGGCCGTCGGCGAAGGCAGTCCAGCCGGCGACGAACTCCAGATTGCGCCTGGTGCCGCCCGGGATGATTCCGGCTTGAGCTAGTTCGCGAGCCCCCGGGAGAACCGGCAACTGATCGAACCATAGCTCGATCCCCACCCGGCTGGCTCGACACAGCTCACTAAGATGCCCAAGCAGACCGAAGCCGGTGATGTCGGTCACCGCCTTGAGGCCAAACTGGCGAGCCACCTCTGCCGCCGCCCGGTTGAGCTCGGCCATGCACGCAGTGGCTGCCGCTATGATCTCTGGAGCCGCTTTTTCCTGCTTGATGGCGGTGGCGATGATTCCCGTGCCCAGTGGCTTGGTCAGCACCAGGTGATCGCCAGGGCGAGCAGCGGCATTGGTCATCTCCTCGCCTGGTCGTAAGAGGCCGGTCACTGCCAGCCCGTACTTAGGCTCAGGGTCGTCGATGGTGTGACCACCGACGATGGTGGCCCCTGCCCGAGCCGCCATCTCGGCTCCTCCGCGTAGGATTTCCGTTAGGTACTCCAGGGGGAGCACCTCCGACGGAAAGCAGACGATGTTGAGGGCCGTTACCGGGGTGGCTCCCATGGCGTAGAGGTCGGAGAAGGCGTTGGCGGCAGCGATACGGCCGAAATCGTAGGGATCGTCCACCACCGGCGTGAAGAAGTCCACCGTCTGTACCAGCGCAAGCTCCTCTGTGAGCTGGTAGACCGCGGCGTCATCCAGAGTGTCGGAGCCCACGAGAAGACGAGGATCTTCGACCCGAGGGAGACATTCCATCACTTGCCCCAAGACCTTGGGGCCGAGCTTGCAGGCTCAACCAGAGCCGTGCGACAGAGTGGTCAGGCGGGGAACGTCACTCACCGAGTCTCACCTCCTTCCTGGCGAGGCGCCCAAGCTGCTCCGCGGCGGATTGCCTTAGCGGCGAGCAGCTCTTCACACACCCGCGGCTCCTCACGCGACTACACTAGCAGATGCCGGCCCCCGACGAACGTATGCCGCTCCTGGACTGGGCGCTGGGACCAGGTCGAACCGACGTCCAGGCTATTGACTTCTCCTCGCTATTGCAATAATGTTGCAACTGCAATGACTCACCATGCGACTCAGACCCTACTCGAACTGGGTTACCGGATGACCCCCCAGCGCACGCTGGTCTGGGATGTCCTTCGCCAAAGCGGGGAGCATCTCACCGCCGAGCAGATCTGCGCCCGGGTACAGGAGCAGTTCCCCCACGTCAACATGTCCACCGTGTACCGGACACTGGAGCTCCTGGTGGAGCTCAATCTGGTCAAAGAGACCTGCCTGGGGCCTTCCCGCCGTTACTACGAGGTAGAAGAAGAAGTACCCCATCACCACCTGGTATGTGAACACTGCGGAAAGATCGTCCACATCCACGACGAAGACTTGGGGAACCTGCCCCGACTGCTGGAAAGAGAGCAAGGCTTCGTCGCTGAGGAGCTCACCGTTTTCGGCCACTGCTTGGACTGTGGAGGTGACCATGCACATCCCTGACGGCTTCGTCGACATCCCCACTGCCGCGGTGACGGGAGCGCTCTCTCTGGGAGCAGTAGCCTGGGCGGTGCGCAAGAGTAGCAAGGAGTCGGGCGACCGTACCATCCCGCTCCTAGGCGTCACCGCAGCTTTCATATTCGCGGCGCAGATGCTCAATTTCCCCATCGCAGCGGGCACTAGCGGCCACTTCTTGGGGGGGGTGCTGGCCGCTGCGCTGCTCGGGCCATGGATAGGGAGCTTAGCCATAACCATCGTGGTGGCGGTGCAGGCCCTAGCCATGGCCGACGGAGGCATAACCGCCCTGGGAGCGAACGTACTCAACATGGCCATCATCGGCGTTTGGGCGGGCTACGGGCTCCTCGTGCTGCTCAAGAAAGCACTGCCCCGCAACCTCATCAGCTATCTTGTGGCCTTGGCCGTGGGCTCCTGGTTCTCCATCGCGCTCGCCGCAGCTGCCTGTGCAGCGGAGCTCGCCGTGTCAGGTACGATCCCTCTGCGTAACGCACTTCCCGCTATGGTCTCGGTCCACATGGTCATCGGCCTGGGTGAGGCTCTGATCACCGTGGCGGTCGCCTCGGCAGTGCTCGCGGCGCGGCCGGACCTGGTCCGCAGCTACGACCTGCCCCGCGAAAGCCTGGCTCGCACAGGCGCCCCTCGGACCCAACGTCGAGTCCGTTTCTGGTCTTTCGTGGTGAGCCTATTCGTGGTGGCTTTGGCTCTGGCCGTTTTCATCTCCCCCTTCGCCTCGAGCGCCCCCGACGGTCTGGAGAGTGTAGCTATCAAGCACGGAGCCGAGCAGATGGCGGCGGAGACTCCGGTCTGGCGTTTCTCTCCTCTGCCTGACTACCAGCTACCCGGCATCGAGAGCGAGACTCTGTCCACAGCCCTGGCTGGATTGATCGGCACGGCCGCCCTGTTCGCCGTGGTCGTACTGGCCGGTCGCGCCTTAGGGCGTCGTCGCACCGGGCAGCAGGCTGGATAAGGCTGGATAAGCGGAGATGACCGTTCCAGGCTCGGCAGTCGGTGGCCTGAACCTGTTGCACCGGCTTGACGCCCGCGTCAAGATCGTGGGTCTCGTCGGGTTCGCCGTAGTGGTAGTGACCACGCCCCCCCAGGCTGCCTGGGCCTTCGTTCTCTACGCTCTTACTCTCGTCTTTCTCGCGGCTTTGGCCCGCCTCTCTCCGCTCGCCGTCGGAAAGCGGCTTCTTGTAATCGTGCCTTTCGTGGTCGTGGTAGCCATCTTTCTTCCCTTCTTCCATCCGGAAGGCCGGGTTCTTGTGGAATGGGGGCCGCTCCGCGTGACCGACCGCGGAGCTCTGATCTTTTGGAATACTGCAGCCAAAGCTGTACTCTCCACTTGGGGGATGATAATCCTGGGCCTTACCACCAGCTTCCCCGAGCTGGTGAACGGTCTGAGCGATCTGCGGATGCCGCGCGTCTTCGTGCTCACGCTGAGTTTTATGCACCGGTACAGCCGCCTGTTCCTGGAAGAGTCCCAAAGCATGCGCCGAGCCATGGCCTCCCGCAATTACAACCCCCGCTGGCTGGGCCAGGTCCCAGCCTTGGGGAAGATGTTGGGCGCCCTTTTCTTGCGTAGCTACAGCCGGGGCGAAAGAGTCTATGTGGCCATGGTGAGCCGAGGTTACGAGGGCACTTTTGCGCTCAACGGCAGGCGAAGGCTCCGGGCTACTGACCTCGCCTTCGCGGTCTTTATCTTGGGAGCTGCGGCCGTCATCAGGATCGTGGTAGCCGCGGGAGGCTTCTGATGTCCCGAGCAGTATCTTCAGGTCCCGTGGCGACCCTGCACGCGGTGTCAGCCGACACGGATGTCCCTGCAGTCCTGGTGCAGGGCCTGACCTTCGCCTATCCCGACGGCACGGAGGTGCTGCGCGGCATCGACCTGGTGGTGCAACGAGGCGAGTCGGTCGCTCTGGTCGGTCCCAACGGGGCCGGGAAGAGCACTTTTCTGCTCCACCTCAACGGGATACTGCAGGGCAGCGGTCGGATCTCTATCTTCGGGCTCGCCGTCGAGACCAAGAACCTGCGCGAGGTCCGCAGGCGCGTGGGCTTGGTGTTCCAAGACCCCGAAGACCAGCTCTTCTTGGGCACTGTGGGACAGGACGTGGCTTTCGGACCTGCCAACCTGGGGCTGAACGAAGAAGAGGTCTCTCTTCGGGTGGAGGAAGCGCTCGAAGCAGTGGGGATGCTAGGAAGCGAGGAGAAGTGCAGCCACCACCTCAGTTTCGGGCAGAAGAAGAGGGTAGCTGTAGCCACGGTTCTTTCCATGCGGCCGGACCTACTCGCTCTAGATGAGCCCACCTCCAACCTAGACCCCAAGTCCCGCCGGCGCCTCGTCCAGATCCTCGCCGCTCTTCCGGTCACCAAGATCGTGGTGACCCACGACCTCCCCCTCGCCTTCGAGCTTTGCGAGCGCACCGTGATACTGGATGGGGGTCGCATCGTGGCCGACGGCCCCACAGAGCAGATCCTCCTAGACGAACGGCTTCTAGCCATGCACGATCTGGAGCTGCCTTACCGGTTTGCTCCGCCTACCTCCCACAGCTGCCGGGCGAGCAGTCGCCCTGGATAGACGTGGTCTTCGGGCCCACCGTGGCCTTCACGGGGGGCAGTCAGCTCTCAGGCTGGTCGGCGATCGGCTCCTTGTAGAGATCGGTCTTGTACATCACGCAATCGGGATTGATACAGAACCAGACCCGGTAGGTGCTGCATTCCCCGTTCGAGCGACTGACCCCGGTGCCAGTGCGCTCTTCCTCTTCCACGCGGTCCTGCAGAGGCTTCCCGCAGTTGATGCAAGTCTTCACCTGGTCGCTCATCTTGGTCCTCCTTGCCATACCAAGCTTCGGCCTCCCCCTCTCTTCCTTCACCGCGGTTCTGCCAGGCGTCTCCCGATCTCCAGTGCCAAGTCTCGGGCCTCCGGATACTTAAGGATGTCACCTTTGCGGTCGGTCAAGGGATAGAGAGCTTCCCCCACCGGACTTACTTCGAGCACGTGCCACAGATATCGCACTGTGCGGCGACTCCCTTCGAAGACTTGGGGCAAGTCCGTGCCGGCACAGCTCAAGAAGGCCCCCCGCCGCGGCCTCCGGCCGGGCTCCAACAGGGGCTGCCGCAGGACGTACTTGAGGCCCCAAAACGGCTGACAGCGGTCGATCATTATTTTCGGCACCCCCGGCATTCCCATGGCATAGACCGGCGCCGCCAAGACTATGGAGTCGACCGAGCGCAGAAGTGGATACAACCTCTGCATGTCGTCCTGTTGGATGCAGTGGCCGTCTTTCAGACAGGCATCGCAGGCTCGGCAACCCCGTAGGTCAAGGTCGCATAGACTCAGCTTGGTCACTCGGGCGCCGCCATCAGCTGCCGCTGCCAGGCACCAGTCGAGCAGAGTCTCGGTGTTGCCTCCTCGACGAGCACTACCAGCCAGACCCAGGATGGTTATCGGTGACATAACGTTATCTGCGCGGTCTCGGTCGACTCCCTCACCCATCCGTTTCCCTTCCTCACCCTCGCCTTTCTTGTCGGCCAGCCGGGGCCTCCGTCACGCCTTCAGCCCCAGCTACTCCGTCACGCCTTCAGCACAGTAGTAGCCCGTCGTCAAGTGGTACTCGCGCCACAAGGCGCAGTCGTCGCATACGCACCCCCGTCGACGCACCGTGAGCGGGCTCTTGCCTTTGGCACAGTAGAAACCCATGTCATCGTGGTTCTTGGAGGGACACTCCCCGCAGATACATTTGCCCATATTCTCCGGAGTATCAGCCACCTTTCCCATGTCCGCCTCCTCCACATCTTTCGGGTTCGTCGACTAGAAACGACCTTCCCTCAAGGTTTACGGCCCAGAATGAGTTGGGTCTGATTGGTCTCCAGGTCGAGTACCACCACCTCCTCGAAGCCAGCTTCTACCAGCCAGGTCCGAAACTGCTCCTCCGTCCAGACTCCGCCGTCCTCAGTGGATTGAAGCATGTTCACCGCGAAGATAGCCGCCCGCGGGCTGCGACCCCAGACATATTCCTGGATGGCGATCGTGCCTCCGGGCGCAGTGATAGCGAAGGCTTCGCGCGTGATCCGAGCCGCCACCAGCGGACTGTAGATGTGATGGACATTACCGAAGTAGACCAGGTCGAAGACACCTGCCGGAAGGGCCTCGGTGAAGTCCCCACCGACCAGCCTGATGCGCTCAGCGTCAGAGCCCAGATACTCTCGTGCGTGCGGCAGGACTTCCACGCGGTCGAAAAGAGTCGCCTGCACCCCGTGCAGCGCAAACTCGCGGGCCACATGCCCTACGGCACCCCCGATATCCACCATGGTGCGTATAGGACCGGCGTATTCCAGGCAGCGCTCGACAATCTCACTCACAATCTCCGGGGCACGCTCCCCCATGGCCTTGACCATGACCGTGCGGTCCTTATGCGCAGGATCCCGGGGAGCGGGTCGCCCACTCTTGATGACTGCCGGGAGTTCGAGCCAACCCCTCACCTTCCGTGCCTGGTGGAGGATGCTGTACCGCTCGACGCGCGCTCCCTGCGGGAGGAGATGTTCTTTGGCCGTGGCGGTCAGGCGGTAGAGCCCTGACCCGGGTAGGTCCGGCCGCCCGCCTGCCTTCTCCTCCTCGACCCGCTCCACCAGCCCTTCGGCCACCAGCGCTTCCAGCACAAGGTAGGTGGCACGAGGATCCGCCTCGGCGGCCGCAGCCACTGCGGCTGCCGAGGCGGGTTCTTCACGGGCCAAGGCATCGATCAACCCAGCGGCCAGAGCTCCCGCTAACAGCAGGAACCGCTCGATCTGCACCCTGTCGATCAGAGACCTCTCGAACGTCATGTCCTCTCCCCGGTCAGGGGCAGCCACAGCCGGCCGCGCCGACCAGCTTCAGCCTTTCTCCAGCGGCAGGCCAGCAGCCACCCACTCCTCCAGACCCCCGGCGAAATCCAGAACCTTACTGAAACCCAGTTGCCTCAGCTTGTCGGCGGCGATGCCGCCGGCCTCACACCTGAACCCATTACAGTAGACCACAATGGTCTCCTCGGGCTGGAAGCGCTTGCGTGCCTCGCGAGCGAGGGCTCGGAAATCGATCCACTCCGCGCCCGGCAGGTGGCCCTGCTTCCAGTGCTCTTCTCCCAGGACGTCGACCAGGCGGAACTGTTCTCCCCGTCCTGTCATGGCCTGCAACTCGGCTAGGCCGATCACCCCCACGCTTGGCCGACCAGCCCCGGGATCATAGTAGACCACGTATGCCGACGTAGTGTGATACCCGGCTCCCCGAAAGATCCGCCTGCGGCCAGGCTCGGAGGCGTCGATCACGGCTAGCGGATGCCGGCCTTCGCTCTGCAGGTGAACGGTCACCTCACGCAGAGCCGCAGCCAACTCCGCTTCGGCAGCCGTGCCCACCGCGTAGTCCAACAAGGTACGGCCGTCATCGGGGGTGTCCGAACGGGCCAGTACGGCCACCGGCTTACCATGTTTGACGAGCAGCCAGCTCCTTCCCGACTCGGCCAGCTCCTTGAGCTGGGAAAAGACTTCCTCCGCCGCTCGACCAGATTTCGGGGCCGGGCTTATAGCCGCGGTCTCCCGGTCCCGCACCTGGTGCACCAACTCGTTGGCCTGAGCCAAGTGCGCCACCAAGAAAGTGGTAAGTTCCAGGCCAGCAGGCAACCCAGCTACCCGTTGGTCTCCCGGCTCGGCCCCTTCTTCCGGCGTCATCACCAGCGCCACCGGCTCCACCTGGAGACCTCGTGCCAAGAGGGCCACGTTCAACGAGCAGTCATCGGTCACCGTCAGGTAGGCGGTCGGGCTTAGTTTGTCTCGCAACAGATCGAGCAAGTCTTCGTACCACCGGGCCAGACCAGGCTTGAGGTAGAGCTCGACCACAGTGCGATGAGAATGCCCGCCATGGCTGTGCTCCACCAGCAAGACGTGACCGAGCCCGTCTTCATCTTCACCCAAGACCACGAAGGGCTGGGCGTCTTTCACCAGCCGCAGGTAGAAGCCTGGCTCGAAACTTGTACCTACCGTGCTCTGCCGCTCAGCCCGCAGAGCCCCGACCTTATCCGCTCCTACCCTGACCAGCCTCAAGGCCATCCGCTCCCAACGTAAGTCACCGGCCCTAACCCCACAGGGGAACGACACGTCGTTCAGCGAGCGTGACCGTTCCTCGCTTGCCCTGTGCCGTCTAGATTTCCCATTCCGCTGTTTCCACAATCCAGTTCGCTCGGTTCCACTACAATGCCCCCATGTGGGTGATCGCACACGCGTTTTCCGGTCTGGCCTGGGGCGTTTGGGCGCCGCTAGGTTTGGCAGCTCTCTTGCTGACTTCCCTCCTCCTCCATCTCCTGCTCGACCTTGTGCCCCATTGGGATTACACCCGCCACCGCCGGCGGCATCTTTGGGCGCTCGGCGACCTCGTCCTCTCCGTCGCGAGCGTGGTAACCCTGGCCCTCCTCCTCGACTTAAAGTTGCCGGCCGTGCTTGCCGCGGTGGTCTCGGCCCTACCCGATCTCGACGTGCTGGACTCCCTTCTGACCGGGTGTGGTCGCCGCCAGGCTGCCGGCGACGCGTCTGCGCACCGCGGACCAGCACGTCGGCGACTGTTCCCCAGCCACTGGGAGCGGTTCCCCCACGGGCAGGCCGGCCCGCGGTCCGGTATCGCGGTGCAGGCGGTTGTGGTACTGGGCTCACTTGCCGCCGTCTTATTCTCCCCCAGCTGAGGGTCTTGCCTGGCGGGAGCGCCGCCCTCCTGGTGGGCTCCTCCGGCAGACGGCGGCGCAGACCGGTCGCCGCCTCGTTGCAGGGCAGGGGTGACTCACCGCCTCGTTGTAGGGCAGGGATCACCAGCTTATGATGGAAGCAAGCGCGTTCCCGGCCGCTATATACAGGAACGCTTCAGTCCCGTCAGTACGACGTGTCGGGCCAGGCAGACATCAGGCGACACAGAGAGAGGCGACTATGCACGACTACGCCGAGGAGGTTCTGGCCTTAGTCCAGGCCAAGAATCCCGCCGAGCCAGAGTTCCACCAAGCAGTGAGGGAAGTAGTGGAGTCGGTGGAGCGCGTCATCGAACGTCACCCGGAGTACCGCGCCGCTAAGATCCTGGAACGCATGGTGGAGCCGGAAAGAGTGATCATCTTCCGAGTGCCGTGGGTGGATGACCAGGGCGAGATCCAGGTGAACCGCGGCTTCCGGGTGCAGATGAACTCGGCCATAGGCCCCTACAAGGGTGGCCTGCGCTTCCACCCCTCGGTCAATCTGGGCATCCTCAAGTTCCTGGCTTTCGAGCAGGTGTTCAAGAACGCCTTGACCACCCTCCCCTTGGGGGCGGGAAAAGGGGGAGCTGACTTCGACCCCAAGGGCAAGAGTGAAGGCGAGGTGATGCGCTTCTGCCATAGCTTCATGAGCGAGCTGTACCGGCACATCGGTCCTCACACCGACGTGCCTGCCGGGGACATCGGGGTGGGCGGCAGAGAGATCGGCTTCCTTTTTGGCGCCTACAAGCGTCTCCGCAACGAGTTCTCGGGCGTGATAACCGGGAAGGGCATCAATTGGGGAGGCTCGCACGTGCGCCCTGAAGCTACTGGCTACGGATGCGTGTATTTCGCCGCCGAGATGCTCGCCACTCGGAGCGACACCCTGCAAGGCAAGACCTGTCTGGTGTCCGGGGCGGGGAACGTGGCTCTCCACACTCTCGAGAAACTGATCCAGTTGGGCGCCAAGCCCGTGACCTGCTCTGACTCCACCGGTTTCATCTACGATGAGCAAGGCATCGACGCCCAGAAGTTAGCCTGGCTCAGGGAAATCAAGAACGTGAGAAGAGGGCGAGTCCAAGAGTACACGGAGCGCTACCCCCAAGCTTCGTACACAGCCTTCGTCCCGGGCGCGTCCTCTTCCCCTCAATGGGACGTCCGCGCTCAGTGCGCCTTCCCCTGTGCCACCCAGAACGAGATCAACGAAGAAGACGCCCGTCATCTGCTTGCAAACGGGGTCACCTGCGTGGTAGAGGGCGCGAACATGCCCTGCACCAGCGAGGCCGTCAAGACCTTCCTCGACGCAGGGATCCTCTTTGCGCCAGGAAAAGCCGCCAACGCGGGAGGAGTGGCCACATCAGGCCTGGAGATGAGCCAGAACGCTATGCGGGTTTGCTGGCTGCCCGAAGAAGTAGACGACCGGCTGCGCACCATCATGAGAAGTATCCACGCCGCCTGCATGGACGCTGCCGCTGCTTACGGAACGCCAGGCAATTACGTCAATGGGGCCAACATCGCCGCTTTCATCAAGGTGGCGGACGCCATGCTCGATCAGGGCGTGGTATAGACCATGAGCAACCCTCCCCGCACGACTGCCGCTGAACCGCAGACGGCCTGCGGGCCCCCCTATGACTTTCAGCACCTCATGGCGAGAAGGGTGGAGAACATCATCCTGGCGTCCAGCGTCTACGACACTTTCATCCTGGAAGAAGACGGGCGCCTCAACGAACTACTGTTGAGCGAGTTCCTGGACCTCAACCTGCATCACACTACGGGTGTCCGCCACGTCACGAGCGGGGCTGAAGCCCTGTCGCTGGCCGCCTGCGAGAGCCGTTTCAATCTCATCGTGACCGCCTGCACGCTGGCCGATATGGATGCCGCCGAGCTGGCCGCACGGGTGAAAGAGGCAGGACTGGATGTCCCGGTCATCCTACTCGCCTTCGACGGAGGAGAATTGGCAGACTTCATGGCCCACCACGACACCTCGCCTTTGGAACGCATCTTCCTGTGGCAAGGCGACCCCCGCATCTTGCTTGCCATCACCAAGTACATGGAGGACAAGCTGAACGTCGCCTACGACGTGGGGGTGGCCGGAGTGCAGGTCATCCTCTTGATTGAGGACAACATCCGCTACTACTCTTCCTTCCTCCCTCTTATCTATACAGAGATCATCAGCCACTCCCAGCGCTTGATCAGCGAAGGGGTGAACCTACCCCACAAGATCCTGCGTATGCGGGCGCGACCCAAGATCTTGCTCTGCACCACTTTCGAAGAAGCTTGGGAGTACTTCTCTCTTTACAAGGAGGAGGTGCTCGGGGTCATCTCCGACATCGAGTTCCCGGTGGAAGGCCAGCTCAACCCCCAGGCCGGGGCCAAATTCGCCCAGAAAGTGAACGAGGCCTACTCCGACATCCCTGTGCTCCTCCAATCGAGCCGCCCCGAGAGCGAGGCTCAGGCCCGAGAAGTGGGCGCCGCCTTCTTGCTGAAGGGGTCCCCCACTCTGCTGCAAGACCTGCGACGATTCATCGTGGAGAACTTCTTCTTCGGCGATTTCATCTTCCGGCTGCCCGATGGCACCCCGGTGGGACGGGCCCCTGATCTCAAGACCTTGCTCGAGATGCTACGCACGGTACCAGCCGAGTCGATCGCTTACCACGCGGAGCGCAACCACTTCTCCCGCTGGCTGAAAGCCCGCACCGAGTTCCGCCTCGCTCACCTGCTGCGACCCCGTACCGCGGCCGACTACTCCACGGTGGAGGACCGCCGGGCCTACCTCATCGAGCAGATCCACAACTACCGTCGCGAGCAAGCCCAAGCCTCGATCACCGACTTCGACCCCACCACCTTCGACCCCGAGAACAGCTTCGCCCGTTTGAGCGAGGGTTCCCTGGGTGGTAAGGCGAGAGCCCTGGCCTTTGCGCGTCATCTGCTGCGTGACTCCGAGCTGGAGGACGAATTCCCCTCGCTGGACATCGCGGTGCCGGCATGCGCAGTCCTAGGTACCGACACCTTCGACCGCTTCCTCGATGACAACGACCTGCGCCAGTTCGCCCTCAGCTCCGCTGACGACAAAGAGATGGAAGCCCGCTTCCTTGCGGCCCGCCTTCCAGCCGAGATAGAACAACGCCTGGCTTCCTACCTGGATCTGGCCCGCTATCCGTTGGCCGTCCGCTCCTCCAGCCTCTTGGAGGACTCGCAGTACCAGCCCCTGGCCGGCGTCTACCGCACCTATATGCTGCCCAACAACCATCCTGATCCGGCAGTGCGCCTCGAACAACTGCTGCGAGCCGTCAAGCGCGTCTATGCCTACACCTTCTCGAGCTCGGCCAAGAACTACTTCAAAGTGACGCCCTATCGGCTCGAGGAAGAGAAGATGGCCGTCATCATCCAGAAACTGGTGGGAACAGCCCACGGCAGCAGGTTCTACCCCAGCTTCGCCGGTGTCGCCCGTTCCTACAACTTCTACCCGGCTCCCCCCGCACGACCCGAGGACGGAGTGGTGGCGGTGGCCCTGGGGCTCGGCCGCACGGTCGTAGAAGGGGGGCTTTCCCACCTCTTCTGCCCGCGCTATCCCCGGCATCCTCTCCTACCCTCGACCCCAGCTGAGTTGCTCGCCAACTCACAACGGGAGTTCGTGGCTCTGGAGCTCGAGGCGAACGAGGCCGAAGTGAGCGAGCGTCGCTACCCGCTCTCTGTTGCGGAGAGGGACGGCACCTTGCGCCCTTTGGCTTCAACGTACGACCCTAGCAGCGATGCAGTCTACGACGGCCTCTCTCGTAGAGGCATCCGTCTGGTGACCCTTGCTCCCCTGCTCAAAGACAGATCCGTGCCTCTCTCAGCCCTGCTCTTGCGTCTCCTCGAGCTGGGACGCTGGGGGATGAACACCGAGGTGGAGATAGAGTTCGCCGTCCAGCTGGGAGCTTACCACGAGGGAGGACCGCAGGCCCTCGGACGGGGGGAAGGCTCCAAACCCGGCGCTACAGCCAAGAAAGCTTGGTTCGCCTTCCTGCAGATGCGGCCGCTCGCCCTAGGCCGAGAGAGCGGCGAATTCGAGCTGGAAGAGTTCGCGCCCGAAGAGGTGCTTGTCTACTCGACCAACGTGCTTGGGAACGGGCGCCTCTACGACCTCCATGACGTGGTGACTGTGGACTACGAGCGCTTCGATAGAGCCCAGACCAGGGAGGTGGCCGCCCAGGTAGCCAGTCTGAACACGGAGCTAGTCGAGGAGGGGCGGCGGTATCTACTCCTGGGACTGGGACGTTGGGGCTCAGCCGATCCCTGGCTGGGCATCCCGGTCACCTGGGAGCAGATCTCGGGGGCCCGCGTGATCGTGGAATCAGGGCTCAAAGACATAAAGGTCACGCCTTCCCAGGGTAGCCACTTTTTTCAGAATCTGACCTCGTTCCGCGTCGGCTATTTCACGGTGAACCCCGAGGGCGGGGAGGACCGCATCGACTGGGGCTGGCTGGCCAGGCAGCCGACCCGGAAAGCCCTTGGCTACGTCTGCCACCTGCGCTTCGACCAGCCACTCTTGGTGAGCATCGACGGCCGTCAGCAGCGGGGCGTCATCCTCAAGCCCAAGAAGGTCGAAGGGCGGGCTTGACCCAGGCCCTGAAGCAGGGATCGCCAAGCCTGTCACCCGTGACGGGGATCAGGCCAGGCCCACCAAGGACAGCCTAGAGTCTGACCGGGATCCCGGCCGCGGCCAGATGCAGCTTGGCCTGCCGGATGGTGTACTCCCCGTAGTGGAAGATGGAAGCCGCCAGCACCGCATCGGCCCCGGCGTCCCGGATGACTTCGACCAAGTGGTCGAGGGTCCCGGCTCCGCCGCTCGCGATCACGGGGACGTTCACTGCCTCGGCCACCGCCCGGGTGAGCTCCAGGTCGTAGCCGTCCTTGGTACCGTCCCGGTCCATGGACGTAAGCAGGATCTCACCTGCCCCCAGCGCCACCGCCCGTTTGGCCCATTCCACAGCGTCCAGACCGGTGGGGATACGGCCCCCGTTCACATAGGCTTCCCAACGAGGACCACCCGCCCCGGCTCTGGCTCGTCCTGCCTCCCGGACCTCCACCCGCTTTGCGTCGATGGCTATGACCACGCACTGGGAGCCGAAGCGGCGAGCACATTGGGTGATCAAACTGGGGTCGCGGATGGCCGCTGAGTTCAATGAGACCTTGTCGGCCCCGGCGCTGAGTAGAGCCCGTACGTCGTCTTCGCTACGGATGCCTCCCCCGATGGTAAAGGGGATGAAAAGCTCCTCCGCACAATGACGCGCCAATTCCACCATGGTGTCGCGCTTTTCATGCGAGGCCGTGATGTCGAGGAAGACCACCTCGTCGGCCCCTTCACGGTCGTAGCGCGCTGCCAGTTCCACCGGATCCCCGGCGTCGCGGATGTCCACGAAGTTCGTGCCCTTTACGACCCGGCCCCGGTCGACGTCAAGACAGGGAATGATCCGCTTGAGCAACATCTTGCCCGCTCGCTAGTTCGTTTCCAGGCTGATTGCGCCCTCGCCCCGGCGGGCAAGCCCCTCCGGCGGCCCGGCCTGGCCGGCCAGGACGGCATGTGCCTGCGCTACCGTGAACCTCTGCTCGTAGAGGGCCCGGCCCACGATCACTCCGGTCACCCCCAGGGGTTCCAGCTCGCGCAACAAGCGCAGATCCTCCAGGCTAGCCACTCCTCCCGAAGCGATGAGCTCCACCCCCTCTTTGCCCGCCCGTCGGAGAGCCGCGGCTAACTCGCGGATTCCGGCGAGGTTCACGCTCTGCAGCATGCCGTCGCGGCTGATGTCGGTGAAAAGAATCTCCCGCACCCCCACTTCGGCCAGCTGGAGAACGAGGTCGACCGCTCGTACCGCGCTGCGGGAGACCCAGCCGCGAGTCTTCACGTAGCCCTCCTCGGCGTCCACGGCCACCACCAGCCGGGAGGACCCCAAGAGCTCCAGCGCCCGCTCGACAAAGCCCTCGCTCTCCACCGCCTGGGTGCCCAGCACTACTTTGGCCACCCGACTGCCCCCCAAGCGAAGCAAGACCTCCTCGGTACGCAGACCACCCCCGGTCTGCACCGGCACGGGTACGGCCTCGGCGATGGCCTCGACCACAGGGAGGTTGCGCGGCAGGCCCTCTCTCGCCCCATCCAGGTCGACCACATGGAGATAGCGAGCGCCCTCGGCCACCCAGTGGCGAGCCATGGCCACCGGGTCGTCTCCGAACACGGTCTCGTCGGCAAAATCGCCGCGCCGCAGGCGCACGCAACGGCCGCCCTGGATATCGATGGCTGGAATCAACCTCACCACAAAGACCTCCGTGCAGACTTCGTCTTGCTCAATCCGCCGAGCGTTCCCCCGTCCCTAGCCCAGCCCGCCTGGCGAAGTTGAGATAGAAACGCAGCCCCAAGCTACTCGACTTCTCGGGATGGAACTGCACAGCGGCCAGGTTCCCACTCGCCACAGCCGAGACGAAGCGCACTCCGTCATACTCGGTCATCGCGAGCACAGGGGCCGGCGAGCGCGGCACTACCGCGTAGCTGTGCACAAAGTAGAAGGCCGAGCCGTCGGGTATGCCTTCGAACAGGTCGGAATCGGCGCACAGCTCCACCTGGTTCCAGCCGATGTGAGGCACTTTGACCCGGGGCGGTAGGGCCCGGACGTCCCCCGGCAGGAGCCCGAGGCCCTGGACGCCGGGATCCTCCTCGCTCCCTTCAAAGAGGAGCTGCAGGCCTAGGCACACCCCCAAAAAAGGCACCCCCGCTTCGATCCGCTCTCGTAGCGGTTCCACCAAACCCTTGGCGGTCAGCTGGGCCATGGCCGCACCGAAAGCACCCACCCCGGGCAGAACTAATCCTGCCGCCTCAGCCATCAGCTCCGGATCGGCGCCCACCAACGCTTCCACTCCCACGTGCTCAAAGGCTTTCTGCACCGAGCGAAGGTTGCCCGAACCGTAATCGACGATGTAGAGGAAACGATCGCCCACGTTTCACTGCTCCTTAGCACTAGGGGACCCGGCCCGAGGAGCAGAACTCACAGGACTCCCTTGGTGGAGGGTATTCCGGAGAGTCGCGGGTCAGGGCTGACCGCCTGCCGCAGCGCCCGAGCAAAAGCCTTGAACACCGCCTCGATGGAGTGATGGACATCACCTCCGGCCAACACCCGCACGTGCAGGGTCAGCTTGGCATTGTTCACCACGGCCCGGAAGAACTCCGCCACCAACGCCGAGTCAAAACCAGCGATGTTATCCCCCACCGGGCCGCCTTCGTAGGCGAAGTAAGGTCGTCCGCTCAGGTCCACCGCCACCAGAGCCAAGGCCTCGTCCATGGGTACAAGCGCGTGGCCATAGCGGGTCAGTCCGCTCTTGTCGCCTACAGCCTGGGCCAGCGCTTGGCCCAGACAGATACCGACATCCTCTACCGTGTGATGTCCTCCCGTGTGCAGGTCACCGTGGGCTTCCACTTGCAGGTCGAACAGCCCGTGGCCTGCCAGTAGCTCCAGCATGTGGTCGAAGAAGCCTAGGCCAGTAGAGACGACGGCATGGCCGCCGCCATCCAAGTTGAGACGCACCGCCACGGCCGTCTCCCGGGTCTTGCGTTCCAGGGTCGCCATCCGGGAGAGAGATCCGGTTTGCTGCGAGGGGGTGTCGGCCTGCAAAGATGCCTCCCTCATGAGATGCCGATCAAGTAGTCACGGAGAGGAGAATAGCACAGAGGCCCGCGGCCACGATTACGAGCGCAGTCGACCGAGAAGAGTGAGCAACAGATACCAAGCCAGGACAGACCGCGAAGGCTTCTCGGCATTCGGTCGGTAGACAGCTAGTTACCTCATTCTGTGGACTGGGCCCGCATCTCCGCCGACCGCCGGTGGAATACGAAACCTTCGCATTCGGCGATAGTGGCGAGAGGCCCGCTCAGTTTGGCCGCCGACTCTTGGCTGAGCTCCACGTAGGAGGACCGACGCAGGAACACATCTACCGAGAGAGGCCAGGAGAAGCGAGCGGAGCCACCGGTGGGAAGGACATGGTTGCTGCCAGCGACGTAGTCCCCATAAGCAGTCGGTGCGTGGTGACCCAGGAACACCGCTCCCGCCGGGCCGACCCGCGCGAAGAGTCGGCGCGGCTCGGCCACCTGCAGTTCAAGATGCTCGGGAGCATAGGCCGCCACCAGAGCCACGGCCAAAGCCTCGAAGTCCTCACCCGGCGCCGGGAAGAAGGCGTGGAGATGCTCGGCAGGGGAAACCGTAGGTCGGGGCGCCACCGCGTCGGCTACTCCCTGCCCCTCGTCGGTCACCTCGAGCGCCTTGGCCGCCGTCCCTACCGACTGCCGAAGAGCCTCCACTGCTCGAGCCACCGCCAGGCACAATTCCTCGCTTTCCGCCAGCAGCACGGCTTGCGCGCCGCTGCCGTGTTCCTCTTGGGCGAGCAGGTCCACCGCCACCCAGTCCGGACAGGCAGTGTGGTCGGCGATCACCAACACCTCGCTCGGCCCAGCCAGACTGTCTATACCGACCGCTCCGTACACCTGCCGCTTGGCCTCCATGACGAAGGCGTTGCCAGGACCGCATATCACATCCACCCGCGGCACGGTCTCGGTGCCATAGGCCATGGCGGCGACTGCCTGGGCTCCTCCCACCCGGAACACCCTGGTCACCCCCACTAAGTGAGCAGCGGCCAGCACCGCCCGGTCGACACTGCCATCTCCACCGGGTGGCGTGCAGATGATGAGTTCTTCCACCCCGGCCACCCGCGCAGGGACCGCGTTCATCAGAACCGTAGAGGCATAAGCCCCGTGGCCACCAGGCACGTAGAGTCCGGCCCGCTCGACCGGGCGATAGCGCAGACCCAGGACCTGCCCCTGGGGACCTACCGCCTCCCAGTCAGCTCGACGCTCGTGAGTGTGGAAGAAGACCAGGTTGTCCCTGGCCGTCTCGAGAGCAGAGAGCAGAGAGGGATCGATCCCGCCAGCGGCGGCTTCCAGCTCCGCCCGAGGCACCTCCAGGCCCTCGGCGGTTGCTCCCGGCCAGTCGAGACGAGCAGTGATCTCCACCAGGGCCTGGTCGCCGCGAGCGCGTACTGCGGCGAGCAGTCCAGCCACGACCTCTGCCACCTCCCTGTCTTTGCTCTCGGCCGGACGCAGAGCGGCGACCTCAGCCTCGACCTGGTCTCGCCGAAGCGCGTGTATCTGCATCAGACCCCCCGGCTACGCTGGCCACGGACGGGACGTCCCTGACACACACAGTCATCGCCCAGTAGAGCCTTGAGCTCAGCGAAGAGGCCCGCCTGCGGCTCGACACGGAAACCGTCACCGAACCGCAGCCGATGCACCCCCTGGCGATGCCGCACATACATGTCGACCCAGCAGGGACCGGGGAAACGAGACAGGATGTGCTTGAGGTCCTCTATCACGGTGTGGGGGAAGGCCTCTCCGTCCACGGTGAGTGCGACTGGTTCCAACCCGGTCTTGGGCGAGAAGGCTTCGATGGCGAGGGGGATGAACTTGGTCTCCGTCTCGTCTTTGTGGTCGACTCGGCCTTTGACCTTGACCACCCTGTCCTCCACCAAGAGATCCTTGCTCTCCTGGTAAACACTGGGGAAGCAGAGCACCTCCACCGTGCCCTCCAGGCCTTCCAGGGTCACGAAGGCCATGGTCTCCCCGGTCTTCTTGGTGGTGATGCGCTTCACTTGGCTCACCATGCCGATGATGGTGGTCACGGTGCCGTCGGGCAGGTCAGCCAGCTGGGCGATGCTGTGGCCGGCTTCCCGGCGGATGTGGTTACGCAGGTCATGCAGGGGATGGGCGGTCACGTAGAGACCCAGAGTCTCTTTCTCCAAAGCAAGCAGCTCTTCTCGGCTGAAATCTGCGGTGGGAATAGGTACGGGCAGGACCCCGTTGCCGTTCTTCTTGGGCCGGTCGCCGGCCCCGTTCCCGCTGGCTTCCTCGTCGACGAACAGATCGAAGATGGAAGCTTGACCTCGATCCGCGTCAGCCTTGGTCTTCTTGCCATAGGCCATGGCCTGGGGCAGGACGGATAGCATGCCCCGGCGTGAGGGGCCGATGGAATCCATAGCTCCGGACTTGATCAGACTCTCGACGGCCCTCTGGTTTACGACAGTGAGATCCACCCGCTCGCAGAAGTCGAACAGGTCGGTGAAGGGACCGCCCTTCTCGCGCGCTTCCAAGATGTTGCGGATGGCTGTCTCGCCCACGTTCTTAACCGCGTTCAGCCCGAAGCGGATGCGCCCTTCCACATCGCGGAAGTCCAGCACCGACTCGTTGATGTCGGGCGGCAAGACCTCGATGCCCATCTCGTTGGCCACGTTGACGTAGAAGGGGACCTTGTCCTTGGTGTCCATGACGCTCGAAATGAGCGCCGCCATGTATTGGACGGGATAGTTGGCCTTGAGATAGGCGGTGCGGTAGGAGATGAGTGCGTAACAGGCGGCATGGGACTTGTTGAACGAGTAGTCCCCCGCACGCTCCATGAGCGACCACAGATAGTCGATGACCTCGGGTGCCGTGCCAGTAGCGGCAGCCCCGGCGCGGAACTTGGGTTCGAGCTCGTCAAGCTTGGACTTGATCTTCTTGCCGATAGCTTTGCGGAGGTCGTCAGCCCGGGCCGGGGTGAAACCGCCGATGACTTTCGAGATCTCCATCAACTGCTCTTGATATATGGCCACCCCGTAGGTGGGGCTCAGGATGGTGCGTAACCGCTCATCGGGGTAGACGATGCTCTCGGGATCCCGCTTGTTGCGCGCGTATTGCGGTATGAAATCCATGGGTCCCGGCCGGTAGAGAGCGACCAGGGCGATAAGGTCGTCTAGCTTAGTGGGCTGGATCTCGCGTAGAGCTTCCCTCATCCCGCTCGATTCGAACTGGAACACCCCTTCCGAGTCGCCCCGGGCCAACATGCGGAACGTGGCCGGGTCATCCAGCGGGATGGTTCCGATGTCGAACTCGGGATCGATCCCAGAGCGGATTATCTTGACCGCACTGTCGATGACGTCGAGGTTGCGCAGGCCAAGGAAGTCAATCTTGAGCAGCCCCAGGCGCTCCACGTCGGTCATAGAGACCTGAGTGACCACCTCGGCCTCGCCTTTCTGCATGAGAGGCAGGTGCTCGGTAAGCGGACCTTTGGATATGACCACGCCAGCGGCATGGATGGAATCCTGGCGGATCAACCCCTCCAGAGGTCGGGCGATATCGACTACTTTGCGCACCAGCTCATCACTGTCATAGGCCTGGCGCAGCTCCCCCCGGGAATCGGCCAAGCAATCCGCCAAGGTGATGTTCAGCACTTCCGGCACCAGTTTGGCGATACGGTCGGCCTGGCTGTAGGGCACATCCATCACCCGAGCAGCATCGCGAATGGCCTGCCGCGCTTTGATGGTGCCGAAGGTAGCGATCTGGGCCACGCGGTCGCGCCCGTACTTGTTGGCCACGTACTCGATCACCTTGTCGCGCCCGCTGACCGAGAAGTCGATGTCGATGTCGGGCATGCTGATGCGGTCGGGGTTGAGGAACCGCTCGAAGAGCAGGTTGTAACGGATGGGGTCTAAGTCGGTGATGCCCAAGAGGTAGGAGACCAGCGAACCCGCTGCCGAACCCCGTCCGGGCCCCACCGGAATGCCCGCTCGTTTCGCGTAGCTGACAAAGTCCCATACAATCAAGAAGTAGGGCGGGAAGCCCATCTTCTCGATCACGGCGAGTTCGTTCTCGAGCCGTTCCCGGATCTCAGGGGTGACGGCTTCTCCGTAGCGGCGCCTCAAACCTTGCTCGCAGAGTTCCCGCAGGCACGAGGCTTCATCGTGGCCCGGCGGCACCGGGAAGTTGGGGAGCAGCATCCCTCCCAACTCGATGTCTACGTTGCAGCGCTGGGCGATCTCGAGCGTAGTGGGGAGAGCCTCGGGGAAGTCGCGGAAGGCGCGGCGCATCTCTTCCGGACTCTTCAGGTAGAACTCTTCCGAACTCAGCCGCAAACGGTCTTCATCGGCCAACCGGGCCCCGGTCTGGATGCAGAGCAGCACATCGTGCGCCGGCGCATCCTCTGCCCGCAGATAATGGACATCGTTGGTGGCCGCCAGCTTCAGACCGGTCTCCGCAGCTAGCTCAGCCAGGCGAGGATTGACCTCGGCCAGCTCGGGTATACCGGTCGATTGCATCTCGAGATAGACATTGCTTTCCCCGAAGATGTCGACCAGCCGTTCGACCTCGGCTTTGGCAGCCCCCAGCTGTCCGTTTTCCAGTGACTTGGAGAGACGCCCACTCGGACAGCCGGAAAGACAGATGAGTCCCTCAGCATGCGCTTTCAGGACCTGATAGTCCACCCGCGGCTTGTAGTAGTAGCCCTCCAGGAAGGCCAAGCTACCCAAGCGGAGTAGATTGCGATAGCCGACCTGATCGCGGGCAAGGAGGGTGAGGTGCCAGCGCTGCTCGTTCTGGGCCTCCTTACGGAAGCGGTCCTCCACCACATACGCCTCCAGCCCGATAATGGGCTTGATGCCGGCCTTACGGCAGGCTAGATAGAACTGGATGACGCCCGAAAGTACCCCGTGATCGGTGATGGCCAGCGCCGTCATACCGAGCTCGGCCGCCCGGGTGACAAGGTCCTCCACCTTGCAGGCTCCATCCAGGGCGGAGTAGTGGGTGTGCACATGCAGATGACAGAAGTCCGCCTCTTTGGCGACCCGATCGCGAGGTTCCTCTCGCTCGCTGACAGAGACGGAGTCCCCCATGGTGGAGACGGCTCCCTCTGCGTCGCCGGCGTTTTGCTGGCCGACGGCCTCAGTTGCGTCAACAGATTCTGCGTCGAAAGATGCCGGTGATTGCACGAGGCTTCCCTAGGAATACGGACTTGGACAAACGCTTCGCTTAGACCTGATTCTACCCAAAGGCCCCTTCGCCCTCAAGGAACTAGGATGACTACCAGCGGACAAAATCCGCTAGGAGCGGGTTTTAGGTAAGGACTGCGATCAGCTCCGCTGCCGCGGGGAACAAGGACTCCAGTTTCTCCCGGACCCCCAGCTCGAAGTCCTCGTACTCGAAGCCGGGACTCACCACGCAGCCCACCAGCGACCAACCGTTTACAGCCCCCGACTCCGCCGGGGCCACTCTCGCCGCCACCCAGCGCCCCCCGGGAACCAGCGCCTGCGGCGAGCCCGGCCCGAGCCGCAGCCGCTCATAGGACCCGCGACCAACCTCGGGCGGCATCTGCTCTGGGGCCAAGAGAAACAGCTCGGTCGGGAGCCCGGCATGGTAGAACCATACCTCGTCAAACCGCAGTCGATGGAAGCGACTGGGCGATTCGCTGGTGAGGAGATAGAGGATGGAAGTGACCAAAGACCGGGGGCCGACTGGAGTGGGTACCAGCACCGGCGAACGGTAGGTCTCGCGGAAATAGCCGCCCTCCTGGTGCGGCCGCAACCCCAGAGCCGCGACAACTTCCTCGCTGCTCCTCGGAGCGCCGTTTGTCAGCTCGGCGCCGCCGGGCGCGCTATTCTTCGACCTGGACGGGGTTGCGTAGATATCCCACCCCATCGATCTCCACCTCGACCTCGTCGCCCGGCCGCAGTTCCCCGACGCCCGGCGGGGTCCCCAGCATGATGAGGTCGCCGCGTTTCAGGGTCATAGCTTGGCTTATCAAGGCGATGATGGTGTAGGGGTCGCGGATCATATCCTTGACCTGCCCTTCTTGTCGTAGACGACCGTTGACCCGGGTGCGTATCCAGGCTTCGGGCGAGGGTTCTTCGGTCTCCAGGAACGGCCCCGCCACGGCGAAAGTGTCGTAGCCTTTGGCTCGCCACCACTGCTTGTCTTTGGCCTGCAGGTCACGTTCGGTGACATCGTTGGCGCACGTCCATCCCCAGACTGCCCCTCTTGCTTCCTCTGGAGTGACCCGACGGATATCACGGCTTATGACCACCGCAAGCTCACCTTCGTATTCCACCCGGGTGGCGTCCCGCGGATAGACGATGACCTCGCCATGCCCTATGAGACTCGAAGAAGGCTTGAGGAAGAGTAGAGGCGGCGGCATCTCTCCCGCAGGGGGAGCCGTCACCTGCTGACCTTGAGCCGTGCGCTCGGCCATCTCTTTGATGTGGTCCGGGAAGTTCCAGCCTACAGCTAAGATCTTGCCCGGCGCCACCGGGGGCAGCAGCTCCACCTCCTCTTCCCGCACGCTCCGGCCGGCCAAGGGTTCCGGAGCCTCGACCAGATACCCGGCACAGGTGACCCGCGCCCGGCACTCCATGCCCTGCCACAGGATGCGCGCGATCTTCACGGGCTCACACCCCCGCCGCTCCCGCGCCGCCTTGGACACCTCTACCGGATTCGCTGTCGCCGGGCGCGCGGTAGCCGCGCCCTTCGTCGCCGGCCTCTGCCGGTCCCGGCGTCTGCGCGTCCTCACCAGCCTTCAGCAGGCCGTAACAGATGGAGTCGACCAGAGCCTGCCAAGAGGCCTCCACTACGTTGACACTCACGCCTACGCTTCCCCAGTTCTCATGGCCGTCCGAGGAATCGAGCAGAACACGGGTCTTGGCCGCGGTGCCCTTGTCCTCATCCAAGATGCGCACGCTGTAGTTGACCAGGTGTATGTCGTGCACCCGCGGATACTTGCGTTGGATGGCAAGACGCAGGGCTTTATCCAGCGCGTTGACCGGTCCGTTGCCCTCCGCCGTCTCGATCAGACGCTCCCCGCCGACGTGGACCTTGACCGTGGCTTCACTAGTGGTCTCGCCGTCTGCCCGTTTCTCCACGATGATGCGGAAGCTCTCCAGCCGGAAGAGCTCGACCTGCAGCCCCATCTCCGCCCGCAGCAACAATTCGAAGGAAGCATCGGCGGCTTCGTAGTGGTAGCCTTCGTACTCTTTCTCCTTGACCCGGGCCAGGATCCGCTCGATCAGCTCTTTCTCGTCGTGCCCGGGATAGCCGAGCTCACGGATACGCTGCTTGATGGTGGCCCGGCCCGAAAGCTCCGACACCAGGACATGGGGAGTGTTGCCCACCAAGCGGGGGTCGATGTGCTCGAAGGTCGACGGATCCCGCTCCACCGCGGCCACGTGCATCCCCCCTTTGTGTGCGAACGCGTTACGCCCTACGTAGGGCTGATGGGGGTCGGGAGCCACGTTGCAGAGCTCGGCCACGAAACGAGCAGTGTCGGTCAGCCGCTCAAGATTCTCCAAGGAGATGCAGTCTATGCCCATCTTGAGCTTCAACGCAGGGATGATGGAGCACAGGTCGGCGTTTCCGCAACGTTCACCGTAGCCGTTGATGGTCCCCTGCACCACATCCGCCCCTTGCGCTACCGCCACCAGCGAGTTGGCCACCGCGCAACCGGCATCGTTGTGGGTGTGGATGCCCACGCGACAGGCTTCCCCCAAGGCTTTGACCACCTCCGCGACTACCTCGCTCACCTGGAAGGGCAACGCCGCCCCGTTGGTGTCGCAAAGACACACTGCCTCCGCCCCTGCCTCCACCGCCGTTCGCAGACACTCCATCGCATACTCCGGATCGTGCAAGTAGGCGTCGAAGAAGTGCTCAGCATCGTAGAAGACGCGCTTGCCCTGCCGGCGAAGGAAGTCCACCGACTCGTAGATCATGTGGAGGTTCTCCTCCCGGCCGACCCGCAACACCTTCTTGACGTGGAGTTCCCAGGTCTTGCCCACCAGGGTCACCAGAGGCGTCCAACCTGCGGCCAGTGCGACCAGCCCAGCGTCCTCATCCGCCCTGACCTTAGCCGGCCTGGTCATGCCGAACGCCGCCACCACCATGTCCCCCAGGTCCACCTGCTCAAGACGACGGAAGAACTCGGCATCTTTGGGGTTGGAGCTAGGAAAACCTCCTTCGAGGAGGTGGACTCCCAGCTCCGCCAACCGCACAGCGATGCGCACCTTTTCGTCGACGGATACGCTCAGGCCCTCCCGCTGCATGCCGTCGCGGAGAGTGGTGTCGTAGAGCAGTAGTGGGCGCCGCATCTGCATGAGACTTCCTTGGCTGGCTAAACGGCGTCAACGGCCGTGCCGGTGTTACGAGTGTACTCGCGGAAACGGGCGATGATCTCCTTGGTCACGGGTCCCGGCACCCCGGCCCCGATAGGCCGCTTGTCCACCTCCACCACCGGACCCACCTCAGCCGCGGTACCGGTGAGGAAAGCCTCGTCGGCCGTGTAGACATCGTACAGGGTGTAGAAGCCTTCCTCCACCTCGAGTCCCATGCCCGCCGCCAAGCGCATGACCACCGCCCGGGTGATCCCTTTGAGAGCCCCGGTGGCCGGATGGGGGGTGAGCAACTTGCGTCCCTTGACCATGAAGAAGTTGTCCGCCGTGCACTCACACACGTAGCCCGAAGTAGTGAGAAACAGACCTTCGTTCACTTCGCAGCCGCGTAGCTCCAAGGCGCCCATGACGTTGTTGAGGTAGTTGAGACTCTTGACAGCCGGGTTGAGAGCTTGCGGATCGTTACGGCGGGTCGAGAGGGTGACGACCTTGAAGCCACGCTCATAGACCTCGGGGGGATAGAGGGTGATGCCGCCGGCGATGCAGAATACGGTGGGTCGGGGGCACTTGGCAGGATTAAGACCCAGATCTCCCACTCCCCTTGTCACTACCAGCCGAATGTAGCCGTCCCTGGCGTCATTACGGCGGATGGTCTCCATCATCGCTGCTATCAGTTCGTCGCGAGAGAGCGGGATCTCGAGGGCGATGATCTTAGCCGACGCATACAGCCGGTCGATGTGGGCGTCAAGCTCGAAGACCCGCCCCCCATAGGTGCGGATGCCTTCGAACACGCCGTCACCGTAGAGCAGACCGTGGTCGAAGACGCTGATCTTGGCGTCCTCCTTGCTGTAGAACTCGCCGTCGATGTAGATCTGCATGTGGCCCTCCCTGCGTCCCTTTCGCCTCTCCGCCCGCTTACTCAAGTTTCTGAGAACCCCGGAGGTTTCGACACGAATAACGCAGTATACAAAATCTGCCCCTTTTCCGGGCTGACTGCGCCCCATGGGCAGATTGCAGCAAGGATTCCTGCACGAAGAGAGGCCCCCCGCGCCCCCTCGATGCTCAGGTCACAAGCCTCCCTACTTGGAAGACGATGATGCCCAGCAGCAGAGCCAGCACCAGCATCAGCCCCAGTTGGACGCCCGTCCAGCGCCAGGAGTGGGACTCCTGCCGGATGGCTGCTACCGTGGCCACGCAGGGTACGAAGGTCATCTGCACCACGAGGAAAGCGACTGCCGCAGCGGGCACCAAGAGTCCTGCCAAAGCCTCTGCCAGCCCCGGACCCGCCACCCCGCTCTCGCTCCCGAAAAGAACTCCCAGCGTGGCCACGCTGTTCTCTTTAGCCACGAAACTGGAAAGAAGGGCCACGATCAGCCGCCAGTCTCCCATCCCGAGCAGCGAGAAGAAGGGGGCAAGCCCCCGCCCGATCACCCCCAGGACACTCTGCTCGGGAGTGCCGCCCGGGAAATTGGAGAGCACCCATACCACGGCCGATACCAGCACGATGACCGTGCCCGCTTTCTTCAAGAAGGCGATGATATTCCGCCACACGTACAGGCCAATGGTGCGCGCGTTGGGAAGATGATAGAGCGGCATCTCCATGATGAAAGCGCTGCGCTCCCCCTTGAACACCAGCCTGTTGACCGCCACTCCCACGATAGCCAACACCACCAGGTTCCCTCCTACCAGACCCACCAGAGCCCAAGGGGCAGCAGCTCCAAAGAAGGCCGGGGTGAGAAAGGCAAGGACCGCTAGACGACCGGTGCAGGGCACAAAGGGGGTAAGCATCATGGTGAGCATCCGGGCCCGCTTCTCTTCGATGATACGCGTGCCCAGGATGGCCGGGATGTTACAGCCGAAACCGAGCAACAAGGGCATGCACGACTTGCCATGCAGACCCATCCAGTGCATGTAGCGGTCCATCACATAAGCGATGCGAGCCATGTACCCTACATCCTCCAACAAACCGAGCGCTGCAAAGAAGACGATGAGGATGGGGATGAAGGAGACCACAGTGCCCGCTCCCGCAAGAGCCCCATTGACGATCAACCCCTCCAGCCACTCGGGACCCCACGCCAGAGCTTGGCGCAGCGGGTCTGAGAACGGCCCCGAGATGAGCCCGCCCAGCGCCCGCGAGGCTGGTCCCGCCACCTGGTAGGTGATCCAGAAAAGTATAGCCAGCGCCGCCAGTAACAACCCTAGCCCCCACAAGGGGTGAGTGGCTACCCGGTCTACCCGATCGGTGATCCCAGCTACACCGCGGCGCGGCCGTACTACGGCCGCGCGCACCATCCTCGCCACCCAGTCGTAACGGCCTCCAGCGATGTCGAGATAAGCGTCCTCATGTTGAGCTAACAGGGGATGTACGGCTTCCCACACTTCCGGGACTCGCTCCCGGACCAGGTTGGCAGCGTCGACATCCCCCTCCAGCAGTTTGAGAGCCACATACGAGACCGGATACTCAGGCGGAAGCCGCCCCTCCAGCAGCCTCTCGAGCTCAGCCAATACCGGCTCGTGTTTGGCTCGGATGCTTGGCCGATTGGGCCGGAAGCGACGAGGCTCCTCGACCACTGAGACTGCCGCTTCGACGAGGTCCTCAAGACCTCTACGCTTGCTCGCCACGAGCTCCACCACCGGCAGACCCAGAGCGACGGCCAGCACAGGTACCTCCACATGCACCCCATGGGCCTCCGCTACATCGACCATGTTCACCCCTACCACTACCGGGACGGGCAGCATCAGGAGCTCCGCTACCAGATAGAGGTTCCGTTCCAGGGAAGCCGCGTTGACGATGGCGATGACCACGTCGGGCCGCTCCTTTAGAAGGTAGTCCCGGGCGATGCGCTCCTCCTCCGAGCCGGAAGTAAGAGTGTAGGTGCCAGGGAGATCGACCAGCTCGATGCGCAGAGGTCGCGCTTCAGTGAGGCGGAGGGTATGGTGGGGCCTCGGTAACCGGTGGGGACCTCCCGGTCGCGCATGACCCGGGCGGGCCGGCCCGGGGAGAGCTCTTAGACCTCGAGGGCCGCCGCCCGCACTCCCAGACCTCGGGCCTCTGGGCCGGTACTCGAAGTACCCGACCTTGCGCTCCACCGTCTTCCCCGGCCAGTTGCCGACATGCTGGTTGAGTCCGGTCAGGGCGTTGAAGACAGTGCTCTTGCCCACATTCGGCTGACCGGCAAGAGCTATGCGGAGAGGCCGGGGCGACCTGACCGGACTTGGGCCTCTACTCTCTGCCATTCCCACTCTGTTTGTGGCCGGGATCCGGCTCCTCGGCCCCCGGTTTCGGCTCCACCAGGACTTTCTCAGCTTGTCCTCGTCCAAGCGCCACCCGGGCTCCGTGGACCTCCACGATGACCGGGCCCCGGCCTCGGTTCTGAAGCACGCAGACCTCGCATCCAGGAGTAAGGCCCAACGCAATCAGCCGGGCAGCCAGACCCCGCCCGCACGGCAAGGCCACCACTTTGGCGAACGCCCTCTCCGGAAGATGTGCCAGTGTGCTCATCGTCTCCTGCCCTTGGCGTAAGAGACGAAGTAGGCCAGAGTGTCAGGCTCCAGCACGTGCTCGAGTTTGCACGCAGTACTCTCGGCTCGTTCTTCGGGAATGCCCAGCACACCGGTCAGAAAGTCCTTGATGGCAAGATGTCTACGCTCCACTTCCAGCGCGATGCGGAAGCCTTCCTCGGTGAGGGTGACATGTCCGTAGCGGGCGTGGGTCACCAGACCGCGCCCGGCCAGCAGCTTGAGTGCGCCCGTGACCGAGGGCCGCGACACCCCTAACTGGTCGGCGATCTCACTCACCCGTGCGACCCGCGAGGACCGCTCGACCTGAAGGATGGCCTCCAGGTAGTCTTCCAAGCTGGCGCTGAGCGGCTCGGCTTGAGATGGTGGCAGCGCCTGTACCTCGCCCGGCATGTGAGCCCCTTCCCTCGCTAGCACTTTCATGTAGGCAGTTAGGTATGCCTATTTTAGTGTGCGAAGCCTAACAAAGCAAGGGGGGGGACGCAAGAAAGAACGCGAAAGGCTTTCTTGGCGGACGAACGACCTACTTGGCGGACAAACGACCTTCCTGGTAGACAGACGACCTTCTCGGCAGGCGGGTGACCTTCTTGGCGCTCGAGCGAACCGCTACACGGCCACGGACTGGGGCTCGACGGCAACGCCCGCCACGACCGTCTGGTTGCGGCCTTGGGCCTTGGCTCGGTAGAGTGCCTCATCGGCGGCTTGTATCAGAGCGTCCACGGTACCTCCACGGTAAATAGCGCCCCCTATGCTTACAGTCACCGCCACCTGCTGAGCCTCTACCGAAACCGGGGTCTGGCCGACTCTAGTCCGGATCCGCTCCAACACCGGGAAGATCCGTTCTGCGGGGAGACCAGGCAGTACGATCAGGAACTCTTCCCCTCCGAATCGCCCCAGCGAGTCGTACGAGCGCAAAGCTGCCTGGACTCGTTCCACCACCACCCGGAGAACGATGTCACCTACGACGTGGCCATGAAGGTCGTTTATGCGCTTGAAGTGGTCGATGTCCAGTAGGCCGACGCTGAGCGCCCGTCCCTCCCGCTCCGCCCGAGACAGCTCTTCTTCCAGTCCGGCCAGAATACCTCTCCGGTTGAGGACGCCAGTGAGGGGGTCGGTCACGGCAAGCCGCTCCAGCGCAGTCTTGGCCTCCAACAGATTGCGGTTCAGCTCCACGAAGCGCTTGCCTACCAGAAGCCGAGCCCGCAGCTCGTCCCGGTCAAAGGGCTTGAGTATGTAGTCGTCAGCGCCCGCTTCAAGAGCCGTGGCTAAGTCCTGCTTGTCGGCCCGGGAGGTCAACAGAATGACATAGGGCGGATCGTCCAAGCCGAGCGCGCGCAGACGGCGACACACCTCCACCCCGTCCAACCCTGGCATCATCCAGTCGAGTATGGCTAGCGCGGGCGCCTCGTCCTGGGTGAGGACTTTCCAAGCCTCCTGTCCATCCACCACGGCCACTACCTGGTAGCCCCACCTCTCGAGAACCTTCTGCAAGAGAAGCCGAGAAGAGGCGTCGTCGTCAGCGATCAGCACTTTCGTGGTGGCGCTCATGCTCCGGTCTTTCCTTCCTCTGCGAAGGGACTGCCGGGCCGCCCGGTCACCTCTAGCAGCCGGGCGAGCTGAGTGCGGAGCGCTGCTGCCGACCGGGAAGGTTCCCGCAAGCCGCCGTCACGCGCCTTGGCCTCTATCTCGGCGGCTAGGGCCCGCAAAGCTTCCGCGCCCACGCTGGCAGCCGCCCCTTTGACCCGGTGTGCCTGCCGCTCGACCACACTGGTGTCGCCCGCCTCAAGCACGCGGCAAAGCTCTTCCACCTGGAGAGGCACATCCGCCAAGAACTGGCTGAGTATCTCCGCGGCTGCCTCTTTGTCCCCTTCCAGGAGCCCCAAGAGTAAGCTGGGATCGAAAACTGTGGGTTCAGCGACAGCGGAGTCCTCTTGCTCTCCAGGGCGTTGCTGCTCTGTCTTTTGCTCCGCCGGGTGTTGCTTCGGAGGAGCAGGCAACCAGCGGTCGACCACCTCTTTCAGCGCCTGGAGTCTGACCGGCTTGGACAGATAGTCGTTCATGCCTGCGCGCAGGCACTTCTCCCTGTCGTCGGCCAAAGCGTGCGCCGTCAGAGCCACGATAGGCACCAAAGGATTCAGAACTCCCGACCCCAAGGAGCGTATCTGTTTGGTGGCTTCGATCCCGTCGAGTTCGGGCATCTGCACGTCCATCAGCACCAGGTCATATGGGGTCTCCCTCATGGCCGCGAGAGCCTCGGTTCCTGTAGCAACCACGTCGGCGTGCAGACCCAGTTTTTCCAGGGCTTTGACCGCCACCTGCTGGTTGACCGGATTGTCTTCGGCCAAGAGGACCCATACATCCTGGCGCACGCTGCTGCCCTTGGCCCCCCGGTCTGCCGCGGCATCCAAGGCGCTTCCTGGGGATTCACCGGCCTTCACCCGCTCGCTGGCCACCACTGTGGCGAGGCAGTCAAAGAACTGTGACTGCCGTACCGGCTTGATGAGGCAGCACTCGAAGCCGACCTCTTTGAGCTTGGCCGCGGTACCCTGGTCTCCCACCGAGGTCATCAGCACCAGACGAGTGCCGGCGATCAGCGGGTCGGCCTTGATCTCCCGGGCCAGGTCGGCCCCGTCCTTCTCCGGCATGCACATGTCAAGAACGGCCACCTGATAGGGGTCGCCCTCCTCGGCCGCTTTCCGCAGCTCCCTAAGAGCCTCCGCCGCGCTCGCCACCTCGGTGTGGCGGCAACCCCAGGAGCTCAACATGCCCGCCAGGACCTTGCGGTTGATGTCGCTGTCATCGACCCCCAGGACCCGGACGTCGGCCGGTGTGGTGGGCAGGGAGGCGGGCGTGGGCAGAGCAGACGGCTCACCCTTCGCAAGCGGCACGGTGAACCAGAAAGTAGAGCCCTGGCCCAACATACTCAGCGCGCCTATACGGCCCCCCATGGCCTCCACCAACCCTTTGGCTATGGAGAGACCAAGACCAGTCCCCCCGTGCTTGCGGGTAGTAGACGCATCGGCCTGCACGAAGGGCTTGAAGAGTTCGCTCAAGGCTTCCGGGCTTATTCCCACCCCGGTGTCGACCACCTCTACGCGCAGAGTCACCCGTTGGCCGTCCTCGCTCTCGCGGGTGACCCTGACGCTCACCTCTCCGCGCTCGGTGAACTTGACGGCATTACCCACCAGGTTGACTAGCACCTGCCGCAGACGGCTGGGATCCCCCTTGAGCACAGTCGGGACTTCCGGCTCGACCAGACCGGCCAGCTCTACACCCTTCTCCGCGGCCTTGACCGCCGCTACCATGAGGACATCTTCCACCAACTCCCGCAGGTTGAAGTCCACCGACTCCAGCGTGACGGCCTGGGCTTCGATCTTCGAGAAATCGAGAATGTCCCCGATCACCCCGAGTAAAGCCTCCGCGCTCGTGCGAGCGGTCTCGGCGAAATCCCGCTGCTCAGGTGTGAGGTCTGTCTCCAGCAACAGGTCGAGCATCCCGATGACGCCGTTCATAGGCGTACGGATCTCATGGCTCATGTTGGCGAGGAACATGCTCTTGGCCCGATTAGCTCGATCCGCTTCCAGCGCGAGCTGGTTGGCCACCTTGATGGCGTGTTCGAGTTGGCGGTTCATGGTCTCGGCGGCCTCTTTAGCCCGCCGGAGCTCTGCCTCGGCCTTCTTGCGCTCGGTTATGTCCCGAGCGAACACGAAGTTGTATTCACTACCGTTGTAGTTGACATAGTTGACATTGACCTCTACAGGAAAGATCTCTCCGGATTTGGTGCGGTGGTGGGTCTCAAAGGTGAACGAACCTCTAGTCCGGATCTCTTCCCAGTGGTCTTCCCAGGGCACAGGGGCCGTGGGATCGATGTCGTAGACAGTAAGCTGGAGAAGCTCCTCTAGGGTGTAGCCTAGCCGCCTACAGGTGGAGTCGCTGGCGTACAGGAAGCGGGCATCGGGACTCACCCAGAAGACATTGTCGTTACCCCTGTCCAGCGAAAACTGCACCAGCTTGAGCCTATCTTCCAGCTCTTTCCGCTCGGAGATGTCTCTGACATAGGTGCAGTTGAACTCCTTGCCCCCGTAGGTCATGTAGTTGACCGACACCTCTACCGGGTAGGTGGTCCCGTCTTTACGCCGATGCACGGCTTCGAACCGGAACGACTTCCGCTTCCGTATCTCGTCCCAGAAAGTGGGAGATCGCGATACATGGGGATCGATGTCCCAGATGGCCATCGAGAGAAGCTCTTCCCGCGAATAGCCGGTCTGTAGGCAAGCAGCCTCGTTCACATAGACGAAACGACGCTCCGGGGTGAGCCAGAAGATGCCTTCTCCGCAACGGTCGACGGAGAACTGCGTAAGGCGCAGAGACTCCTCGGTCTCTTTGCGGGCAGAGATGTCCTCCAAGGCGAGCGCAGGGCAAGGTCTGCCCTCGAGCTCCACTCCAAAGACTACGCGCTCCAGCCAGAAGCCGGAAGAGGGCGCAGTCTCCACCTTCATCTCCCGACGGACGGGCTCTCCTTCCTCCAGGGCCCGGCGAGCGTCCTCGTCAAGCCACGGCCCCCAGACGGTGCACTCAGCCAGAGGACGGCCCCGCAACTCCTCCTGGCTGGTTCCTGCCAGCTCGGCGGCCCTGGTATTGACCCAGAGGCAATGGCCGTCAGGCGAAAAGACGGCCAGACCCAAAGGCAGACTCGGTAGAAGCGCCTCAGCCAGCGCTTCCTCCCCGTATGCGACCACTCTTTCCCGCATCCTTCAACTGTTCTCCTTTGACAAAGTCGGGCAGACGACCCGTCGTTTGCAATATCGGCAGGAACCGGGGTCGCCCTTTAGAGGCGATGCTGCGGTTGAGAAGAGGCCGCTAGAAATAAGGGCCGGGGGGCCGCCGTACTACCGCGGCAGAATGGGGATCACCACCACCGGCCGTTCGGCGTGGTTGAGGATGTGGCGGCTTATCGAGCCTAATACCAGCTCTTTGATGCCCGCCTGCCTCTTACGAGCAGCCACGATCAAAGTGGCATCGCGAGACTCCTCCAAGAACACCGGCCCCGGCTGTCCGCGCACCAATCGGGTCTCGCAAACCACCTCCGGCTCCAGCTCGGCGACCTTGGCCACTGCCTCGGCCAGCAAGGCTTCGGCGGTTTCACGAAACTCGTCGTACACCTCTTGTCCAGCCACGCCGCCACTCAAGATAGACGCAGGCACGTCCCACGCCGCGATCAGGCGAAGCGTGGCTTTGCGCAGGGCCGCCTCATGCGCCCCGAACTCAAGCGAGGCCGCCGCCTCCTCGGTGCCGTTGATAAAGACGGCGACAGTCTCCATCGATCCCCCTTGTCAGACCAGCCTCCAGCGACACTTTCACTATAGCGGCCGAAAGCCGAAGCGAAAACCGGCTGCTCAGAAGACCCGGCGAACTGGGAGAACTCAGTCCTTCTTTACCGGAGGCACGATAACCACCGGGCAAGCGGCATGATGCATCACGTGCTGACTGACGGAACCGAGCAGCAGTTCGGCGAAACCACCCCGGCCCCGCCGGCCCACCACCACCAGGTCGGCGTGTCGGGACTCCTCTACCAAGACTTGGCCCGCGTGACCCTCGCTCACCACCTCTTCCACGACTAGGCCGGGCTCCACGGCCTTGGCTGCGTTCACACTCTCCGCGGCGATGGCCTGGGCCTCCTCCTGGATGGCTGTGAAAAGGTCGGCCGCCATCTCCGGACTCACCATCACCACAGGCGGCACCTCCCAGCTGGCCACCACCCGTAGCTTGGCTTTGTGGGCGACAGCCTCCCGGGCTGCGAACTCCACGGCCGCATTAGCTCCTGCAGAGCCGTCCGTCCCCACTACGATGGTCTTCATGGGAAGCACCTCCTCGCGCCACTCGAGGGCACTGTCGAGCCAGTATTCGTTCCATTACTGCTTCAGGTACCCGGCCCTTGGATGCATCAGTCCTTGGGGATCGGCGGCTTGAGATCGGCGGCTCAACCTGCAGCCACGAACCGGGCCACCAGGTCGCCTACGTCAGTGGTGCCCATGCCCATCCGCCCGGCGTTCAGCGACTTCATCTTGCTGATAGCGTGGATGATGCCCTGCTCGACCCAGCCGGCTGCTTCAGACTGTCCCAGGAAGTCCAGCATCATCTGCACCGCCCCGATGGCTGCCAAGGGATTGATGACATTCTTCCCTGTGTACTTGGGCGCAGAGCCACCGATAGGCTCGAACATCCCGATCTTGCCCGGATGGATGTTACCACCGGCAGCCACTCCCATCCCGCCCTGGATCATGGCCCCCAGGTCGGTGATGATGTCGCCGAACATGTTGTCGGTGACGATCACATCAAACCATTCCGGGTTCTTGACGAACCACATGCAGGTAGCATCGACGTGGGCGTACTCCCGCTTGATGTCAGGGTAGTCGGCGTCGCCGACCTCGTTGAAGGCCCGCCACCAGAGGTCCCAGGCGTAGGTAAGTACGTTGGTCTTGCCCACCAGGGTGAGCTGCCGCCGGCGGTCGGGACGGCGAGCGTACTCGAAGGCGTAGCGCAGGCAACGCTCCACCCCCAGTCGAGTGTTGACGCTCACCTGAGTGGAGATCTCGTCCGGCGTGCCCTTCTTGAGGAAGCCCCCCGTGTTGGCGTAAAGACCCTCCGTGTTCTCGCGTACCACCACGAAGTCGATGTCTTCGGGCTCCTTGTCCTTGATGGGCGTCTCCACTCCGGGAAGCAGCTTGACCGGACGCAGGTTGACGTAGAGGTCGAGAGCGAACCGGGCCTTGAGCAGGATGCCTTGCTCCAGGATGCCGGGCTTGACCTCGGGATGACCGATGGCTCCCAAGAAGATGGCGTCGTGGTCAGCCAGTTCGGCTACCGCCGAGTCGGGCAGAGTCTCACCCGTCCGCAAGTAACGTGCGCCGCCGAAATCATAGTGGGTGAGCTGGTAAGTGAAGCCGGCCCGAGCCGCCGCTGCTGCCAGAACCTTGAGACCTTCCGCCACCACTTCCGGGCCAGTGCCGTCGCCCGGTATCACCGCGATCCGATAGTCCACTTCCTGTCCTTTCGTCGTTGGGAGGCGCCGCGGCCGGCTCAACCGGCCGCGGCGCGTTTCTTGAGATAGGGAAGCAACCCCCCCACCTCCACCAGCTCCCGCATGAAAGGCGGAAGCGGCTGGGCTTGGTAGGTCTTGCCGGTAGTCAGGTTGACGATCTCCCCGGTGGCAAGGTCCACGGAGAGCTCGTCGCCCCGGTTGGTACCATCCACAGCCTCCGGGGCCACCAGGATGGGCAGCCCGGTGTTGAAGGCATTGCGGTAGAAGATCCGGGCGAAGCTCTTCGCAATCACCACCGAGACGCCAGCGCCTTTGAGAGCCAGGGGGGCGTGCTCGCGGCTGGACCCGCAGCCGAAGTTCTCCTGCGCCACCACGATGTCACCGGGCTGGACCTTGCTAGCGAAAGTCGGGTCGGCGTCTTCCATGACGTGAGCGGCCAGCTCCTCGGCCGTCTTCATGTTGAGGTAACGGGCGGGGATGATGAGGTCAGTGTCGATATCCCGCCCAAAGGTCCAAGCCCTACCCCGCAGCGCCGTCATGCCTGCCCCCTTTCTCCCGCGACGCCGGGACCGCCTGCGGGGGTCGCCGGCGCCGCCACCCCGATCTGCTCCGGGGTGGCGATATGTCCTGCCACCGCACTCGCCGCCGCCACGTAAGGGCCGGCCAGGTAGACCTCCGAGCCCGGGTGGCCCATGCGTCCCACGAAGTTGCGGTTGGTGGTGGCCACTGCCCGCTCCCCTTCCGCCAGGATGCCCATATGCCCGCCCAGACAGGGCCCACAGGTGGGAGCCGACACCACCCCTTCCGCTTCCACGAACACGTCGAGCAGGCCTTCGTCATTGGCCTGTTGCCAAATGGCCTGCGTGGCCGGGATGACTATCAGCCGTACATCCTTGTGTACCTTGCGTCCGCGCAGTACCTCTGCCGCCTGGCGCAAGTCCTCGATCCGCCCGTTGGTACAGCTGCCGATGACCACCTGGTCGATCTTGACGGAGTCGAGTTCCGCCGCTGGCTCGGTGTTGGAGGGAAGATGCGGCTTGGCCACCATGAGCGGTATCTCTTCGGCCCTCCAGAAATAGGTCTTCTCGTACCAGCAGTCGGGGTCGGAGGTGTAATAACGCGGTTCCCTGCGGAAACGACCCTCCACGTAAGCCCTGGTCACCTCGTCGGGCGCGATGATCCCGCTCTTCCCCCCGGCCTCGATGGCCATGTTGCAGATGGTGAAGCGCGAGTCCATGGACAAGCCGCGAATAGCCGAGCCTGCGAACTCCATGGCCTTGTAGAGGGCGCCATCCACCCCTATCTGCCCGATGATGAAAAGGATGACGTCCTTCCCGGTCACGAAGGGCCCCAGACTGCCCTCTACGGTGTAACAATGCGTCTCCGGCACGCGAAACCAAGCTTCTCCCGTTGCCATGGCCCCGGCCAGGTCGGTGGAGCCCACCCCGGTGGCAAAGGCTCCCAGGGCACCGTAGGTACAGGTGTGAGAGTCAGCCCCCACCACCACGTCACCCGGGCCCACCAAACCCTGCTCGGGCAGGAAGGCGTGTTCGATGCCTACCCGGCCCACATCGTAGAAATGGGTGATGCCGTGCTTGGCGGCAAATTGCCGCATCTGCTTGACCAGGCCGGCTGACTTGATGTCCTTGTTAGGCGTGAAATGATCGGGTATAAGGGCGATCTTCTCGGGGTCGAAGACCCTCTCGAATCCGGCTTTCTCGAATTCATCGATGGCGACCGGCGCAGTCACGTCGTTACCGAGGCAGAGATCCACTTTGGCCATGACCAGGTCTCCCGGAGCCACCCTCTCCTTGCCAGCCGCTCGGGCCAGTATCTTCTCCGTCATGGTCATGCCCATGCGCAGTACCTCCGATCGTCGATACCCAGAAGCGATTAGAAGCCGCCCGTCACCCGCCCGAGAGCGCGGCAGCCAAAGCAAGCGGGCCAGTCATTGTAGTCCACGCGGACCTGGCGCGACAACCGCACTGACCCCGGCTTCGCCCCCACCCACAGTACCGCCCGGCTGAGGTACGCGGACTTCGGTGGTATACGGACCCCGGTGGTACGCGGACCCCGGTGGTATAGTCAGCGGAGGCTGGCTCATACCACTGACTGCGAAGTCGGAGCCCGTTGACTGGTGGCCTCGCTCGGCAGGCCAGCAGAGGACCAGGAGACTTGTCCGCCACGCGTCCGGTCGCATGAGACTCATCCGCCGCGCATCTACTCATGAGGTCTGGCCGCTCAGGCCTGACGCGCCTGCGGCCACAAAGCTCGTTTACCTCGGGGTAGGTCTCGCCTCGGGCTCCGCTCCAGCTTATGAGATCGTCCTCACCCGCCTCTTCGCCATCGCTCAGGGCTATCACTTCGCTTTCTTGGTGGTGAGCCTCGCTCTCCTGGGCTTTGGCGCCAGTGGGACTGCTCTGGCCCTAGTGGGCCGAGATACGCGACCGCTTTCCCCGAGCAGTCTCCCGCTTCTTTCCGCCTTTCTCGCTGCTTCTTTCCCCCTCGCCTACCTGGTGGCCGACTACCTACCGGTGGATCCCTACCGCTTGGCCTGGAGCCTGGGACAGTCCTTTTGGTTGGCCGGGTATCTCCTCGCCCTGGCCGTCCCTTTCTTCCTGGCCGGTACTGTCCAAGGCTTGGCTCTTTCGTTATGGAGTAGAAGCGCGACCCGGATCTACGCGGCCAGCCTTGCCGGCTCGGCCTTCGGCTGTGGAGCGGCCCTTGGGGTCTTGAGCGGCGTCACCGCCGAACGGTCCTTGCTCGTCATCGCTCTGCTTGGCACTGGCGCCACGCTCGCCTTCGCTCTGGCCAGACCGCCGCTCTGCCCGCTCCGTAGCTGGCGGGGAGGGCCGACCGTAGCGATCGCGGGCAGCCTGGTGATAGCTGCGGGTCTCGCCCTCTGGCAGGCTCCCTCCTGGTTCGACCTGCGTCTCTCCCCTTACAAGACCCTCGCCCAGATCCTGCGCTACCCGGACGCACAAGTGGTCGACCAGCGTTCCGATGCTTTCGCGCGCATAGACGTCATCAAGAGTACCAGTCTGCGCTCGGCACCCGGGCTCAGCCTTGGTTTTCAGGGAGCATTCCCAGAGCAGATCGGGCTGGTGGTAGATGCCGACAACCTCTACACCTTGACACCCCGGGATCAGGTGTCCCGGCAGCTGCTCGACGCCCTTCCCGTGGCCCTACCCTTCGCCCTGCGACCTGATAGCCAGGTACTGATCATCGAGCCGGGAGGGGGCTTGGATGTCTGGGCGGCCCTCGCCGGCAGGGCTCGTTCTATCACCGTAGTCGACAAGAACCCGGCTTTGGTGGAGACCATCCGGCAGCAACCAGGTAATCCCTATGCGGAGCCGGGCGTGCGAGTTGTGACCACAGACCCCCGCGGTTTCCTGGCCCGCACCGCCACCCGCTACGACCTCATCGACCTCGCCCTGAGTACCAACTTCCGCCCAGTGACCGCAGGAGCCTTCACCCTTTCCGAAGACTATGCCTACACGGTGGAGGCCTTTCGCGCCTACCTGGACCGACTCACCCCTCGAGGGATCCTCGTGGTGCAGCGCTGGCTGCAGCTTCCACCTTCGGAAGAACTGCAGGCCGGGGCTCTCCTCGTCGAGGCGCTTTACCAAACGGGCGTGAGCCGAGCGGACGAGCACCTGGTGGCGCTGCGTTCCTTCAATACCATGCTCCTGTTGGCGAAGACGGAACCATGGACCGCGGAGGAGATTGACCAGGTCAGAGAATTCGCGACGAGCCGCCAGTTCGACTTGGTCCATTGTCCCGGCCTCAAGCCCGAGGAAACCAACCGCTTCCAGCGACTGCAGTCCGACGTCTACTACGAGTCCTTTAGCAAGTTGCTCGACTCTCCTGGTCAGCTTTTCGCCGACTATGACTACGACGTCAGACCTCCCCGTGACGACCGCCCCTTCTTCTTTCACTTCTTCAAGTGGCGGCAACTCCCCACGCTCATCGGCCTCCTAGGCAAGACTTGGCAGCCCTTCGGGGGGACGGGCTACCTCCTCCTGCTAGGACTGCTGGGAGCGGTGGTGGTCATGGCCTTATTCTTGATCTTGTTGCCGGTCCTGGTCCTCGCCAAACGGGACCGGCTGGCGACCGCAGCGAGCCAGGGGGAAGGCCCCTCTTCAGCCACCCGCCTGTCCCGCTGGCGCCTCGTAGCTTACTTCTCTGCTGTCGGGTTAGGGTTCCTCCTGGTGGAGATCCCCCTCATCCAGCGCTTCGTGCTCTTGCTCGACTTCCCCGTGCACGCCTTCACAATGGTGCTGTTCGGGCTGCTCGTCTTCTCAGGGGTGGGCAGTCTGCTCGCTGAGCGGGTGCCGTGGCGCGCAGCCCTTCTTTTGCTAGCTGGCCTCATAGTAGCCTATGCCTTGCTGCTCGACCGGGTGGTCTCGTGGCTGCTGCCCTATCCTCTGGCCCTCCGTCTGGGCGTGGCACCGGTCCTTCTTGCCCCGCTCGGTCTGTTGCTCGGCATCCCCTTTCCCCGCGGCATCGCTCTTCTGCATGCAAGAGCCCACGCCTACATCCCTCTGGCTTGGGGGGTGAACGGATTCACCTCCACCCTTTCCGCCATTCTGGCCACCTTGATCGCGCTCTCCTTTGGGTTCCGGTGGGTGCTGCTGGCTGGCGCTCTCGCGTACCTTTGCGCCTTGAGCCTGGTCCCGCTCTCTTCCCCGCGCCGTCGCTGAAAAGGTCAACGCCCGCCCCGCACCAGGGGCACGAAGATGACGCCGGTGATGTTCTCGGAGACCACCTCCCCACCGCTCTTGGTGATCCGCCACAGAGTCTGATAGCCGCCTGGGGGCCCCACCGGGATGACCAGACGTCCCCCGTCCTTCAACTGCTCGATCAGCGGGGGCGGCACGTGGTCAGGAGCTGCGGTGACGATGATGGCATCGAAGGGAGCATGATCCGGCCAGCCGTAGTAGCCGTCGGCGGTCTTGGTGTGGATCTGGGTGTATCCCAGACGCTGGAGACGCTCCGCTGCGCTGGCCGCCAGCTCAGGGATGATCTCTACCGTATAGACCTCGTCGGTCAACTGGGCTAGCACTGCCGCCTGGTAGCCGGAGCCGGTCCCGATCTCGAGCACCTTGTCTCCCCGCTCGACGGCAAGCAGCTCCGTCATGAGCGCCACGATGTAGGGTTGACTGATGGTCTGGCCGTAGCCGATAGGCAGGGGATGGTCGTCATAGGCCTGCTCGACCTCTTCGGGGGGGACGAACTCATGGCGTGGCACTTGCTCCATGGCCGCCAAGACTTCCGGGTTTTCAATCCCCCTGATCGCGATCTGGTATTTGACCATGGCTCGCCGCGCCTCGAGGTAGAGGTCGGCGCTCGCCGGTTCGCTTACGGAGGTCTCCGTCCCTGCAGAGTGCTCGGCTGGGGACTCACGGCACGCCATGACCCACCAACCAACCCCAAGTAGGGCCGCAAGCAACGCTGGCGCCAGCCCTCTGGCCAGCGAAAGCCGGGGTGCCGAGCTAGACCGAGACATCATTACAAGTATACTCGCCAGGCGTGTGAGCCCGGCGGGCAGCGATACCCCTGAGCGGTCCGGCTCGCGTGCTACCCTACCGCCATGAACCCACTCAGCTCCGGAAGACGAGGACGGATCCTGGCTCTGGTCGGGGTAGTCATCCTCTTCGCCATCGTGATCGGCGGGCTGCTCCCCAACCTGGTCATCATGGGATTGGCGGCTTCGCACGTAGTGCCCGACCCCGAGGCGGCCCCTTCAGCCCAGGTCGCCATCGTGCTGGGGGCCAAGGTCTACCCCGACGGCTCTCCCTCGCCCATGTTGGCCGACCGCCTCGAAACCGCCGTCGCCTTGTACAAACAGGGAAAAGTGCGCAAGCTTCTCCTCTCTGGGGACCACGGCCAGAAGACCTACGATGAAGTGAACGCCATGCTGCAGTACGTACTCGCGAGCGGAGTGCCCTCTCCAGACGTGTTCACCGATCACGCCGGATTCAGCACCTACGAGACGATGTACCGGGCCCGGGACGTGTTCCAGGTCACTCAGGCCCTGGTGGTCACTCAGCGTTTCCATCTTGCCCGGGCTGTGTACACGGCCCGCTGCCTGGGTCTGGAGGCCACGGGAGTGGAAGCCGACCTTCGCCCCTATTTCGACGAGACCCGCTTCTCTCTCAGGGAGTGGCCCGCCCGGATGAAGGCTTTCCTTGAGTTGCACCTGACCAAGCCGGAACCTACCTACCTGGGCCCGCCCCTTCCTATCGATGGCGACGGGCGGGCCACGCGGGGATGAAGGAGTGGCTCCATGGACCTTTCGCTGAACCTCTCGCAGCGTTCTCGAGCCGAAGCGCGACCACGACGGCTGGTCACCATCACTTTCGACCTCTGGAACACCATCTACTCCGCCGATGGACCGACAGGGGCAGTGGTGCGTTCGGCCCGCATGAGACTGGTGAAGCAGGCTCTCGCTCAACATGGTCTCCAGCCGGGCGAGCCGGAGGTGGAGGCCGCGTATCGCAGCGGTTACGATGCCTATATGGCAGCCTGGACCAGCGGCCGTCATTTCGGCGCCCGCGAACAGGTCCTTCACATTCTGAGCTACTTTGAGCTGCCTGAGGCGGCCCATGACCAAGAAGTGATAAAGGAGACCGCTCAAGCTATCGAGGAGACAGCCCGTCTTTGCCCGCCGACGCTTCTACCGGGCGTTCGCGAGGTGATCCCAGCCCTCGCTGCAGCTGGTTACCGCTTGGGCCTCATCTCCGACACCAGTCTCACTCCAGGACGCGTCCTTCGGGAGTTTCTTGAAAAGGACGGTCTGGCCGAGCACTTCACGGCGCTTACCTTCTCGGATGAGACCGGTTTCCCCAAACCCGATCCCCGGATGTTCCGGCTCACTCTCGCCAGCCTCGGCTGCGAAGAGGACCCGGCAGTGGCTCCCGGCGAAGCTGCTCACATAGGCGATACTCCCCGCACGGACATCGCCGGCGCCCAAGCCGTAGGGATGATCGCCGTGCGCTACACAGGAGTGAACGACCACCAAGAACCGCCGCCGGCCGATTTCGTCATCGGCCATCATAGGGAGCTGCCCGAGCTGTTACTGCGCCTAGAAAAGAGATAGCTCCCGGCCCCGTTCGCAGACCCGGAGAAACTGCAGTTGGCGCGACGGGACCCTGGTCTGCGGGCAAGGTCCTAGGTTCGGGGGCAAGGCGCCAGGTTTAGCGCAGGGGGCTAGGTTCACGGGGAAACGTCCTGGGTTCGGCAGGAATGTTTAGTAACTCAATAAGCTTAGTATAATATAGGCGAGTGAGAGCGTAACGGATTGAAGACCACCACAAGCCTGAGGGGAAGCGCGCCCGACGGCAAGCGGAGGCAGAGGCAAGGGAGCGCGAGTGGACTCATCGACAGTGGAGTCGTCGGTGGTGGGGCCATCGGCGGTGGAGCCAGCTGCAGTGAAACGAGCGACAGCAGAATCTTCGGTAGCACGGCAGCCCGCTCCGGAGCAGTACGCGGCGGGGCAGCCAGAAACTGAGCCAGTCACAGGCCCAGTTTGGCTTGACCTTCCCATCAAGGAAATCATCGAGCGCTATCCAGAGGTGGGGAATGTCCTCAGCACGTTCGGGGTAGGCTGCGTCGACTGCACTGTGGGGTCCTGTCTCCTGCGCGACATTGTCTCCATTCATGATCTTTCGACTGAGGACGAAGAGGCGCTCCTCGAGCGCCTGTCGGTCATCCTCTCCCCTGGCCGACCGCTTCGTATAACGTCTTCGGCAAGGACCGGCGAACCGGGAGCCGCCGTCCGCCCGAAACAGAGCGGAGGCCAGGCTGCGACCCCAAGCTACTCACCACCTGTCAGGCAGCTGGTCCAGGAACACGTGCTCATCATGCGCTGGGTGAACCTGGTGCCGCGCCTGCTGCGGGTGATAGACCTCGCCGAGTGCGAGCACCGTGGTTGGATCCGGCAAGGCATCGACTTCATCCGTTCCTACGCCGACCACTTCCACCATGCCAAGGAGGAAGACATCCTTTTCAATTACTTCGATGAGGGCAAGGACATCATCCAGGTGATGTTGAGCGAGCACGAGACGGCGCGGGCACACGTGCGAGCAGCAGAAGCCGCCCTGACCGCTGGTGATCTGCAAGGGGTCACCGACCATCTCCAGGCCTACGCGGAGCTGCTCGCTGAACACATCAGCAAAGAGGACGACATCCTCTACCCGTGGATGGACCGGCAGCTGAGCACGGGCCAAGTAGGTGAGATGTTCAGGCGATTCGCGGAGGTGGATAGTACGGCAGACGCAGGCACAACCCACACGGTCGGATTGCAAGGCGTGTCCGTCCGTCAAGACGCAGCCGACTCTCCAGAGGCGGCACCGTCCCACGAGGGCCAGGGGCTTCCCGGGAGTCGGTTCACGCAACGATGTACCCAGTTGATCGCAGACATCGAAGAGTTCGTTGCTCGACGTGAAGAAAGCGAAGGTGGAGTATGAGCCCTTTCGAAGGTTGCCCAGGTTCCCGGATCATGGACTTACGCAAACCAGAGACTACGGAGGAGTACGCCACGGGAGCGGTGACGCCTTCGCAGCTCAGACAGTGGCCCATCCAGCTGCACTTGGTGTCACCGGCCGCTCCCTACTTCCAGGGAGCCGACGTCCTGCTTGCGGCCGACTGCACCGCATTCGCGGTGGGCGGCTTCCACAATGACTTCCTCAAGGGCAAGTCGCTAGCTATCGCCTGCCCCAAACTGGACGAAGGGCAGGAAGAGTACGTGGAGAAGATCCGCGACCTGATCGACGAGGCCAAGATCAACACTCTCACCACCGTGATCATGCAGGTGCCCTGTTGCCGGGGCCTGGTGGCCCTCGCCGAGGAAGCCGCCTCGCGCTCCTCGCGCAAAGTGCCCATCAAGGCCGTGGTGGTAAGTCTGCAGGGAGACGTCCTCTCCGAGGATTGGTTGTAGACCCATCTCCTCTTCTCCCCACCCCCGGGGCCGTCCGCAAGGGCGGCCCCCTTTCTTGGGCGGCAGGTCAGGTAGCCTTCCGGCTACCCCTCCGGTTCGAACCGGCGCTCAGCCAGTGCCTGCACCCAGCGCAGACCCACCGGAGTGGCTATGCCTGGCAATCTCGCCAGAGCCGCCTCCCGGAGATCGACCGACATGGTCCAGGCCTTCGGCTGGTCGGCCGCCCAGGCCACCAGGCGCACGGTCACCCCGCGGTCGTCGGCATCGATGACCTGCACGACGGGTTCCGGCTCCGGGATGAACAGCGGATGGGCCCGCGCCAGCTCCAGAAGGAGCTGGCGCACCGCCTCGATTTCAGACCCGTACTCCAAGCGCAGGGCCACCAGCGCGGGCATCCGGGGATCAACCACACTGTAATTGCGGATGGTGCGGTCAGAGAGCACCTTGTTGGGGATCACCAAGCGCCGGTTGTCCCACACGCGGATACGGGTGTAGAAGAGGCCGATAGACTCCACCGTTCCGAACTCGTCCTCGATGAGCACATGATCGCCAAGACGGATGGGCTGGGCGAAGGCGATGATGACCCCTGAGACCAGGTTGGCGATGGTGGTCTGCGCGGCGAAGGCGACAGCGATGCCCACCACGCCGCCGGTGGCGAACATGGCCGTCGCCAGTTGGTTCAGCCGGGTGGACTTGATGAGCCAGAAGATCACCCCCAGAGCCACGAAAAAGAGCACCACCGCCGACAACCTCTGGATCATGCGGAAGCGGGTGTAGGCGCCAGGATCGGTCTCGGCGAGATTCCGGCTCTTGGAGAAGCGGTTGATGGCGCGCTTGACGAGCTTGTACACAAGCCAGGCGCCCGCCAGCACGACCACTACCACGATGGCGTCGAAGAAGTAATCTTTGTTCTGTTGCCAGAAGCTCATGCTCGCACCCACATGCCCACTCAGGCCGAACAGCGACCCCGAACCGGTTGCGCCCCTCAGAAGCTTGGCTCAACTATAGCGCGCCGAGCCCTCGCGAGGACAGGCGAGGCAGACGGCCACAGGCCGAGCCAGCCTACAGGCGTAGCTCGGGAGTCCCGTGGGAACTTAGACTGGAGGTGGTGTTCGTCGCCGCCGACGTAGGGAGGACATGGCTATGACCGACGAAGACCCTAGACCACAAGACGCCCGCCCTGCCGAAGACAGTCTGGCCGAATACCGGCGCAAGCGCGACTTCACCCGCACGCCGGAGCCGGCAGCCGCCGCGCCGGCGCCGACCGCTCGGGCGCTAGGCTCGGCGGCTGCGACGCCCGCGGCCAGCGCGCCAAGCCTGGACGCTACCGACGGCGCGCGGGGCCGCATCTACGTCATCCACAAGCATGATGCGTCCCAGCTCCACTACGACTTGAGGCTCGAGCTTGGCGGGACGCTCAGATCGTGGGCCGTTCCCAAAGGGCCGTCTCTCGACCCAAGCGAGCGGCGATTAGCTGTGCAAGTGGAAGACCACCCCCTCGAATACGCCTCTTTCGAAGGGACCATCCCCGAGGGCGAGTACGGGGCGGGGACCGTCATGGTCTGGGATATGGGCTGGTGGGAGCCCGATGAGGCCTGGATGAAAGAGTCCAAGGGCCACCAGGTCCTTGCGCCCGAGGAGGCTCTAGCCAAGGGGGACCTCAAGTTCATCTTGCACGGGCAGAAGCTGCAGGGAAGTTGGGCTCTCGTGCAGATGAAAGGCCGCGGAGCCAAGAACTGGTTGCTCATCAAGCACAAAGACGGGTACGCCCAGTCGGGAGTTGACATCACCGCGGCAGCCCCTGACTCCGCACTCAGCGGGCGCAGCCTGCAAGAGATAGCTGCCGGCGCGCCCCCGCGACCCCGGCAGGATGAAGCGGCGGTGGGGGGAGGGCCCGATTCCAGTGGTCCGTGAATCCCCGCAGGTACGTGCCTCGAGTCAGGTCTTCCGCCTAGGCGAGAAGGAGGTGCGACTCACCCACCTGGACCGCCTCTACTATCCGCAGGCCGGCTTGACAAAAGGTGACCTGCTTAACTACTACCTGACGGTTTCTCCCTATCTGCTCCCTCATCTGCGCCGGCGGCCTCTTACCCTCGAGCGCTGGCCTGAAGGTGTGGAGGACGGCTCTTTCTTCCAGAAGGACGCTTCTCCCTACTTTCCGCCTTGGTTGCGCACTTTTCCCGTGGAGCGCAAAGACCGCCAGAAGATCGTCCATTATCCGCTGGTGGACGACGCCGCTGACCTCCTTTATCTCGTGAACCTGGGGACTCTCACCTTTCACACCCAGATGGCCCGCATCGACGACCCCGAGCATCCGGATATCATGGTGCTCGACATCGACCCCCCCGAACTCCCGGCCGGGAGCGCGGCCCTTTCCGGCGCGTCCTTTGGCGACTCCGTTCCTACTTCTTTCCAGCGGGCTGCCGAGGTCGCCTTTCTCCTGCGCGACGCCTTAAGGGAGGCAGGCTTCGACCCCTTGGTGAAGACCTCGGGCAAGCGCGGCGTGCACTTGGCCTTCCCCCTGACTGGAGACCTCGACTACAGTCAAGCCCGAGCCCAGCTCAAGGAGCTGTTCGCCGGCCTCGTCAAGAAGCATCCCCGCCTGCTCACCACCGACATCCGCAAAGCCAAGCGGGGCGGACGCGTCTACCTGGACGCGCTGCGCATGTCCCCGGGGGCGACCATCGTCCCTCCGTACGTGACCCGTCCCACCCCCGAAGCGACCGTGTCCACTCCCGTTACGTGGGAAGAGCTTGCCCACGTGCAGGATGGGCTCGCTTTCACCGTGCTCACCGTGCCTGCCCGGCTCACCCAGACCGGCGACTTGTGGGCACCGCTCGCCGGAAGAGCGGATGGGATCGTATCCGCCGCCACTTTAGGTTCGTAGACCAAGGAGGCATCATGATCATCCTGGTATCGGGCGCCACTGGCTTCGTGGGAGGAGCTATCACCCGGCACCTGCTGGATGCCGGACACCAGGTCCGTGCCCTCACCCGTTCGACCGCCAGAGCCCTCAAACTGTACGCCTCGCACGAGGTCGGCCGTCGCGCTTTGGCCGAGAACCGGCTGACCTTCACCAGCGGCGACGTGACCAGACCCGACACCTTGCGGGAAGCCGTGCGCGGAGTGGACGTGGTCATCCAGGCGGCGCAATTCACCGGGGCCCCCGTGGAGAATCCCGCCCACGGTCTCACCTACATGGCCGTAGACCGCGACGGCACGCTCAATCTTCTGAGTGCCCTCGCCCAGGTGTATCAGCGACCGACCGCTGACCCCGCGCTCGCTCGCTACCCAGAAGGCGCTCCGCCCTTCCTCTATATGAGCGGCATCTCGGTAGCACCAGACAGTCCTTTCACGTGGGACCAGGCCAAGTGGCAGGCGGAAGAAGCCATCCGCGGCAGTGGCTTGGACTGGACCATCGTGCGCTCCTGCTGGGCCTACGGACCCGAGGATAAGGCTTTGAACCGCCTCCTCGGCTATTCAGATCATCTGCCCTTGGTGCCAGTGTTCGGCAACGGCAAGCAGCCTTTGACCCCGGTGTTCGTCGAGGACATCGGCCGCTTCTTCCGGCTGCTTGTCGACCATCCGGAACGGGCCAGAGACACCACCTTCCGATTCGGGGGTCCTGACCTGGTCAGGCTCGATCAGTTCCTGGAGCTGGCCCTCCAGGCCATGGGGCGGCGGCGGTTGATCCTACACATACCCAGATCGGTGGGCAAGCTACAGGGAGCTATCCTTCAGTTCCTCCCCAGTCGGCCTCTGACTCCGACCGCGGTCGATTTCGTGGCGCAAGCCGGAGCCATCAGCGAGGCCGACCGCGCCTTCCTGGCCGAGCGCTTCCCCGAGTTCCGAGCCACGCCGCTCCGGGAAGGGCTGGCCTATCTGCGGAAGCGAGGCTAGCCAAAGGGCAAGCTGTCCCCCCTGCAGCGAGTGTCAACAACCCCGGTGGCACGGTTCCCCGCTGCTGTGCCTCACTAGCGGCGAGTGGCGACAGCACGAGTCGCCAGAGTCGCCAACACCAGGTCCGACGCACAAACCTCGGGACATCCCGGCCCGACGAAGCCCAAAAAGGGCCGCCCCGGAGGGCGGCCCTTCTCCAACGTGAGTAGCGATCCGATCACCTACTTCAGACCAATGTTCACCTGTGGCTGCTGCCCGGAGTCCAACGTGACTCTGATGAAGTAATTACCTTTCGGGAACCCTTTCGTCGACAAGTTGAAAATGTACTGCTGCGAAATAGGGTCGTAGCGGAACAAGATCCCTGTGTTAGCCTGTGACGCTACCGTCATCTCCTCTTCGCCGGACGGCACCACGGCCGAATACTTCCAGAAACTAATGGTGGCCACCGCAAAATCGATTGGTGTCCCAAATGCGTCGAACACCTGGAACTTCACGGGGATGGTGCTACCCGCCTTGAACACGCTCACCGGAATGCCGTGACCAGGCGTGTTGATCGGCGGCAGGAAGAAGCTATCAGACATGCCGTACAAGATGCGGGCGGTGGTGGCGGTCACCGTGCTGATCTCGTAGTTACCGGCATCCGCGCCGCCCAAGACGAAGTCACTGGGCTCGGCGGTGACGGTCCAGGTGCCCACGTTCTTGCTGGCGAAGGTGCCCTTGGCTCCCGCCGCCACCTCCACGGTCACCTCCTCGGCATCCACGATGCCAGCGGTGATGCTGGGGCTGTGGATGACCGCCTCGGTGGTGCCGTCGTAGACCTTGTCCTCAGCCACGAAGGCCACGGTGAGCGGGGCCGGGGTGATGTCAGCCTGGGTGGCGGTCACCGTGCTGATCTCGTAGTTACCGGCATCCGCGCCGCCCAAGACGAAGTCACTGGGCTCGGCGGTGACGGTCCAGGTGCCCACGTTCTTGCTGGCGAAGGTGCCCTTGGCTCCCGCCGCCACCTCCACGGTCACCTCCTCGGCATCCACGATGCCAGCGGTGATGCTGGGGCTGTGGATGACCGCCTCGGTGGTGCCGTCGTAGACCTTGTCCTCAGCCACGAAGGCCACGGTGAGCGGGGCCGGGGTGATGTCAGCGGTCAGACCGCTAGGCTGAGTCAGCGTGTACATGCCGGCGTTCGCCCCCGCCAGCTTGACTCCGCTCACGGTCACCGGCTTGTCGCTGCCCACGTCTTTCGTATCAAAAGAAGCGGAATAGGTGGATGCGTCGATCGTGACATCATGGCCTGAGACTACGCCCACCAGGGTCGCACCGCTGAAGTCCACAGTGGCTGCAGTAGTGCCGTCATAGACCTTGTCTTGGGCCACCGCTCCGGTGATGGTGACATTGATCCGGTAGATGGTAGCGGTCGTCGTGACGGGCAACACGAGGGAGTAGTTGTCTCTGTCCGTACCGGACAGCGCGGCACCGTTCAGGGTGACGGTCCATGTCCCCGGATCGGCACTGGCGAAGGTAGCGTTGCCCCCGCCGAGGTTGACCACATCGCCCGGAATCAATCCGATGAGGCCACGATCAACGATGGTAGCGCTGGTGGTGCCGTCATACGGCTTGTCCGCCGCTGTGAACCACCCGGTGACTGGTTTCGGCGTGATAGTCCCGGTGGCTGTGTTCAAGGACACCGCGTAGTTATTCCCTGAGGCCCCGTCGTTGACCGTGTAGCCCGTGACCACCAGGGTGCTGCCGTTCGGGCCAAGCACGTCCTTCGACTGGAAAGCCTGGCTCAGGCCAGTCACTGAGTCGCTGCCCTTCAGCCCGCTGACAATCGGGACAGCCGAGGAATCAGTAGTCCCATCGTACACCTTGGTGTCGCTCGTGGCGGATACGGTCAGAGGCGCCCTGGTTATGGTGAAGTTGGCCGTGCTGCCTATGGCGAACTGATAGTTGGGAGCGCTCAGGCCGCTCACGTCGGTGACACTGATAGTGTAGGGACTACCGGCGACCGCCTCCCCGGGACCGCGGCTGATAGATGCCGTGCCAGTGATATTCGAATTCGTCGCGTGGTCGTCGAACTTGAACCGCTGAATGTGTAGGTGAGCGTGGGATCGGGATCACCGTAGGTCTTGGATTGGGCGGTGGCGTTCACGCTCAGCGTGGCCTTTGTGATGGTGAGATCGGCACCAGTGTAGCTGATTGTGTAGTAAGGCCTCAAGGACAGCGTGCCCTGGTTGATCGGGTAGACTCCCGCGGCCTCTCCGGCCACCCGGCTCAACGCGCCACTGAAGCTGTCCCCGCTCTGCAGAGCCCCGGTATACGTGTAGGTGAAGGCCGGGTCATCGGCACCGTAGACCTTGGTCTTGGCGTGGGCGGTCACCGTGATGGGTATAGAGCCCCTCAGGCCGAAATTCCGCGTGTAGTCGGTGTTTCCCGACTGCTGGAAGTAGTATCCCCACTGGAACAGCGACGAATCGTAAGCACAGTCAGCCCGCCCGCTTGTGGCGTTAATCGGAAGAGTCTGCGTGAACGCACTCGGGTCTACCAAAGGCTTGACAATCGCGACGATCACCCGGTCGTTGTTACCAGCAACGTTGTTCCCGGTGTCGTAGAAGCCGCTGGTGTTGGTCGTCCCGCTCCAGCGGAGGGAATCGCTAGCGTCCAAGGTGCCGATGGACCCGCTATCCAGGTAGACCCTCACGCCGATGCCAGATATGCCCACCTCGCCGGGGTCCTGGGTCCCGTCACCGTCAGCGTCGTGGAACACAGTACCCGTGTATCTCCGGGTGTCGGTGAACGTCGTCCTCGCCACCCGGCCGGTCTCGTTTCCTGTGGCTACCACGTCGTAGTCGGAGATGAAGTAGTAGGCGATCCACAGCTCTACGCTGATCGTCCCGTCCTCCTGAACCTCGGCGTCGGTCTCGTACGACCAGGTCATGCCAAGGGTGTCGTTCACCACCACGTGCACGGTGGTGTCGCCCTGCCAGTTCTCACCGGTGAGGGTGACTCTACCCCCCGGAGGGTAGTCGGGCTGGTCGCTGACAATAGTCGGTACGGGAGACTCCGTGGTAGCCAGGGAAGTCTCCGGTCCTGTCGCGCTAGTCCCCTCCGTAGCTGACGTGTCAGGGGAGTTCTCTTCGAAAAGAGCCGCGCTGACTGGAGCTGTCAGCAGTAACATGAGAGCAAGCACCCCTAAGAACAGAATAAGAAGCGTTTAGTACCTCCAAAGCCCCTAGTCCTCGTTGTCACCCTCCTCAGTGGGAACCAGGCCCCGATACGATTGGGCACCCTGCGCGTGGCCACACACGCATACAGGGGCGGCCGGATGCCGTAACCCCGGCAGCCCGGCCACCCCTGTCATAGTGAACCCGACCTGGGTCCGTGACTTTGCGTCCCCGCCTTGCGGCGGGTTTGCCCTTTTCGTGGGTCGCGGTCCGGCCCCTTGTGTTACGTCAGGGCCGACCTGAGTCGGATTCTACCTTGCCCCGAGTCTCGTGTCCCTAGACCAAAGTCTAGTTTTTCTCAGACGCAAACCACCAATACCGCAGTGGAGCGCTCGGACTCGGAAGAAAAGCTTCTGGGCGATCCGGCCGGTGTCCGGGCGAACCTCGGTGTTCTACGACCCAGGTGGTTCCTCAAGCCCCCACGTACTTCGCATAGAGCGCTCGAGCCAGCTTCTGGTCGCGGGTTCCGCGCACGATGGTGCGACCATCGTAGAAGACCACGAGCTCCTGCTCTCCCACGGGGAAACGCAGCATGTGCTCGCTCCCCTCTACCGGCCCCAAGGCACTTAATCGCTGCCGCAGTTCAGCGAGGGACATGGGGCCAGTCGCCATGTTCCATATCTGCACGGCATTCTGGCCGCAGAGGCTGGTGACCCGCGTGCGCGGCACGCCTTCGAGGAACTCATACTTGCCGGCGCAGGCGGGACAGTCGGCCCAGGCGAAACTGCTGAGCGGCATGACCTCGAACGAGCGGCGCCACAGATCGATGAGCACCAGTTCTCGACTGACGGGGGCCTTGTCAGGGTCGGCGATGAGGATCTTGAGAGCTTCAGCCGCCTCTAAAGAGCCGATGACCCACGGGGCGGCATTCACCACCCCTGCGGTGTCGCAAGTGAGAGTACCGCCGCTGGGTGGCCCGCTCACCAGGCAGCGGAAGCAAGGCCGCTCGCCGGGCAGGAAAGTAGCGGTCATCCCTGTGGAGCCGATTGCGCCGCCATAGACCCAAGGGATGCCTTTCTTGAGGGCCACATCGTTGATAAGAAAGCGTGCCTCGAAGTTATCCAGACCATCAACGATGACGTCGGCCCCTTCCACCAGTTCCTCGGCGTTCGCGGGGCTGAAGTCGGCCACCACTCCTTCCACCTCGACCGCCGAGTTAGCCTCGCGCAGGTGGCGTGCGGCCGCCTCAGCCTTGGGAAGGTTCTCCTCGATGTCGCGCTCGGTGAAGATGACTTGTCGTTGCAGGTTGTGGTATTCGATGAAGTCACGGTCGATGATGCGCACCCGTCCCACTCCGGCCCGCACCAGAGCCGCGGCGATGACCGTCCCCAAGGCGCCGCAGCCCACCACTACAGCGAACCCTTCCCCCAGCCGCCGCTGCCCTTCACGACCGATGCCGGGGAAGATGGTCTGCCGCGAGTAACGGTCGATCTCTTCCACGCACCCCCTCCTCGGATCGTCGGGCGGGGCGGCGCCGCCAGCGGCGCCGCCCGTGCGCCCCGCACCTAGGCCGAATCACACGTCCGCGAACAGCGCGGTCGACAGATACCTTTCCCCTGCATCGGGCAGGATAACCACCATGGTCTTCCCCGCGAACTCCGGACGCTTGGCCAAGCGCACTGCTACCGCTGCCGCCGCCCCACTCGAAATGCCGCACAGGATGCCCTCTTCGCGAGCCAGTCTGCGCGCCATCTCGATAGCTTCTTCGTTCTCCACCGTCTCCACCCGGTCCACCAAGGAAAGATCGAGGTTCTTAGGGATGAACCCAGCGCCGATACCCTGAATCTTATGGGGCCCCGGCTTGACCTCTTGGCCATTCAGGGTCTGGGTTATCACCGGACTGGCGGCCGGCTCCACCGCCACCGAGTAGAGCGGACGTCCCCTGACTTTCTCGAAGTAACGCGACACACCCGTAAGGGTCCCCCCCGTTCCCACACCGGCCACGAAAATGTCTACCTGGCCGTCGGTATCGGTCCATATCTCTGGGCCGGTGGTCCGCTCATGGATGGCGGGATTGGCCGGGTTGTCGAACTGCTGAGGCATGAAGTAGCGCTCGGGATCGCTCGCCACTAGTTCTTCCGCCGCCCGGATGGCACCCTTCATCCCCTCGGCTCCCGGTGTGAGTAGCAGGTTGGCCCCCAAGAAGGCCAGCACTCTGCGCCGCTCCAGGCTCATAGTGTCAGGCATGGTCAGAGTCAATCTGTAACCGCGGGCTGCGCACACGAAGGCCAGGGCGATACCCGTGTTGCCGCTGGTCGGCTCCACGATCTCGGTGTGCGGCTTGATGATGCCCTGCTCTTCGGCATCCCAGATCATGGAGGCACCGATGCGGCACTTGACCGAGTAGGAGGGGTTGCGACCCTCGATCTTCCCGATCAGCGTGACCCCGTTCTTGGCGGCTTCGGCACCTCCCACCCGGTTCAAACGCACCAACGGAGTGCGCCCGATCGACAAGGAATTGTCGCTAAATACTGTAGTCATGCTGTTCTCCTTCGCTTGCGGCCCGCTGTGACACGGCTAGAGCCTGGTCCAGGTCAGCAAGGATGTCGTCGATATCTTCGAGCCCTACCGAGATACGGATAAGATCGGGCGTCACTCCTGCCCGTAGTTGCTCTTCGGGGGTGAGTTGCTGATGGGTGGTGCTGGCGGGGTGAATGACCAAGGTCTTGGCGTCAAGGACGTTCGCCAGATGGGAGGCCAGCTTGACCGAGTTGACGAACCTCTTACCCGCTTCCAAACCACCTTTCACCCCAAAGCTGAGGATGGCTCCCGGCCCGAGCGGTAGGTATTTCTGCGCCCGCTCATAGTCGGGATGACTGGGAAGGCCGGCGTAATCTACCCAGCTGACTGCGGGATGGGCCGCCAAGAACTTGGCCACTGCCAGCGCGTTTTCAGCGTGTTTGCGTGCCCGTAGCGGCAAGGTCTCCAGACCCTGGATGAAGAGCCAGGCGTTGAACGGAGAAAGGGCCGCCCCCAGGTCGCGCAAGAGACCGGCCCTGATCTTGAGGACGTAGGCCAGTCCAGGCACGACCGCCTTGTCGTGATACCCGAAGGCTTCCCAGAAGTTGACCCCGTGGTACGCCGGGTCTGGCTCGGTGATCTCTGGGTATTTGCCCGCCGCCTTCCAGTCGATCGTTTTTTTGTTGATTACGGCTCCCCCG
>OGCI01000290.1_pt1 | contig 63245 bp, 56 predicted proteins | sample 1570021 | NCBI WGS metagenome assembly OGCI01 (sample SAMN06264664, study PRJEB24512) | hot springs metagenome | isolation source: Hot spring water | place: South Africa: Tshipise | collected 2015-06-21
ATGAGACAAACGGCTCTTTTCGCTGAAAATATCGTAGTGGAAAGAGAGATTACGACATATTTAGGAGCCCCTTGTTTCAAAATTATAGATACGGTAATAAATGAAGGATTTCGTAAAACCCCGTTTATGATGCTCTATCATTGTAATATTGGCTGGCCTGTTGTATGTGAAGGGGCAAAAGTCTGTATTCCTGCGAAAAGGACTATTCCAAGAGATGAGATTGCGAAACAGGGGAAAGATGCTTGGTATGAAATAACACAGCCCGTTGAAAACTATCAGGAAAGAGTATATTTTCATGATGTAAAAGCACACAAAAATGGGGAAGTAGTTATAGGTATTTATCATGAAAAGCCAAAATTGGAAGAGAAATTTTATGGTATTTATATAAAATACAAAAAATCACAACTTCCCAAATTGGTTCAATGGAAGATGTTAGGAACAGGAGAATATGTAATCGGTTTGGAGCCATGTAATGCGGGTGTATTAGGGAGAGATGAAACAGAAAGAAAGGGAGAATTGGATTATCTTAAACCAGGTGAAGTTAGGACACATGAACTTGAAATCGGGATTATAGATGCAAAGAAAAAAGAAATTTTTAAAGATTTTTAGGACAACATATTGATTTTAAATGTTAAACTTGATTATAGTATATAAACATTTTCAATATTTATAGTTTTTATATAATTTAACACCAAAATTAAAGGGCATAATGAAGGGTATTATTTATGTTCATAGGCAGTCAATCTAAATCAACTATCCTTGACATTTTAAGAATTGGGCTTCATGAAGTAATCCGGGCAATGGGTGTTCCTTCAGAGGTAAAAATTACAACAGAAGGTTGTAGTCTTGTTGCAAAATCGAATGATTTAAGTAAAAAAGTAGACTCAATGCAAATTTCTTTTTCCACGAGGGAATCTGCAAATCATGATGAGATAAATAGAGCATTTGAGGAGACCAAATTAGGTGTTCGTTCTAAATGTGAGGAGGGTTTATGCAGGGTTTTGGTTCCAGGATTTAACTGGAGACAACTTCCCCTTCTTATCCCTTTGGATAGTGTAATAGATAAATACAGTAAGACTTCACTTCGCTCAAGAACATGGCAATTGGAAGTCCTCGCTTATGTAAATACAGGTTTTAACATCAATGTAATGATTGAAATGATGAGGGCAAAGAATGCTTCTGACTTGCATTTGAGAGCGGGATCACGTCCTTATATACGTGTAGATAATGACCTTATGCCTCTCGATTTGCCTTCTTTGAATGCAGAAGATATGAGAGATTTGTTATATCAATTAGGGGGACAAGATGAAGTTGATATGTTATATACAGAGCGTGAAACAAGTTTTCAATATCACGCTGCAGGAATTGGTTATCTCCGATGTAGTGGATATATCAAGATGGGTGCACCTGCATTGGCTATCCGTTTAATTCCTGAAGAACCCTTACCTTTTGAAAAATTAAATATACCGGAAGTTGTGCGAGATGTTTGTAATAAACACAGAGGGCTTTTCCTTGTATGTGGTATTACGGGAAGTGGTAAGTCCACAACATTGGCGGCAATGGTAGATTATATTAATGCAACGCGTTCTGCTAATATCATAACAATTGAAGACCCTATTGAATATGTTTATACCGACAAAAAGAGTATTATATCTCAGCGGCAGGTAGGGAGAGATACTTTATCATTTGCGAATGCCCTTCGTGGTTCACTGCGTGAGGACCCCGATGTGATACTCGTAGGCGAAATGCGTGATAGGGATACCATTCGTGCAGGTTTGAGCGCCGCTGAGACAGGACATCTTGTTTTCAGTACGCTACATACCACAACAGCAGTAGATACAGTGAATCGTATCATAAGTTATTTCCCGCAGAATGAACGCGATTTAATTCGTCAGGAGTTAGCATATTCGTTACAAGGAGTTGTTTGTCAGAGACTGTTAAAACGAGTTGGTGGAGGTCGTATTCCCTGTTTGGAGATTTTATTAGGAGGGAAACCTATTGTTCGTGATTCTATCCTGGAAGGTGACCTTGATAAACTTCATGGTATTATGGAAGTAGACGGCGATATGAAGAGTTTCGACCAATATGCTGTTGATTTGTATCAAAAGGGATTAGTTGCTAAAGAAGAAGCCATGAGTGCCTGTTCAAATGAAGAAGCCTTCGAACGAATAGTGTCTGGTATCAAATCCTCTGAAGGTCGGAAGATTTTGAAGTAGTTTATTGGATAAAGAAAAATCCATAAATAATCCCTATTACAATAAGAATAAGGGGCGGTGTTTTATAAGGGTAAAAAGCGAATAGACTTATTGATAGTAAAATTAAAGAGGGGATAGAAGGGGGCATAAGAGTCTCAATAGCGAAATGATAAGAAAGGAGGAGTAATTGTGCAATAACTGCAATGTTTATCCCCTTCAAAAAAGCCTGAACATTTTTATTATCTTTGAAATTATTTTGAAGATTAATTAAAATCTGTAAAAAAATAAAAGCTGGAAGAAAAATCATGGTAGTAGATACAAATGCCCCTAAAACTCCTTTGAGGTAATATCCTAAAAAAGTTGCTATTACCGCAAAAGGCCCCGGCGTTGATTGACTTATGGCTATACCAACAATGAAATCATGGTTTGAAATCCATTTTAATTTGTGTACAAAGATATTTTGTAAAAGAGGAAGAAGGGCATATCCTCCACCAAAGAAGATAAAACCTATACCAAAAAATAAAAAACCGATCGTAAAAATAGAAGATGTCCCGGCGGCGAAATAAAGGACATTTGGAAATCCAAAAGTTATTTTGTAAGGTTGTAAAAAACAAATTGAAGGAATCTTGACATTATTGTTTCCTTCTTGTTTGAAATGTAGAAACAATATCTGCATAAGACCGGATAAAATAAGCAATACGACATAATTTATATTAAATACTCCACCAATAATTACGAAAGATAAAATAAAGAAAAATAGAATATCTTTTTTTATTTTGATAGAAAGGTCGAAGGCCGTAACAAGCATAAGTGCAATAATAACAGGTGAAATACCTTTTAATATATGCTCAAAATTGAATGTTTTATTAAATCTAAAATAAAGTGCTGTTAGTATGCATACAATTACAAATGAAGGTAGTAAGAAAAAAAAAGTAGATAAAAGGGCTCCTTGTAAACCTTTTAGTTTTCTCCCAACAAACGAAGCTGTATTTACTGCAAAAGCCCCTAAAAACTGACTAAGACTTAGTCCTATAGCAAAATCTTCATCACTGATTAATTTTTTTTGTCTAACAAAACGGTTATGGATTAGTGAAATAATTACCCACCCTCCTCCAAAACCAATAATTCCTATTTTAAAGAATTCCCAGCATAGCAGAAGTAAAGATATAGACCCATCTTTCGTTTGTTGTGTAGATTGCATGTGATTATAAAGAAGTAATCGAGTTTAATTTTGATGTGAAAGAATTATATCATTTTTATAATTTGGTTATGTTATTATGGAAAAATAAAAGAATAAGAAATGAAAGGAATACAGGTTATGACAACAAAAAATAAGGTGCTTATTTTAATGACAATTATTTGTACAACTCTTTTTCTTATACTTTTCAATCCTACTATTTCTGCACAAGTGAAGGGACTAAAGAACTATTGTTGCAGTAAATGTGGAACGCATATAGAATCCGTTAATCAGCCATTTATGGGAAATTGCAAAGAAGGAGGTGGACATTCGTGGAAGTGCTTAGGTGAAGTTGGAGAGAAAAATTATCAATGTAGTAAATGTGGGTTGGTTGTAAAATCAAAAGATACTCCTTATAATGCCTCCTGTAAAAATGGGGGAGGGCACAATTGGAAAAGGCTATCCTGATTTATTGATAATTTTAAAAAGTATAAATAAAAAAATAAAACATAAGGGAATGGCTATGGAGAATATATTAGAACAGATTGCACTCTGTGTTGAAAGAGGAAAGATTAATAGAAACTCACCTTATCCTCCGGATTTGCGTGGACAGGATGGAGCAGAGGAGTTGGTCCAGCAAGCCCTTGCTATGGGAATTTCTGCAGGTAGAATCCTGAATGAAGGTTTAATGAAGGGTATGAGTGTTATAGGGAAAAAATTTAGTTGTAATGAAGTTTTTGTTCCGGATGTTTTGATGTCAGCACGAGCAATGAATGCAGGGATGCCGTTTCTAAAAAGTGCCTTTGAAACAGGCGAAGCCACACACAAAGGAGTTTTTATTATAGGTACTGTTCAGGGTGATTTGCATGATATAGGAAAAAATCTTGTTCGAATGATGATGGAAGGGGCAGGCTGGAGAGTTATTGATTTAGGTGTTGATACATCTCCTGATAAATTTCTTGAAGTGTTAAAAGAAAATCCCGGTGCGGTTGTTGGAATGAGTGCATTGTTAACAACTACGATGATGAATATGGAGAAGGCTGTTAAAGTATTAAAAACTGAAGTCCCCAATGTGACTATTGTTGTTGGTGGTGCCCCATTGACCCAAGAATTCTGTAATAAAATAGGTGCGGATGCTTACTCGCCAGACCCTCAAGGTTGTATTGAGTATCTTGATGCTAAATTTGGTTTTATGAATTAAGAGAATAACATGAAATCAGTACTTTGTGAGTTGTTGGCGTTAGAATATGATCCTGTGTCTATAATATGGTCTAATCAGAAACCTGAACATGCTATTGAGTTTAAACCGGGGAAATGGGGTTGTGTTGTATGGTGGCTTATTAGTTCAGCAAAAGGGAAGACAGCAGTCTTTTCTCGTGAGTCTTATGGTTGTTGGGGGGGAGGTGTAGGACTTGGTTTTGGAAACCTATATAAAGACTTTCCGGGAGGCGAAGATTGTTTCTGCAGGTTTCTTTCTACGGGTAACAAAGGACATCCTGCTGGTGAGGCAGTCGGAGAAAAAATTAAAGATTTTGTTACTCCAGAGTTTTTTCATGACTTTATGTATGGAGAAGGTTATTTGTCTACCCCGGAGCAAGTAAAAAATTTTATTTGTAAATTACCTATTATAGACATTCCCTATGACTATGTGATATTTAAACCTTTGTCTCAAGTGAAAAGGGATGTTGAACAACCGAAAACTGTTGTCTTTTTGGTTAACCCGAATCAATTTTCTGCATTAATAATACTTGCTCATTTCCGGAGTAAAACAATGTGTCGGGTTATCGCTCCTTTTTCAGCAGGGTGTCAAACTGTGGGTATTTGGTCTTATGCAAGTGCTGACACAGATGAACCAAAAGCCGTTATTGGTATGACGGATATTTCGGCTCGATTAAATGCAAATAAACAAATAGGTGATAACTTTTTATCGATTGCTTTTCCATGGGAATTATTTCTTGAGATTGAGGAGGACGCTCCGAATAGTTTCTTAGTAAGAGACACATGGAAGAAATTAACAAAAGAGAGAGGTAAGGGGTAAGAATGGACCGTATAAAATCAAAGATACAAAAAGGGAAAATTTTGGTTGGTGATGGAGGATGGGGAACATTACTAATCAAGTCAGGGATGAAATCGGGAGAATGTCCCGAGATGTGGAATATAGAACATCCTGATGTTGTGAGTAGTATTGCTGCTGCATACAAAGAGGCCGGAGCCGATTTAATTTCTACCAATAGTTTTGGAGGGAATCGAATAAAATTAAAAGCATATGGTTTGGAGAATGAAGCAAAAAGATTGAATAGACAGTCCGCATATTTGACAAGGAAGGCGATAGGAGAACAACATCATGTCCTTGCTTCAATAGGACCCAGTGGTAAATTTATAATAATGGGTGATATATCGGTGGACGAATTATACGAGTCATTTCGGGAACAGGCGATTGCATTGGAAGAAGGAGGTGCTGATGCATGTATTATCGAGACGATGGTTGATTTAGAAGAAACTCGATGTGCCGTTCTTGCCGTAAAGGAAAATACAAAATTAGAGATGATTGTTAGTCTTACATTTATGAGAAGCAATGATGGTGGGAGGTTCAATACCATCATGGGAACAACCCCAGAAATGTTTATAAATGAGATGAAACAGATGAATGTTCCGGTTTTTGGAGTAAATTGTACGCTAAGTGTCGAAGATATGAGTGTTTTACTGGAAAGAATGTATCTCTTTGAAAAAGAGGTTCCTTTTTTGGTTTATCCAAATGCAGGACAACCGCAACTAACTGATAATGGTATTTTATATCCTGAATCCCCTGAAGTATTTGCTAAATATGTGCCAGATTTTATCAGAAATGGGGCAAAAATTATTGGAGGATGTTGTGGAACTTTTCCGGAGCATATCCGTGCGATAAGAAATGAAATAGATAGAATACAATAGATTGTATATGAAGTGTTTTAGTGGAAAGAAGCGGTATATAGCAAAATGGCCAATATTAATAGATATTTATAATACTCTTTCGGAATATTATGGACCCACAGGATGGTGGCCCGGAGAAAGTCCTTTTGAAATAGCCATAGGGGCTATTCTTACTCAAAATACAGCGTGGACAAATGTCGAAAAAGCAATTTGTAATTTAAAAAAACAAAATTTACTTAATCCGCATAAAATGGTTGAATGTAAGAGAGATACACTCGAACAGGCCATCCGATCCTCTGGATATTTTAAGCAGAAGGCAGAACGACTTATCATATTTTGTAATTATTTAATTGAAAAATATGACGGAAAAATGGAGAATATGGCTTGTGTTAATGCATCCCATTTGAGAAAAGAATTACTGAACTTAAAAGGTATTGGTCTTGAAACTGCTGACGATATTCTACTTTATGCTTGTGGACATCTTATATTTGTTGTTGATGCCTATACAAAACGAATCTTTTCAAGGCATGGTATTTTAGATGAAGAACTGAAATATGAAGATATACAAAATTACTTTCATGAGCACCTACCGAAAGATGTTCATATTTACAAAGAATATCATGGACTTATAGTTTGGACAGGAAAAGATTATTGTAGAAAACAGCCTAAATGTCTCAAATGCCCGCTAAATAAGTATCCCATAGACATAAATTGTTTTTGAATTAAGAATTTTATAAATGTTATAATACCTTATCTTTTATTATTCCTCTTCTGATAATAATTTCTGTGTTGGCAAATCTATAAAAACTGTAAGAGTAATAATAATATAAACAACTAAATTAAGGAGAAATATTATGCCATTAGTTCCAATGAGACAAATTCTTGATGAAGCAGCCAAAGGTGGATATGGGGTGGGTGCTTTCAATGTGAATAATATGGAGCAAATCCAGGCGATTATGCAGGCTGCAAATGATACAAATAGCCCGGTTATTATACAGGCAAGTCGTGGTGCATTGAAATATAGCAAAATGATTTACTTAAAAAAACTGATGGAAGCGGCTGTTGAAGAATATCCTCATATTCCTGTGGCATTACATTTAGACCATGGTAATAGTGTTGAAACTTGCAAACAAGCCATTGAATTGGGCTTTACATCAGTGATGATAGATGGTTCTTTGAAAGAGGATGGGAAGACAAAAAATACTTATGAAGGAAATCTTGAAATTACAATGAAGGTTATAGAGTTAGCCCATCCGTTAGGTGTTACAGTAGAAGCAGAATTAGGTTGTTTAGGTGGAATTGAAGATGGTCATGGAGCCGGGCTTTCCGATAAAGAAGTAGAAGATTTCCTGACGGATCCGGAGCAGGCGGAAGAGTTTGTTAAGTTAACCGGAGTTGATGCCCTTGCAGTAGCCATCGGGACGAGTCATGGTGCTTATAAGTCGACAAGAAAGGACCCTGTTACAGGGGAAGTTCTACCTCCTAAATTAGCTATGGACCGTATTATAGAAATCCACAAGAGAATGCCGAATTGCCATATGGTAATGCACGGTTCCAGTTCGGTTCCACAGGAATTGGTGGATATTATTAATAAATATGGTGGTAAAATGCCGGGGACAAAAGGAATACCATTAGAACAAATTCAAGAAGGGATAAAAAATGGTGTCCGTAAGATAAATGTAGATACCGATAGTCGTCTTGCAATCACAGGTGCTATTCGTAAGGTATTTTACGAATCACCAGAAAAGTTTGATCCCAGAGATTACTTAAAACCAGCGAGGGAATCTGCTTATCAGGTATATGTTGAACGGATGAAAGCGTTTGGTCAAGCAGGACATGCAGGTGACTATAAGCCTATGACCCTTGAAGATATGAAAGCATTTTATAAAAAGTAGTAATTCTAATAGATTGTTTTTATTGGAACATTATTCTTTTACTATCAACTACAAAAATCAATTTTAACGAAAAGAAAGGATTGTTTTAAAATGTGTGGAATTGTAGGTTATATAGGTCCTAAAAATGCGATAGAGATTATTCTTTCTGGTCTTCATCGATTAGAGTATCGTGGATATGATTCAGCAGGTGTTGCTGTAGTAAACAATAATGGTTTGGAATTTTTAAAGAGCGTAGGAAAACTAAAAGTTCTCGATGCTAAATTGGAGCAACATCCGATACAGGGGCCATTAGGAATTGGTCATACTCGTTGGGCCACTCATGGGGAACCTTCAGAAGTTAATTCTCATCCTCATTTTGATATGAATATGGAAATAGCGGTAGTGCACAACGGTATTATTGAGAATTTCCATGAGCTTCGGGAACAACTTAAAGAAGAAGGTGTAACATTTAGAAGTCAAACAGACACGGAAACAATAGTCCATTTGGTAAGAAAATATTATGATGGAGATTTATTCAAGGCTGTTCAACGGGCCCTTAAAGATTTAAGAGGTGCGTATGCTATTGGTGTGATATGCAAAAACAACCCCGATGTATTGGTAGCAGCAAGGAATGGGAGTCCTCTTATTGTAGGTATTGGGGACGGTGAAGGTTATATAGCATCTGATGTTCCTGCTATTATGAAATATACAAGAAAGGTGATATATATTGACAATGGACATGTTTGTGAGATCAAGAGAGATACCATTTGTATTGAAGATGTTGATGGAAATTCTATTCCTGTTCATGTCCACAATGTTGAGTGGGATGATTCTGCCGCAGAAAAAGAGGGTTATCCTCATTTTATGTTGAAAGAAATCTTTCAGCAAGCAGAGGTTCTTCAAAGTACCCTTCGTGGACGAGTTGAAGAAGGTTCAGATAAGGTCCAGTTAAGGGATATGAACATTTCCGAAGAAGAATTGAAAGCCTGTCAGAAGATTTATGTTGTTGCTTGTGGTACGGCCTGGCATGCAGGAATGGTAGGCAAATATTTGATAGAAAAATTTGCTCGCGTTCCAGTCGAATTAGACCTGGCTTCAGAGTTTCGTTATAGGGACCCTATTATTCCACCTAATACTATATTAATTGCGGTGTCTCAGTCTGGAGAGACTGCGGACACATTAGAAGCCATTCGTATTGCGAAAAGTCGTGGTGCTAAAGTTGCTTCTATTGTTAATGTTGTTGGTTCAAGTGTAGCAAGAGAATCTCATGGTGTTATTTATCAGCAAGCCGGGCCTGAGATTGGCGTGGCTTCTACAAAAGCGTATACATCGCAATGTATGGCCTTTGCTTTATTTACAATATGGTTAGGACAGATTCGTGGCACGCTCACAAAACAGCAAGCCCGAGAAATGATAGAACAGTTAAGGACCATTCCTGCAAAGGTAGATTATATATTGAAAAATCATGATAAAGTAAAGGAGCTGGCCAACCGACCGGAATATAAGGATGCGGAAAGCTGTTTTTATCTGGGAAGAAATTTTAATTTTCCCAGTGCATTAGAAGGTGCCTTAAAATTAAAGGAGATTAGTTATATTCATGCAGAAGGGTATGCTGCAGGGGAAATGAAACATGGACCTATAGCCCTTGTGACAGAAACTTTTCCTGTTATTTGTATTTCAGTAAAAGGTGATACTTATGAGAAAATGGTTTCAAATATCCAAGAAATTAAGGCTCGGCGCGGACTTGTTATTAGTGTAGCAACAGAGGGAGACGATGATATAGCAACCCATAGCCGTGATGTGATTTATGTGCCGGATTGTTATGAGCCGTTTAGCCCGATTGTGGTCGCGGTTCCATTACAACTTTTTGCCTATTATATTGCGGTAAATCGTGGGTGTGATGTTGACCAACCCAGAAATTTGGCCAAAAGCGTTACGGTTGAATAGAAAATATAAAAGAATAAAAAAAACGGGCAAATTAAAAGATATTTGCCCGTTTTTTTATAAGGAATAATAATTAATAACGATAATGGTCGGGTTTATAAGGGCCGTCAATTGGGACTCCGATATAATCAGCCTGTTTCTGTGTTAATCGATCTAATTTTATGCCTAACTTTTCGAGATGTAGTCGTGCTACTTCTTCATCTAATTTTTTTGGTAGTGTATAAACTTTCCCTTTTTCATATTTTTCGGGTTCGGTAAAAAGAGCAATCTGAGCGAGGGTTTGGTTTGTAAAGGAATTTGACATAACAAAAGAGGGATGACCTGTCGCACAACCAAGATTAACCAACCTCCCTCGTGCAAGTAAGATGATTTCTTTACCATCCGGAAAGATAAATTTATCGACCTGAGGTTTAATATTTTCTTCTCGTATTTTTTCTTGTTTTTCCAGCCAATCCACATCGATTTCTGCATCAAAATGACCGATATTACACAATATAGCACGGTGCTTCATTTTGAGCATGTGTTCTCCACGAATAACATCACAACATCCTGTTGCTGTTACGAATATATCCCCTATTGGGGCTGCATCCTCCATTTTCATGACTTCATAACCTTCCATGGCCGCCTGTAAAGCACAAATAGGATCTATTTCCGTAATGATTACACGGGCACCCAATCCCCGCATTGCCTGGGCACAACCTTTACCGACATCGCCGTAACCAGCCACAACGACCGTTTTGCCGGCGATCATGACATCCGTTGCTCTTTTAATACCATCGCCGAGTGATTCACGACAACCATAAAGGTTGTCAAATTTAGATTTAGTAACGGAGTCATTAACATTCATAGCACGTGTAAGAAGTTTGCCTTCTTTCATCATTTGATAGAGGCGGTGGACACCTGTAGTTGTTTCTTCAGAAACACCAATCCAGTTTTGAACTGTGCGATGCCATCGTTCAGGGTCTTCCTGATATATTTGTTGGAGAAGACTATCTATAATTTGTAATTCCTTGTGGCCATCACTTATAGGAGGAAGTTTTCCATTTTTAAGTACATATTCCTCAAATTCATAGCCACGATGTATAAGAAGCGTAGCATCACCTCCATCATCAACTATCATATTAGGTGTCTCTCTGTGAGGGAAGCACATTGCCTGGTAGGTGCACCACCAATATTCTTCCAGAGATTCTCCTTTCCATGCAAAAACAGGGGTTCCTGTCGACACAATTGCTGCTGCGGCCTGGTCTTGTGTAGAGAAAATATTGCAAGATGCCCAACGCACATCGGCTCCTAATATCTTAAGTGTTTCTATTAACACTGCAGTTTCAATAGTCATGTGAAGGGAACCCATAATACGGGCACCTTTCAAGGGTTGTTTTGTAGCATATCTTTCACGAAGGGCCATCAGACCGGGCATTTCATGTTCTGCTAGTTCTATTTCTTTTCTGCCTAATTCTGCCAGTTTTATATCTTTAATTTTGTAGGGCAGACCGGAATGAATTTTTGGGAAAGTGATTGAAGCAACAGCCATATTTAAAACTCCTTTTTTATAGAAGGAACCTTCTTCGGTTCTATTATTTTGTTATGTATTTTAAACGATTTGTGGTAGTCCTTTCATGTTTAGATTATTGGAATACAATATTTCCAAAACCAACTATTGCTATATCATTGTTTTCAGTTGGAAGTATTTCAATGGTTATTGTAGGTAGTGTTCCAGACCATTTCTCTATATTGAACGATATCTTTGTCCATTGAGTATCTGTAATGGTTTGTTCCTGAACAACATGATAATCAACTCTAATTCGGAGCAGGGAAGGTTTGTTATTAATAGAACAAGTTTCTATTAGCAGTTGTTTGGCATTGATTGGGGTTTCTGAGTAATACTCAATAAGTGCAGGAATACCTCCCTCAGGAGGAGTTATTATGAGTATATTATCACGGTCAAATTTGTTTGGAAATACACCTGTATCATTTGATTTTTTGCATGATTTTACTTTCCATAAGGGGTTCCATTTAGATACGATTTCTTTCGGGATTGGAGGTAAGAATATCTCATGCTTATTTTTCCATTGTTCTAATGTTGGAGGAGGTGAGGCTTCCTGTATGGGTATTTTATAAATACCATTTTCAATAGTTCCACCGGCCCTTTTAATAACTTGTTCGGTAACACGAACAGATGCATCTATTAGTGTATTCCAGGAATAGTTGGTAAAGATAAATTTTTTATCGGCAATATTCGGAAGATAATCTTTCCATGAGGGTTCTAATGCAGAAAAACCTTTCATACAGCAGAGGATACCTCCTGCAGATGAAGGGTTACAGTCGGCATCCTGGCCGCATCTTGTAGAAATTTCTAATGTTTTTTTCAGGTCTCCTTTTCCATAAAGTAAGCCAATGGCAACATAAGCACCATTGATTTTTGCGTCGATATTTACAAGGTTGCCAGGTTCACAGTCAATATCATCCTGCCATTTATGTTCGATAAATTTCCATGTTTCAAGCCAGTCATCAGGATGTTTGTGATATGATGCTATTACATCCTCTATACATTTCCGATAATTGCTCTCGGGAGGAAGACAGGAGAGTCCCAAATGAACAATTTTCTCGATATCATCCTCAATAAAAAATGCGGATGAATACATTCCTGCAATAAAATAACCGGCATAAAGTCCATCGCCATAATTCATAATAGACCCAAACACTTCACCTAATTGTTGCATTTCTTTGAATAGACCAGGTGTTATAATTCCAAACAGGTCGCTTTCAATTTGGAAATCAATATCATCTGCATGAGGATTAAATCGGGGATGTCCGGATAGTGGAGGCATAATTCCATTACGGACATTATTTCTACCCGCCTTGTTTGCATGCCATAAAGGATATTTGGAATCTGCAAATGTCTTACCTGCTTGTTCAAAGGAGATGTTAATTCCATGTTTTTCGATGGCTTCCAGGAAAGTCATTTCTACATACAAATCGTCTTGTTCAAACGAACGTTTTAATGCTTCTGAGGTCCACTCGTCTAAAGGCTCAAGGATAGGGATACCATTTGAGCGAAATTCATATTTATCACCAAAGGTAACACCTATCATTTGTCCTAACCATGCTCCCTTACATTTATCAATGTACTTTTCTTTTGGGAGTTCTTTGAACTCTATTGTTTGTGCACTCGTCGTATATGATAAAAGGATAAGGATAAAAAGGATAGGGTAATTTTTCATTTTTGACTTTCCTAACATTTTGTTTTTAGTATGATTCTATAAAGCCAGGGTCAAAGTCAATCCAGACTGGGTCATAACCTTTATTTTTGATTGCTTCTACAAATTCTTCTATGGTTCTATGGTCATCTATTTCAAATTGTTCCAGAACGGGCCTTTGAGTATCTGTTGTTTTGTGGAATACTTTGTAACCACCGGGACGAGTAGAGGAACCAGCACTCATAGAAGTAATTCCTAATGGTATTAAATGGTCACGTACCTCTGCACTTTCTCGTGTGCTTAAATTAAAGGGAGAATGGGGAAGAAATAGTCTCATAGCGGTAATAATTTGTACAAGTTCCTCAAGACAAACCAGATAGGGAATTTGAAATCGAGAAGGGGTATGTTTAAGTCTTGGAAAAGAAAGAGATATGACACTCTTCCAGCAAGTATTTTCTAAATATTTTGCATGTAAAGCAAGCCAAACGATATCAAAACGCCAGTTACTTAGTCCTAATAAAACACCACAGGTAAGTTTACGAATGCCGGCCCTACCGGCTCTTTCTAATGCGTTGAGACGATAGAGGTAATCTTTTTTCTTCCCGGAGAGATGGACTTTATCGTAAATGTTTTTATCATAAGTTTCCATGTAGAGAGTAACACCTTCTGTCCCTGCGTCTACCAGTTGTTTGTATTGTTTTTCATCCATAGAATATACTTCAACATTGACAGACTTAAAGTATTCTTTCGCAATGACTACTGATTGAGATATGTAGTCTACGGGGACTATTTTTGGGGCATCACCTGTGAGTAGCAGAACTGTTTGAATACCCTTTTTTGATAATTCGGCACATTCTGCCCGTATTTGTTCCTCTGTTAATGTAACTCGTTTTTCGCGAATTCCAGAGTGAGAAGCAAAAAAACAATACAAGCAATCTGAGGCGCAGAGGTTGGATAGATAAATAGGAGTATATAGTGATATTGTTCTACCAAAATGCCAGCGTGTTATTCTGTTTGCCTTCTGTGCCATTTTTTCAAGGAAAGGAACTGCTTTGGGTGAAAGGAGTGCAATTAAGTCTTCTACAGAAAGGGAATCTTTTATCAAAGCATGTAAAACTTTGTCCTCATTAATTCCTTCGTATAGTTCTTGTATGAGTTCGGCATTCCATTTGTCAAGGATTTCAGAGAAAGAATAAGGTTTCATATTTTTATCTTGGTATTTATTGTTTTTTTGAATTGAACAAAAAACCAGTTAGTGGGGAAGATGCTTCTGCGGTTTCGCGTTGAGGTCCTAAGCCGGCACGAAATGCCAATCGACCTGCTTCTGTGGCTAAACGGAAAGCCATTGCCATTTCTTCATGGTTTTGAGCGTCTGCGAGGGCCGTATTGACAAGAACAGCGTCTGCTCCCATCTCCATTGCCTCTGCAGAATGGGATGGGGCTCCTAATCCCGCGTCAACAACAACGGGGACATTGGCTTGTTCTATGATAATTTTTATTAATTCCTTAGTTTTTAATCCTTTATTACTGCCAATGGGAGCACCTAATGGCATTACAGTTGCTGTTCCTAATTCTTCTAATCTCTTTGCTAATATGGGGTCTGCCTGGATGTAAGGAAGAACGGTAAAACCATCTTTTATTAATAGTTCAGCCGCTTTTAATGTTTCGATGGGGTCTGGAAGTAAATATCTTGGTTCTGGTGTAAGTTCTAACTTTATCCACGGTTCTAATCCTGCGGCACGGGCGATACGGGCCAATTTTAAGGCTTCTTCAGCAGTTTTTGCACCACTGGTGTTTGGTAAAATCAGGACTTCTTTGGGGTTGAGAACGGATAGGATGCTATCATTCTCTGGTTTTTTTATGTCAACTCTTCTCAATGCTACTGTTACAATCTCTGTTCCAGAAGCCTTGATTGTTTTGCATAATGCTTCTGCAGAGGGGAATTTTCCTGTGCCAACTAAGAGACGGGATTTAAATTTTCTTCCTGCAATAATAAGAGGATCGTTGTTATATAAATATTTATTGTTTGTGTCTTTCATTAGATGTGCCTTATGGAAATAGTATTGTATTATAACAAGGATAAACTTAATATAATTTCGGTTGGTTTATATATTTTACCAAAAATGGAAGTATTGAAAAAGGTTTAATTATCAGGAAGATTTAAATAAGAACCTTCTTCACTGGGTTTTATTTCTATCCATGCTTTTTTGGGGTCAAATTTAGGCAATTTCCAAAGCAGTTCAGGAGTAATATCCTGTGCATAAATAGGACTGGTCATTGCATATACTTCAACATCGCCGAATCCTTTTGTGTTTTCGGGGGGACCGATAACCCGAAGACGATAGGCCCCACTTCGGTTAGGTTTGTCTGTAAAACGAACAGTAAAATTATCGCTTTCTATTATCTTCGCAACAATAGGTCTTCCATTAAATAAAACCTCTAATTTTTTACCTTTTGCATTCATTGCGATAGCCTCGAAACGGATGTCTATCCCTAATGGGACAATACCTCCGATATTCACATCGATTTTATTGTCTGCCAAAGAATCCGCCATAAAACTTAATTTAGGTCCATTGATACCCGAGGAAATATAAGTTCTTCCCAATCGGAGTCCTTCAAGAATTGCTCCTAATGATTTATTCTCTGCACGAACATAAGTTATGGGTTTTCCTAATGGAACGGAAGGACTTGAGGAATGGCTGCCTGCAATTCCACAGACCATAGCACCCCTTGCAATTTCGTAATCCCAGAAACGAGTTGATTGAGAATTGGCGGAAATAGAGGCTATTTTTGATTCGTTTACTGCGGCAGCGAGAGAGTAAACGAATTTCCCATCTTTTTTTTCTTTGACCCATTCATCCAATTTATCCATTGTGAGGGGCGGAATGGATCTCCATTCTCTGCACCATACTTGAATTGCATTTACATAACTTAACCCCCATCGCCAAAATCCTGTTGGAAAGCATGGATGGGCAATCGCAAAAATACCTCCCTGAGCCTGAACTCTGAGACATTCTGCCTGTGCTTCTGGAATAGTGGTTGGAGTATCCAGAGGGGTTAGAGGACAGTAGACGAGGGCATATCCCATATTGTCATTTCCCCATTTCATTGCCGGTATGAGAACAAGTTTGTCAGAATGATATTCAGGGTCTTCAATAGATTTTAATGTGTTAATATCAGTTATAGCGAGAAAATCCAGGCCTTCTTTTTCTGCTCTATTTATTAATTCTCCAATGGTTTCGTTGCCAATACTGTATTTGGAAAAACAACATAATTCTCCTTTATACCACCCAGATTTGTTTACTATTACTTTATTTTTTACAGGGATTGTCTTTTTACCGGGGATATCCAGAGGATTATAAGGATCGGTTCCGGATTCTATTTCAACCCTATCCAATACAAGGTCATGGTCACTATCAAAATCTCTCAGGACAAGAGGGCCGGTAGTTCCTTCCAAAAGAGTTAGGGGTAGAAATATAGGTGTGTTTTCTTTAATGGTAATATCTTTGATTTGCACCATTACGGGAACGCCATTGTCATAAGCGAATATATATGCTCTAAAATCTCCAATGGGTACTTTTTGTTCTCCTTTTCCTTCTGGGAAATCAAAACGATATCTTTTGCCATCTTCTATGTTTAATAAATCAACCCGAGCACCCCAGTATTTACCTACGACATCGGTTACATCTATATCTAATATTCCCTTCGGTCCGGCATATTCGCTATATTGTTGGTTTTCATATTGGTTAATGGAAGGGGTTTGTTGTTTGAGTTGTTGTGAAGAAGTTTTTTTAGGGGTTGCTTTCTTTTTTGCGTGTGTATTATCTACAATTAAAAATAGGTTTAACACTAAAAAGAGAGTAAAACAAAACTTTATTGTTTTGGGTCGCACCATTATACAAAGTCCTATATAGTGTTTTTGTAATTAAAAATAGACTCTTGCACTGATATAAATGTTTGAGTTTTCCATAAATTGACCAAAGAAGGTATAAGGTTCATTTCCAATAAAAATGTTGGCACCACCTTCAATCCACCATTTATCATTTATTTTATAACGCATATTCGGTCTTAAAAAGAAATCCCGGTCTGTAGGGGAATAGTACATAAACCATGATAAAATGAGGTTTTGGTTCATTAATTGTCGAGTGATTCGAATTGTAGTTACGAATCGGTTTTCGTCTTTGTTATATACCCAGAAAGGTTGATTGTCTTTGTAATTATCATAGCCCATGATATGTTCTAAATATATCTGAAAAGCACCAGTAAGATCTTTTGCTAATTCTTGTTCGTAACCCATCAGAAAACGAAATTCGGAGTTATTTATAAGAGGGCTATTACCGGCTCGGTCTTCTCTTGAATCATAATAACCCATCTCTAAAGATAATATTCCTTTGCCAAGCGGTCCTCTCAGGCTGGCTCCATGGACATTGAGTTTAGGGAAATAAGACTGAAGAGGAGGGATTAATCTTTGTCCACCGGGACTTTTCCATCTACCCGAGTAAGTATACAGGGCGAGTTCGTAATTGTTTATTTTTCGATATGCACGGAATGCCCATTCGTCATCATGAAATCGAGGTCCAGGATGATCCGGATGAATTTCTTGTTCTTCTCCTTGTAGTTCATTTAAAAGAGGGTTCCAGAAAGTAATTGGGTTTCCCGTGATGTATCTATCAGGTGTAAACCGAGGAGTATAGACAAGTTCAAAGTTAAACCATTCTGGATACCAACCTAATTTTATGGAATCTGATGGGGCTTTTAGGTATTCTTGTTCTCTTCCGACAAAGAAAGAATTCCAATCTTTTGGAAAAAGGTCATTTATAAAAATTTGGTCTCCTGTACCCCATGTAAGTATTTGTCGCCCAATTCGTAAATCTAATGTGGGGGATAATGTCCATGTGAGTCGTGCTTGACGCAGGTCGAAGTTAAATTCTTCTTGAATTAAATCTCCATAGAAATCTCCTGTTGTTTCTATTCCAATTATGTCCCAAAATTTTTCTGCCTTTAACTGTAGCCTTGATTCTCCAAGTGTTAAATCTTTTGATTGGTGTTTATCGTTTCTGTATCGTGTTCCTATGCGGTTATCCCAGAAGCCTTTTATATCAATAGGTAAATATTTTTTTTGTTTTTTATTGTCTTTTATTTCTTCTTTAGTTGTTGTCTTATCTAATCCTTGAGGAAGTTGTGGCTCGGAGGAATCGGGAGAATGGAGCCCCTGAGGTAATTGGGGCTCTGTAGAAGAAGACGGTGTTAATCCTGATGGTAGAGCCGGCTCGTCTGAATAACTATATGACCCTTTTATGAAGACGAAAAATAAAACTAAAAAAGTTGAAACAAATAGATAAAAAATTGTTTGTATTTTTCTCTTCATATTTGTTTCCCGTAAAATTATTTTTATAATGATATTGTATTATGATTGTTCTTGTTCAAGAAATTCATTAGTTTTTTTGAATATATCAATTATTTCTTCTCCATACATTTTAAGACGAACAGGACCAAGGATGCCTAAATTTTTCAGTTCTGCTAAAGATTTAGGTTCATATATAGCGAGCAAATAAATTTTGTTTTTAGGTAGGATAGCGTCAGAATCGATGTCGCGTTCAATTGATTTTTGTTTTCTCCATTGTAAGAGAAGTGATATTCGATTTTTTACATCCGGATTATTATTTGTTGGTGGTGTCTTAATTATCTTTTCTGTATTCTTTGCTTTTAGTATTACTTCAAGTAATTTTTGTCTATTTATTTTATTGGATATAGAACTTGTTCCTATGGTCTGGTTCAATTCATCAAGAGTAGTTGGGATTTTTTTTGATAGAGTTAATAGGCATTTGTTTGAGATTAATTTGTTTGGAAGGACATGTAAGGATTTTCCGAGTTCGTCACGAAAAAAATAAAGTTCGTGTAAGACTTTTAGATTCTCTTCAGGGAGAATTCTGTCTTTAAATGATTTGAAGAATTGTATTGATTTTTGTTCGTCTTCTTCTACTACTATATCTTGTGCAAAATCATTAAAAATTTCTTGAGCCTCATCCCAGAGGTTTTTTTCTTCAAGTTGTTTTTGTAATACCTCTGCTAATGGGATTAAATAATGGGAATCACGATAGGCATAACTTAATTGTTGATAAGAGAGAGGTCTATTTTTCCAGTTTGACTTTTGAAATTTCTTATCATGTTTAACATTCAAGAAAGTTTGTAGTAGATAAACAAGACCGAGTTGTTTACAACCCAAGAGTTTGCTTGCCAACATGGTGTCAAAAAGATTTGTTACAGACCATTGAAACTGGTTCCAGAGAAGTCTTAAATCGTATTCGGATGCATGGAAGATTTTTATAATATTTTTGTCAGATAATAATTCGCCTAATTCCGGGAATGAAAAGTTAGCCAGAGGGTCGAGCAAGAAACCGTATCCACGAACGGAAATCTGTATAAGACAGATTTCTCCGGGATATTCATATAAGGAGTTCGCTTCAAGGTCAATAGCAATTTTAGGTTCGATTGAAATTATTTTAAGTGCTCTTTCCCAATCTTTTTTTGTTTGTATCAGGTTGTAATCATTTATCGTAAAATCGAGTTTTTTATGAGGCATATAGCAAGAAAAAAAGTTAAAGTTAGATTTTACAAATGAGAATTAGCAAAAGATATACCATTTTCAAAGATTCTTAACCCTTCTCCTGGCCCATTAAGTTTAAGTCGATTCCATAAAGGATGTAATTTTGCGTCCCAGAAGGCTTCAGGATGAGGCATTAATCCAAAAATTCTACCTGTCGGGTCACATATGCCCGCAATGTCTTCTATAGAACCGTTTGGATTTATAGGATATTCTCCATTAGCTAATGAGTTATCTTTTTTTGCATATTGTATCACGATTTGATGGTTGTCTTTAAGTTGTTTTAAAACAATGTTATCTTTAGGAATAAACTTTCCTTCTCCATGTCGCACAGGTAATTCTATAATTTCAATATCTTTTGTCCAAACGCAGGGAGTTTGTATATTTACTTTCAGGCGAACCCATCTATCTTCAAAACGACCGGAATTGTTGTGGGTTAGAGTTACTAATTGTTGAAATTCTTTTTGAAATAAAGGAAGAATACCCATTTTGACCATTACCTGAAAGCCGTTACATATACCTATAATGAGTTTCCCGTCATTTATAAATTTTTTTAAGGGTTTTTCTAATCGATAACGGATTCGATTGGCTAAAATTCTTCCAGAAGCGATATCGTCTCCAAAAGAAAAGCCACCTGGTATAGCAAATATTTTTGATTTATCGAGGTAATCTGGTTTTTCAATTAAATCATTTAAATGAATAAGGATAGGGTCTCCGCCTGCTTTTTGGAATGTGTGGGCCGTTTCCCGTTCACAATTTATACCAAAACCTGTTAAAACAAGAACCTGAACCATATAAATTCCTTATATCCGTAATGTTTTCTGCCATGCTTCTTTGAGATCATAAATCGAGGTGTTTATGATAGGATTGTTTGCATATCCGTAAACCAAAAATTGAGATTGTTCTAAGACTTCGCCTAAAAAGAAAACATCCAGCCCTTTCATTAATTTTAAGAAATCGTTTTCATAATGGGGAGGAACCGTTACAACATGTCGGCATGGAGTTTCGCTAAATAGAGCAACAATGTCGTTGTCAATTCCTAACGGGTTAATGTTAATTTTCATCCCAAGACCGCCTGAAAAAGCACTTTCAGCTAATGCAACAGCAAGACCTCCATCAGAACAATCGTGGCAGGATGAAATCCAGCCCCTTTTAATTGCTTTATTGATCTGATTGTACTGAGAAACTGCTTTATCGGTTTTGACTTTTGGAATACTTCCCCCACTAAATTTGTGAATGTTTGCCCATTCACTACCTCCTAATGCTTCTACCGTTTCACCAATTAGATAGACCTTATCCCCGGGATTTTTTACATCCATTGTCATTATGTATTGAATGTCATCAACAAATCCGATGGCCGTAAATAGTAATGTCGGAGGAATGGATATTTTAATATCACCGATTTTATAATCGTTTTTCATACTATCCTTACCACTTATTAATGGGACTTTGTAGGCAAGGCAGGTATCGTGTAACCCCTGACATGTTAAAACTAATTGAGCTAATTTGTGAGCGCCGTCTGGTGTTTTTTCACTTTCTACGGGATCGGGCCAACAGAAATTATCTAAACCCGCAATATCTCCTAATTTAACACCTACTGCTACTAAATTCCTTACTGCTTCATCTACTGCATTTGCAGACATTTGATAACAATCAAAGTCGCTATATTTTGGGCAAATACCACAACTAATAGCCAAACCCCGGTTGGAATTATAAACAGGACGGATTATTGTAGCATCACCGGGGCCATCATGAGTAATTCCCTGGAAAGGTTTGACTACTGTTTGTGCCTGAACTTCATGGTCGTACATTCTAACAAAGGCTTCTTTACTACATACATTTAGACTACCTAAAACTTTTTTTAAATCTTCTGTAAGATTATTTTTATTTTTAATATAAAAAGGTCTTTTTTCAGGGAATTCCAATTTTGCTTTTAATTGCATGGTTGGAACACCCTCGTGTAAGAATTCCATAGATATTGATGCAATTAATTTTCCATTAAAGTAGCATTCGAGAAATCCTGAGTCATTAAATTCACCTAATATTGTAGACTCAACCTCTCTTTTTTGAGCCAGAGTCATAAATTCATCGATATTTTGAGGTGAAACTGCGACAGTCATTCGTTCTTGGGATTCTGATAAGAAAATTTCCCATGGGGCTAAACCAGCATATTTTAAGGGTGCACGGTCTAAATAAATTTTAGCTCCGCCGGAACTTCTTGCCATTTCTCCAACGCTCGAGGATAACCCCCCTGCTCCATTATCAGTTATCGCATTGTATAAAGAACGGTCTCTCGCCTCGAATAGGAAATCGGATAATTTTTTCTGTGTAATAGGGTCTCCTATTTGAACAGCAGTCACAGGAGAACCTTCATGCAATTCTTCGGAGGAGAAGGTAGCACCGTGAATGCCATCTTTGCCAATTCTTCCTCCTATCATTACAATAAGGTCCCCTTTAATGGCTTTTTTCTCATGTGATAAATTGTTGTTTATTTTTTTAGGAATAATGCCCCCTGTCCCACAAAATACCAAAGGCTTGCCTAAAAATCTTTCATGGAAAACAATAGCTCCATTTACGGTAGGAATACCACTTTGATTTCCACCATCCCGAACCCCTGCATGTACTCCCCTTAATACACGCCTTGGATGAAGTAATCGGTCGGGAATTTTGCCTTCGTAAAAAGGAGAAGCAAAACAAAAAACATCCGTGTTAAAGATACAACGGCAGCCCAAACCTGCACCTAAAATATCACGGTTTACACCGACAATCCCCGTAATGGCACCTCCATATGGGTCTAATGCTGATGGACTGTTGTGGGTCTCGACTTTCATCGAGATGAGATGTTCATCATCAAATTCTATCAATCCAGCATTATCATGAAATACACTAACCAACCATGGAATTTCTGATTTTAATTTTTCTGTTGTTGATTTTATATAGGTTTGAAATAAACTTTTTATGGTAATGTAATTTTTATCGTTATCTTCGTAGTTAATTTCAGCATTGAATATTTTGTGTTTGCAATGTTCTGACCATGTTTGAGCCAATATTTCAAGTTCAATATCTGTTGGGTATTCTGGTAAATTTGATTTTTTGCGGTGTTGTTTTGTATTTGGATGTTCGTAATGATCTTTTATAGCCTTCATCTCTCTTAGGTCAAGAGCCAATAGTTTTTTCTGACTTAATTCTAGTAACTCAGAATCAGATAAGTTTAAAGGTATTGTTTCAACGGTGCTTTCAGTTTTCTCAGTAACCAACGGAAGGGGTAGGATAGAATAATCGTTTTTATTTTCTAATTCATTTAATGATAAGACCATCCAATGCTGTATAAGTTCATTTGCAATAAGTTGTTTGGCAATGAGAGAGCAATCATTTTTTGATACACCTGAGAACCAATACATTGTAGATTTAAATACAAATTCCTCAGGTTTAAGGGTTCTCGATAATGTATCCTGTATACCCTCTCGAGCACTTTTCCCAACATTATCTGTTACTCCCGGGCGAAAGCCCACTTCTACAACATGTTGATAATCAGATGGAAAAGATATATGTTTATTAATAGAATAGATTTGAGTTACTGAATCTGTAAAAAGTTCTTTTGCGATTTTATCAAGTTCTTCTGGACTTAATTCCGCTAAAATAGTATAAACATCTACAACACGGACAGATTCACAGATTATAGATAAATCATTTTTGATTTGAATACATAAACTTTTCCCAATGGGGTCTTCTAATTCAGGACGGATTGTAACTTCAATTCGGTTGAGCATATTTCAAAATACCTTTATAATAAACTTTGTTTTCTCCTTTAATCGTTTTCCCAACAATGTAAGTAGAAACCCCAGCTTGTTCAAAGGCTTTTAATACTTTGGGTAAATGGTCTTCAGGGATAATAAATAGTAAACCGATACCCATATTGAAAACACGAAGCATTTCAAGGTCATCTACATTTCCAGTTTCTTTTAAGAAGCGAAATAGATAAGGAACCTCCCAAGAAGATAGGTCAATTTCAGCCCCAATCCCTTCAGGAAGAATTCGAGGTAGATTTTCAGTAATTCCTCCACCTGTTATATGGGCCATACCTCGAACATCGACAAGTTTCATGACGATTTGCATAACTTTGGAATAACAAACATGAGGAGCCATCAGAATGTCATAAACAGATTGATTTGTACCTGGAAATGTGTTATTTAGTTCTAATTTTGCGACTTCAAAACATATTTTCCTTGCTAATGTATAGCCATTTGTATGTAATCCTGAGGAGGATAATCCGAGGATAATATCTCCTTCTTGTATATGTGTCCCATCAATGATTTTTTTACGGTCTACGATTCCCACAATGGTCCCTACCAAGTCGTATTCATCTGGTTGATAGACATCCGGCATTTCTGCAGTCTCTCCTCCTATCAGGGCACATCCGGCCTGTCCACATCCCCAGGTTAACCCTTTAACAATTTCAACAATAGTAGAAGTATTAAGTTTCCCCATAGCAATATAATCAAGGAAAAAGAGTGGTTTGGCCCCTTGTACAAGAATGTCATTTACGCAATGGGAAACAAGGTCTATTCCCACAGTGTCGTGTTTGTTTGCCATAATAGCTAATTTAATTTTTGTCCCTACCCCATCAATACTTGAAACAAGAACAGGTTCTTCTATTCCCTGAAGGTCAGGTTGAAATAAGCCACCAAATAAGCCGATGTTAGACAAAACCTGGTCATTAAAAGTCCTTTTAACCAATTCTTTTATCTCACATACCGCTTTGTTAGCGGTGTCAATATTAACACCCGCATCTTTATAACTTAATTTTATTTGTTCATCCATTGATTGTTTCCTTTACTATATGGATATGGAAGATAGTAAGTGTACAATTTTAGCAAAACATCATTAAAGCATAGATTTGTTTGAAAAGTTGAAAGTATAATAACATATATAAAGGTATAATTCTAATGAATTTTAATTATAAAAACTATAAGTAAAACTTATGGATAATTTTTCTTACGATGCATTGCAATGTTTTTGTGCTTTAGTTGAAACAGGGTCATTCGGTAGGGCTGCGGAAAAAACAGGAAGGACACAACCTGCATTAAGCCAAAGAATAAAAAGTATCGAGGAACAACTTGATGGAGAATTATTTGACCGTAAAAGGAAGTGCTTAACGCCCTTGGGAAAAAACTTTTATGAAATAGCAAAAGAGTTTACTTTAATACAAAAGAAATTTAATATGTTGTTTCAAGAAGCAACACAGGGGTTTTCTTCGGAGTTAAAAATAGGGACCAGTGATACTTTTGCTTTTCATTTGTTACCAAAAGTAATTCGGGAATTTCTCCGTCAATTTCCGAAGATTCAATTATCTGTTATAACTCGTTCTTCCGATGAAATAGAGAATATGGTATATAAGGGTGAAATTAATATTGGTGTTGTTACACATCCGATTATCCATAGTAATTTAAAGGAAGTAAAGATATGTGAAGACCCTATTTACCTTGTTACATCTAAGAAGCATCCTTTTATTAAAAAGAAGTTATCGAACATTATTCATGAAATTGATGGTGAATCTATTGTTATGATAGATTCTAAAACAAGAACAGGGAAGATTATCAGTAAATATTTGAAAACAATAAAAGTAGAACCTAAATGTGTTATCGATGGGGGGTCTTTTCAGGTAATTATGAAATATGTTTCAGAAGGATTTGGTATTTCTTTTGTTCCACGGATGGTTGCTATAGAGTGGAAAGAGAAAGTGGAGATAATTGGAATAAAAAAAGCCCCGACGATTCCCTATGTTTGTATCTATCCTCGATTTTTGTCGATGTCAAAAACTGAAAGTACTTTTCTTAATTTGTTGAAAAAGCATACAAGTAAAATAAGAATTTGATGCATATTCATATTGAGTAAATCTATGTATCTAATGGGGAAAGAAAAAATACTCTGGATAATTATATTTTCTATTATAACTTTTCCTTCATTGATATTCTCTTACGAATTTACATCATTTATTTATCCAAAAGAAATTGTATTAAGTATACTTTTGCTTTTATTGTTCCCTTTTTTATTAATAAAAAAAGGAAAACTATTTGTTCCTATATATCTTATTTTCTTATTTTTCTTTAATGTGTTTTTATTATCAGGTTGTATGTATGCAAAAGTTCCAGAAAAGGTAATTATTCGTTCTACGGAATTATTTCTAACATTTGTGACACTTTTGGTATTGGTAAATCTTGTTAAAGATGAAAAGTATGATATATGTATAGAGTATGGAATTTTAATATCAGGGTTATTGGTTTCTCTCTCTTTAATTGTGCAATATTTTAACGTTCTGCCTGTATTATTCCCTCAATACACATTTTATAAGCAATTATACTCTGTTTTTGGTAATCAAAATCTTGCAGGGGCATATATTGCAATTGTGATGATGGGCTTACTTGTTCGTTGGAATAGAATTTTATTGAATGATATATGTAAATTTATAAGTTTTTTTATTTTAGGGTATGGACTCGTTTTAAGTAACTCCCGTAGCTCATGGTTTTCTTTTTTGGTCGTATGTACTATTTATATTTTAAAAAAGTATAAAAATAATCAATGGGACAAGAGGAGATTTGTATGTCTAACAAGTATTATGTTTCTCGTAATACTTCTTATGCTTCCCAATCTATACGATCGTTTTCAACATACTTTAACAGATAAAGATGTAGGTTTTCGTGTTCGTTTATGGATATATGATGGTTCTATACGAATGTTTTTATCCAATCCATTTTGGGGTGTGGGTTTTGGAAATTTTTATTATTGGAGCCCTAAATATCTTGGTGATGCTTTAAATTCAAGTTATGGAACCATGCATTTCAGGAATGAATTACTAACTTTACATGCCCATAATGATATATTGGAATTATTAACAGAAACAGGTAGTATTGGAGTGCTTTTTGTTATTTTATTCTATTTATTACCTTTGTTTTTATACCGCAATACTTATGTTTGGTGGGTGTTTTTATTTCTTTCTTTAACCAATCCAATTCTAATAAGTTCTTCACATTTTATAATTACATGTCTGTCGTTGTTTAGAGAAGAAGAACGAATGAATCTCGAAGAAATAGTTAACATGAACAAATTTTTGTTCTTTTCTACTAAAACAAAAAGTATTATTTATTGTTTGACTGTGATTTCTATTCTATTTCTCTTTTATGCTTTATGGGTTCCAGATTATAAACTTAGACAGGCGGAAAAATTACTAATTTTAGGACAAGATTGTGAAGCACAGTATGCTGAATTGGTAAATTCCCGATTTGCTACATATTCTATGTATGAAGGTTATGCACAGGAATTGATAGGAAAAGGGAAGTATCAAGATGCATATAAAATATTGCAAAAGGCATTGGATAAAACGGATGGGGGAAATATTTATCTCTTGTTGGGAATGTGTGCAGAAGAATTAGGTCTAAAAGAGGAAAGTGAAAGATGGTATCGGGAGTGTTTATATCGTTTCCCTGATAATAAAGAGGCTCAAGATTGTTTAAGTTTTATTGAGGGCTCAAGATAAAAAGACTTTGTACTCTGGCAACAAATGGGGTTTTATTCTCTGTGAAAACTTTGAATGTAAACATCTCATCAGTGTTAACAGAACAATAAGATAGCCAATTTCTTGCCCGACTTTTTTGGTAAATAATAGGTTTTGTCTCGCCTTTATTGACTTCAATGGTAAATGTGTCGGTATCTTCTAAGAGAAGGTCAATTTGAATCTTGTTGGCTCTCATGTCAAGCCAATAAGAACCTGTTTTTTCAAAAGAGATATGTTTAATTATGGAGCCATCAGAACTTTTAATTTCTATTTTATGAGGTGGTTGTATATATTGATTTTTGAAGAAACGGGCCACATTGGGAATTTGTGTGAACGGATTTATGAAAGTGCCGAGAATATGAGTTTCTACTGCACTAAAAATGATGACAGTTGATATGAAGAGCATAAAAACCTGAAATAGACAAAGGCTTAGTGTTTTAATTAATGAGGTGGCAAATATTCCTAAAAAGACAAGAAATGAAAAGATAGGAAAGAATATGAAACCCCATAAAAATAGGGGTTTGGGTAGCCATGAAGAAAGATTGACAAAGGATGCTATTAACAGTCCGGTTAAAATTATAAGATTCATAGGTATTTTTTCTCTTAATCCAATGATATTAAACCCAATTTTGATGAACAAAGGAGAAACAAAGAGCAGTACGATGTTGGTAATAAACCGAGCGGGAAAGAGTTCGTACCGGTATATATCCCAAAAAGTTAGACTTATATGGATGGATTTATAATTTTCGAGGAAAAACTTTAATGACATAAATATGTTTATTGAAATGAACGAAATGGTAACTAATCCAAGGAGTAAAGTAATGATTTCTGGTGTTAAAATAATTATTGGATTGAAATGAACATCTGGGGGAGATAAATCGAGTTGAGTGGATTCCAATGTAAGAGGTTCGCCACATTTCAAACAATGGTCCATATAGCCTTTGTTTTCTGTGCCACAACGCTTACATATAGATTCTGGAAGCAAATCAAAATCAGAACTGAAAGTGAAGGGAAAAGGTGTTTTTCTAACATGTTTTTTGCATAAGAAACTATCTATTCGTGTAATAGCTGTCTGAGCCCATCTATGTTCAGGATTAATTGCGATAAGTTTTTCATATACTTTTTTTGCTTCTTCTATTTTTCCAATAGTAATCAGTGCCCTTCCCAGTTGCTCGTATAGTCCCGGTTCATTTCCCCATTTTTCTATTGCTATTTTGAGTTCTTTTACAGAATCTTCATATCTACCAAGACGGTATAATGTTGCGGATAGGAATCTATAAACATTTATGTGAGGTTCCCATTCGTTCTTTAGTACATTCAAGTGCTCTAATGCTAATACATAATCTTTGCTCTGATAAAGTTTTTTTGCTAATTTCCAACGATTTTCGTAATCTTTGGGGTTTTTATCCACATAGTCAAGTAAATCAAGTAGATTCAATGTGATTCTCCTGAAAAATTATTAACTAGACTTTTTCTTCTTTTTTCTCTCTTTTTTTCTTATTTCCTTATGTTTTGCAAGATTGATTCGATAAAGAATTTCATTTACAACCCATGCAATTACTGCTCCGATCACAGCAGACATTCCTACTGTTAAACCTATATGAACACCGATAGAATTATCATAAAGTAATAAACCCGATAAAAAATAGTTTGGTATAAGTAGTAAAATAGTGCATATTGACCAGAAGACCCATCCTACCGACTCAATATTTTTGAATTGTTTCATCGTATTACTACATCTCCTTTCCATTTGTTTCTATATTGTTCTGGGGAATAGTAATTATAAATGTCGTTCCGGTATCTTTTTCACTAATAACATTAATTTTTCCCCCATGTTCTTCTACAATTTTTTTGGTTACAGATAACCCCAGCCCTGTTCCTCGATAACCTTTCGTAGTGAAAAAAGGCTCAAATATATGTTCTATATCTTCACTGGGAATACCCTTTCCATTATCCGATACAAGGATAATTAAATCATTATTATCAGATAATTTCCCCTCAAGTTTAACAAAGCCTTTTCCATTAGGTACTGTTTCTCCTGCATTCAAAAGCAAATTAGTTAAACAGTGAATAATACCATTCGGGTCGAGGAATACCTTTTCCTGCACCTGGGATATATCAATTTTTAATTCTATCTGACGGTTCGAGAAAAGATCTGCGAAAAATTCAGATACCTTGCTTGTTATGTCATGTAAGTCGCAATATATTTTTTTGGGTATCCGAGGTTTGGAAAATAATAATAAGTCTTTGACGAATTCAAAAACATAGAGGGATGTTCTTTTAAGAACAGGCCATGCTTTGTGAACAACCTCATAATTCTTTTGGTGTAGTGATTTTTCGATAAGTTCTGTGCTGGTCAACATTCCCGTTAGTATATTTTTTAGATGATGTGCCAGTACAGTCAGTGTATAACCTATGGCTGTGAATCGTTCTGCCTGGATTTTCTCTTGTATTAGTTGCGAATTTACGACAGCAGAAGCAGCCCATGACGCTAATATTTCTAAAAAACGGAGGTCTTCATGTGAAAAAGATTCATGGCCTACTTTATTAATCATTTCGATTACACCTATTAACCGTTGACGGTCGATTAATGGAACCGCAAGGATATTTCGTGTCGAAAATTGAGTTGCCATGTCCACTCCCGGAAAGAAACGCGAGTCGTTTTTAGCATCATTAACAATGAGTGGTTTTTTTGTTCTTGCGACTTCTCCTGCGATTCCGCAATTTATAGGTAATCGAATTTCTTTTTTTACTATCTCAGAACCTACAGGTCCTAAAGTTACCTGAAATGATAACTCTTGCTTTTTATCATCATAAAGTAATAAAGAACCGGCTTCTGCATTGCATGCTTTTTTACACTCCTCTGTAATAATTATTATAAGTTGTTCGATATCTGTTAAGTTGGTGTAAAAATGTTGAACCCTATATATCGATTGGATATAGTTACGGATATTTTCATCCAACCAATCTAGTTTTGTAATTTCACTATCTAAATTATTTGCCATCCTTATTTATTCCAAATAATAAGTTAATAAATTTTTATATTTTTAATATGTTTTATTCTTCGTTGTTCTTGTAATCTCTTTATTCTGCTATAAATAGTTTTTAATTCATTAATTGAGATATTACTTAAAACAGTAAAAATCAAGTCTTTTAATATCTCTTCATTTACAAAATCACAAAAGGAATCGTAAATTTGTATTAAATTTTTTATTTTATATTTTATTTGAAAAGGACTTATCAAACAAACAGAATCCAAATCAATTAGATAGATATTATCTCCACTTATAGTGAGTAGATTTTTACCCGACAAATCCTTATGATATATTCCTTTCTCCCATAAGAGAATAAGCAGTTTTTTTAAAGTATGAAAAAAATTATCTATAGTGATATTTTTCTTTATATATATATTATTCTTAATAAAAACCTCCACATTACAATTTTCTTGAAGGTACTCAGAGATAAAAAAATGTTGATAAGGTAAATAAAATTTGAGAGTCTCAAAGTGTGCAATAGGTTGCGGAGTATGTATACCACTTTTTATCAAATAATTACTTATATTCCATGCATTTCTACATCGCTTTGATAGTAATACATGTCTGAAAGCACCTTCAATAAAATGATAATTTGTTTTTTTTATAAAATAGACACCTAAATGAAACGAAGAAGTTTTAGATGTCTCTTTTATTATTTTTCCTTTAGTATACAATTCATTCAGTATATCATCCGGGTCAAAATTCTTAACATTTGACCATAATTGATAATTCGATTTCTTTCTATATTCCATTGCTGTTTTATTTATATTTTATTGCTTTTTATTGAAAAATTTTTTTACTTTTATCCATTGGATGTGTGGATAAGAAAAAAAGTAGGAGTAACTAGATAAGTCAGAAATATCATAACCATTCAATAAAATACTAAAAAAGTCAATACTTATATCCCTTTTGAAAAAAGAACGTTTTAGCCTTAATAAGTTTTGTGTGCGATTGAAAAGATTTATCGAGGGTAGTTTTTTTGCATTATCAAAATCAATTAGATAAACAGATTTTTCCGCCGGGTTAATTAATATATTCCTAATTTGCAAGTCATTATGAAGGATACCAATATTGTGCATGGTTCTGATGGTTCTCCCACATTTGATTAAAATATCATATTTTTCTGAATTTGTATGTGTTTTTATTCTTAGATAATTTTCTAAAGTAACAGTATCGGAAAGATATTGTGTTATTACCCCACATTTATAGAGTCCATGTCTTTTAATCCAAAATCCGCCAAGATATTCAGGGACAGGTATATTGTTTTTTAGGGTACTTGTGTATAGGTAGAATTCATTTAAGAATCGATTTGAAAAGTAATAATATTTTGTGGAGAATAAATTTTTAAGTAAACCACCATGTGAGTAAAGTTTTAATAAAACATAGAAATTTTTATTTACCTCAGACAGAAAAATATCATTTCTTCCACCTGTGAGAGGTAACAATTTATCTGATGGTTGTTTAAATAGAAGTTTTAATGAGGTATCAAATAAGTTCGGAGAAAGGTCTTCTCTTAAAATCATAAAGGCAATGTTATTAGATATTTGTTTATATCCTTCAGGTAATAACATAAAAAATAAATATTTAGATTTAAATTTTTTATTGATTAAATAGATTATAAGACACAAGGGTATATGATAAAAAGACGAGATAGGAGGGAAGCGGCAGGTTTGGGCTTCCCTGCCGCTATATTTGCGGGGGGTGTCTGAGAAATTGCTCTGTAGGCGCAAGAGGAAAATTCGTATTCAATTTTGAAATTGAAATTTGGGCTTGTCTGAGGAATCGGGCATATGCAATTCCCAGACACCATATATATAGTAGCACAATATATAGTATTTTGTCAAGTGTTTTTTATAAAAAATTTTTAATTTAAAAATTATTTACTGGTAGGTATATACTAATGACAATTTGAAGTTTTTTATGTTTTTTTTTTATACTATTTAACAATTTGACGATATTCAATTTATTTTCAGTATTTAAAATTAAATGAGTGAGAGGGTATTTTTATGATTTTTATACCTAAAGAGGTTTGCTCCAAAGAGACTCGAGTACCCATTGTTCCCGATACCGTAAAGAGATTGGTAAAATTAGGAGCCAAGGTATCCATAGAGACGAATATGGGATGGAGTTGTGGCTATTCTGATGCACAGTATATTGAAGCAGGTGCAGAATTAGTATCGCGTAAAGAAGGTTTAGAGAATGCAGATATTGTTTTGAGGTTAAGGAAACCACCTATAGAAGAAATTAAATTACAGAAAAAAGGGTCTTTGCATATAAGTTATTTAGAACCTTTTTTTGATTTTTCGATTCAGGATGAATTTATAAAAAATGAGGTCAATGCGATATCAATGGAAATGATACCGAGGACAACATTGGCTCAAAAGATGGATGCATTGAGTTCTCAGGCAAATTTAGCGGGTTATGTGGCCGTTATTGTAGCGGCGGAAAGATTACCCATGGTATTTCCCATGATGATGACACCCGCAGGAACCCTAAAGCCAATTCGTATTTTTATAATCGGTTGTGGTGTAGCCGGTCTTCAAGCAATAGCAACTGCAAAGAGGTTGGGTGCCCGTGTTGAAGCATTCGATACAAGACCTGTTGTAGAAGAGCAAGTATTATCGTTAGGCGCAAAGTTTGTGAAGATTGATGTGGGATCTACAGGACAAACTAAAGATGGTTATGCTTTAGAACTAACTGAGGAACAAAAACAAAAACAAAGAGAAGGTATGAAGAAAGTAATTGCACAATCCGATGTTGTAATAACAACCGCACAGGTGTTTGGGAAAAAGGCTCCTTTATTGGTTACAAATGATATGATAAAAGCGATGAGACCGGGTAGTGTTATTGTTGACCTTGCAGCAGAAACAGGAGGAAATGTAGAAGGTTCAAAACCAGGTGAAGAAGTTATTATTGATAATGTGGTTGTGATTGGCGCAGAGAATTTTCCAGGAAAAGTAGCCGTTCATGCAAGCCAGATGTATTCGGCTAATTTGGGTAATTTAATAGAGCATTTCTGGAATAAGGAAGCCAAATCTTTTAATTATAGATTGGATGATGAGATATTAAATGGCTGTTTAATAATTCATGAAGGTAAATTAAGAAATGAATTAATACAAAAGGCAAGGAGTTAACAATGATAAAAAAGATTGCAAAACTAAAAAAAATTCCCATGATGGGATGGGTGAGTTTACTCGTTTTTGTACCTATCCTATCACTATTGTTACTGGGAAGTTTTCCAAAGGTAGAGGCAGAAAGTAATGTTGGTAATTTGTCCACTCCTGCTGTTATAGCCACTGCAACATGTTCTACAGAACAATCCTTACCCAGCAGTAGGGCCTTAAATCCAATGACATTACTTCTTTTTACTTTCTTAATAGCGGTATTTCTCGGTGTGGAAATATTGACAAAGGTTCCGTCGCAACTTCATACTCCCCTTATGTCTGGTTCGAATGCTATTTCAGGAATTACAGTTGTAGGAGCCTGTTTAGCGGCTGGACAGGGGAGAACTTCTGTATTATTAATAGGTATTGGTGTTGTTGCAATGATTTGTGCCATGATTAATGTGGCTGGTGGTTATCTTGTAACAGATAGAATGTTAAGAATGTTTAAAGGGAAGGAAAGGAAATAGCAGTGAACGAGACAATCAAAATATTAACAGAAATTGCCTATATGGTATCGGCGGTAACATTTATTTTAGGATTAAAAATGCTTAGTAAACCCACGACCGCCATTAAGGGAAATATTATCTCTGGGTTGGGGATGTGTCTTGCTATTGCTGTTACACTTTTCAATCCAGTCGTTGAATCTTATGAATGGATAATCATTGGTGGGCTAATAGGAAGTATCATTGGTGCTATTGCTGCGATAAAAGTGCCTATGACTTCAATGCCGGGATTTGTGGCTTTCTTTAATGGAACAGGTGGACTTGCCAGTATGTTAGTGGGTTGGTCTGATTTTCATGTTACATATACAGGTAAGGGTTATGGCTCATATAGCCTTGAGAACATTGTATTAATACTTGCCACCTATCTGGCAATGTTAATAGGCGGTGTTACCTTTTCGGGAAGTATGATTGCTTATGGAAAATTGGAAGAGAAAATTCAAGGAAAACCTATCCTATTTAATGGGCAACAATTAGTAAATGCTATTGTATTAGGATTGGGTATTCTAATTGGCATTCTTTTCTTTATGGGTCCAAATAGTTCCTTTGTTTATCCAGCCATAATATTGTTAATGGTATTAGCGAATATTTTAGGAATACTAGTAACCATACCTATTGGTGGTGCTGATATGCCTGTTGTAATTTGTTTGTTGAATAGTTATTCTGGAATGGCTGCTTGTGCATCAGGTTTCGTTTTAAATAATACAGTATTAATCGTAGCAGGGTCCCTGGTGGGTGCCAGTGGTATTATTCTAACCGCAATTATGTGTAAAGCAATGAATCGTTCTCTTGCAAATGTTTTATTTAGTGGTTTTGGTTCATCCGAAGGAGCGGTTAGTACTTCTGTAACAGGAGAAGTAAAAGCATTATCCCCTGAAGATGCTTATTTCGTATTAGAAGCGGCTCGTTCTGTAGTGTTTGTTCCCGGTTATGGTATGGCCGTAGCACAGGCTCAGCATGTTGTGAAAGAATTGGCAGATTTGTTAGAGAAAAATGGAGCAGAGGTAAGATATGCTATTCATCCTGTTGCAGGTCGTATGCCAGGGCATATGAATGTATTATTAGCAGAAGCCAATGTCCCTTATGACCAATTGTTGGAAATGGATGATATAAATCCAATAATTGATACAGTGGATGTTTGTATTGTTGTAGGTGCCAACGATGTAGTTAATCCTTCTGCAAGAGAAGACCCCAAGAGTGCTATTTATGGCATGCCAATCATCAATGTTGATTATGCAAAAACATGTTTTGTTTTGAAGCGTTCCCTTGCTTCGGGCTTCTCAGGTGTGGAGAATCCTTTATTCTTTAAGGAAAATACGCGTATGATTTTTGGTGATGCTAAACAAACATTAACAGCGATTATAAATCAATTTAAAGAAGCACAAGAGTAAGAAATAGTATTAAAAGCCCTTGTTTTAGATAAATCTAACAACAAGGGCTTTTAATTTTATCGAGACTTTTTTCAGAGAGATAAATATATTTTTTATTTAGGGTTTCTGATTGAGCATTTCTTTTAAATTCTCACATGCTTTGTCTATAAGTTCTTCACCAGTTCCTACAGGTACCCAAGCAAACATGGGGTCTGCACCGTATCCACCCTCTTCAACCGCTTCTTTTGTAGGTATGTAAAGGGAATGTCCGTTACAATACCCTAAAAAGATAGTTTTCTTTGCAGATGATTTATTTTTTAATTGAACAGCCAGTCCAGAAAAGAATTCTCCAGATCCCCCTACAAGGGCGAGTTCTTTATTGATTAAGGCTGTTGTTAAAGTAACAGAAACTGTATTGTTTGAGAATTCTTTTAGTAATGCATTAATAAGTTCAGGAAAAAATCCCTGTTTATAAATGCCGACTACAAGAGGATTTGTTGTATCCATACGGGAGGGATAAGTAAATCGTTCAGACTTGAATTGTATATTAGGTTGATTTGGAACTGTAGTTATAACTTTTTTAAAGAGTTCTATTGTGTATTCTCCAATTGCATTTCCAAAGCCTACCATGCCTTTTCTTTGTTCATTGGTATTGGGAGACATATCGCCTGTGGAACCTTGTAGGAACATACAAGGGACATTTATTAATTCCTCAAATTTTGTTTGCATAATGCCAGCCCAATCGGAACTCCAACGACGGTCAAATATATCATCCAATACAGGGTGTGCAGAGAAGTTAATAATTGCAGTAATGGGTTTATCATCTATTGTGTCTATTCGTATTACTGTTAACTCAGGGTCACGCATTTTTGGGTTTTTCTTTGAAACTCGGTTGCGGTTCAAATCTGTCTGTTCGCTAATCCAGCCTATCTTTGCGGGAACGAGTCTGGATGTTGCTTCCGAGATTGCTGAACAAATTTTATCTTCTAGTTCGGTTACATATTGGATAGCTCCATCAAATTTTCCCTTACCACAATCGGGTTCATCAATGAGTTCAATAACGGGTCCATGGTGGGTATGAGAACCTACAAGCATAACATAGTGCACATTACATTTTTCTTTTACACATTCTATTATTCTTTCCATAGATTTTTGGGTTGGAGAACGACCTAAATCTAATCCCCCTATTGCGATTTTGTTTGTTCCATCATCAAACACCACAACTTTGAAAGATAAATGATATTTTGTGTCTGTTGCGGGTAAATCATGTCGGGCACCATATCCCCACATAGGAATACCAGAAGGAGGGGTTATATCGACCTTAGCGAACCCTGCTTTAAAAACAGGTTCAGAGAAGGCTAAAGAAAATGATATTAAAAACAAAAATATAAATAATGGAAAAAAACTTTTAAAATGATATCGAAACATAATAATCTCCTTAGAATAAATGAAAGGTTTTTTTCTGTATGACCTGAAGCAGGAATAAATTGTTTCAATAGTCCTGTGTGTTGGTGACGAGGTTTGTTTGTATTATTTATTTACATACTTTTGTAAAGTGTTATTTGGAATTTCCCAGAATTTTACACGCTCTCTACGCCATGTATAAGTAATCCCAAGTCCCCTTTTTGTTGTGATAATTGAAGGATAAGAGTATTCGTGAGTAGGATTTAAGTCTTTTTCAAGATATACAAATTCGGTCCATGTTTTTCCATTATCCTTTGAAAATGCAAGCATCAAGGAATTCCGAGGTCCCCAATTTCCTTTAATAGGATTATAGACTAACCAGAGAGTTCCATCTATATTTTTTACAAGGTCTATTCCACTATTGTTATTGGGTAAATCAGTGCAGTAGACTTTTCCCCATGTTTTTCCTCCATCTTCAGAATCACAACGGGCAATACAACCTCCGGTAGAACGCATAAGAGCGTGGACATGATTGGGTTGAGATTCCCATAAGGTGGGTTGGATCACCCCTTTCCCACGAATCCCAGAATCAGCCAAATCCCAATCACGGCTTCTTAGCCAGGTGGCTCCTTTATCGTTGGTCCTGTCTGCAAAGCAACGCCATCCTTTGGCTTCGGTAGAGGAGGGCGCAAGCCATGTGCCATCATGCAAAATAATAGGTTTGTTTTTTACAGGACCTCTACCACCAATGTCCCCAGGAACAAGTTCTATGGGTTCAGACCATGTTATCCCGTTATCATTGGATTTAATCCAATATGTAGACCAGATTGGGACATCTTTACCAACTTTGAAAAACAAATAAATAGTATTTTCCGGGTCCTTAAATAAAACCGGGTTCCAATGTGCTTCTTCACGAACTTTTGCTGTTCTTTGTGGGTATGACCATTTTTCTCCGTCATATATTGATGTCCATATAGCGACATCTGGATTTTTTTCTGCGGTTCCTCCAAACCATGCACAGATAATATTTCTATCTGATGTTTCTACCAGTGTAGAAGCATGACATTGCTTAAAGGGTCGGTCATCTTCAAAAATGTATTTTATTGTTCCACCGGAATTTTGAACACTCTCTATAAACTCATCAGTGGAAACTATAGGGATATTGTGTAATACTGTACAGGAGGATATAAAAAATGCAAATATTAACATAAAAAAGTTCCTTAGTAAAGTTTTTTTATATAATTGTGCCATATCTACAAATATATTAACAGAACAAAGATTGCCGATGGAATAACTGCAATTAGAGTAAAAGGGATGGAAATTTTTATCCAATGTAAGAAAGAGACGGGGTACCCTTCCTTTTCTAATAATCCTGTTCCTACAATATTAGCAGAGGCCCCAATAGGAGTTATATTTCCACCAAGGCATGAACCTATGAGTAATCCGAAATAAAGTAAAGTTGGATTAAAACCACCTTTATCAGCAAGAATGGTAGTGATGGGAAGCATAGTGGCAAGGTAGGGGACATTATCAATAAACCCAGATAATACAATAGATATAAAAATCAAAGTTATATATATTACAATCACATTACTTCCTACATATTTGTAAATAAGGTCTGCAATATCATTTGTCCATCCGGATTTATTAAGTGTTCCGACCAATATAAACACACCGATGAGAAAAAATGTTGTATCCCAATCTAACTGTTTTACTGTTTGTATAATAGAGGTTTTATTGAAAAACTTAGCCCAGATTAATCCAAAGGTTGATATAACGATACAAATGAATCCTGCTGAGGTAAATAAGGTTTCCTCAAAAAAAGAAGCGGTTGCAAGTAGTATAATTAGGAGGATAAGCAGAAAGGTAGGTAGCCAGGATTTTATAGATTCAATCTCAACTTCTTGTTCACTTTTATATTTTTTAAATATGAAGTATAAGAAGGTTAATGAGGTCATAGCACCTATTTGTATCGCGAAGAAAATACTCGGTTTTCCATGATAAAAAAAGAAATCTAAAAAGTTCATGTGAGCATAGCCTGCTAAAATCATACTGGGAGGATCGCCGATCAAAGTTGCGGTTCCTTGTAGATTACTGGAAATTGCAACACCTATAATCAATTCTCTAGGGTCAATTTTTAACCGTTTTGCTAATTCAAAACATATCGGAGCAATAATAAGGACTGTGGCAACATTTTCAACAAATGCAGAAATAAAAGAAGTTAAAATACAAATGATAAGTAGTGCGGTAGAAGTACTCATTCTTCTATGAATCAGATAAGTGGCTAAAAAGGCAGGACAACGGCTATCAATAAAAATGTCCGCAAGGAAAAGCATACCGACAAAAATACCCATAACATTCCAATTGATAGCGTTAAATATTTCTATAGGAGACATTATCTCTGTGGTGTAACTGGATACTATTCCAATAAATAAAATAATAATAGATGCAAGGATGGCGATGATGCTTCTGCGCGCAGGAAAAACGAAAAATAGCAGATAGGTAGAAATAAAAAGTATTAGATAAAAAATTTTTAGGTAAGACATATGCTAATAACTAAAAAAAGTTGGTTCAGGTTGACCTATTATATCATTCTGTTAAGGAGGATAAATAATGATTTTTATTTGACCCCCTTTTCTTTCAAAAAGGGACCATATTTTTTGTCTGTTCCCTGAATATGTTTAATCAGCCATTCTTTTAAGAAACTTGCAATATTAGAAACAATCAGGAGATTGCCTTTTTGAATCTCATTATTAAATTCTTGAACTTTTTTTATAAAACTTTCATGTTCTTTTTTATGTTGTACAAACTCGGGATACCCGTGTTGTTGCATTAGTTTTTCTTCTGTACCAAAATGTGTTAATGCATATCCGGACATATCTTTTACAATTTTAGTTATGATTTCCTTGCCCTTTCCTGTACTCATTGCATCGTATAGTTGATTCAACATATTAACAAGATTCTTGTGTTGTGCATCAATCTGAATGATTCCAATACTCAGATTATCATTCCAATTAAGAAAAGCCATGGTCAGGACTCCTATTTAATACCCGCAGACTTCATGGCGGATTCATATTTTTTATCTGTTCCTTGAATATGATTTACAAGCCAGTCTTTTAAAAAATTAGACACAGAGAGAGTAACTGATAAAGAACCTTTTTCTAAATCGGACTGGTACTTTTTTATATGATTCACAAATTGGCTATGCTGTTGTTTATGCATAGCGAGGCCTTCATATTTGCACTGTTCCATTAATTTCTCTTCCGCCGTAAAATGAGTAACGGTGTAATCATGAAGTTCCGTTAGAACAGGTGCGATAATATCTTTTCCTTTTCCGGTACTCATAGCATCATGGAGACGATTTATAATGTTTATTAGTTTCTGATGTTGAGTATCCATGGAAGGTATCCCAACACTTAAAGAGTTATTCCATACAATTAGTGGCATAGGTGAACTCCTTATTGTTAAATTTATAATATTTATATAAGAAAATAAATAAAAAATTCAAAAAAAGGATATTAAGATGAATAGAAGAGATTTTATAGGGAAGACAATCAAAACAATCACAGCTACGGGTTTAATGGTGGAGAGATGTCTAGCAGAAGAGACGGAAGATAAACGAGTATCTTGGAAAATACCTCCAGGTACAAAAGTGCCTACAAAAAAATTGGGGAAAACGGATATTGAAACTCCGATTCTTATTATGGGTTGTTGCCAGAATTTAGATCCCGTTTATGACCGTAGATTGCACCGTGCTTATGAATTAGGGGTAAACCATTTGGATACGGCTCAAATGTATGCAGAGGGCCAATCCCACAAAACAATAGCACCGTTCATAAAACAAATAGGCGATAGAAAGAAATTAATCATTGCTTCAAAAGTACATCAAACAGAGAATAATGCTACACCAGAAAAATTTGTGACAAATATAAATTCATCATTAGAAGAATTGGAAACTGATTATCTTGATATTTTTTATATGCATATTGTCAAACATGAGCGTTTTTTGGATAAAGAATTTATAGATATGGGGGAGAAACTTAAAAAAGAAGGAAAAATCCGTTATTTTGGTTTTAGTGCCCATCATGGTAATGCACATGAGTTAATGATGAAAGCGAGTAAATTAGGGGGTGAGATAGATGTGATTATGTTTAAATACAGTTTTCGTGAGATGGGAAAAGATAACCTTAATAAGGCTATAGAGGCTTGTAAAAATGCAGGGATTGGCTTGATAGCGATGAAGACTTTGGGGAGTATACCGGATGATGGGGAAGAACTTATTCCATGGACATCAAAAAACTTCACAAAAATTCAAGCAAAATTGAAATCTGTATGGGAAGACGAACGCATTGATGGGATAGCGTCGCAAATGGGAAATATACAGCATGTTCATGAAAATGCCTATGCGGCGATAACTCCAACGAAGTTAACAGAACTGGAAAAACAGGAATTAAGAAACATAGCAGAAAAGACACAACATCTTTACTGTGCAGGATGTAACCATCATTGCGAGAAGGGATTGGATACCTCTCTCTATATACAGGATGTCTGGAGGTGTATGTTATACGCAAAAAGATATAAGCAGGAAAAATGGGCTCAATATTGCTATCGTGATATTAAAAAATATATTGAGTTGTTATCAGAGGAACAACTTAAGATAGCAATGGAACAATGTCCTTATCATCTAAATATTCCAGAGTTATTTAATTTAGCCCGAGGAATGTTGGGTTAATTATTCCCTTTTACCTAGAAAAGAATGAAGGTCAAAAATTAGTTTCTGAATGGCTAATTCCTTTGCTTTTGCTTCGATATCAAGAGTAAAAGGTCCTACATAAAACCACTCCCTGGGGAAATCAGTAATACTAATGTAATCGTTATGGTTTTTGGGGTCTTCATTATTCCAGCCATTTTTGGGAGATGATATATGAAAATAGGGTTCTTTCTTGAGTCTTTTCCATGTTTGAATACATATAGCAGTTGCCTGATCAATAGAAAGACCATCGGGATTACAACGATGGTGATGGACATCATATACTATGGGAAGATGTGTTTTTTTAGAAATTGTTTGTAAATCAAGGATTGTGTAATTAATATCATCATTTTCGACAGATAACCTCTGCCTTGTCTTTTCAGAAAGTAGTTCTAATGCTTTTACAAATTGTTCTAAACTCTTTTCTTTATTACCATATTTTCCACCGACATGAATGTTAATAACATCAGCTCCTAAAAGTTCTGCTAACATACCCTGATACTCTAATTCCTCTATGGATTTTTTTTGAACGGTTTTATCTGGAGAATTGATTACTACAAATTGGTCAGGATGAAAACTTAACCGAATGTCGTTTCGTTTAGAAAATTCTTTAACAGAAGACATTATTTTAATTATTTTATCTAAGTCAGGGAGATTTTCTAAATAATATCCTATTTCCGGGTGGGTATAACGAGGGAATAGCGGTGATAGTATTCTGAAGGATTTGATTCCATGACCATTACAATATTTAACGGCTTCTAAAAGACTATTACAATTATGCAGACAAATTTTGGAAAGTTTTTTAAACTGTTCCTTTTTAGATAATGAAAGGAGAGATTTTGCTGTTAACGAACGAAATTTGATGTTTTGTTCTCTAAATATACAGCAAAGTCCAAAACGAATGTGTGAAATATCCATAATTAAAAATTGAAATATTTTTTATATTTATTGGTATATAATATTAATAGTAATGATTTAACATAAAACGGAGAAAGTGCTATGTTTATTTCACCATTTGATACACTTCGGGTTTTGCCCCGAAAATTAATGATGGAAGTATGGCGTCGTTTAAATACTGGTTTAAACGAAAATGAGCCATGGGAACCCCTCGCAGATGTTTATGAAACAAATAACGATTACTTTGTTTTTGTTGAATTACCCGGTGTGAAAAAAGAGGATATAGTATTAACAATTGATAAGAACAAATTGTGTATTCGTGGAAATAAAACGAGGAAAATAGATGGAGATGAAGAAAAAACTCTGTTTTCCGAATGTTTGTATGGGAGTTTTGAAAAGGTTATAGAATTCGCCGAAGAGATAGAGGAAGACAATGTTAATGCAGAACTACAAATAGGATTGTTGAAAATAACATTACCTAAAAAATTAGTGTCCGTGGGAAAAAGAATAGTGGTATCCGGCGAATAGGGGAATTTATGGATTCTTTATAGGTATGGGTGTTATTATCCAATCAGACCATATAATATTGGGTGTCCCTTCCGGCGTGTATGCACAAAAAATATAGGTATCTGCCTCTTCTATTTTAAACGGCATTTCAATATGTTTTGGTTTATCTGTTTCTCCGGAGATTTCCAGAAGAGGGTTAATAAAAGGTTCTGTTTTGCCGGCTTCTTTGGTTCTCCATACTCCAATATTTACCTTCGGTCCTTTTATTAGTGTAGCATTTATAGAAAAAGTGTAGTCATTAGGCTGTAAATCAGATATTGAAATCCGAAAAAGGTTATTTATATCTACGCCTTCATCTGCTTTAATCCACTTTTGAACAACCTCATATCCGGTTCCTTTTTTAGCCTTCTTGTTTATATAAGAATATTGGGAAAAGGGAGGTAAGAAACCGGAAGGAGCACGCGTTCCCGACAGCCATTCTGTAAAGGAACCGTTCTTGATAATATTGTTTATAGGGATGGAAATAGGCTGTACTTCTAAAACCTTAAATTCTCCTTTTAGATTACTTTCTTGAAAGATAGGACTGGAGCAGGACCCGAAAAACAAAATTGTTATTATAAAAAATGAATATTTACTGTGAAATGACATGTATGTTCCTTTTACAATAGAGGAGCAACTGTTACTTTCCCTCTAAAAATTAAACCTGAAATATATAATGATAGTCAAATATGCACATTTACATGTAAAACAATTGAAGGAATAGATTATGTTGACAAAAAGAAAAAGAAATTATTGTTTGTGTTTCCTTTTACATTTTGTTTTATTCTTTGTTATTTCTTCAACTCTATTTTCAGAGGAAATCGAATTAAATATTATCTATACAAATGATATACATGACCATATTCGACCTGGTTATATGGGTGTTGGGGGAATTCCTTATGTAGCGGGTTATGTAAATCAGGTAAGGGAAGAAAAACCGAATGTATTACTCGTTGATGCTGGGGACTTGACTGATAAAGGAGATATGGTAGCAGATTTAACAAATGGTGAACTGATGTATAAAATAATAGAAAAGATGAAATATGATGTAATGGTTATTGGGAATCATGATTATGACAAAGGTATTGAACAACTTTGTAAATTGAAAGAATTATCTCCCTCAGTAGAATTTGTTGCTACAAATTATGAAGAAGGTTTGGACAGGTGTTATAAACCATGGGTCATAGAAAAGATAGGAGATTTTAGTGTTGGATTTGTAGGTGTTGTAAAATTGGGTGGAGAGGAAAAACAAGTAGCGAAAGGAGCCGTTCCCGAAATTAAAAAGGCAATTGATACATTAAAAGGACAGGGATGCCATTTTATTGTAGGACTGTTTCATTTGGGGAGTAATGCATGTGAACAAGTGTCAAGGGAAATTCCTGAAATATCCGTTTATATATCCGGACATACACATGAATTGTTGAAAAAACCAAAAATTTTCCCGGACACAAATGCAATTATTGTACAAGCGGGTTCGTATGCAAACTATGCAGGCCATTTGAAATTAATAATTGATACACAAAAACAACAGATTGTTAAGTATGAAAATCGAATAGTGGAATTAATACACGATTCTATAAAACCGGATGAAGAAATTTTGAACTGGGTTTTTGCAGAGGAGAAAAAGATATGCCCTATTGCTTCTGAATTTTTAATTGATAATAATAAAATAATAGGTACCCACCAGATTGCAGTTCTTGCGGTAAATGCAATTAAAGAAAGGGCCAACGCAGATATTGCATTTTTCCATCCTCGATTACTTATTCGTAGTACATTTCCCCCAACAAAATTGGATTATAATGCTGTTTATTTAACAGCAGGACATCGTGCAAAGGAAATAGTAGAAGTAACATTATCAGGAAGACAAATAGAACAATATCTAATTGATTTAATTAGAAATAGATGGAGTAGAACCGAATGGACAGGAATGAACGCGGAGTACGATAGGACTTTTCCTCCAGATAAGGTTTCGGTTAAGACAGATTTAGTAGCAGATAAGAAATATAAAGTTGTGCTTGCAAAATTAGAATTCAATAATCGTTTGCTCCGTTCATTAAAAAATAATAATGAAAATAATATAGAGGAAATAGAAAATGGATTAAAACAATGTGATTTTACATATTTTGATGCAGTTTCTAAATATATCGAGAAAATAAAAGAAAGTGGTCTTACATTAGACAAATATATTGAAAAAATGAAAATTAACGGGAAAGAAGAACAAGAAGAAAATAATTATGATGCGGAGTAGTAAATAATTACTTCAAATACACTCCGAAGTCAATCTTTGATACAATAGATATATACTTTGGAGTTTTTTGAGTGATTGTACAGGATATTATAAGATCAATAAATGCAGAAATTATTGTCAGGGGAGGAACAACAAGAATTGAAAAGATCTTTGCTGGAGATAGAATCAGTGACCTGATTCATTATGCCGATGAAAGTACATTAATAATTACACATTTAAATCATATTTCTCTGGTTCAGTTGTTTCAGATATTTGAAGTACCTGCTATATGTCTTATTACGGAGACTGAACCTATCCAAGAATTAATAGAGAATGCAGAGGTAAAAAAGGCTCACCTTTTTGTATCTCCATTGGAAATGTATGAAACCTGTGGGGTTATATATAAAATGTTTGAGCGGGGAAATGCCCAGCAATGATTACAGGGTCATATCCGGTAAAAAGAGGAGATTATTTAGGCGGAGGACAGGTATCTTCAAAGATAAAGGAGACATTAAGAAGATTAGGTATAACCTCAGAGATAATCAGAAAAATTATGATTGCTGTATATGAAGCGGAAATGAATGTAATAATCCATTCTTATGGGGGTGAGATTAGTTTTGTCATAGATGATGATAAAATAGAAATTACTGTTAAAGACACGGGACCCGGTATACCCAGAATCGACCTTGCAATACAAGAAGGATATTCTACTGCACCTGATGAGGCAAGAGAAATGGGATTTGGTGCAGGGATGGGCTTGCCAAACATAAAGAAAAACTCAGATTATTTTACTATTCACAGCGAGAAAATGGGGACATTATTGAAAATTCTTGTGTTTATTAATTCTGATAAATATTTTTCAAACATAGATACTTGTCTCAATGTTGAGTCGGAAAAATGTAAAAAATGTTTGAGATGTATAACCAGATGTCCAACCAAAGCCATAAGATTATATAAAGAGAAAATACATATCTTATCTCATCATTGTGTTAATTGTAATGAATGTATTAGAGTGTGTCCTACGAAGGTTTTCGATTTAACAAATTATGAAGAAAATAAAGATGAGGGAAAAGAAAAGGTATTGGTTGCCCCTTCTCCATGGATTGCCTCTATTCTCTTTTCTTGTTTATGGGATAACTTTGAGGAAGTAATAATAAATGAAAAAGGCCTGGAAATATATCCATTAGCAATATGGGAAGATGTATTAAAAGAAAAGACATTTGAATATATTAAAAATAATGGAAAAATAAAGCATCCTGTAATATTACCTGTTTGTCCTGCAGTTCTATACTGGATACAAACAGAATATCCTTCGTTAATAGATTACATTGCGCCTTATTTGGGGCCTGCTGAAACGGCAGTAAATAGTTTTGAAAAACAAAAGAGAGTTTTTTATATTCCTTCCTGTCCTGCAGAGGTATGTGCTATTCATGGTAATAAAAATTCAGATGTTAATGTGAGTTTTATACTTCCACAACAGTCGATTGAAATGATTTTAAATACAAAAAAACGGACTACGGGAGAAAAACAAATAGATAAAATTTATGATATATGTGTTGATAAAGAAATTGATAGAAAGATCGTGAAGATATCAGGTGTAGAACAAGTTAAGACTTTTTTGGAGAGTATAGAAAAGAAACGGTTGATGTATAACATAGAAATGGTAGAGTTATATGCCTGTCATAATGGATGTTTTGGTTCTCCATACTGGGTATATGAACCAACCGTAGCAAGAATTATTTTTGATGCTTTTTGGAAAGAGCAGAAAATAAAGTATAAAGAGAATAAATTTGATGGAATATTTCGTGTATCTACGATCAAGCCAAGAAAAGGTATAAGGCTCGATGAGGATGTTAGAAAAGCAATGATGAAATTGAGTGAAATAGAGAAAATAAGTAAGAGTTTACCCGGATATGATTGTGGAGTATGTGGTGCTCCTACATGTTTGAATTTTGCAGAAGACATTCTAATGATGGGAGAAAATATATCTGAATGTCCCTATTTAAACATAAAGTAAAAGAGGAAAAATATTATGGGTGTAAAACTAAGTGAAATATGCAATCGATTAGACCTCGAACTGCTAACTTCTGGAATTTCGGAATTAATGGATAAAGAAGTTAGTGAAGGTTATGTTTCAGATTTGTTAAGCGATGTTTTAGCAAATGCACAAAAAGGTATGATATTGATAACATTACAAACACATATCAATGTAATTGCAGTTTGTGTTCATACGGAACTCTCTGCGGTTATCTTTATACAAAGTCGCAGACCGGATGATAATGTAATAAAGAAGGCAGAGGAAGAGAGGATATTATTATTCTCATCATCAGAGTCAGCATTCAGTATAGTTGGTAAACTGTATGAGATGGGATTAAGAGGATAATATCTTGTCCGTGATTTATGCCGATTTACATATTCATTCTATACTATCACCTTGTGCAGACCGTAATATGACTCCTCAAAACATATATCCTCGCATAGTAGAAAAGGGGATAAATGTATTTGCGATATGTGACCATAACAGTACAAAAAATGTAAGAGCCTTTTATGAATTTGGGCAGAAATGGTTTCCGCAAATTTTGTTTTTACCCGGTATCGAGATAGAAACAAAAGAAGAATTACATTTTTTAGGTATATTTCCTGATTTGGAAAATGCAGAAAAAGTCGGAGAAATTATAAGAGGGGGATTAAAGGAAGAGATAAAAAGAGCAGAATTTATGGAACCTCAATGTATTATTAATTCAGATGGTGAAATCATCGGTGAAGAGACAAAATCTCTATATTTGTCAGCGGAGATTGATTTAGAAGATGCCGTTGTATTATTGCGCAGACATAATGCTGTTGTGATTGCCAGTCATATAGACCGCCCCTCATATTCTATTACAAGTCAATTAGGTATTATTCCTGATAGTTTATTTGATGTACTGGAAATATCTCCAATATCAGTCAGAAGGGTTATAGAGAAGAAGGAGTTTGTTTTAAGAAATATGGTCTATCCGTTGCCAGAAAGTATCCCTATAATTACCTCAACGGATGCACATTCAATAGATGAAATTGGACATGTTCGAACAGGAATCCCTATAAACAAATTAAATTTTGAAGGACTTAAAGAAGGAATGAAGGAAAATACAATGTTGGAGGTGATAGGGTTTGATTGAGTTATCATTACATATACTTGATTTGATAGAAAATTCAATTAATGCAGGTGCTGAAGAAATAAAGATTTCGTTAGATGTAAATGAGGAAAAAGATTTACTAATCCTAAAGATAGAGGATAACGGTAAAGGTTTTAGTGTTGATGCGGAACAATTATTTGACCCTTTTTATACTACAAAAACATCAAAAGTGATAGGAATGGGTTTAAGTTTAGCGAAAAGTTCCGCAGAAAGAGCTGGTGGAGAAGTTATAATAGGGAAAAGTGAGGATTTAGGAGGAGCAAAAGTTGTTTTAACATTTTCCTTATCACACATTGATAGGTTGCCTGTAGGAGATTTAGGGGGTTCTATCGCGGGAATGTTTATTACAAGTCCCAATATAAATATACAAATAGAGATTATTCAAAATAACAAGACAAAATTGGCAATTAGTACAAACGAATACCGTAAAAACTTTTCAGGGAAAACAGATATAGAACTCTATCCGATAATTGAAAAAGAAATAAATGGGGTTATTAAAGAGTTAGATATATAAATACTAATGCGGGTATTTTTTTGTATTTTGTATGAGAAAAACAAGTGTAGTTATTAAATGTTTTGCTGATGCAGGAAATTCCTTTAGACTTTTTGCCAATGCTGTAAAACAATCTATAAGAGATATATCTGTATTATAAAGTTTGGACATTCTTTCTGTCCCATCGGGTAGTTTTAGAAAAAAGTCAATTATTTCTCCAGTAGGTTCAGGGCTTAATAATTTCTTTTTAATTTTTCCTTTTGCTATGTCCTCTAATATAGATTTTATAGTAGGACTCAAAATATTTTTATTTTTCTTCAAAACTTCATATGCAAGGTTTTTAAATAGTGGCATTAAAAAAACATTGTGAAAATAATTCTCTATTTCGAAACATATAAGTTCTGATATGAAGGGATGTTCATATGGGATAGAACAGTCACTACCCAAACGATATAAAATGCTTTTACTTTCAGAAGAAAGACATTCCCAGCCCGGTATTTCTTTGTCAAGAAAGATTCCTATATTATCGGGAACATGGATGTTAATTATAGATGTATAATCGGTTTTTGTTTGTGTTTGTTCAATGGTAAATATTCCTTTTAATTCTTCAATAAGATAATTTAGTATTTTATATGCATTGTCAGGATATACAAAAGGTTTATCTGTCTTTAGCATAGTTTCAATTTCAAAAAGTTTATTACTTTCGCTATAACTTATAGTTAACGCACTGTGTTTTGAATCAGTACAAATAAAAAAGGGAGAGCAGGCACAAAGCAGTAATGATGAAAAGGTGATTTCAGGTATTTTTATGATGGGTATTAACGGGTCTATTTTAATTTCAATTTTTTCAGACTTGTTTATAAGTTGTTTCAAATTGTTCCATATGGAATAAAAAAATGTTTGTATGTCGATTAGTTTATTGCAATTCCATAGAGGTAGTTTATTTTCAATAAATTCTTCTATTTTCTTCAGTGGAAGGGATGGAAGGTCAGGAATGAGTTCATTCAAGATGTTATGTTTGTTATCCAGAACTTTGAAGCCTGCAAGTTTAAAGATAATTTGATTGTGTTTGATCTGGAATTTTCCTCCATTTGTGCTTTTCGTCCACTGATTATTTATAAAAGAGGTGCAGATAGGTAAGAAATCATCAAGCAGTATAAAGTCTGTAATCTCTTCTAAATTATTAGATGAAAAGAAGACGAGGTTTGGAATTCTATAACCGACTTCTTGAGTTTCCTCGTAGTGAACAGTAAAAATATTTTTCCCAATGGGTTTGAAGATGAGCGATAGACAAGTTAAGAGAATTTCTTTATCTAAATACAAGTTTTCTGATTGGATTTTATTTTCATTTTCGATATAAAAACCCAAATAATCCTTTATTTGGCATAAAAAATCCTTGGTGCTTATTTGTGTGAGTTTTGGATGGAAAAACAGATTTAAAAAATTACATAAAAGGGGGGAATTATCAAGCACGTTACTTTTGTTTTTTGTTAAAATCACAAGAATAAAAATGTATGTTTTTAATAACAATATATTAAACATCTTTGGTTAATGCAAAATTTAGAAACATTATATCTCTTTGACTTGTCATATTATATATGAAGTATACTTACTCAACATCAATGAGGGTTAATAATGGCTGACCGTATTTTACAAATAGTTGTTCAATATACATGCTTGTTATTTTGTCTCTCTGCACATGAAGCGGCACACGCTGCGGCAGCAGATCGTTTTGGTGACCCTACTGCAAGGATGTTGGGACGATTGACATTAAATCCTGTAAAACATGCCGACCCGTTAGGAACTTTTATTTTGCCGTTATTAATGATGATAACCCAGTTTCCTTTTTTATTTGGATGGGCAAAGCCTGTTCCTGTAAATATTCGAAATTTGAGAAACCCCAAACTCCATTCTGTTTTTGTAGCCATAGCGGGACCATCGGCAAATTTATTATTAGCAATTGTTTTCACTTTTGTTTTGAGACTTACTGTTATTATGAATGGTATTTCAACTCCTGATGAGATGTTTACCTCTCCTGCCTGTTTGGTTTCTATTTCGATTGTTATGATAAATCTTGTTCTACTTCTTTTTAACTGTATTCCTTTACCTCCTCTGGATGGACATCATGTATTAAACTATTTTCTTCCGCCTGAGGGACAAAAGTTTTTACAACAAATGGGTCCTTTTGGACTTATTATAGCAATTACTTTGGGCTCGCGAATTATTTCCCCACCTTTGCAGTATATTGCAGGGTTTTTACTTACTTACGGTTTAACAGGTTTTAATATACTTTAGATGTGGGTATTCTCCTGTTTCCACTGAATAACTTTCCCAGAAATAGGTTGATTTAGTATACTATTCATCTGTCCTCTCGATTTTCCAGAAAATATCTATATATTGGTTTTAATCATAAAGGAAGGTTTTTATATGGATTTGCCCAAAAATTATGATGTGAAAAAAATTGAAGAGAATTGGATGAAGAAGTGGAAAGAAACAGGGATATATCGTTGGGACCCATTAAAGACACGGGAAGAAACTTTTGTTGTTGATACTCCACCACCAACAGTGAGTGGTTCCCTTCATGTTGGACATATGTTTAGTTATTCACACCAGGATTTTATAGTTCGTTATCAAAGAATGAAAGGAAAGAATATTTTCTTCCCGATAGGCTGGGATGACAATGGCTTACCGACAGAAAGGAGGGTGCAGAATTTTCTTAATGTTCGTTGTGAGCCTTCAATGCCATACGATCCTAATCTAAAGGTTTTTCCAGGACGAAAAGGATCCCCTTTATCGGTTAGTCGTAAGAATTTTATAGAGTTATGTGACCAGGTTATTGTAGAAGATGAAAAGGCGTTCCGTAATTTATGGACAAGGCTCGGAATGAGTTATGATTGGGAACTCGAATACGCTACCATTGACCGACATTGTCGATTAATTTCTCAAGCAAGTTTTATTGAACTTTATAGAAAAGGAGAAATATATCAAGAGGAAAAACCTGTTCTCTGGGATATTGATTATCAAACGGCTATTGCTCAGGCAGAACTTGTAGATAAAGAAGTTCCTTCTGCTTTTTATTATTTTCGGTTTCCTTTTCCCAATAGTAGCGATTATCTTGTAATTGCTACTACACGACCAGAATTACTACCCGCATGTGTGGCCGTACTGGTTCACCCTAATGATGAAAGGTATAAACAGTATATAGGCAAAACGATTCTAACGCCTTTGTTTCATGTTCCTGTTCCTATAATGGGTGATGAAAAGGCAGATCCCAATAAGGGAACAGGTGTTGTGATGGTTTGTACTTTCGGAGACCAAACTGATGTAGAGTGGTGGAAACAATTTAATTTACCCCTTCGTCAAATTGTTGCTCGTAATGGAACACTCTTGCATATCGAGTTCGTTAGTAATGACGGTAAGTTAAAACATCTGTCCGATACAGGACATCTTGTAATCCCTTCTCTCAATCCAGACAAGGCCAATGAAATATACTCGCAAATTCATAGATTATACACAGGTAATGCAAAAAAAGTATTAGTGGAAGTTGCTAATCAAATAGAAGGGGTTATTGACCGTCCTGAAACACACATTACTCATACGGTTCGATTTTTTGAAAAAGGGGACCGTCCTCTTGAAATTGTTCCAACGCGACAGTGGTATACAAAAATAATAGACAAAAAGGAGGCACTTATAGAGCAGGGGAAAAAGATTAAATGGCATCCCGATTATATGTATAAAAGGTATGAACATTGGGTTGAAGGATTAAACCAGGATTGGTGCTTAAGTAGACAGCGCTTTTTCGGTGTTCCCATTCCAGTATGGTACCCAATAAATGAGGGTGGGGAAGTGATATATAGCAAACCTATCGTCCCTGACATAAAAGATTTGCCTGTTGACCCATTATCAGATGTTCCAGAAGGATATAAGGAAGAACAAAGAGATAAACCCAATGGATTTACAGGTGAACCTGATGTTTTAGACACATGGGCAACGAGTTCTCTTACTCCACAGATAGCAACACATTGGTTTTTAAATCCGGAACGACATAAAAAATTATTCCCAATGGATATTCGTCCACAGGCTCATGACATTATTCGAACATGGGCATTTTATACTATTGTAAAGGCATACTTGCATGACGGGGAAATCCCATGGAAAAATGTTGTATTGAGTGGCTGGATCTTAGACCCTGACCGTAAAAAAATGTCGAAAAGTCATGGGAATGTAGTAACCCCAGAGCCTCTGATTGAACAACATGGGGCCGACAGTGTCCGTTATTGGTCTGCAAAAGCAAGATTAGGTGTGGATACTGCTTATGACGAACAGGCGTTTAGAGTAGGTCGAAAATTATGTACAAAATTATTTAACGCCAGTAAGTTTGCAATTATGCAGCTAAAAAATATAGACAAAGAATTACTCAGGAAAGAAGCCATACAAAATCCAATTGATATTGCCGTGATTAATGAACTTAAAACATGTATACAGAGGGCAACAGCCAGTTTTGATGATTTTGATTATGCACAATCGTTAATGTTGACAGAAGAGTTTTTCTGGAGTGTTTTTTGTGATAACTATCTTGAAATAATAAAACCCCATGTTTACCAATCGGAAATAACTAATGAGAAAATTTCAGCATGCAGTGCTTTACGGTTTATTCATCGTGCTATAGTTCGTTTATTGGCCCCATATTTACCATATATAACGGAGGAAGTATGGAATTGGGAATATTCTAATGACAAGGATATGTCCCCTTCTGTGCATAAAAGTCCCTGGCCATCAATGAGAGAATTTGATGGTATTGCAGAAGAGAAATATCCCGGATTATATGAAGTCCTTATCGGACTTATTAACCCAATAAGGAAAGCCAAAACTGAAGCAAATATTAGTCTGGCAGCACCCATTAACAGGATAGATGTTCAATGCCCACCTATGTTCAATGAAGTTTGCCAGATACTCATAAAAGATGTTGTAGCTATGTTACATGTAAACGAATACTCTATTTGTGAAGGAAATGAAAAAATAGAAGTTTTTGTTCATATCTAAATAATGCTTCTAATTTCTATTAAGTTGGATATAATAAGAAAAGGGAGTCAATATAGGTAAATAAATGGATAAAATTGTGGAAAATATTTTAAAGTCAAAAATTATAAAAGATTATATTTGTATCAAGGGAAAAAAGTTTAATTACTCAATTCCAGTAAAAAAAATAAAAATCAATGAAAAAATCGTTCCGGAAGAAATAAAAAAAAGTAATGTGTTACAAGTATTTGAATACCATATTTATGACACATCAGGACCTTATTTTAATATTGATACTCTGTGCCATCTCCAAGAAGGTATCACAAAAATACGGGAAGAATGGATTGAAGCAAGAAGTGAAATACAAAATTATCAGAAAGGGAATAAAACGGTTCGAAGAGCAAAAGATGGGAAACGGGCTACACAGCGATACTATGCACGAAAGGGTATTGTTACCCCTGAAATGGAATATGTCGCATATCGTGAGAGCATAGAAATAACACAGAATACATTATGGGTAGAATGGTTGTGGAAAGAGAAAGCAAACGAGGTCATGGAGAAGGGGACGTTATCCCCTGAATGGATTTGTAAACAGGTGGCAGAAGGAAAAATTATTATCCCTGCTAATATTAATCATACCGAATTAGAACCAATGGGTATTGGACAGGGGTTACGAACAAAAATTAATGCAAACATAGGCAATTCATCTGTTAGAAGTGGGATAAGGGAAGAGGTTGAAAAGATGGTTTGGGCTGTAATGTGTGGTGCTGATACTGTTATGGATTTGAGTACCGGCGAAGAAATAGATACGATAAGGGGGACCATAATTCGTCATTCACCGGTTCCGGTAGGAACAGTGCCGATTTATGAAGTTTTAGAAAGAGTAGAGGGGAGACCGGAAGATATTTCATGGGAATTATATCGGGATGTACTAATTGAACAAGCAGAACAAGGGGTGGATTATTTTACCATTCATGCAGGTTTGTTACAGGAACACTTACCCTTAATAGAAAAACGACTGGCAGGTATTGTTAGTCGTGGAGGATCTATTATTGCTCGCTGGATGAAATCGCATAAACAACAGAATTTTACATATACTCATTGGGATGAGATATGTGAAATTTTGACTATGTACGATGTGGCTGTTTCTATTGGTGATGGTCTAAGACCGGGATGTATCTATGATGCTAATGATGAGGCTCAATTTGCTGAATTAAAAATTCAGAGTGAACTGGCTAAAAGGGCAGAAAAATTTGATGTTCAGGTAATGCATGAAGGTCCCGGTCATATCCCTGTGAATAAAATTCTGGAAAATATAGAAGTTCAGAAAGAATGGTGTAATTCTGCACCGTTTTATACATTAGGTCCTGTTGTTACAGATATAGCAACAGGTTATGACCATATCAGTTCTGCAATAGGTGCTACACTTATTGGTTCCGCTGGTACTGCTATGTTATGTTATGTTACGCCTAAAGAACATATTGGTCTGCCAGATAGAGATGATGTAAGAGAGGGTGTGATTACATATAGGATATCCGCTCATGCCTCAGATATAGCAAAGGGTTTACCCTCTGCATTTATTCGTGACTGTCTCATGGCATTAGCACGAGTTAAATTTTCGTGGGAAGACCAGTTTGCATTGGCATTAGATCCCGAGAAATCAATGGAGATGTTTTTCGAGAGCAATCCTTGTTTGCAAGAAGATAAAGAAGGAAAGATAAATCAGAATTACTGCACAATGTGTGGTCCTAAATTTTGTGCAATGAAACTATCAAAAAGAGATGAGTCATAAACCAGAAAAATGAAAATAGGAAATTATGATATAGACAAACCATTATTTCTTGCCCCAATGGATGATGTAACTGATTATCCTTTCCGCAATATTTGTAAAGAATGGGGAGCCGATGTTGTTGTTACAGAGTTTATAAGTGCAGAAGCAGTAATCCGCAATGTAGATAGGTCTTTTAAAAAGATGCATTTTAATGAAGAAGAGAGACCTATCGGTATTCAATTATATGGTAGTGCAGAGTTATCAATGGCAAGTGCGAGTCAGAAAGTTGAAAGCTTTGCCCCTGATTTTATTGATATTAATGCGGGATGTTGGGTGAAGAAGATTGTTAATAGGGGAGATGGAGCAGGCTTATTAAAAGATTTAAGGAAGTTAGAACGAGTTTTATCTGAAGTTAAAATGAGTACAAAATTACCTGTTACATTAAAAACGAGATTAGGTTGGGATGAAAAAAACATTACTATTTATGATGTTATAGACATTTCTCATAAGATAGGAATTGATTTTATTACTGTCCACCTACGGACACGACAGCAAGGTCTTAAAGGAAATGCTGATTGGACATGGATACCAAAAATAAAGGAAAAATCGAACATACCTATTGTTGCAAATGGAGATATAAAAACCCCGCAGGATGTAAAGCAGTGTTTTGATTTGGGTGCAGACGGAATTATGATTGGAAGGGCTGTTATCGGTAATCCATTTCTATTTAAACGATGCAAAATGTTTTTAGAAAAAGGGGATTATGTACCTGAGCCCGATATAAAAGAACGGATACATTGGTGTCTAATTCATTTCAAGAAGCATCTTGAGTATTACGGTGAGCAAAGGGGAGTTCCTATATTTAGAAAGTTTTACAATGGATATCTACATGGCTATCCTTACATTGGGAAAATACGCACGGAAATTATGAATCTAAGATGTGCAAAAAAAATAGAAGAAATTTTGACTTCGATTATGGAAAATCCAGAGAGAGTAAGTGAGATAATTCTATCTGATGTAGATGTAATTGAATAAAGGGAAAAGTATGTTAGAAAGATTGAAGAAAGAAGTCTTTGAAGGAAATTTACAGTTAGTTCAAGAAAAACTTGTTATTTTGACATGGGGAAATGTAAGCGGAATTGATAGAGAACACAATGTAGTTGTAATCAAACCAAGTGGAGTGCCCTATCATAAATTAAAAGTAAGAGATATGGTTGTTGTAGACATGGAAGGTCAAATTGTTGAAGGAGATTTAAAACCGTCTGTAGATTTACCTATCCACCTTGCTATTTATAAAAATATTTCCTATGCCAATGCTGTTGTTCATACGCATTCCCATTTTGCAACATGTTGGGCCCAAGCAAGAACCCCCATCCCTTGTTTAGGAACAACACATGCAGATTATTTTTTCGGTGATATACCTTTAACGGAGTTGCCGAATATAGAAGATTATGAACAATCGATTGGCGAAAAAATTGTTCAGTGTATAATAAAAAATGGAGAGAGAAAATGTAGAGCAGTTCTTGTGCCCGGACACGGTCCTTTTGTATGGGGAGAAAATGTTGAAAATGCGGTAGAAACTGCGTTTGTACTCGAAAAATTAGCAGAGATGGCATATCATACTATTATGATTAGCAATGGAAACCTGGAAGTGTTAGAAGAGAAATATATAAGAAAACACTATGAGAGGAAATGGGGGAATGAAGCGTATTACGGACAGAAATAGATTTATAGAACCAAATGAAAATAAATGTATCTAAATATAGTTTTTTGTGTTTTTGTATTATTATATTGGTTGTTATTGTTATGTGTTCGTTCTCTTTGTTTGCAAAATATGTTTTTCCAGGAATTCTGTATCAAAGAACATCCTTGGTTTATAGAACACCAGAATTTTATCAGTGGAAGTATGAGGATGTCTTTGTTACTGTTGATGGTTATAAAACTCATGGATGGTATATCCCTTGTGAGGAAGCAAAAGGCGTTGTTTTGTTTTCACATGGAAATGCAGGGAATATTGCAGACAGATTGGAGTCCGTGGGTATATTTAGAAAATTAAGATTGGATGTTTTAGTTTATGATTATGGTGGATATGGAAAGTCAACAGGAAAGCCTTCAGAAGAAAGATGTTGTAATGATGCCTTAGCAATGTGGCAATACTTAATAAAAGAAAGAAAATGTTCTCCCCAAAATATTATTCTTTTTGGTCGCTCTTTAGGTGGCGCTGTAACGGCTGATTTGGCTACAAGAGTTGATTGTGCAGGGGTAATACTCGAAAGTACATTTCTTTCAACCATAGATGTGGCAAGAGATGTTTTTTCATGGTTTCCGGAACGGTTCGCAAAAAGAAATGAGTTTTATACAAAAAGGAAAGTGAAAAATATAAAATCCCCTGTATTAGTAATTCATAGTCCACAGGATACAGTTGTAAAATATTATCATGGGAAAAAAATATTTGAATTATTAGAAACAGAAAAAGAATTTTTAGAAATTACTGGCGACCATAACGAAGGTTTTATTATCACAGGGGAAATATATATCAATGGATTAAAACGTTTTATTGAGAAAGTATTAAATAATTAATAAAAAGCAAAATAAATTTATTGAATAAGAGAATAATCTACTGTGTTGAAAAGATTATTATCGAGGGTTCGTGAAATAATGAAGAGAAAATCACTTAAACGGTTGTAGAAAGGTAATACTACTTCGTTATTAAAATCGGGATGACTTTTGGTAAAAGATACTAATCTGCGTTCAAACTCCCTCGCAATAGTGGTTACAACATCAGAGTAAGCGGAAATAGTATTACTTGCTGATGCAATAAATTTTTTTGGTAAATTTAGTTGTTCTTCTAATTTTTCCTGCCACTTTTCTAATTGTTCTAAATGTTTTTGATTAAGTCGGGGATGATGTGCAGGTAACAGATTTCCTGAAGGGTCCGATATTTGTGTCCCAGTAATAAAACAACAATGAATAATCCAGAGTAATACATCTAAGAGAAAATCTTTGTTGGGGTTGTCCGTTTGTGAGATTTGCAATCTCAGGGAAGATAAGTGTGCACGAAGACTGTCTAATGAACCAAGACATTCAATAATATCGGTGTCCTTTGAAACCCATTGACCATCAGGTAATTTTGTTTTTCCTGTATCGCCTTGTTTTGTTGTAACATAAGATTTTTTCATACATATAAGCCCATTTATTTGATTTCTATACCTATAGGACAATGATCAGACCCAAAAACATCTGATAATATCCAGGATTTTTTTACATGTTTTTTAAATATTTCATTTACTACATGATAATCAATTCTCCAGCCAATATTTCGGGTTCTTGCATTGGTTCTATATGACCACCATGTGTAATATCCCCCTTCTTTACAAAACATTCGAAAAGTATCAATAAAACCTGATTTTAAAAATTTTGTCATGGATTCTCTTTCCTCCGGATAGTAGCCGGCATGATTTTCGTTTTCTTTCGGACGAGCCAGGTCAATTTCTGTGTGTGCTATGTTAAAGTCACCACAGACAAGTATATTTTTGTTCTTTTGAACGAAGTCAAGAAGTATTCTTTGTAATTTCTCTATGAACTTGAGTTTGTAAGGCAATCGTTTTTTCTCTTCCTGACTATTGGGCCAATAAGAGTTACAAAGAATAAAATTGCCAAAATCTGCTATTTGTACTCTTCCTTCATCATTAAAATCAGGTTCATTTACTTCAATGAGTTCAGTAGGTTTCTCTTTGGAAAAAAAAGCAGTTCCACTATATCCAGGTTTTTTAGAGAAACTCCAGTATGTATGGTAATATTGAGGGATAGGAAAAAAATGTGAACTTATATCAGAAGGTTTTAACTTTGTTTCTTGCAGACAAATAATATCAGGAGAAACTTGTTCTAACCATTCAGTAAAACCTTTTTTAAATATGGAACGAAATCCATTAATGTTCCATGATAAGACTACAGTCATAAAAATCTCCCTTCTCTTTATAAAGATAAAATAACACTTTACAATCAATAAATTCCATGTCAAAATTTTACTGTGTAGAAATAAGAGGAGTAATTTTTGTATAATAGAATCCCTAATGGCGGCGTAGCTCAGTTGGTTAGAGCAGCGGAATCATAATCCGCGTGTCCGGGGTTCGAATCCCTGCGCCGCCACTTTTTGTTTGTATAAGATATTTAAGAGGGAGATATTTTATGGAGTATGTTTTATTAGGGAGATCGGGTTTAAGGGTTTCTGAAATATGTTTAGGAACAATGACCTTTGGAAATGAAGCAGACAAAGAAGTTAGTTTTCAAATTATGAACTATGCATATGAAATGGGTATAAATTTCTTTGATACAGCTCACAACTATAATAGAGGGGAAACAGAAAAAATTATAGGAGAATGGTTAGGGAAGAAAAGGAAAGATATCGTTCTTGCTTCAAAAGTATTTTTCCCTTCACAAAAGGGTATTAACAACGAAGGTTTATCAAAAAAAAATATTATGCAATCTGTGGAAGAGTCTTTGCAAAGGTTAAAGACAGAATATCTCGATATACTTTATCTTCATCATTGGGATGAGCATACATCTATCGAATATTCTTTAGAGGCTGTACATACTCTAATTATGCAGGGAAAAGTTCTATACATGGGAATATCTAATTTTTCGGCATGGCAAATAATGCAAGCAATATCAGTTGCACGGGAATATTGTTATGCTCCTGTTGTATGTATACAACCAATGTATAGCCTGATAAAAAGGCAGGTAGAAGTAGAGATTTTACCTCTTGCGAAACAAGAAAACCTTGCAGTTGTTCCGTACAATGTTCTTGGTGCAGGTATATTAACAGGAAAGTATCTGAAAGGTGATACGGGAAGGTTGAACGAGAATAAGATGTATCAACATCGTTATAGTAATCCGATTTATGAAGAAATTACAAAGAGATTTGTAAAATATGCTGAAGAAAGAAATGTATCACCTGCAGTACTGTCTGCGTGTTGGGTGAAGCATAACCCTATGGTTACATCGATTTTGTTAGGTGCAAGGACTCTCGAACAATTTAAAGAAGTTGTTCAATGTGTTGATTTAAAACTTTCTAAAGAGCAATGGGAAGAAATCTCAAATTTATCTTATCACCCCCCATTACCAACGGATAGAGAACCACTCGATGTTTACCGTTTAAGAGGATGGTAAATATTAATCATATTGTGCTAAAAAAGGTTGGACGCGTTTGGTAAGGAATTCACGCATTTCTTTTAAGTTTTCAATAACCAAGTCAATGTTTTGTATAGATACAGGATTTCTACCAAAAATGCCACGAACCTCTACGAATAGTTCTTTTTTACTATGCCGAAATGATTCAACAAGGACATGATATATTCCAGGTGTGTCGTTCGATTCCGGGAATACAAGTCGTATTCCTGTGGTTGCTAAAGGCCTTCCAAAATAATCAAACAATAATTCCTGTGATTGATTTAATAATTTATCCACAATGAAAGATTTGGCATCATCGTATCTGGTAAGTGCGTAAGTTGAGCGTAGAGTGCCTGTGTGAGCAAGGAAAAGCATCTGATTTCTTGCTTGCAGTATCTTCGGTCCTAATTCTTTTACTTTGTTTAAATACTCTTCAAAAGTTATAGATGTCCATTCTTCAATAATTATGGTTCTGTCTAAAAGAAAAAGAACTATAGATTGACTTCTATTTCCGCGTGTAGAGTAAAAACGTGTTTGCATGGGAAAACTAAAGTCAATGCTATCATAGGCAACCGGTGAACCTATTAAGTCATAGTAAAGTCGTTGTAACGATTCTTTGTTTATGGGTGTCGGATTATGTATCAATTCAGCAGAAAAATGAATGGGTCTGTCTTCAATATGCATGAAAAACTCCCAAAAGCGTTATAATCATAGAAATCATTTTATATTTATATAATTATAGAATAAAGCGTTTTGTTATTAAAATATGAAAGGGATATAAATTGGAAGAAGGAAGAATACTTGCAATTGATTATGGTGAAGTGCGAATGGGTTTAGCAATAAGTGATCCTTCAAGGATTTTTGCATTTCCTCTAACCATAATAGATCTAAGAAAAACAACAGATTTTGTAAAAACAATAGAAAATATTATTAAGGAAAAAGAGGTAAAGAGAATAATTATTGGTTATCCTTTAAAAATGAATGGAACTGAAGGAATACAGACAGCAAAAGTAAAAAGTTTTTTTGAGGAAATAAAAAAGAAAATTAACATAGATATTGAAATGGTAGATGAGAGACTAACAACTTCAGTTGCACAACGGGCTTTATCAAATATTGGTGTTAATAGAAAAAAACAAAAAAAAATTATCGATGAAGTTGCAGCGGCAAAACTATTAGAGACATATTTGGAAATATGTAAGAAAAAGTAACACATATATCCCTATGAAAAAAAGATTACTTAAAATAATATTCATAATTTTAGGGATTGTTATTTGTTTCATTTTAATAGGGGGAGTTGTTGCTATAGGAGGTTATGTATATGTAATGAAAGATGAAATTCCTGGAGAATATGTTGAAATTACAATTAATAAGGGAAGTACAGCGAAGGATGTGGCCTGTATACTGCGAGAAAAAGGATTTATCCCTCACGAGTTTTTATTTCTTGCTTTAATGAAGATAAAAGGAGGAGACAGGGATATAAAATATGGAATATATTCTATTCCCAAAGGATATTCTGTTAAACAGATATACGAACTGCTTCTAAAAGGACCTGTTCGACCTATATATGTATATAAGATAACAGTTCCGGAAGGTTTAACAAATTGGCAAATAGCTCAAATAACACCTGACCCTGAAAGATTTTTGAATATTGTGAATTCGATAGAATATGCAAAAGAAAAGAATATTCCGGGACCCACTGTTGAAGGTTTTTTAATGCCTGGGACCTATTTGTTTGAAGAGATTCCTGATGCAAAATCACTTGCTGATGTTATGATTAATCAGTTTGAGAAGGAGTGGAAAAAGTTAATGGAGGAAAGTGGGTATGAACTTTCAAATGAAGAAAAATTTCAAAAAGTTATCATAGCATCGTTAATAGAAGAGGAAGCAAAAGTAGAAAAAGAGAGGTCTCTTATTGCTCAGGTTATATACAATCGTTTGAAGAAAAATATGCCATTACAGATTGACGCAACATTACAATATGCTACTCAAAAATATGGAGTATTACTAACGAATGCAGATAAAGAAGTAGACTCCCCCTACAATACATATAAAAATAAAGGTCTTCCTCCTACGCCTATATCAAATCCTGGAATTTCAAGTTTACGATCTGCATTGTTTCCCGATGTGGGTGAGTATTTATACTTTGTTGCTAATGATGATGGGAAAACCCATACATTTAGTAAAGATATTGATACACATACTGAAGCAGTTATACATTATCGCAAAGCAATTAAAAAGAAACAAGGGATTAAAACAAATACTTCTAATAAA
>OGCI01000291.1_pt1:0-5000 | contig 63218 bp, 50 predicted proteins | sample 1570021 | NCBI WGS metagenome assembly OGCI01 (sample SAMN06264664, study PRJEB24512) | hot springs metagenome | isolation source: Hot spring water | place: South Africa: Tshipise | collected 2015-06-21
ATGCCGCCCTTGTTGCCGCCGTTGGCCCAGATGCCGCCCTTGTTGCCGCCGTTGGCCCAAATGCCGCCCTTGTTGCCACCGTTGGCCCAGATGCCGCCGCGGTCACCGCCGTTGGCCCAGATGCCGCCGCGGTCACCGCCGTTGGCCCAAATGCCGCCCTTGTTGCCGCCGTTGGCCCAGATGCCGCCTGCCTGAGCGGGAACGCTGACGCTAATCAAGAGGGCGAACGCAATGAGTGTTGCGATCACAACGGTTCCAAAGCGGATGGTGCTGCGGTTCATGGTGTCTCTCCCCTTCTGTTTGAATTGCAAAAGATCAAAATCAATAATCTTGGGATCCGATGGGCAATATGACGTAGAACAAATCCGTCGCCAGCGCGAGACTTTTAGTGTAGGCTCTTGGCGCTGTTGGCTACGACAAATGCAGTATACTACAACTTTTGCAAAATTACAATACCGTAAAGTAATCGAATTTCAAACCCAAGAATTCGTCAAGTTGGCGCCTTCACTGCGAGTTAGGGCGATCTTGGAGCGCGTTAAATCATGGGCGCGCGAAAACCACGAGCGAGGCGCCATCAAATCATCAACCGGAATGGAGCGAAGCGTTGGAGGCGTCTACTGGCTGCCCGCCGGGTGCGTGGGAAAATTCAGGCAAAAGCCGGCGACTGGCTGATTCCCAGGAAACTGCGGGATATTTTTCTTGCGAATTCCTCGCTTCGACCGTCGAAGGCGCTGCGAGCGTCCGGGCAAGATGGTGAGAACCACCAAGACGCCAAGACACCAAGGACACTCACAAGCGAAAAAGACGCAAAATCTTCGCGTTTCTTGGCGGCTTCGCGTCTTTGTGGTGATATTCTGCTCGCCTGGCCGCCCAGCGGAAGGGAAGCGAGGGGCAGGGGACAAAAGCGAGCGATTGGAGACGCCCGGTTTGCACAAAAGGAGCGAGCAATCTTCTGCGCAACGTGAGCTTCTACATTTGTGGAATCCAGCTCTAAACTCCCAGAAAGATAGGCGCTATGCCTGAGGGGAAGCCTCTCTCAGGGGCTGCGCCTTCGCTCTGAGTTGCGTCCAGGGCATCCAGTCTTCTGCACGCCAGGGGCCGCCTTTGGCTGCGGGCACGGGACGATTGACGTTGTCGCCGTAGCGGAAGGCCCATGCCGGATCGCACGCCTGGCAGGCCATACAACCGGCGCTATCAGGCGGACAGCTCAACCCTGTTCTGTTCCGGCTGGCGAGCCGCAGTTCATAGTGGAAATAATTTTCGCTGACGCCGCTCTGCACCACGTCCCATGGCAGCGGCGAGCCAATTTCCCATGCGCCGACGTAGTGCTCCTTGTCCAAACCCTGCGCCGCCAGCGCCTGAAAGAAGGATTTCACCGTCAGCCCGCCGGAGGGAATGGCCAGCAGCGCCTCGGCCAGCGCGCGGTCGCCGCGGCTGAGCACCGCCTGCACCTCGGCCCAGTCGGGCGAGTCGGCGCGCACTTCTATGCCGTGTCGCGCCAGCGCCTGATGGATCATTTTCTGGCGTCTGCGCAGCGTCTCGACGGGCGTCATCGCCTCCCACTGGAAGGGAGTGTGCGCCTTGGGGACGAAGGGTGTGGCGTTGATGGCGATGCGTCGTTTGAAGCGTCGGCGCGCTTCAAGCGTGAAGTCGATCAGCGCCTGGATGTCGTCGTCGGTTTCGGTGGGATGGCCGACCATGAAATAGAGTTTGAGTTGAGGAAAATTGAACTCTTGCGCCAGGCTGATGGCGCGCATCATCTGCTCTTCGGTCTGCGTCTTGTTGATGACGTTGCGCAGCCGTTGCGAGCCGGCTTCGGGCGCCACGGTCAGTGTTTTGGCGCCGGTTTCGGCCAAGGCTTTGATCAGCGGCACAGAGATCGGATCCATGCGCATGGAAGAAGCGCTGAGACTGGCGCCCATCTGTTGAAGCGCGATCGCCAGCTCGTCGATCTGGGTGTGATCGCTCACGGCGGCGCTGACCAGCCCGATTTTCGTATAGCCGAGAGAAAGGGCGCGCTCGGCGGAGGCCAACAGGGTTTCGATCGGCTGTTCGCGCGCCGGCCGATAGACATAGCCGGCGAGGCAAAAGCGACAACCGCGGCCACAGCCGCGCGCAATTTCCATCAGGTGCATGTTGGCGAACTCGGTGTCGGGCGTGTAGAGCGCGCTGCTCGTGTCGAAGTCCGGCAGATTGCGCACCCACAGCCGCTCGACTTTGCGAAAATGGGGATGGTTGCGGTTGGAAGGGCGCAGCGTCGGTGCGTACCAGCCGGGCGTGCGGTCGAGTTCGGCCAGCAGCGCCTCATGGTCGTCCAGCCCGCCATGACGACAGCGCTCGATGAAATGCGGAACCGCCTCTTCTCCCTCGCCGATCAAGATGGCGTCGAAGAAAGGCGCCATCGGCTCTGGGTTCATGGTCACGCCGGGGCCGCCTGCAATCAGCAAGGGCCAGGGTTTGCCGTTCCACTGTCGGGAAGCGGCGCGATCCACAGCCAGCGGCGGAACGCCGGCCTGTCGCAGCAGTTCGACGACGTTGAAATAATCCATCTCCCAGGAAATGGTGAACGCCCATACGTCAAAATCGACGGCGGGCGCTTCACTTTCCAGCGAAAGCAGCGGTCTGCCCGCCTGCGCAGCGCCTTTTTCCCAAAAAATGCGTTCGCACACGACGTCCGGTTCGGCGTTGAAGATGCGATAGAGAATCTGCAGCGCCAGGCTGGACATGCCGACGTAATACGTGTTCGGCATTGTCAACGCCACACGGATGCGCCCTCCCCAGTCCTTGTAGATGGCGCCATGTTCGTTGCGCTCAGGCTGGCCGCCGCGTGGGCGATGCGCTATCGAATTGCGATTTTGGACCGTGCGTTTCCTGCTCAATTCCCTGCCTTCAATTGTTCCACCATGAACACCCCTGGGGCGCTCCTGCATCCCGATTCTTTTACATTGTCGATCGGACAGTATAACACAAAGGAGAGAGCGCATGTGTAAGAGCGCGTGCGAAAAGAAAGTTCGGCGGCGATATGTTCTATTGGCGTTGGACAGCGTATAATGCGTCCAGACTTTTTTCTCCAGTCCATCGACTTCGGGTGCGAACAGCAGCGAGGAGTTATGCAATCCGATCGCAACCTGCGCGCCCTGGCGCACAAAATCGGCTTCGACCCCGATGATCGATCACCACCTACACTGTGGTGAAAGATGCGCTCGAAGATCGCTCGGCGTTGAAGGCCGTCTAAACGTGACTCGATGGAGCGTCCTATTTTGTCGTTGCCGCCGATGTCCAGGGTGAAGCCGTGCTTGTGACCCTCGAAGGATCTGGCGTATTGCCTCCGCTGCGCAATCTGGCCGCCAATCTGGCGTCCGACTTGAAACGCCCGATTGTAGTCAACGCGCAGGTGTTGCCGATAGATGCAAACAGAATCTTCTGAAGGTCCCTTTGGCGCAAGAATAAGAGAAACGCCTCATCACAAAGTCTCTGCTCTAAATTGTAGAAAGGCGGAATCGCATGTTGCGCAGTCTTGTTCACACCATCACGCTATTCCTTGCAGTGATCGGCCTGCTCCTTTGTCTCGCTGCGCTGATCGGCGTGTGGGCGGTGCGCAAACCGGCCACCGACGCAACCGTGGCCGTGCTCCAAACGTTCGCGCAAGAGGCGGCCTATGCCGGCGCAGCAGGGGGTGCGCTTTCTGAGCAAATTACGAGAGCCGACGCCGTGATGGAAACTGTGCGCGAGCGCCTGGGGAAAACGGTGAACGGAGGAGCGCCAGAGATTCAGGAAATGATCCGGTCCCGCGTGGCGCCTTCGATTGCCTCGGCCCGCTCCACGCTCATCAATGTGCGCACGAGCCTGGTCGCCCTCAACGCCTCTCTCGAGCAGCTCAACCGACTGCCGGGCGTTGAGGCGCCGACCTTTACAGCCGAGTTGCAGGAGTTTGACCGGCATCTCGCCGAGTTCGATGCACTTGTGACGGAGCTGCAAATCTTGACGGCGGAGTCGACGCTCGACGTTTCTCAAATCGAAGCGAGCATAGAGAGAGCCTCTCGCACACTGATGGGCCTGAGGGCGAGGGTGGACGCCTGGAGCGCCCAGATCGAGCAGGTGCGCGCCTGGAGCGAGGAGAGCGCCCGGACCGCCCCGTTTGCCATCGACCTGGTCAGCGTCCTGGTCTCTCTGCTGGCGATCCTGTTCGGGGCGGGACAGCTCTGCCTGATTCGGCGCATTCCCTAGCCCATCGCATCGCAGAGAGGGCGAAGGGGAGCGCCTGCGTGACCGCCCGATAGCCGAGCGGCGAAATTACATAGTCCCAGGCGCCGATGTGCGGCTGAAATTCTGCGCCAAAGCCCTGTTTGAACTGCCAGACGCCCTGCAGCGGATCGGCGGGGTCGTCCGGCTGCGTCGGCGCGCCCCACCAGTCGTAGAGGGTGCAGCCCTGGGCGATCGCCCAGCGCATCGCCTCCCACTGCAGCAGGTAGTTGGGCATGTCGCGACGATGACGATCGCTGCTGGCGCCGTAGAAATACCAGACGGTTGCTCCGTAGCGCAACAGGAAGAGGCCGGCCACCGGCTCCGGATCGTCGGGATGTTCGGCCAGCAGCAGGGCGCCCCCGGCCGGATTGCCCGGTTCGCGCTGCGCGGCCAGGAAGGCCCGCCACGCCGTTCGATAATAGGCGGCCGGCCGAATCAGAAAGCCATCGCGTCGAGCCGTCTCGGCGTACAGGGCATAGAATGCGTCCAGCTCTTTTTCCTCGCCGCAGCGAACGCGCACCCCTCGCTTCTGCGCCAGCCGGATGTTGTAGCGCCATTTGCTTTTCATCGCCGCCAGCAACGCGTCTTCACCCATGCGCAGGTCGGTGAACGCCGTGTTTTTGAATTGAATCTGCTCTGCGCTGAAGCGCCACCCCCGCCGTTGCAGCGCATGCAGCGTCAGCCGGCCCGCCGTAGTGTCCTCGCGCACGTTGGGATCGATCTTCACAAAGACGCACTTTTTGCTGCGTGCGTAT
>OGCI01000291.1_pt1:7500-27500 | contig 63218 bp, 50 predicted proteins | sample 1570021 | NCBI WGS metagenome assembly OGCI01 (sample SAMN06264664, study PRJEB24512) | hot springs metagenome | isolation source: Hot spring water | place: South Africa: Tshipise | collected 2015-06-21
GGAGCCGACGACGATTGAACGCACCATTGAGGCTGCGATGCGTCGCGCCAAAGGCGGCCAATCGATCTGACTCAATTTCGGCCTGAAATGAGCCGTGCTACAATGGAGATGACGCGTTTGCAAACGGTGGTGCAATCAGAGGAATTTGGGGCGAAATCGTCCATGCCTGCTGCGTCGGATCGCTCGATTCAATCGTCGGCGGACCTGGCGATTGTGATTTTGAATTACAACACGGCGACCTTGCTGCGCGATTGCCTGCGCTCAATCCAGACCAGTCAGCATGAACTCCGTGTGGAGGTGATCGTCGTGGACAACGCCAGCAGCGACGAGAGCGTCGCCATGGTGCGCAGCGAGTTTCCCGACGTCCGGTTGATGGTCAATCCTGCCAATATCGGCTACAGCGCCGGCAACAACGTTGCCTTGCGCGCGCTGGGCTTCGATCCACAAAATCCGTCGCCCCCGCAAGCCCTGCCGCGCTACGTGCTTCTTCTGAATCCAGACACGATCTTGTCCCCGACGACATTGGCGAAAATGGTGCGATTCATGGACGATCACCCTACGATCGGCGTCGCCGGGCCGCGCGTGCGTCGCCCGGATGGCAGCCTGGATCGCGCCTGTCGCCGCAGTTTTCCCACCCCACAGGTCAGCTTCTATCGGATGACAGGCCTGAGCCGACTCTTCCCGAAGAGTCGGCGCTTCAACGCCTACAATCTGGAATACCTGCCAGAAGACAGCGTGCACCCCGTCGATTCGGTCGTCGGCGCCTACATGCAGGTGCGCCGCGAGGCGATCCTGCAGGCGGGGCTGTTGGATGAGCGCTTTTTTATGTACGGCGAAGACCTGGATTGGGCCAAGCGCATCAAGGATGCCGGCTGGGAGATTTGGTATAATGGTGAGGTGGAAATCACGCACGTGAAGGAAGCGGCCAGCAGCCAAAGCAGCAAGTCGCGCATCGACTTTTACGAGGCGATGTGGCTTTTTTACCAGAAGCACTATCGACGGGAAACCAACTGGGCGCTGGATAAGGCGATCCTGCTCGGAATCGTGGGCAAAGGGGCATTGGATGTAGGGCGACATCTCTGGCGCTTTTGCACCAGAGATCGGCGTCTCGAGGATGCGTCGTCGATGCAGCGAGTCAATGTGGACGGCAGGTAGATGCAACAGAGCATTTCGGATCGAACTACGCCAACCGAATACGTTGTGCGACGGTCAAGCCGGCCCGGCGTGCTGAAGCGCGCACAGTTTTTCTTCATGGCGACGCTGGCGGTGGTGGACCTCGCCAGCATCTGGCTGGGGTTCTGGTCCGCCTATTGGTTGCTCAAGCGCAATCCCGAATTCATCATCGGCGAATTCGGAGAGTTTTTGCTGTTGCCCGGCGTCTACATGGGGGTCATGAGCCTTATCTACTTTAGCCAGCGCATGTATCAGCGACGTCGGCCGGTGACCCATCTGGACGAGTTTTTTAAGGTCGTCACCTACAACCTGCTGACCATGTTGTTCACCGTGGCGCTTTTGACGCTCTTTGCGCGCGATTTTCAGTACCATCGCGCCTTTGTCTTGCTTGGCGCCGGGCTGACCATGGTCTATGACACCGTCGGCCGCGTCATTCATGCGCAACTGCAGTGGTGGGCGCAGGCGCGCGGCATCGGCGACGATCGCGTGCTCCTGATCGGCGCCGGCGAGGTGGGGCAGATGCTCCTCCAAAAGATCAAGATGCATCCCAAGCTGGGCTATCAGGTCGTGGGCGTCGTCGACGCCGGCAAAGGGGAGCGCGCGTTGCAGGGTTTGGACGCCCCGCTGCTGGGTTCGCTCGCCGATGTGCCGACGCTGATCGACCGCTACGCCATCGACGAGGTGATCATCGGCCTGCCGGAGAGCAGCCATCAGGACCTCGTCAACATCATCAGCCTGTGCGAGCGCGAGAAGGTGGGCATTCGCGTCTTCCCAGACGTATTCCAGATCATGGCCAGCGAAGTCACGATCGGCGACCTGGGCGGCCTGCCGCTGTTGACGATCCGCGACGTGGCGCTGCAAGGTTGGAAATTGACCGTCAAGCGCGGGATGGATATCGTGCTCAGCGCCATTGGGCTGGTGTTGCTCAGCCCCTTCATGCTTTTGATCGCGCTGCTGATCAAGCTGGACAGCCCCGGCCCCGTCTTCTACACGCAGGAGCGCATGGGGTTGGACGCCAAGCCGTTCAAGATCATCAAGTTCCGGTCGATGCGTCAGGACGCCGAAAGCGACGGCCCCGGCTGGACGACGCCCGACGACCCGCGCAAGACCAAGCTGGGCGCTTTCATGCGGCGCTTCAACATCGATGAATTGCCGCAGCTCATCAACGTCTTGATCGGCGAGATGAGCCTGGTCGGCCCGCGGCCAGAGCGCCCCGTCTATGTCGAGCAGTTCCGGCAGATCATTCCTCGCTACATGGATCGCCATCGCGAGAAGGCCGGCCTGACCGGCTGGGCGCAGGTCAACGGGCTGCGAGGAGACACGTCGATCGTCGAACGCACGAAGTACGATCTCTGGTACATCGAAAATTGGTCGATCGGCCTCGACATCATGATTTTGTTGCGCACTGTGTTGCAGACGATCTTCGGCACCAACCGGAACGCATATTGAGCAGATAGGAAACCATGCCAGAAGACCAACTATCCATCGATTCACTTTCCGAGCGCCAACGGCAGGTGCTGCGGATTGTCATTCAAGAATTCGTACAGACCGCCCAGCCGGTGGGCAGCGCAGGCATCGTGGGGCGCTACGATCTCGGCGTCAGCCCCGCCACGATTCGCAACGATCTGGCGGCGCTGGAGCGCATGGGGCTGCTCACCCATCCACACACGAGCGCAGGCCGCATTCCCACAGATCTGGGCTACCGGTTTTTTGTCCACTACCTCCTGTCCAATCTGGAGCTGCCTCCGGAGGAACAGGAGACGATTCGGCTTCAGTTTCGCCAGGCGCCGGCCGAACTGGACCAGTGGCTGCGCACCAGCACGGCGGTTCTGGCGCGCGCCTCCCAAAGCGCAGCGGTGGCGACGCCTCCGCGTGTGGCGCGCTGCACCTTCAAACACATGGAACTGGTTCACATCCAGGGCACCAAAGTCTTGCTGGTGCTGGTCTCGCAAGAGGGGGCGGTCAAGCAACAGATTTTGGACCTCGACCAGCCGATGGAGCAGCATGAACTGAGCCGGATCAGCAACGAGCTGAACGACCAGCTCGGTGGCCTGGACAGCGTCGGCGTCGCCGCGCGCATGGCGTCGCTGACGCCCTTTGCGCAACAGGTGGCCGAGGTCGCCCTGGAAGCCATGCGACGCATCGAGCAGACCGATGGCGCGCTCTTTTTCCGCGATGGCCTGGCGGAGGTGCTCAGCGCCCCGGAATTCGCCGAGCGCGAGAGCGCGCGACGCATCGTGCGCGTCCTCGAAGACCCTGGCCTGATCGAGCAAATCGCCGAAGATCTGCCGGACAGCGGCAACGTTTACGTCCTCATTTCAGGTGATGGGCGGTATGCAGAATTGCGTGACGTGAGCGTCGTGCTTTCACGCTACGGCGCCAGCGATCGAGTTTCTGGCCTGCTCGGCGTCATTGGGCCGGTGCGCATGCGCTACGGTCGAACGATCGGCGTGGTCCGCTTTGTTTCGTGCATTATGAGTGAAAAGCTTGAAGAAATCTACGGGGGCGATTAAAATTAGAATTGGTATGGAACAAAATTTCGCAATGACGATTGTCTTCCCGTTTCCTGGAAGATAGCGGCGAAGAGTCCGCATAGACTCAAAAATCTGCAGGAGACGCTTATGCGTTTCCGAACAACAATAATTTGACAGGAGGTGCCAGAGAGAATTATGACCGAGAAACACACAGAGGAAATGCAATCGACCGGAATCGGACCAAATGCGGAGAGCGCTCCAACTGAATTGGTAGAGGAAGTTGCAAGCGCCCTTTCCGAACCAGCGAGCGAAGAGGCCGCTCCGGCGCCGGAAGTCGATGTGAACGCTCTGTTGGAAACTGTCGCTCGCCTGGAGGCGGAGCTGGCGGAGGCGCGGCAGCAATGCGCCGACATCACCGAAAAATCACAGCGTCTGGCGGCGGAATTCCAGAACAGTCGCCGACGCCAGGAGCGTCAGCTCGCCGAAGAGATGGAGCGCACCAGCGCCCATATCATTCGGCGACTGTTGCCGGTGTTGGACGACTTCGACCTGGCGTTGGCGCACGCCCCTGAGGGCGATGAAACGTGGGAGGCCTGGGTGGAAGGCGTGCGTCAAATCCGGCGCAAGTTCTACGCAGTGCTCGAAGAAGAGGGGCTGGCGCCCATCCCGACCGACGGCGCCTTCGATCCGATGCTTCACGAAGCGATCTCCAGCGCGCCGAGCGAGACTGTGGAGAGCGGCCACATTCTTGAAACGTTGCGCGCCGGTTATACGCTCAAGGGGCGCGTCTTGCGTCCGGCGCTGGTGCGCGTGGCCATGTAGCCTTGCCCTACAGGCGTCGGTCGATAGTCTAAGCGCTTCGATCGGCTTAACTAGTTTTCATAAATTTTTATGGCCGTCATTCCCGTTCCCGGTTACCAGTACGATCAGCGACTGGAGACCGGGATTCGACCCTTCGACATCAGCCGAGATCTGCGCGCCGTCGCCGAGCTGATCTCCATCTCCTTTGCGAACGAGTTGGACGATCGCGGGACGGCGGCGCTGCGCGAGATGCGCGCCATGAGCCATTTCGGAGGCCTGCTCGGGACGCTCAGCCGCGGCGCCGGTGAATGGAATGACATGCTGAACGGTTTTGTCTGGGTCGAACAGGGACACGTGGTCGGCAACATCACGGTGCAGCGCGCCGACAAATACGCCACGCGCTGGCAGATTGCCAACGTCGCCGTCTCTCCTGCATTTCGAGGGCGCGGCATCTCGCGGCGTTTGATGGAGGCGGCGCTCAATTATGCGACGCGCGCGGGCGGCCTGTGGGCTGTGCTCCAGGTGTATGAATCGAACCAGATTGCCCGCCATCTGTACGAAAGCTTTGGCTTTGAGCCTGTAGGCGGGATGGTGGAGCTGCGTGCGCCGCATGCGCCGCTGGTCGGCGAGCAGCCCATTCATCCCTGGCTCAAGCCGTTTTCCGCCTCCGAATGGCAGCCGCTGTACGAGCTGGTCAATCATCAGCTCGGCGCGCAGGCGCAGTGGTGGCGCTCCATTCGGCGCAGTGATTTCCAAGCTCGCTTCGAGGAGCAGCTCAGCGAATGGTTCTGGCGCACGTTGGGACGCAACGTTCTGTATCGCCGCGCCATTCGCAATTCGTCTCGGTTTGAAGCTGCGCTTCTGCTCAATGCGCGCAGGTGGCGCGGGGAGCATGTGCTCCATCTCTGGACGCGGCCTGAGCAGTACGGCGTTTTCGATCGTCTCCTGATCGACTGGGCGCTCTGGCGTTTACAGGAATATCCGCGCTGGCCGATTCGCATCAACCTCAGCACCGAGCATCGCAGCGCCATCGATTATTTGCATCTGCGCGGATTCGTGCCTGTCCGCACCTTGATCACCATGCGCAAACGATTGACAGAGGACGCAACGGCTTGAAATGAAACGATGTAGCGGTCTTCCTGACAACCCCCGGGCAGTGGAGGCGGAGCATCTATGAAAACGCGCTTTCTTCATTGCGCTGATATTCACCTCGGCTATCTTCAGTATGGCCTGAAAGAACGTTTCAACGACTTCGCCGCCGCCTTCAACGCTGTCATCGACAAGGCGATCGGCGAATATTCCCCACGCCGCGATGGGCGGCGCATTGCGTTCGACGAAGACCTGCAAGGGCCGGTCGATTTTGTCATCCTGGCCGGCGATCTCTTTCACAAACGATCCATCGATGCGCTCACGCTCAACCAGGCGATGCGAGGGTTGCGCCGTCTGCGCGACAAAGGCATTCCGTGCATTGCCGTGGAGGGCAATCACGAACGCGCCTATTACGACGACGTCATTGGGTGGATGAAATTTCTTGCCTTGCAAGATTTGATCATCCTGCTCGACGCTGAAGTGGAGCCGCACGGCTTTATCTTGAAACCATGGGATGCGAAACGACGGCAGGGAGCCTACTACGAGCCCAAACCGGGCGTGCGCATCTATGGTATGCGCTATTTTGGCGCCGGCACCGGCGCGGCGCTCAAGGCCTACGCCGAGGCCCTGGCCGCGACGCCGAAGGAAGGCGTCGAGTACAGCATCTTTGTCACCCACGCCGGCGTCGAAGGTCAGCTTGACGATAAGGCCGGCGGCGTCAGCTTTCGTCAGTGGTCGCCGCTGCGTCCGCACATCGACTATGTGGCGTTAGGCCACTTCCATAAGCCGTTTCAATTAGAGGACTGGATATACAATCCGGGCAGCCCTGAAGCTTGTTCGAGCGCGGAGGCAATGTGGAATCCACGCGGCTACTGGTGGGTCGAAGTGGACACGGTGCGGCGCAACGCCGGCGGCCCGCCCCATGAGGTGAAGCTCGGCAACCCTCCGCGTCGCGCCTTTCGTCGCTACAGCTACAAAACCGACCACGCCCGCTCCCCGGAAGACCTGATGGGCCAATTGGAAGCGTTCGTCGAACGCAAAGCGCTGGAGCTGACGTCCGAACTCGCCGAAAAGCGAGACGAGATTGGCCCGCCCGTGATTGAGCTGTATCTGACCGGCGTGCTGCCGTTCGACCGTCGCGCGCTGGATGTGACCGCCATTGAGGCGCTGGTGCGGAAAGCGTTTCGACCGCTTGCCTTGCAGGTGAAGAGTCTCGTGCAGAGCGCCGAGCAGCCGCTCGATGCGGGGCAACCCCTGCCGCGCGGCGAACTGGAAAGGCAGGTGCTTGCCGGCCTGTTTCGCCGCGATGTGCGCTACGCGGCCAACGCAGATCGATGGGCGCAGGCTGCACTGGCGCTCAAACAGCTCTCCTTGAGCAACGCGTCGGCGGATGCAATTCTGGAAGAGCTTAGCGGGCTTCTGCGCCAGCTCGATGGCGCAGAACAAGAAATCACCTGAGAGGGTCCACAGGCGCATTGTCAAAACGCGTCGTTTGTGGGAAGATTGCCTGCATGTTGATCGTCGCATTGGAATTGGAAAACGTAAAGAGCTACGAGCGCGCCCGCATCACTTTCACCGAAGGCGTCAACGCCATTGTCGGCCATAACGGCGCCGGCAAAAGCACGATCATCGAGGCGATCGGCTACGCCCTCTTCGACGCACTCCCCTATACTGTGAAGGAATTTGTGCGCGAGGGCGCCACCACAGGCTCCATTGCAGTCCTCTTCCGCAGCGATTACGATGAACGACTCTACCGGGTCGAACGGCGTTTTGGCGGGGGCAACGCGTACTTTGTCTACGATGAGGAATTGAAGCTGAAGATCTGCGACGGCAAGGCCGATGTGCTTGCATTTGTGCGCCGTCATACGCTCGCCGATCCTTCTGTGGACCTGACGCGGCTCTTCAACGATGCGTTGGGCGTGGCGCAAGGGACGCTGACGGCGGCCTTTCTGGAAACTCCCGCCAAGCGCAAACCGATCTTCGATGCGCTGCTGCAGGTGGACGATTACAGCACAGCCTTTGAGCGTCTGCGCGAGCCGGTGCGACGCCTGGAGGAGCGACTGGCCGAAACGGAGCGCGAGTTGGCCATCCTCGCCACCCGCCTCGAGGAGCTCCCCGCACTGGAACAGAAGACGGCGCAGCGCAGCCATGAAATTGCGGAGGCGGAGAAGACGCGCCTGTCGCTCGAAGAGCGGCTCCAAAAGCTTCAGGAGCAGCGCAGCTTGTTGGAGGCGCAAAAAGCGGTCATCGACGCCCGCAGCGCAGATGTGAACCGCCAGGAAGAGGCTGTGCGCAATCTGGTTGCGCAGCGCGCCCGCGCCGAGCAAGCCTGCAAAGAGTCGGAGCAGGCTGCAGCCGTCGTCGCCGCCCATCAGGCGGGGTATGAGGCGCACCTCGCCGCGCAACAAGAGCGCGCAGCGCTGCAACGCAAGGTGAATGAACGGCAGGCGCTTCTGGAAAAGAAGGCGCAGCTCGACAGACGGCTTGCGCTGGCGGATGCGCGCTGTCAACAATTGGAGCGCGAGCTGGCGGAAGTCGCCCAGGCTGAAGCGATTGTGCTCGAGTTGTCCGACGCCGTGCAACAACAAGAGGCGTTGGACAGGCAGATAGCGGCGTTGGAGCGCATTCAACTGCAGGCGGCGGAGCTGGAACGCAGGCTCGAGGAAGCGCAGGCAAAGCGCGCCAGGCTGCTGGAACGTCGAGACGCCATCGCCGCCGGCCTTGCCCGCGCCTGCGCTCTAGAGGCGGAAGGGCAGACGATTGCCCAGCAGTTGACGGAGAAGTCCGCTGCGCTCGAGCAGATGCGCGCACAGCTGGCTGTGTGGAGTGCAGAGGTCGCCAACCTTCGCCAGCAGAGTGCGGCGCTGGAAAATGTCGAGGCAGCTCTGTGTCCCGTTTGCGAACAGCCGCTCACTCCGGAGCGCCGTCGCGATCTGTTGACGCGCAACGGAGTGCAGATCGATGGACTGGAGGGCGAGATTGCCAGATTGCAGGAACGCCTCGCCGAACAGGAGCGCGAGGTTGCGGCGCTGGAAAGGGAGCGCACTCGCCTTCAACAGGCATGGGCCAAGCTCCCGCGCGCGGCTGAGCTGGAGAGCATCGAGGAGGATTTGACCGCCGCTGCACGCGATCTGAGCGAGCTGACCGTCGCACGTGAGCAGATGGCGAAAGAAGTTGCCGGCCTTGGACCGTTGCGCGAGGCGCTGGCTGCATTGGGCGACCCGCGAGGCCGCAGCGCCGTCGCCGCAGCGCGTGCGGCGCAGCGACCGACGTTGGAAGAGCAGCTTGCAACTGCGCAACGCCAGCGGCTGGACGCCCAGGCGGAGGCGAATGCGCTCGAGGCTGCGCTTGCCGAGGTCGGCGATCTGGACGCGGCGCTGCGCGCCAATGCAGAAGCGCTCAGCCAGCACCAGGCGGCCTACGAGGCGGTCCTGCTTCATCGTCAGGCTGCAGAACGGCTGGCGCAGCGCATCCAGGAGCTGCAAGAGACCGAGACGGCGCTGGCCAAGGCGGAGGCCGAGCTGATCGCCTGTCGCAAAGCTTTGCAAGAAGCCTGCGCGGCGTTTGACCAATCTCGCTATGAGCAGTTAGTATTGGCAGATCGTGGACTCCGCGAAGAACTGGGGAAATTGATCGCCACGATCGACCTGTTGCGAACGGCGCAGGCGAACGACGAGGCGCGGCTGACGGTGCTGCGACAGGCGCAAGCAGAGCACGGGGCGCTTGAAACCAGGCGCAATCGCCTGCTTCGGGAAAAAGAAGCGCTGGAGAACATCCGTGCGGCGATCAAACAGGCGGGGCCATTTGTCACGGAAGCGATCGTGCGTCAGGTCAGCGAAGCAGCGGCGACCATTTTTGGCGAGCTGATGGAAGACCACAGCCGTGTGCTGACGTGGGGAACGGACTACGGCGTCAGGCTGATGACCAACGGCATGGAACGCAACTTCCGACAGCTCTCCGGCGGCGAGCAGATGAGCGCCGCCCTTGCGGTTCGATTGGCGTTGGTGCGTGAAATGAGCAATCTCAACATCGCCTTTTTCGACGAGCCGACCGCTAACCTCGACAGCGCACGCCGCGAGGCGCTCGCCCAGCAGATCATGACCGTCCGCGGCTTCAACCAGCTTTTCGTCATCAGCCATGATGACACATTCGAGCAAGCAACGCAGAACTTAATCAGGGTTAAACGTCATGGCGATACCACCTTCGTTGAAGACGCTCACGCATGAATCGACCCAGGAAAGCCGCCCTCGTCTGCTCTGTATTGAGGGCGATGCGACGCTGGCGCACCTGTTCAAACAGCGCATGGAGCAGGAGGGCTTTGTCGTCGACCTCGCCCTGAATGGGTTAGATGGAATGGCTCTTTTGGAGCAGCGCCCGTATGACCTGGTCGTCCTGGATTACACGTCGCCGGAATTAAACGGGCTGCAAATCTTGCGCCGGTTGGCCGCCAATGAGCTGCGTCCACCGGCCATTATGGTGGCTGCGGAGGACGACGCCGCCGTGGTGATCGACGCGATGCGCCTGGGCGTCGCCGATTTCGTCATCAAAAGCGAAGACGCCAGCCATATTCAGCTGCTTCCCGCCATCATCGAGCGCGTGTTGAGCCAGCATCGCCGCTTCACCGAACGCGAAGCTATCGTCGAGGATCTGTATGGTCAGAACCGCAAACTGGCCCTGCTCAATCGGGCGACGCAGATTTTCACCTCAACTCTGGACGAAGAACAGATTGCGTTGCAGCTGGTGAAAAGCATCTGTGAATTCACCGACGCCGAGGGCAGCTCCGTCTGGCTGCTGACGCAGGGAAAGGGCGGGGAGGAATTGCTGGAATGCGTCGCCATCTTCGCCAATGGCGAATACATCAAGCCGCGGCACGTCCCGTTGGCGCCTGGAGAGGGGATCGCCGGCTGGGCGTTCGCCCATCGAGAGACGGTCATCGTCAATGATGTGATGCGCGACTGGCGGTTTTCGGCGGCCAGCGACGACAAGCTCAAGTTTCAGACGCGCACGTTGTTGGCTGCGCCGATGCGCGCGCCGGAGCGCGTGGTGGGCGTCCTGGAGCTGGTCAACAAACGCAACGGCGTGTTTACGGACATCGACCAGACGTTGAGCGAAACGCTGGCGGCGTCGGCGGCGATCGCCATCGAAAACGCCCGTTATTTCCAGCATCTCAATCGTCAGGCGGAGGAGCTGCGTCTGCGCAACGAAGAGCTGGACGCCTTTGCGCACACTGTGGCGCATGACCTCAAGACGCCGTTGTCGGTGATCGCCGGCTACGCAGACATGCTGCGCGAAAATTTTGAGTTTCTGCACCCCGAAGAAGCCGATCTCTATCTGAAACAGATCGTCGACAACAGCATGCGCATGAACCACATCATCGATTCGCTGCTCCTGCTGGCCGGCGTGCGCGGTGCGACCAATGTCGAGATCGAGCCGGTGGACATGGGCATGATCGTGCAAGAGGCGTTGAGCCGCATCGAGTTTATGAGCACGGCGCGCGGCGCCGTCATTCATCTGCCCGATCAGTGGCCTGCTGCGCTGGGATATGGCCCCTGGCTGGAAGAGGTTTGGTACAACTACGTCGTCAATGCGTTGAAATACGGCGGCGACCCTCCGGTGCTGAGATTAGGCTATGACTTCCCTGAACCGAACAAGGTGCGTTTCTGGGTGGCCGACAATGGGCCGGGCGTTCCGGAGGATTCCACGTTCCTTTTCAAGCCCATGTTGCGCATGCAGACGAGCGAACGGCGCAAAGGCTATGGGCTGGGGCTATCCATTGTAAAACGCATCATTGAAAAGCTGAACGGCGAGGTGGGCGCCGAAAGCCTTCCCGAAGGGGGAAGCCGCTTCTACTTCACCCTGCCGGCGGTTGTCTAGTCGGTGGGTTCCGGCTGCGGATGCCGCAGTAAGATGACATAAGGCATCCACCCATAGTACCATGCCAACCAGAAGGCGATGCGCACCCCTTGCCAGCCGTCACGCCATCCCGACAACGTGACGAAGCGTCGCCAGAACTCGCGCAGCGGCTGTAGAACAAAGTTGTGAGGGCGAGGACGAATTCCTCGCATCGCCAGAATGCGCGCCTCATAGGCGGCGTAAGATCGCTGCTTGCGGTGAAACTGCTCCCAGGAAAGATAGTTGAAGTGAATCAGCGGGTGACGCAGATGAGCGTCGCGTCCGGCCAACTCGACGATCTCGTGCACCTGGCGATCCGGCGCGTAGCGCGCCGCCCCGCGGCGCAAGAGCCGCAGCTGGTAGTCGGGGAAAAAGCCGCCCCCGCGCATCTCATGGCCGACGATCAGGTTGCGACGAGGAACCCAGTAGCCGACAGGCGCTTCGGAGGAGTGCGCAGACTCCTCAAGAGCTTGCGCAATCTCGGCGGCGAGCGCCGGCGTGACTCGCTCATCTGCGTCCACGAAGAAGATCCACTCGGCGTCGATGGCGTCAAGCGCGGCCTGTCGTTGCGCCGCGTAGTTGTCAAAGGGGCGCTGCACCACCAGCGCGCCGGCGGCGAGCGCGCGCGCTGGCGTGTCGTCTGTGCTGCCTGAATCCCAGACCACTACGACGTCTGCGCATTCGCGCAGCGAGGCGATGCACGCTTCGATGTTGTGGGCTTCATTGTAGGTCAGGATCACTGCAGCCAACTGCGTCATCTCGGCTCATGCTCGCATGCTCAATGCAGGACAAAGGTACGCGTTCCCTTCTCACCCTCTCCCAGCACTGGGAGAGGGGCTAGGGTGAGGACCTGCAGCTGGAAGCCGCACCCACCGTCACTTTCCATCAGATATCGTCGCTCCTTGAAGAGCCTTGCATGGGCGACGCAGCGCTGCGGGAAATTGCCTCCAGCGCAGCCAGCGCCTTCGCCAGCTCCACGCCGTCCAGCTCTCCGGCCGCGAAGCGAGCTTCAAGGCGCCTCGCCTCTCCGGCCATGCGGGCGCGCACCAGCAGACGGATCGCCGTCAGCGCGCCGGGTGGGAAGTCCTCGCGATATTTTGCATAGAAACGAAAGCGGCTGCGCCACAGCTGAACCTGAGCGTCCCAACGTCGCTGGCGACTGCTCTGCGCTTCATGGTGGATCACCCGTGCGCCGGGCAACGCGTAAACGCTCCAGCCGCTGCGCCAGAAACGCCGACACCAGTCCATCTCTTCGCAGTACATCCAATACCCTTCATCCAGGCCGCCGACCGCATCGATGGCCGCGCCGCGCACCATCATGGCGGCGCCCAGCACGAAATCGACGGGAAAGGGTTCCCCACGACTCCACCAGGCGGCCGGATAGCGTCCGTTCAGGCGGCTGTTGAGCAAACGATGACCGCCGGGGACGCCGAGCGGCGGAAAGAGGTCGAACAGCACCTGGAGGACGCCGGGGAACCGGAAGGCGCTGTGTTGAAACGAACCGTCGCCGTAGCGCAGCTCCGCGCCGCACGCCGCGGCGTGCGGCGTCTGCTCCAGAAAGTTCACCAGCCTGGGCAGCGCATCGTCGATCACCTCGGCGTCTGGGTTGAGCAGCAGCACATAGTCGGGGCGGGCGTTCGCTGGCGCGACGTCGCGCTCTGGGGCGTTGACGGGATGGGCGGCGGGCGCTCGCCGTTGGATGGGATGCGCCGTTGGCAGCGCAACCGCTGTGGAAAAGCCGAGTTCGCGCAAGGCGAGGTTGTTGGCGCGCGTGAAGCCGAGATTTTCCCGGCTGGCGAGCAGGCGCACCTGCGGAAACTCACTCGCCGTCATCTCGGCGCTGCCGTCGCAGCTGGCGTTGTCAACGACGATGACTTGAAGATCGAACGAATCGACGCCGTAAACGGCGGCCTGCGTCAGGCTGCACAGGCTCCGACGCAGGAGGTCGCGCACGTTGTAGGAAACGACGATCGCGGCCAGCTGAACCCGGCGCTTCACGGCACACCCAATTGCACAGTAATGCGGTCGATGTTGTTGTTGACGACGGCGACGCCCTGATGGATCAATCCACCCCACCAGAAACGGGTGCCGACGGGCAGCCTCTCATCGAGCACGATGCAGCCGCTCACCTCGCCGCGCTTGCCGGGCGGCAGATACCACTGCTCGACGCCGTCGATCAGGCGCATTTCGAGGTCTTCCTGGCGCCCGATCGCCCAGCGGTAGGGAAAATCCACGCCCGTGGTGTCGAAGTTGATCCCGAAGCGCCAGGCGCCGTCCTGTTGCAGCCAGCTTGGCTCATCGTGCGCGATCGCCAGCGTGTTGTAATTTTCGCCGAAGCGGTACTCCTGCCCTGGCCAGGGGCCGCTGGTGCGGATAGGCACGGTGCTTTCGTTCTCCACGTAGGCTTTGAAGCAAAGCTTATCGCCCAGGGTGAGCAATACGACGCGGTTGCTCTCGCCCTGCCAGTCGATCTCGCCGCCGACGACGTCTGCACGCGGCTTGCCGCCCTCTTCGATGGTCAACGTGCGCACGACGCGCACTGCATTGCCGGCGGCGTCGCGCGCCTCGCCGACCAGCTCGTAGAGGCCATCCGGCGGCGGCTCGGCGTTGAGATCGACGCCGCCGTCGTAGCTGTACGAGTGATAGCCTCGCTCCGTCGGTTTGACCAGGCCGGGCGATTCGGCGATGAAGTAGCGCAGGTCGGGCCTCTCCGGATCGCGCAGGAAGAGCACGATCGAGGCCACGTCCTTGGTGAGATAGTAGCCGATGGAGACGCGGTCGTCGAGCAGGCCGTCTTGATTGGGGCGGAAGACATCGGGCACGACGGTGAAATTTTGCAGCTCCGGCAGCTCGGTGTCGCTGTCGCGCAGCGTGATTTGACCGGAGACCGCCTCGACGTTGCCGTTTTCCTCTTTCGCCTCGACCACCCAACGGTACACGCCGTCCGGCAGCACGCGGCTGAGAATCTCCACCGGCCCGTAGCCGAAGTCCACCGTCTCCGGGATGTCAACGACGCCGCCCCACAGCACGCTGTAGTTTCCAGGGGAGCGCCGCCGACTTTCGCGGAAGTAGAAGCGTTCGCCCTCTTCATTCTCAAAATAGATGCTGACGTCTGCGGTTCGCCGCAGCGTGTATACGATCTCCGTGGCGTCGTCCTGTCCGTCGGCGTTGGGAGAAATCTCGCTCTTGGAGAATGCAACGTTCGTCAGCAAAGGCCCTGCACGCAATTCGAGTTGACCACAGGCGCTCAAAGCAACGAAGGTGATGCCCAGGGTCAGGGCAAGAAATGCAAATTTGGCGACCTTCCAGAACACTGTGACTCCTTTTTATCTTTTTCGCCAGTTTACCGCACGTCTCGGCTCGCCGCCAAGCCCACCCCGCTGCAAACCGATCGATTTCACCGGCATAATTTCCGGGGAGAGGCGTCGGCGGCGTCGACTGCTTTATTCGATGGTGACCTCGACCGGCCCCAGTTCGACCTCAGTGCGTCCGTCGGCAAGCGGCAGAGGCGAAGCAGTCGGATCGTTCATGTCGAAAACGCGCAGCGTGAATCGATAGGCGCCGGGCGTCGGTTCGGCTGCGCCCAGCCAGGTGCGCGCCGGCACGTGCGACATAACGATCTCGCCGGAGCGCCAACGCGCAAAGGGGTAGGTGTAGCCGGCGAGGCGGCGCTCCGGCGTCGTCGCCACGGGAACGCCTGCGGCGGTCGTCGTGGCGAGCGTCATGTGCAGGTCTGGCGCCGGCTCTCCTGCGGGGAGCAGCCTTTCCCAGAAAAGCAGCAGATCGCCGTTGTCCATCGCCTTGTAGCCGCGCAGGAGCACCTGATTGCCGAAAACGAGATCGACGGCGACATCGATGGGCGGCTCCACGACGAAACGATGCTCTCGGAAGCCGGTGAAGCGGCGCAGGCCCAGGCCATGAAACGTCGCAGACTGTCCTTTTTCCCGGCCGCTCAGTTCGAGCTGCACCGGCACGACGTCGTTGGGATCGACGACCTCCGCCTGCCATGTCACCAGCCACGCGCCGCGCAGGCCGCTCCCCTCGGCGAAGGCGCGGCGGAGCGCTGCGCCGGTGGTGGGAAAGTCGAGCACGGCGTCTACGTCAAGGATGTCGAGGGCCGGCAGCCGCACCACAGGCAGATCGGGCGCATAGTACTCCCACACCGGCCAGGCGTGGCCGCTCACCAGAAGGACGGTTTCATCTTCCGCCAGGCGAGGACGCAAGAATTCGGCGAGCTGGCGCCATTGATCTTTGCTGAAGGCCGGATTGAAAAACCAACCGGCGGCGCCGTAAACAAAGCCGAGAAGCAGCAGAAGCGTCGACGCTCGACGCAAGGTTGACCATGGCGTCCAGGCGGGGGTGTTTCCCGACAGGCTGAAGCCGCCCGCCCAAATTAGGAGCAGCCCGGGCAGCGCCTCCATGACGTAGCGCGCGTTGAACTTGGGAATGGTCATCGCCAACGTCAACACGGCGATCACCGGCGTCAACAGCCAGCAGCCGGCGTAGAGGAGCAGCCGACGCCCCTGGTCGACTCTGCGCCAGAGCCGACCGACGGCGATGGCCGTCAACGCCGCATAGCCGCCAAGCAGCCAGAGCGCAGTCTGTTCAAAGACCGTTTCCCCGCTGGTGAAAGCGACGGCGACTTTTGCGATCGCCTCCTGCAGCTTGAGCGCTCCTTCCCAGTAGCTGCGATCGTTGCGCAGTTGACCGAAGAGTGCGCCCAGCCAGGGCGCGTACAGCAGCAAAATCGCCGCGCCGGCGAGCGCAAGCGCCCGCAGCTTCTTCACCGCCGGACGCCGCGTCTCGCGCACAAGCACATCGACGGTGAAGGCGAGCGCCAGGCCGACGAGGAGAAAGACGGCAAAATAATGTGTGTAAACGGCGGCGGCCCCGACCAGGACAAATGCAATCCATCCGTATAAGGAAGACGCTGACGCAGTGGCCAGGCGCACAAGCAAATAGCCCGCCAGAACGCCCAACGCCGTGAGCTGCGCGTACATGCGCGCTTCCTGGCCGTAGTAGATGAGCAGCGGATGCAGCGCGGTCAGCAGCGCAGCCAGCGCCGCCGCCGATCTGGAGGCGCTCAGGCGCAGGGTCAGCGCCGCCATCAGCGCTGTGGTCAGCGTGACCCACCATGCGGAAGGAAAGCGCAAAGACCACTCGCTCCAGCCCGCCAGCGCCCCCCATCCCGCTGCGATGTAATAGTAGAGCGGCGGTTGGATGTCGCCGGCGGTCCATTGCGTCAACGCAAGGGGGCCTTGCCGGGCAAGAAAGGCCGTCACTCCCTCGTCGTACCAGAGGCTCTGAAAGTCCAGACGAAACGTGGTCAGGCCGAAAGCGATCAGGATCGCGGCGAGCAGCCGCGCACGATGAGATGAAAGCGAGACTATCGCAGTTGTCTTCGTATGGGCCCCGGCCATGAATGCAGCCGTCATCTCCTACGTTGTTTTCCGGTGCAGCGCATTGTTCTCCCTCGGCGACTCCGATCGGACGGGCGATGGTTCTTCCATGGGAAGGCGCCTGTCTGCCCCATCCGAGGCGCGATCGGGAAAAAGTGCGCTGACGCCTGCTGCAACCACTTCCCCGAACGTCGTCCAGATGCGCATCGCCAGCGCCAGCACCGTGGCGCCGCCTCCGCCCAGGAGAGGCGTCAACAGCACGTAAAGCGCACCTTCGCGTACGCCCAGCCCGCTCGGCGTCAGAAAGCTCAGGAAGCCGATCGCATACGCCACCGGATAGAGTGGGAGCAGATGCAGCATGGCAAACTCGTTTCCTCCCGATGCAGCCGCGCCGATGCCGAAGGCGAGCGCATAGAACGCCGCTCCCCAGAGCAACCAGTCGAACGCGCCGAGCGCAAACAAGAAAAACAGCGCCGCCCGCGACAGGTGGATGGGAAGGCGCGGTCGCCCGATGCGATGCAGCCCCCAGTTGATCCCTTCCAGCAGCCAGCGCGGCCGGACCAGAAAAACGATGGCCGGCGCCAACCCCAGCGCGACCAGCACAGGCGTCGCTTCGTAGAATACGTCGGTCAGCGTCCCCCAGTTCCCCGTCAGCGGGAAATATGCGGCGGCGATCGGCCCCACGGCGAAGATCGTGATGACTTGATAGAGCAGAATGCTGGTCAACGTCGCCTCGATCTGCACCCCGCGCCGCGCCGCAAGATAGGTGAGCGACATGGGCTGCCAGATGTTGCCGGGGATGTAGCGCACGATGGCGCTGAGAAACCAGATGCGCAGCGCCGCCCAATACGGCAGGCGCCCTCCAACCGCATCCAGCATGCGCAGCCATAAAAGAACTTCGACCGCCCACGCTGCGATCATAAACCCTGCAGAGAGCGCCAGCCAGTGCGGGTCGATGCGCCACGCATAGCCCTGCAATTCCTCCCATTGCGCATGCAGGAGCAGGCCGATGAAGATCAAAGCCAGCGCCACAAAAAAAGGCTGCAGTCGGCGCAAAATACGCATCAGCATAAGTCTTGCAGCGTATCACGCAAAGGCGAAAATGGGAAATTGAGCGGCCAGGCGGCGGGAATGAACGGCGCCCCAATGCGCAGGTCGCTTTGGGAAATGTTGCGCAACCGACATACAATGTCGCCATGACGATGCGCACGCTCCTCTTCGGGCTGATCTTTTTTCTACCGCCGGCTTTGAAGCCGTGGCTGCTGCGACGGTTCTGCCGCGCGCGCATCGGCAAGCGGGTTTCCATCGGTTGGTTCGCCAGCGTGATGGCGCGCGAGATCGAGCTAGGCGACTATGCGGCGGTGCGCGCATTCACCCTGATCCGGTTGGACGGAAAATTGCGGCTCGGGCGTCAGAGCGAGATTTCCAACTTTTGCCTCATCTATGGCGCCTCTGACCTCGAAATCGGCGACCAGTGCTACATCGGCCCACAGTGTCTGATCAACTGCGACGAGCCGGTGCGGATGGGCTATTATTCGGCGTTGGGGCCGCGCACGATGGTCTTCACCCACGGCTCTTTTCTGCCGTTCACGCAGGGGTATTGGGTTAAGCTGGCCGGCGTCACCATCGGCGACTATGTCTGGTGCGCGGCGGGCGTCTTTTTGCACCCAGGCGTTGAGATCGGCGACGAGACCTTTGTCAACTCGCGCGCGGTGGTCACGCAGTCGATTCCGGCCGGCTCCGTTGTCGAAGGCAATCCTGCTCGCGTGATTCAACCAATGGAGGCCGTGCGTCGCAAGATGTCCCCGCGCCGCGTCGATGCGGCTCTGCAACAGGTGCTCAAGGACTTTGCGCGCGTGACGCTGGAGCGAGAATGGGGGCTTGCCGACGTTGAGCGCGCGCCGAATCGGCTGGCGTTCTGCTGGAAAGGGCGGCGCTATGCCGTCGTGTTAGCGCCATCCTCCACTCCGCCGGACGCCCTCCCCTCTGCGGCGGGTGATGAAACTGTGGTGTATCTGGCCAATGCGCCGCACTCTACGCCGCCTGCAGGCGCCCTGTGGCTTGACGCCGCCACGCTCTCGGCGATGGCGTCGGACGATCCCGTCTATAAGGCGTTGCGCATCTTCATGCAACGCTATTATGGAATGCGATTCACCCTACGAGGATGAGCAAAGGCGGGATTACGCTTCGTTGCTCGACGCAGGCGAGGTCAGCAGCTCCTGAAGCCGTCTATGAAGTTCATAGATGCTGTAGGGCTTCTGGATGTACTCGAACGCGCTGCCTTTCGGAAAATGTCGCAGTGCGTCTTCGACGTCATGGCCGCTGGTGACGAGCACGCGCAGGTCTGGCTTAATTTTTCGCATCTGCGCATAGGCGGCTGCTCCGTTCATGCCGGGCATCGTGAGATCGAGGAGGACGCAGTCAATCTGTTCTCCCTGCGCCCTGACCACCTGCACCGCTTCCTCCCCGTTCGCCGCCAGCAAAACGCGGTACCCAAAAGCGTCCAGCACGTCTGAGCACGCCTGTCGCAGCGTATCTTCGTCTTCGACGATCAATATGGTGTAACCCCTTGTTTCCGGCGACATGAGTGATGACAATGGCGACGGATGGTCCTGACGGCCAGGCGCCGAGACAGAGGGCTGGAAGAAAGTCGTTGTCTGTTGCGCAGTGCGTTCTGCGCAACAGACAACGCTCGAGGCGCAATTGGGCTCCCGGTTTAGTCGTCTCCGGCCACCATCTCCGGCAATGTGATCTCCACTTGATGGCGTTCAGCGTCCGTAAGAATAAAATACTCCACTGAATCGGAAAGCGCAATCCAGCTCGCCTCGATGATGTTCGTGGAGGCGCCCACCGTGGTCCATTGACGCTCGCCGTCGGTGAAGTCGATAAGCACGCGCGTCATGGCTGCGGTGCCGCTTTCGCTGTCGAGGATGCGCACTTTGTAGTCGGTGAGGTGCATGTTGCTCAGTCGCGGATAGAAGGGCAGGATGGCTTTGCGCAGCGCCCGGTTGAGCGCGTTGACCGGGCCGTTGCCCTCGGCGACTTCATGGAAAATGCGGTCGCCCACGCGCACCTTGACCGTCGCCTCCGCAAACATGCCGCGACCGGCGCGATGCTCGACGGTGGCGGTGTAGTCGATCAGCTCAAAGGGAGGCTGATAACCCGGACGCGC
>OGCI01000291.1_pt1:30000-63218 | contig 63218 bp, 50 predicted proteins | sample 1570021 | NCBI WGS metagenome assembly OGCI01 (sample SAMN06264664, study PRJEB24512) | hot springs metagenome | isolation source: Hot spring water | place: South Africa: Tshipise | collected 2015-06-21
CAGGGGATCGCTCGCAGGTCGCTGATGTCTTGCGTGGCCTTGCGCCGCGCCGGTCGCGAGCCGATGTTGAGTGCGCCGATATGGTTGATCGGAGTCGCTTCGTGAAAATAGGTGATGAAGCCCGGTTTCGTGACCAGCGAACGGTATTTGTGGAACGCAATGTCGCTCAGTTTGTCCATGCGTTGCGCCCATTCCTCCTCTTTGGGGAATTGCGGGCGTTTGCCTGCAGTCAGGATCACGGCGTTGACCAACTGCTCCAGATGGCGACGCGCCAGCGCAAAGTTGGAATAGCGCGTGCTGATCACCTCTCCCTGTTCGGTCAGGCGCACGCGTCCGCGCACCGATTCGGGCGGCTGCGCCAGAATGGCGCGATTGGCCGGGCCGCCGCCGCGCCCCAACGTGCCCCCGCGACCGTGGAAGAGCGTAAGCTGAACGTTGAACTGATCGCACAGCCGCGCCAGCGTGCGCTGCGCCAGGAAGAGCATCCAGTTGGCGCGCAGGTAGCCGCCGTCTTTGTTGGAGTCGCTGTAGCCGATCATCACCTGTTGTCGCCAACCGCGCATTTCGAGGTGACGACGATAGGCGGGGTTTTCAAAGAGCGTCGCCATGATCTGCGCCGCAGCGTCGAGGTCGCTGACCGTCTCAAAAAGGGGCACAATGTCGATGCGCCCCATCAGGCCGGCGTCCTTGGCGAGCAGCAACACTTCCAGCACGTGGCTCGCCGAATTGGTCATGCTGATGATGTAGGTCTGCACTGCATCTTCGTCGATCTCATGCTTGGCGCGTCGCATCAGGCGGAAGAGGGCCACCGTCTCGTTGGTCGGCTCTGAAAAATGAAGTTGGGCGGTCAGCGGCCGCGGGTTGTGAATCTCGCGCGTGAGCACGCCGATCTTATCGGCTTCACTCAATGCCTGATAATCGGCGAAGATGCCATAGGTGGCGAAGATTTCAGCGATGGCCTCGCGGTGGCGAGATGAATGCTGTCGGATGTCGAGCGTCGCCAGGTGAAAGCCGAAGACCTCCACCTGACGGATCAGCTTCGCCAAACGACCGCGCGCCAGGCGCTCCCCCTTGTTCGCCAGCAGGCTGCGCTCGATGATGCGCAGATCGTTCATGAACTCATCCACATTGCGGTACGCGCGTGGGTTGCGCTCGCGGTCGTCCCAAGGGCGCTCATTTTCGGCGCGCGTGGCGCGCAGCCGGCGGAACATCATGATCAGCTTCTGGCGATACGGCTCCATGCGGAAGCGCTCCAACACCTCGACTTCCTCTTCAGGCACCAGCTTGAAGTCCTCGGCGATGCTCGCTCGCAGCTCGTCGCTGATGCTGACGCGCGTGGTCGCCGGGATCAGGTGCTGATACAGCTCGTCGATGGCGATGTTGTATTGCTTGAGCACCGTCTCCTTCATGGCGCGCAACGCCTCTTCGGTCACGCTCAGGGTGACATTGGGGTTGCCGTCGCGATCGCCCCCGATCCAGGAGCCGTAGCGCAGGAAGGGTGGAATCCGGAACTTGACGCCCGGATAGACCTCCGCCAGGCTGCGCTCGAGCTCTTCATAGATCTTGGGGATCAGCTTGAAGATAGTGACCTCGTAAAAGTAAAGGCCGGTGCGCACCTCGTCCATCACGGTCGGCGGTCGATCGCGCGTCTCGTCGCTCTGCCAGAGCAGGGCGATGTCCTCGCGTAGCTGCTCCCGCAGCTCCCGTTCTTCGCTGGGCAGAAGCCCCGGCGTGGTGATCTGCTCGAGCGTGTCGCTGATGGTGCGCAGTTTGTTGAGGATCGTCTGGCGTTTGGTCTCGGTGGGATGCGCCGTGAGCACCGGCACCACGTAGAGGTTGTCCAGGATGCGCTGCACGTCCTCTGCAGACAACCCTTCGTCGCGTAAACGGGCGATCGACTCGTAGAGCGTCTCGCGCATCGGCACGCCGGTCATCTGCGCCTCGCGGGCGCGATCGCGCAAAATCTCGATGCGCTGTTCGTCCTCGGCCAGGTTGACCAACTGGAAGTAAGTCGTAAAGGCTTTGAGCACCGCAAAGGTGCGCGGCAGGTCCTCGATGAGCGAAGGCATCAGGGCTTTAATGGCCTCGCCCGCCGATGCATCGCCGGCGCGCCAGGCTTTGGCCAGGCCGCGGATCTGCTCTTCTAATTCAAAGACCGCCTGCCCTTCCTGCTCGATGATAGTTTCGCCGAGCATGTCACCGAGCAGGTGAATATTGGCGCTGAGTCGTTGTTGTTGCGCTTCGTTCATAAACAATTTCTAATGTCTTAAATTCTTGCCGCTACAAGGTCACCCATGACGCCGGTTCCCACAACTTCGCAGCCCGGGTCGGCGATGTCGCCGGTGCGCACGCCGGCGGCCAACACTTCGTCCACCGCGCGCTCGACCGCCTGCGCCTCGGCTTCCAACCCCAGGCTATGGCGCAACAGCATCGCCACGCTCAAGATGGTCGCCAGCGGATTGGCGACGCCCTTGCCGGCGATGTCGGGCGCGCTGCCGTGGATCGGTTCATACAATCCCAGTGGAAGGCCGTGGCTATTTTGCTTGTCGCCCAGGCTGGCGGAGGGGAGCATCCCCATAGAGCCGGCCAGCATGGAGGCTTCATCGGTGAGAATGTCGCCGAAGAGGTTTTCCGCCACGATCACGTCGAAGGCGGCGGGGCGGCGGATCAGGTGCATCGCCATGGCGTCCACCAGCACATGCTCCAGCTTGACGTCCGGATACTCCTTCATCACGTCGATGGTGACGCGGCGCCACAGCCGGCTGGAGGCGAGCACGTTGGCCTTGTCCACGCTTGCCAGCTTTTTGCGTCGGCCGCGCGCCGCCTCTGCGGCCAGCCGCACCACGCGCTCGATCTCCGGCCGCGTGTAGAGCATGGTGTCGTAAGCTTCGTAGCCTTCCTCCCCTGCTTCCTTGCGCGGTCCGAAATAAGCGCCTCCCGTCAGCTCGCGGATGACCAGCAGGTCGGTCCCTTCCAACACCGACTCCTTGATCGTGCTGGCGTGAATCAGCTCTTTATGCACCTTCACCGGCCGCAAATTGGCGAAGAGATTAAGCGCCTTGCGCAGGGCCAGCAGGCCGCGCTCCGGTCGATCGGGCGCAGTGGGATTATCCCATTTCGGCCCGCCGACCGCCCCCAGCAACACCGCATCGGCCTGGAGACACGCCTCCACGGTGGCGTCGGGAAGGCTGGTGCCGAGTTGGTCGATGGCGCAACCGCCCATCAGTTGGTGGTCGTAGACAAAGGCGTGACCGAATTTTCGGCCTACGGCGTCGAGAATTTTCTTCCCTTCGTTGGTGACCTCTGGCCCGATCCCGTCTCCGGCCAGCACGACGATTCTGGCTTGCATAACCGCTCTTTCTGAAAATGCATCCATGTTTTTGCGCGCTCGGGGTGGATAAACAGCGGAGACGCAAAGGCAAAGGCTTTCCTCTGCATCTTTGCGTCTCCGCCCCATTGCGCCTTGAATGGCACATATGATACGCCAGAACGGCGAATATCGCCAGAAAAGCGCCAGGAGGATCGTGATATTGTTTGCGCAGTGCTGCGTGTTGCGTGTTGCGTAGAGCGAGATTCTTGTTGTGAATCTTTACGGAACACGCACCACGCAATAGTTTCACAGCAGCGCGAAAATGCGCGATGGCCCGCCCGTGGCGCCCGCAATGGTGGGGCCGCCGACGATGGCGATGGCGCCGGTGGGCGGCAGCAGCCCCAGGTTCGCCACGTTCTCGATGCCCCACTTGTTGGCGGGCAGCCAGCGATAGTGCACGGCGAAATCCGCCGAAGGGCCGTAGTCGAGGCTGAGCGTGTCCACGAAGATGCCCTTGACGTTGCGTTCGCTCAACAACATCTCGATGGCCTCGATATGAAAGCCGGGGAAATGCATCACGCCGCTGTCGTCGACGTTGCGGAATTTTTCCGTCGTCACAAAGGCGTCCCAGCCACTGTACATCGCCACGATGGCGCCGTCTGGCAAGGGGCCATGCTGACTTTCCCAGGCTGCGATGTCGTCTGGCGTGAGCTGGGCGTCGGGGTTTTCCTCGGCCTTGGCGCGAATGTCGATCACCGCCAGCGGTCCCAGTAAATCTTCCGCCGGAATCTGGTCGGCGCTGAGGCCGTCCGAGAAATGGAAGGGCGCATCCATGTGGGTGCCGGTGTGCTCGACCAAGAGCCAGCGATACATGTTGTAGCCGTCGTTGGCCAGCGTCACCAGCGTCTCCATCTCCAACTGCGGGTCGCCGCCGAAGGTGGGGAAATCAGGGGCGAGGGTGTGGGTCAGATCGACGATGCGACTGAAGCTATGCTTTCCGGCCATGGCGCCGACCGCCGCGGCGGCGCTGCCGGCGGGGGGCGTGGCCGAGACCGGCGCACAGCCCGCCAGCGCAGCCACGCCGATCATCCCTGCAGCCGCCCGCAAAAAATTGCGTCGAGCGACTGCCTCTGAAGCAATCTTCTTTGTGCAAGCAGGAACGCACATGTTTATATCCTCCTTTGCTGGAACGAGAACGCACGATTTTGAGGCGGGAATGCTGGCGATTATAGAACGACTGAGGGGCGGTCTCAAATCGAGAAAAAATCTCGCTTGATTGGCGCTTTGCGGTTGGTGCAACGTAGGGGAGGAGGCCCTCACCCCCCGGCCCCCTCTCCCAAGGCTGGGAGAGGGGGAGGAGGATGCATCGTAAGGGCGGCTCGCAGCCGCCCGTCCTCGGCAGACCAACAACGTTTGGGAAAATAGCGGCTCGCAGCCGCCCGTCCCTAGCCAATCACGAGGTTGGGGGACGGCCAACGAAGACCGGTTCGCCGTAGGGGAGGAGGCCCTCACCCCCCAACCCCCTCTCCCAAGGCTGGGAGAGGGGGAGGAGGATGCATCGTAGGGGCGGCTCGCAGCCGCCCGTCCTCGGCAGACCAACAACGTTTGGGAAAATAGCGGCTCGCAGCCGCTCATCCCTGGCAGACCAACAACGTTTGAAAAAACAGAATAGGGACGACCTCACGGTGGCGCCAGCAGGATTCTCTGATTGGCTGCTACATTTTCCAGGCTCGTCTCCGCACCGTTGGGCCAGCGCACGGCGACGCGCCTTACGTGCGTCGCCTTTCCCAGGCCAAAGTGCAGCCGCGCATCTTCAGAAGCCAGGTAGCTGCTGCCGACGTGCACCTCGCCCACCAATCGCCGACCGTCGGGAAGCTCTACGGTGACCTGCGCACCCGGATGCACGCCGCCGAGATCGACCTGCAGCCAGGCGCCGACAGCGCCGCTGCTTTTGAGCAACACCAGATCGCCTGCGATCTGGCTGATGGCGATGTCGGGCGCTCCGTCGTTGTCGAAGTCCGCCAGCGCGCTGCCGCGACCGAGCAGCGGACCCAGCTCTTTCAGCCCGACCTGCTGCGTCCATTCGATGAAGTGGCCGGGGCGGTCTGAAGGGCCGTCGAGGCTCCAGGTGCGATTGCGATAGTAGCGCACCAGCTCGGGGTCGGTCTCCAGGTTGGTGACCGGCACGCGGCCATTGACGATCAGCAGGTCGCGGTCGGTGTCGTTGTCGAGGTCGACGAGATGCGTTCCCCAGCCGGTCATGCCGTTGCCCAGTCCGCTGAGGCCGATGCGGAAGGTGCTGTATTGGAAGGTGATCGGCCCACCCGGCTCGGTGGTGTTGCGATAGAGCGCGTTCAGCTCGCGCTCCCAGTTGGTGATGAAAAGGTCGAAGCGCCCGTCGCCGTCGTAGTCGCCGGAGGCCACGCCCATGCCGGAGCCGGTGTCGCCGACGTCCGCCGAGTGGGTGACGTCTACAAAACGGAAGCCGAGGCGCTCTGGGTCGGCCTCGACGCCCCCCGGCCAGGGGTCGTTGCGATAGAGGCGATTGGGGTGGCCGTCGTTGGCGATGTAAAGGTCGAGGTCGCCGTCGTTGTCCACGTCGGTGAAGATGGCGCCAAGCGTGCGCTCCTCCTTGACGAGGCCGGCGCTCAGCGTGACCTCCTCGAAGACCACCCGTCCGTCTGCGTCCAACCCACGGTGGAGATAGAGTCGGTCGGGGATGCCGTAGTAGTCCTGTGGGAAGGCGCCGACAGGCTTGGGAATTTTGCGTTTGAAGTCGATGTAGCCGCCGACGAAGAGGTCGAGCCAACCGTCGCCGTTGAGATCGGCGACGGCGGCTGCGCTGCTCCATTCGGGCGCGTCGACGCCGGCTGCGGCTGCGCCCTCCTGGAAGGTTCCGTCGCCTTTGTTCCAGAGCAAAGCGTTGGCGCCATAGGCGGTGACGTAGAGATCGACCCAGCCGTCGTTGTTGAAATCCGCCGCAATGCAGCCGTTGCCGCGCATCGTCAGCCCTGCGCCCGAGGCGGCGGTGACATCCTCAAAGCGGCCGCCCACGTTGCGATAGAGGCGATTGTGCGGCAGGCCGCCATTTTGTAGCCAGAAATCGGTTTCCTGCACAGCATAGGAGTTGACGACGTACAGATCGAGCCAGCCGTCGTTGTCGTAGTCGATCCAGCAGAGGCCGCCGCCCATCGCCGCCACCATGTCCTGGTGGATGGCAGTGCGAAAGGCGCCGTGGCGGAAGTCGAGGCCGACCTCCGCAGCCACGTTGCGCAGGATCACGTCACCGGTCGCGTTTTCGTTAATTGGAGCGATTGTTTGCGGCGGGGGCGCTACAGCCGCCTCGATGTGGGGCGCCTGCACCTGCTGCGAGGGCGCGTCTGCGGGCAGTGGGTCGAGCGGCAGCCCGCTGGGGACAGCGTCCGGGATCAGGTGCATCAAGTTTTTAGCGGCTGGATCCGTCAGCGCCTCCAGGAAAGCGACAAGATCGGCCACGTCCTGTTCGTTCAGCGGCAACCCGTTGCGCAGTAAGGGCGCCGCAGAGCCGAGCTGCCGCTCCGGCGCAAAGGGCTGCACGCTGCTGTACAGGTCGGGCGGGACGCCGTTGACGCTGGGGTCATAGCTGAGCACGCTGTTCAGCGGGTCGGCATGGTGCCAGATGGCGGCCTCCAGCGTGGCGAAGGCGCCGTTATGAAAATAAGGCGCGGTCAGCGCAACGTTGCGTAGGCTGGGTGTGCGGAAGGCGAAGCGATCGCGCGCGTCGAAGGTGACGTTGGCGCGGCCCCAGTCCTCGCGGCGGCTGTAGCCGTTGCCTTTGCCGGGGCCAAGTTGCGGCGCCAGCAGGTTATGAAAGGCGTGGTCGGTGAAGAGATCGCCGCTGTGACAGGCGGCGCAGTTCACCCGCTCATCGAGCGCACCGAAAAAGAGCAGCGCGCCGCGCTTTTGTTGCTCGCTGAGCGCGTTGGCTTCTCCGCGCACATAGGCGTCCCAGGGAGCGTCGGTGAAGATCAGCGTGCGTTCAAAGGCGGCCAGCGCCTCGACCAGGCGCTCGATCGTCACCGGCTCGGCGGCGGGGGCGTCGGGCGCATCGAACGCCTTGCGAAAGAGGTCGACGTAGGTCGGGTTGGCGCGCAGCCGCTCGACCAGGGCGCGGCGAATCTGGTGAGGAGGCAGGCCGCCGAGCGTGGCGCCGGCCATCTCATGCAGGCTCGTGACCGGAAAGAGCGCCTGCGCAGTGAGGGCGTCGTCGAGCGCCAGCTCGTTGACCACGCGCTCCAGCGTCTTGATCTGACCGGCGTAGGGCTGGACGCGGCCGTCCCAAAATTGCAGCTCCATCAGCGCGCTGTTGAGGATCGTCGGGCTGTTGCGCGGCACGAACTGGCCGATGAAGGGGTTGTGCACCCAGTCATCTGCGCGGGCCGCCAATCGCCGCACGTTGCCCGCCTCTTGCGCCAGCTCCACTTCCTCCACAAAGACGCGCGAGGGCCCCAATCCCTGACCGCCGGTTCCGATGGGCAGCACGCGTCCGTCCGCCATGGCGAAGGCGGGGTGATGGCAGGTGGCGCAGGCGATGTTGCGATCTCCCGACAAGATCGGGTCGAAGAAGAGCAGGCGGCCCAGTTCGGCGCGCGCCGGATCGACCTGCGCCATGTTGCGGCCGGGGTTAGGGCGCAAATCCAGCGTTTGAATCAGCCGCCGCAACGCTTCATCGTACGCCTCGGGGGCGATGGAGACGCGGCCGCTTTCCTGGGGCGCTGCAGCCTTTTCCTTGGCGGACTCGTCTTGAGGGCGATTCCCGACTGCGTCTCCGTTCCTCCCTCTCTCCGGTTCCTCGCTTTCACCCCCTCCAAAAGTCACGCGCAGAACGCGACCGGGAAACACCTCGCTGATGTAGAGCGAGCCGTCGGGCGCAGGCAAGACGGCGCCGGGAAAGTTCAGTTTGTCGATCACGGTTTCGAGTTGGCAGCCTTCGCGCAGGCCGCGCGGCGTCAGGCAAGCGGGCGGCACGCGGCTGAGGCGGCCGCTGTTGACCTGGTAGCCGCTTCCGGTGAAGCAGGAGGCGCCAGGGGTGAACGTGGCGAATTCGAGCACCCAGAGCGATCCGTCCGGCCCAAACGCCACGTCGATGGGCATGTTGAGGCCGTCGAGCACGGTGCGCTGGTTGCGTTGCAGATCGACGGCGACGACCTGCCCGACGCCGGCCGGATAGGGGCAGCCGCCCGTCAACGTCACCAGATACTCCTCGCCGAAGCGCTCGATCCCCGTCGGCACGGCCTCCACGGTCTGCACGGGGTTGTTCGGATCGACCAGAGGGTCAAAGCGATGGAAGAAGCGCGTCGTCCCGTCAGGATTTTCGATGGCGACGCCGTTGCCGCTGGCGTCGGTCACGACCGGGCGACCGTCGGGCGAGAAGGTCATGTCGAAGGGGTTGATCAACATGACATTGTTGAGCCGCCGCATCGCCTGCCCCAGCGCGTCAGGGGTGAACGGCGTCTGCGGCAGCGCGGCTTTCGGCGGCGACGCCGGCCGCAGCACCTGTTCGAGCGGCAGCGTCCACAGGTGGCCGGCCCCGAAATTGCCGACGTAGATCAGGGAGCCATCGCCTTTGACGCCCACCAGATTGGCACCGGCGAGGTCGCCTGAATCGCGCGAGGAGGGAAGCCCCGAGACCAACCGCCCAATTTCGCCGTCGACCGTGATCAACGTCACGCCGGCGCTGTCATCGCGCTTGCCGGTGCCCTCCTCGGCCACGAGCAGGCTGCCGTCCGGCAACAGCGCCAGCCCCAACGGCGCAAAAAGGCCATCGGCGACGACTTCAATGCGCGGCGGCGGCAGCGGTTGCGGCTTGCCGACGCTGAGCGCCTTGCTCGCACAGGCAGAGGCGGTTGCGCTGGCCATGGCGAGAACACCCAAGCAGAGCAAGGAGCGCATCCAGAATGGCAGGCTTGCCCAGGCAATGCGACGTTTCATTGCTATTCACCTACCCAGGGGACGAGATGTCTGCTCGCTGAAATGTGGGCGAGAGGCTTGTCGCCCCTCGCCCTGGAATCATCGGTTGCTGTAGGCTTACTCGAAGAATGCGTTGTAATTTTCCAGCTCCGCATTGGCCTTGACGGCGGCCTCGTTGAGGGCGTCCTGCGGCGAGAGCCCGTCGTTCAGCACGCGGCTGTAGGTCTCGACGATAATGCGGCGGATGGCCGGGAAGGGGCCGGCGCGGCCGCCCAGCACGGCGTAGTTCGGCGTGCCGTCATCCAACACGGTGCGGGTCGTCACGAGCTGGTCGATGGCGGTGCGGAAGTTGGGGTTGTCGGTCCAGAACTGCAGCAGCTCCGGGTCCTCCAACAGCTCGACGCGCACCGGGAAGTAGCCGGTCGCCATGTGCCAGTCCTTCTGCTGCGGCAGGTCGGCCATGAACTTCATGAACTGCCAGGCGGCGTTGTTGATGGCGGGGTCGCCGGAGTCGATCAGCCACAGGGCTGCGCCGCCCAACACGACGCCGTTGCGCTCGCTGCTGTCGGCGTGCGGGATGAAGGCCGTGCCGACCTTGAACTCCGCCTTCTGGATCAGAGAGACGTCAGAGGTGGAGTCGAACTCGATGGCGGCCTGGCGGGTCAGGAAGGTGCTGTCGGTCTCCGTCCAGGTGTTGTTCAGGTTGGGAGCGTAGCCTTCCTTGACGAGGTCGGTCAGGTGCGTGAAGACCTCGACGCCCTTATCCTGGTTGAAAAGCACTTCGGTCGGTCGCGCCGTGCGTCCATTGTTGTTGTTGAAGTAAAGGCCGCCGCTGTTGGCCAGATATTGCTCGAACTCCCAGCCGACCTGACCAAAGGTGAAGCAGTAGGGCGCCACCTGCGCAGCCAGCAGCTTGTCGCACAGCGCCTTGAACTCCGAGAACTTCAGGCTGCCCTGCGGCGGCTCGACGCCGGCGGCCTCGAACATCTCGGCGTTGTAGTAGAGCAGGGGCGTGCTGCTGTTGAAGGCCATCGCCACCATGCCGTTCTCGTCCGAATAGTATTCGCGCACAGCCGGAATGAAGACGCTCGGGTCAAAGCCGTCGGCCTCCATCAACTGCCAGGCCGGCACGAGACGTCCGGTGTCGAACATCGTCTGCGAGGAGAGGTCGAAGTTTTGGACGATGTTCGGAGTGCCGCCGCTCTCAAAGGAGGCCAGGAGCGCGTTGTAGGTGTCGTCGTACGAGCCCTGGTAGGTGGCGTTGACGAACACCGCATCCTGGCTGGCGTTGAAGCGATCGACCAGCATCTGCACCGTTTCGCCGAGGTTGCCGCCCATGGCGTGCCAAAATTCGATGGTGATCTTTTCGGTCGGCGCAGCCGCTTGCGGGGCCTCCTGCGCAGGCGCCGAGGGCGCGCTGGGCGCCACCGGCGCGGCGCACGCCGCCGCCACAATGGCGATGATCAGGATAAGCGTCAGAATACTCCATCTCTTGTTCACAGTTTCCTCCTGGTAATCTTGATAAAATGATTCTGGATACCGACAGTTGATGATTCACAGCCCATCGGGCTGGATATCCACAAGCGCATCGAAGGCGAGCCGCTCACCCTTTCAAGCCAGTCATGGCGATGCCGCGCACAAGCTGCTTTTGGGCGAACAGAAAGACCAGCAAGGCGGGCAGGATGGCGATGACCGAGCCGGCCATCACCGGCCCCCAGTCCGCCCCACGGTCGAGCGTGCTCATAAAGTAGCGGATGCCGATCTGCAACGTGCGCATTTCCACCTTGCTGGTGATGATGAGCGGCCAGAGGTATTGATTCCAGGCGCTGAGAAAGGCGAAAATGGCGAAGGCGCCGATCGAGCCTTTGCTCAGCGGCACGAGCACGGTCCACAGGTAGCGCCAGTTGCCGCAGCCGTCGATGCGGGCGGCGTCGTGAAAGTCCTTGGGCACGGTCAGGAAAAACTGGCGCAGCAAGAAAACGCCGAAGGCGCTGACCAGGAAAGGCGCCGTCAGCCCCATGTAGGTGTCTCCCCACCCGAGCGCCGAGACCAACTGGTAGTTCGGAATAAAGACCAGCTCAAAGGGCACCATCAGGCTGCCGATCACCAGATAGAAGAGGCCGTTGCGTCCTGGGAAATCAAGGATGGCGAAGGCGTAGGCGGCCATGATGCTGAAGATGACCTGCGCCAGCGTAATGATGCCCGACTGAATCGTCGAATTGAGCAGGAAGCGGCCAAAGGGATTGACGTTCCAGGCGACGATGTAGTTCTCGAACGTCCACTGTCGGGGCAAAATTTCTGGAGGGAAGACGATGATCTGCGATGGAATTTTGAAGCTGGTGAAAAAGGCGATAATGATGGGCAAAGAAATGATGAGCCCAATTCCTAGCAGAAGCAGATGCACGACGATGTCTTGGACGTGAATATGCAATCTGCGACGAGGTCGCTGCGTCTGTGTGGCAATCATTGGTAATGCACCCTCCGATTCGCCGCCGCGTAGTTGATAAAGGACATGATCACCACCAGGATGGCGAGCAGGTACGCCTGCGCCGAAGCAATCCCGCGCTGCGGCGTGCCGACGAAGGCGGTGTCAAAAATGCTGTAAACGAGCGTCATTGTGGCGCGGCCCGGCCCGCCCTGCGTCAAGATGTGAATCTCGCCGAACGCCTGGAAGCTGTAGATGATGTTGATGATCAGCAGAAAAAAGAGCGTCGGCGAGAGCAGCGGCAAGGTGATGTGGCGAATGCGCTGCAAAACGCCGGCCCCGTCCACCTTGGCGGCGTCGTAATAGCTTTCGTCGATGTTCTGCACGCCCGCCAGCGCAATGATGACGTTGAAGCCAAGTTGCCGCCAAGTGGTGGCGATGATCACGGCCACCAGCGCCCACTCTTTAGAGCCGAGCCAGTTGGGCGCCTGCTGCATGTTCTCGAATAGACCAAGCTGCACCATCCAGTAGTTGAGATAGCCGACCACCGGATGATAGAGCCAGCGGAAGAGCACGCCCGCCACGGCGCTGCTGATAATCACCGGCACGAAGATCAAGGCGCGATAGAACCACGCCATCTTGCCGAGCGGGTAAGAGAGCAGGATCGCCAACACCACCGCCAATGCAATGCCGGTGGGCACCGTGCCCAACACAAACAGGAGCGTGATGCGCACGCTATCCCAGTAGTCCGGGCTGGTGAGCAAAGTGCGGTAGTTGTCGAAGCCGACGAAGCGCATCACATTGCCGAACGGCGCAATCCGATGCAGGCTTAGGTGAAATGAGGTGAAGATCGGGATGAAGACGAAAATTAACAGGCCAAAGAGCGTCGGCGCCAGATATAAATAAGCCTCGACGGTCGGCCATATCTTGCGCCGCCATTTCGCCTGTCCAGTTGCCGTCCTATGCAAAGACAGCGGCTGATTCAGTGTGCTTTGCGACATATTCGATTCCATTAGAGTGAGTAGAGGGAGCTGAAACTGTCAGAGCGACTGTACAAACGGTTGTTATGTGTTCGCCAGCGATGCGCCAACAGTATACTCCAGCTTCGTCACTCTTTCAAACTTCTTTTTTATCTAAAGTGCGTTTTTAAGCTCAACCGATGCTTCTGGCAACAACATTTGCAGTCTATCCCGGCTATATTAAGCAGCTTGTGATGAAACGTTAACAGATTGTGATCGAACGGGTCCGTCGGAGGGTGCAGAGAATAGAAAAGGGACGCTTGCTGCAAGCGTCCCTTTCTTGAAAGGTCAGTGTTTTTGGACGTAACTTTAGAGGAGGTGTAGGCTGCGCCGCTCTCCACCCTCTCCTATCGATTTGACTGCTGTCGATTCGTCAGCGCATCCGCCAGGATCGGGCGGAATTTATAACCGTAAATGATCTGGCCTTCTTCGCCTTCTTCACGCAGCTTGCGGGTCACCATCTCCACGCGCAGGCCGATCTTCACCTCTTGCGGGTCAACGTCGGTGAGCTGGGCGGTCACCATCGGACCCTCGTCTAATTTGATAAGTGCAATCGTATACGGCTTCTGATCTTCATAGCCGCGTGGGACGTTATACATGGTCGTGAAGCTGTACACTTCGCCCCGACCGCTCAGCCTGGCAGGAATGCCCTCCGGTCGGTTTTTGCCCAAGTGGCCGCTCATCAGTCATCTCCAACCATCATCGGCTGAGCGGCGACGGCGGGCATCATCGCATGGAAGTCAAACGCCGCCGCTGTGGAAAAGCGCTGCTCGCGCATCGGCTGATGGCAGTGTGGGCAAATTTGTCGCGGGGGAAAGACGGCGCGCTCGCAGTGGATGCACACCTCTCCCTGCAGACTATAACGCTGTTTCTTGGTTCGCCACATATTCGGAATCGCCATAATCCCTATCACCTCTTCACAAATATTCTTTGAATCGGAGCATCTCTTGCGACGGCCATAGGCCGCTTTCTCGTAAGCCCCTCGTCTAACTGCAATCTTACGCCGCACAGCATAGCCGCTTGGGGCTCTCAATTCCTATCTGCTCCGCTCTATGGTGAACTTGATAGGTTTTGACAGGCTTTCTTAAAAACTTTGTGGAAATATTGTGAAAGCTTTGGTGCGCCTTGGTGAAGGAGGAGCCGGTGATTCACGCTGTGGCGTTCATCCGATCGCTGCGCCGACCATCCACAACAACGCCAGCGTCAGCCCCAGCAGGGCCCCGCCGACCAACAGCCAGTTTGAACGCAGGCGCAGCTCCCAGCTCGCGGCAAGATCGGCGGCGGCGACCTGCCGTCGCCACATAGAGAAAGCTGCGACGAGGCGTCGCTCGCTGCCTTCAATCGAGTTTTGGGCGACGCGCAGCGCTTGGCTCAGGCGCACCGCCGCGGCGGCGTAGAGGACGAGCGCATCGCCTGCCGGCAGGGGAGACCAGGGGATGGAACGCGCGACCCAAGGCGCTACCGCCGCCGCCAGTGCGCCGACGAGCACCGGCCAGGTCGCCACCCACAGGCTGTCAGGTTTAAAGGCGTCGCGCACCGCCGAACCCGCCGAGGGCCAGACGAAGAGGACGCTCGCCACGCCGACGAGCAAGGCCAGCCAGGCCCCCCACATAACTTTGGGCGGCCTCTTGGCCTGCGGCGCAGTGGTCGCCATCAGCCACAAAAAGCGCGCCATCAACAGCGTCGTGCCGACTGCGGCCAACGGCAACAGCCCGTTCAGCAGCGCAGGCCAGCCGTCCGGCAGGGTGGCCGTCGCGGCTTTCAGCGCCGCTTTCGCCACCGCGCCGCTCGTCAACGGAAAGCCGGCCAGCGCCAGCGCCGGCAGCAGCAATGCAGCCACTGCCGCCCGGTTTACGCCGGCGAAGCCCACGCCGAGAAAGAGCGCGCCCTTGGCCAACCCATGATGCATCACGTACAGCAGCACGGCGGTCAGCGCCGCCTGATCCGTCCTGCCGGTGAGCAGCCATGCGCCGCAGGCGACCGTGATCAGGCCGATCTGGCTGATGCTGGAGTAGGCGAGCACCGTCTTTGCGTTGCGTTGGGTGACGCCGATCAGCGCGCCGTAAAACGCCGTGACCAGCCCGACGCCGATCAGAAAGCCGCCCCATTCCCCCAACGCGCCGACCGGATTCAAAAAGCGCAGCCAGCCGAGCACGCCCGCCTTGATCATGGCGCCGCTCAGGACGGCGCTGGCCGGGATGGGCGCCGCCGGATGGGCGAGCGGCAGCCATACGTGCAACAGGACGACGCCCGCCTTGACGCCGAAGCTGGCGAAGATCAACGCGGCGGCCAGGGGATCGGCGGCGGGATCGAGCGCCAAGGAGTTGGAGGCGATGAACAGCATCGCCAGGCCGGCGAAGAGCAGCACTTCCCCGATCATCACCAGGATGATGTAGACGCGCGCCGCCGTGCGCGCCTCCTCGTCGCCATTGTGCACGACCAGCCCGTAGGAGGCGAAGCTCATCAACGCATACCAGGTGTAGAACGACCCCATGTCCTGGGCGACGATCAACCCAAGGTTGCCCGTCATCGCCAGCAAGAAGTAGATGGAATAGCGCCAACGTTTGTTGTCTTTGGCCAGATAGCCGACGCCGAAGAGCGCCGCCAGCAGCCAGAGCAAGGCTGTGAAGAAGAGAAAGGTCTGGGCGACCTCGTCCATGCCGTAGCGGGCGCCCAACAACACCCAGGGCAGCTCCAGCGCCGTCCCCTTGGGCGTAGCCAGCGCTGCGACAAGCGCCGGCCCTGCTGCACTCGCGACCAGCCAGGGAGATGTGCGCGGACGCACCATATACGCCACGGCCAGGGCCAGGGGATAGAGCCAGGTTAGAATCAAGAGCGCCGCCAACGCCGTCATAGCCGGTACTCCAACAGGATCAGGAACTCAACCCAGCGCAGCAGCCCAAAGGGCATGTTGGCAAGCACGCCCAGCAACAGCACGAACGCGCCGGTGATCGCCGGGGGGAACAACAGCATCCAGTGCGTCTCCATCCGACCATAAAGATGCTCTTCAGGCCATGCGCCCTGTTGAGGCTTGAACCAGCCGCGGTAGAGGATGGGCAAAAAGTAGGCGGCGTTGAGCAGGCTGCTCGTCAAAAGAACGCCCAGCGCCCAGCCGTTCTCCGCCTGCAGGGAGCCAGCTCCCAGGAACCACTTGCTGATGAAGCCCGCCGTCGGCGGGACGCCGATCATCCCCAGCGCTGCGACCGTGAAAGCGGCCATGGTCAGCGGCATGCGTCGACCGACGCCGTCCATCTCGCTCACTTTGTGGATGCCCAGCGTCTCGGCGAAATTGCCGGCGCAGAAGAACAGCGTGATCTTCATGACGCCCTGATGCACGAGGTGCAGCAGGCCGCCGATGGCGCCAAACAGGCCGAAGGTCGCCGCGCCCAGGATGATGTAGGAGACCTGGCTCACCGTCGAATAGGCCAGCCGTTTTTTAAGGTCATCCTGATTGAGTGCAAAAAGCGAACCGACGATGATGGTGATCGCAGCGGCGATCAGCAGCGGATCGATGAGGCCGAGTTCATGCGCCAGATTGACGCCATAGAGGTCGTAAACAACGCGCACGATGCCGAACGCCCCTGCTTTGACCACGGCCACGGCGTGCAGCAACGCGCTCACAGGCGCCGGCGCCACCATCGCCCGCGGCAGCCAGCCATGCAGCGGAACCAACGCCGCCTTGACGCCGAACCCCACCATGAAGAAAGGGAAGAGCCAGCGCAGCGCCTCGGGCGACCGCGCTCCCACTGCATCCAGCGCGCCGCCGTCCACGAATTCCACCGGCCCGGCCAGGACGTGGAGGCCGATCACGCCGATCAACAGCACGACGCCGCCGCTCAACGTGTAGGCCAGATAAACGCGTCCGCCGTGCATCGCCTGGGGCGTGCCGCGATGCACCACCAGAGGATAGGTGCAGATCGTCAGCATCTCGTAGAAAATGAGAAAGGTCAACGGATTGCCCGCCAGGGCAATGCCCATGGTCGAGCTGACGCATAAAGAGAAGAAGCCGAAGAAGCGGCTGCGGTTCGGCGAATACTCCAGATAGCCGATGGCGTAGATGGTCGTCACAAGCCACAGGCTGGCGGACAGCACAATGAAGAGGACGGAGAGCGAATCTGCGCGCAACACCAGATCGATCTCCGGCAACAAGGGCAGCCGCGTCTCGTAGACCCTTCCTTCCAGCAGGCCGGGCACCATGATGGCGAGCAACGCCAGTTTGAGCAAGGCGCCGAAGAGATTGAGCACGGTGCGCGTCGTATGCGCCTCTTCCTCCAGAAAGAAGATCACCAGCCCCGGGGCAAACGAAGAGAGAAACAGGAGCAGCGGCAGAGAACTTTCCCAACCCATCATTCGATCCCTAACATCCCGATTGCACCGATGGAAAGCATCTCCATGACGGCGATGCCTGCAAAACTGAGCAGGAGCGCCAGCACGGCCAGGCTGAAGGCGGAAAGCGTCATCGTTTTGGGCGCCAGCGTCAGGCGGTGCAGCACCGCATCGTCCGGTTGGCGGAAGAGCGGGGCCACCACGCGCATGACGTAAATTGCAGCAAGCAGGCCGCCCGCCACAATGATGGCTGCGATGAGCCAGTCCCCGTGCGCCAGAGATGCGTCGAGCATGAACCATTTGGCGATGAAGCCGCCGCTAGGAGGCAACGCCGCCAGGCTCACCCCTGCCGCCCCAAAGGCGACCACCGCCAGCGGCTGCATTTCCATCAAGCCGCGCAGCGACGCAATGCGATCGTCGCCCGTGACCAGCTGAATGGCGCCGGCGCTGAGAAAGGCGGCGGCTTTGGCGCTGGCGTGCGCGAGAATGAAACAGACGATCCCGGTCAGCGCCAGCGCACTCTGCTCTTTCACGAAGAGCAGCGGCATGAGCAGGAAGAGATAGCCGATTTGCGCAACCGTGGAATAGGCGATCAGCAGTTTGAGGCGCGTCTGCCGGATCGCCTGCAGCGACCCCCAGAGGATGGCCACCCCACCCAACCCCATCAACAGGTAGGGCGCTCCTGTATGGCTGAGCGGATAAAAAATCTCCAGCCAGGCGCGCAGCAAAATGTAGAACGACCCCTTCACCACCAGCCCCGAAAGCAGCGCGCTGACCGGGGCGATGGCATTGGCGTGCGCAGGCGGCAACCAGAAGTGGAGCGGAAAGAGCGCCGTTTTCATCATCAGCCCGACGGTCATCAGCCCAGCGGCGGCGGCCAGCGAGGGCGCAGTCGTCACCCCTTTCTTCAGTTGGTCGATGTCGAGCACGCCGAATTCCCCATAGAGGAAGGCCACGCCCATCAGATAAAAGAGAGAGCCGGCCAGGCTCACCAGCAGGTAGCGCATGGCCGCCCGGAGCACGTCGGGCTTGCCCGCCAGCGCCGTCAACGCCACGGCCGCAAAGCTCACCAGCTCCAACGTCACGTAAAGGTTGAAAACGTCTCTGGAGAGGAAGAGCGCGTTGAGCGCCGACCAGAGAAAGAGCCAGAGCGGCCAGAAGGAGGCGTAGCGCTGCTTTGTCTCCTCGTTGTGGCCTGGGAAGTTGAAATAGCCGTAGGCGTAGAGCGCAACGGCTGCGCCGACCACAGCCGTCAACATCAGCATCAGCGCAGAAAGGCCGTCCGCCGCCAGATCGATGCCGAGCGGGGCGCCCCATCCTCCCACCGGGTGTCGCGTCGGGCCGTCGCGCACCAGCAATGCGCTCAGAAAGCCGACGGCGACAAACGTGATCGCGGCGCCGATCATCGTCACAAGGGGCGACATGCGTTGCGGCGCCAAAAAAGCGCACAATGCAGCCAGCAGAGGCGCCATGATCGCGACCGGAAGCCAGAAGGCCGCCTCGAAGATCATGTTACGTCTCCTCGTCCGTTTCCAGGCGCGCGGAGCCGGTGAGCGCCTGAATGCGAGTCGCAAGCGTCAACGCTAGCCCCGTTGCGCAGACGGCCACTACAATGCCTGTAATGACCAGGGCGTGCGGCACAGGGTCGGCGCGCTGCGTCGGCCCTTGATAGGCGATGGAAATGAAGACCATGAAAACGCCGGTGCCCATGACATTCATCGCCAGGATTTTGCGCAGCAGATGTGGATAGGCGAGCAGCGCATACAGCCCCATGCCGAAGAGCAGGACGCCGGCCAGTGTGTAGAGCGTTGCGGCGTCGATCATTTCTCTTCCTCTCTGCGCGGGTAGCCGCCGATGAAAAGCACGGCCAACGTGACGCCAATCGAGAACATGGCCGCCCCCTCAATCACGAGAATCACCGTTTTGGCCTGCTCTGGAGGATATTGCAACAAGCCGCCCGTCAAAAGCAGCAGCCCAACCGCAGCGATGACAAAGGCCGCCACGCCTGCTCCCAGCAGCAGGCGTAGCCAGAAGGGCCGGCCTGCGTGCGGCAGCCAAACGGCGGCCGCCACCCACAAGACGCCGACGCCGCCCAACACCGCGCCGCCCTGAAAGGCGCCGCCCGGCTCATCGGCGCCGAGCCATAACATGTAGCCTGCAACCACGATCATCAGCGGCAAGAGCAGCCGCACAAAGGTCGCCAGCACCGGCGTGTCGGGCGTCTTGAACCAGATGCGCGCCCTCGGCGCAATCGCCCAGACGCCGACGATCGCCAGCAACAGCACGGCTACTTCAAGCAAGGTGTCATAGCCGCGATAGTTGAGCAACACCGCCGTCACCGGGTTCAAAACCCCGCTGCGAGGCAGGGAGTCGATCGCCAGCGGAGCCAACCTGCCGACGTTGGCGGGAAAGGTGAGCGCAGCCGTCGCCAGGGCGGCGACCAGCGCCGTCGTCAACGCCAGGACGAAGAGGCGCGGCCGCGTCAGCCGGGTGTCGTCGTCGGCTTGCAGCGCGCGATCGATGTCTCTAGTTTGCATTGCTTCCCTCCTTCGTGGATTTCGGCGCAGCCTCCACTTGCAATCGTCGCTTTTGCGCAGCGCGTTGCATGGCGCTCAACGTCGAGAGCAGCAGCGCGCCGGTCAGCCCCGAGCCGACCGCGGCCTCCGCCAGCGCCACATCGGGCGCCTGCAGCCGCACCCACGCCAGCGCCACCAGCAATCCGAACGCAATGAACAGCATCACTGCGCGTAGCAAGTTCGGCGTCGTCAGAGCCAGCCAGGCGCAGGCCAGCAAAATGATCACCAGCGTCGCGTCGAACCACTCAACCACCATCATGGCGACTCCTCTTCCCTCGTTTCCGGTGTTTTCACAGCCTGGAGTCGGCGATGCGTTTTTCGGCGACGCCAGGCTTCGCCCGCTTTTCAACGACCGGAGCCCGTTCCTCTTCCATCTGCTGGAGCGCTCTGCGCGCAATCAGATGCGCGACGGTGGCGCTGGCGAAGAGCACAAGCGCCCAGATGAACACCAGCTTGAGCCGCACCAGCCAGTCCTCGATTTGAAAGAGGGCGCTGAGCACGATCAGCCCCAGGCCGAGGTTGTCGGCCTTGGTCAGCGCATGAAGCCGCGTGAACACATCGGGCAGGCGCAACAGGCCGACGGTGCCGGCTAAAAAGAAAAACCCTCCAAGCGCCAGACAGGTTAAGGAGATCAGGTCATTCCAGCTCATGACGCTCTTTTTCCTCCGTCGTCGTTCCATGCGGGGGCCGACCGTAGTGCGCCCCGTATTGGGTGAAAACGACGCCCAGGACGCCCGCCAGCAACGCAAAGATCAATGCGACGTTCTGAAACGCTACGTTGCCGACCGCCACCGACAAAAGGATCAGGATCGCAGTTCCGGTCGTGCCGAACAACTGAATGGCCAGCAGGCGGTCGGCGCTGGTCGGCCCGCGCCAGATGCGGATCAACCCTGCGCCGATTGTCAGCAAGAGAAAGAGGGCGGCTGCATGATAGACGGAATCCATCGCCATGGGAACCTGCACCCAGTTCAAATTGCGCTGTTTTGCTGTTGTGAGGAGAGCGCCAGATTGAAGCCGTACATGTCGCCGATGCGCTCCTCCAGAGTCCTCAGTTCTTCCATCACGTGGGCGTCCACGTCCAGCGCGTTCACGACCAATACGTCGCCTTGCAGATCGACGCCCAGGGTGCCGGGCAGCAGGCTCGCCGCGTTCGACATGACGACGCGCGCCGAACAAGGAGGCAGGCGCAAAGGATAGCGCACCATCCCTGGCTTCAGCGGCATTTGAGGGCGCATGACCCGGCTGGCGACGTCGATGCTGCTGAACAGCGACTTCCAGAAGAAATAAAGGGCGAAGCGCACGGCGCCGATGGGATGAATCCGCCATCGACGCGGAGAGAGCATGGCGAAGCTGAAGGCTGTGGCGAGCGCAATGATCGGAATGCCTAGCGTCCAGGACTCAGCGTCGCCACGGTTCAGCACCCACCACAGTGCAGCGAAACCGAGGCTGCGCAGCATCGCGTCGAGCGCCATAAGGAGCGTCGGCGAGGGTTGCCTTTTCATGCGCCGAGAATATGGGTGATGATGGTGGCGCCGCTGCCGCCGATATTCTGCGCCATCGCCAGGCGCGCGTTGGGCACCTGGTTGGCGCCGGCTGCGCCGGTCAACTGCAACACACACTCGACGATCTGATAGACGCCGGTGGCGCCGACGGGATGGCCGCGGCTCTTCAGGCCGCCCATCGTGCTGATCGGGATGCGGCCGTGGATGCCGATCTCCCCTTCATGCGCCATGCGCCAGCCCTCCCCGCGGCGCGCAAAGCCGTTCGCCTCCAGGCTCAGCGCCGTCATGATGGTGAAGGCGTCGTGCAGCTCGAAGAGGTCGAGATCCTCGGGCGAGACGCCCGCCTGTCGAAAGGCTTTCTGGCTGCTGATGTGCGCCGCTTCCAGGAAGAGCGGGTCGCGGCGGTCGTGCACGGCCAGCGTATCGTTGGCGCTGGCGCTCGCCAGAATCTGCACCGCGCCGCGATGATGGCCGGTCGTGAAGCGATGCGCCCACTCGGTCGGCGCCAACACCACCGCGGCGGCGCCGTCGCAGACCGGGCTGCTGTCCATGATGTTGATGGGCGTGGCGATCACCGGCGCGCGCAGATAGTCTTCGAGCGTGATCGGCTCTTGAAACATGGCGTTCGGGTTGTTGGCGCCGTTGCGATGCGCGTTGATGCTGAAGCCGGCGAAGGCGTCGAGCGGAACGTCGTATTCATACATGTATCGTTGCATGATCAGGGCGTTCAGGCCCACGAAGCTGACGCCGTGCAGCGCCTCATATTCGGCGTCGGCCGCCGTCGCCAGGCCGGCGGTGGTGTCTTTGCCCACCGTGTCGGTCATCTTCTCCAGCCCGGCGACAATGACGATGTCGTGAAAGCCGCTGGCGACGGCCATCGTCCCGACGCGCAGCGCGGCCGCGCCGCTGGCGCACGCCGCCTCGACTTTCGCCGCCTCAATGCCGTGCATTCCGCAAAAATCCGCCACCAGCGTGCCGAGGTGCTCCTGGTCGAGCAGATTCCCGCTGAGCATGTTGCCGACGAAGAGCGCATCGGCGCGCTCGACGCCCGCATCCGCCATGGCGCTGGAAATCGCCTCATAGGCGAGCTCGCGCGCAGAGCGCTCCCACAGTTCGCCGACCGGAGTCTGGCCGATGCCGATAATCGAAACAGAACGCATAAACCCTCCTGATGATTTTCGTCTCGGCGGTCAGGCGTCGTCACGCGCCTGGGCCGCGTTCAATTTTGTCTTATTGTACCGGCAACAGGCAAACGTGCATGTAATCGAGACCGCTTTGCAGGGGAGACGAAGGTCATCCCACCCATCATGTTCAGGATGCAGCGGCGCCGGCGAGGACGGTCAAACTGCTGCGAGCGCCTGCTCTAAATCTGCGAGCAAATCTTCCGGGTGCTCGACGCCGATGGAGAGGCGCACCATCTTGTCGGTGATGCCCATCTCGATGCGCTCCTCCGGGTCCACGTCGGAGTGCGTCATGGAGGCCGGGTGTTCGGCCAGGGATTCGGTGCCGCCCAGGCTGACGGCCAGGTGAAAAAGCTGCAGCGCGTTGAGGAAACGGAACGCCTCCGCCTCGCCGCCGACGATTTCAAAGCTGATCATGCTGCCGGGCGCCAGGCACTGCCGCCGATAGAGCGCGTGCTCGGGCGTGTCCGGCGCGAGATGACCGAGATAATAGACGCGCTCCACCTTGGGATGGTCGGCCAGAAAGTCGGCGACGTAGCGCGCGTTTTTCATCTGCGAGGTCATGCGCAGCTTGAGCGTCTCCAGACTGCGCAGCAACATCCAGCCGGTCATGGGGCTGGCCATGGTGCCGAAGATGGTGCGAAAGGTTTTCACCTGATCGATCAGGCTCCTGGCGCCGAGCGCCACGCCCGCGATCAGGTCGCTGTGTCCGCCGATGAACTTGGTGGCGGAGTAGAGCACAAGATCGGCGCCATGCTGCAACGGGTGTTGCCAGAGCGGGCCGAGGAAGGTGTTGTCCACGGCGAGCAGCACCTGGCGCCCGGGACGCGAGAGCCGACGCGCCAGCCCGGCGCAGGCGGCGATGTCGACCAGGGCGTTGGTGGGGTTGGCGGGCGTCTCGATGTAGATCATGCCGACGTGCTCGCGGAGGTTGCGGTCGAGCAGCGCCTGCTCGAAGCCCTCCATGCCTGCATTCGCCAGCACGCCGACCGGGCGAATGCCGAAGCGAGGCAGGATGTGCTTGAGCAAATAGTCGGTGCCTCCGTAGACCGGCTCGCTGAAGAGCACCACGTCGCCCGGCGTCAGGAAGGTGAGCAGCGTGGTGGTGATCGCCGCCATCCCGCTCTCGAAGACCGCCGCAGCCTCGGCTTCGTCCCACAGAGTGAGTCGGTCTTCGAGGATTTCCAGGTTAGGATTGTTGAGGCGGCTATAGATCAGCCCCATCTCTTCGCCAGGCCGTTCTTTGCGCAGCCCATAGGCAAGCTCGAAAAAGGCCTTGCCTTCCTCTGCGCTTTGAAACACAAAAGTCGAAGTGAGAAAGAGCGGCGGCTTGATGGCGCCCACCGAAAGCTCGGGGCGATAGCCGTAGCCCATCATCAGGCTTTCAGGCCGGAGGCGTTTGCCGGCGATGGTGCGTCGATGGGAGTCATGTTGATTTGTGGTCATGTGGCGTCTCCATTGACATGATTTGACCGGAAGGAAAGGATATTTTCATTATAGCTGCAGTGAACGCCGCAACGAATCGGCCATCCAGCCAGGAACGTGGACGACAAAAACAAAATCCTTTCCACTTTGTGACTTCGCGTCGTTGTGGTTGATTTTTCCGGCCAGGAAAGCGGACGACGCAAACAAAATTCTTTTCCACCCTTAAAAACGAATTGACAGTGGCGCATCTTTTCGGTAAGGTTACTGCACTGTGCAAGAGGTTTTGTGGAATTGCCTGTCGTGAAGATCGCATTGTTTGGCGCCACAGGTCGCACCGGTCGCCATATTTTGCGGGCAGCCCTTGCCGATAGTCATCAGGTGCACGCGCTGGTGCGCAGCCCATCGAAGTTGACGCTCCCCGACGAAGCCGTCGTAGTCTTTGTGGGCGACGCGCTGGACGTGGAAATGGTGAAGTACACCATGCGCGAATGCGATGTTGTGGCCAGCGCGTTGGGGCTCACCGACCCTTTTAAGCCGGAAGCGCTTTCGCAGGCGACGGCCAACATTATCGCCGCCATGGAGAGCCTGGGCTTGCAGCGTCTGGTGGCGGTGGCCGGTGCAGGCATCCTGCAGGATCGCAAGACAGGGCGTCTGCGCCTGGAGTCGCCGGACTTCAATCCCGCCTATCTTCCCTATGCCAGGGAGCATTTCCGGATGTTGGAGCTATTGACGCATTCCCATCTGGCCTGGACGTTGGTCTGTCCGCCGGCCATGCGCGAAACGCCGTCCGTTCCGCTGCGCGCCGAAGCGAACGTTCTACCGGAAGGGGGGCGCAGGGCGTCTTACGCGGCGGTGGGAGAGTTTGTATACAGGTTGCTGAGTTCGTTGGAGTATCTCCACCAGTGCGTGGGGGTCGCCGAGTGAGGAGTTATGCCTACGCATTATAAAGGAACGCCCGAAGAAATGCTGGCGCTGGATACATTCATCAAGCTGACGCGCGCCAACAACTCTCTGATGGCGCGTATCGCCCAACACGGCACCCATCCCACCCTGAGCGTCAGCCAATTCGGCACGCTGGAGGCGCTCTATCACCTTGGCCCGATGTCGCAGACGGAGATCTGCGGCAAGCTGCTCAAGAGCGGCGGCAACACGACGTTGGTTATCGACAACCTTGAAAAGCGCGGCCTGGTGCGCCGACGCAGGGCCCCGGAGGACCGTCGCGTGATCATCGTCGAGCTGACCGAAGAAGGGCGAGAATTGATCCGCTCCATCTTTCCGCGCCATGCTCAGGTCATCGCTCAGGAGATGTCCGTGCTCACGCCCGAGGAGCAGCGGATTCTGGGCGAGCTTTGCAAGAAGCTAGGCAAGGGGCGGACCTCCTGCGCTCCCCAGACGGATGAAGCATCGTGCGAGGCAGCTCCAGAGTTGGAGCCTCAAAGTTGAATCTGCTTGTTGGTCATCGTGAGCCTGACGGTTGCGACGGCAATGAATTAGCCCCCACAATCAATCGGCAGAGACGCAGAGAACACAGAGGCCGATGGCGGCGTGCTCTGTGTTCTCTGTGTTTTGTGACGAAAAACGCCTCCCGTTTCAGGAAAGCTGATACAAGCGCTGCGCGTTGTCCCAGAGAATGTCCTGTGCCGCCTGCATCGCCTCCTCTTCCTTTAAAAAGCCTTGTTGCGTTAACTCGGTCAACGCCTGAGCGAGTCCCCAACGTCCCCAGCGCGCGGCGATCCAGTAAATCTCGGGCATCGTGAAGGCGTCGGTGGCGAAGAGCACCTTGCGGAAGGGCGCCATGCCCAAAATATCGCGAATCATGGCGGGGATGCCTACGGTGGCGAAGGGCACGGCGAGCGAGAGGTCCATCCAGACGTTAGGATAGATGGCGGTGAGGTGCGTCAACTCGCGGAAGAAGGGCCAGCCTGCGTGCAGCAGGACCAGTTGCACGGCGGGATATGCCTCGATTACGTTGCGCAGATGCAGCGGGTTCGCATAGCGAAGATCAGCGTCGCTGTCGCCGAAGCCGGTGTGAAACTGGATCGGCAGCGTCTGTCGCTCCGCCTCGACCAGGGCGAGATGCACGATGTAATCGCACAACCCTTTGCGCGCCAGACGCACGCGGCCCTCGCGAGCCGCCATTGCCTTTAAGTATGCAAAATCCCGCTGCGCCGCCTCCCGGTCAGGCGCATCGATTTGCAATCCTGTGCGGTAGGCGATGATGCTCTTGAACGCCACGACGCCCTGGTCGCGCGCCGCAGCGATGCGCTCCCGGAACGCCTCGAGCATGCGCTCGAACGTTGGCTCGGCCACGATCAGCTCCTCGGCGAGGCGCTCCAGCCGCAAGATCGGATGGACGGGGCAGGGCAGCAGCGCCTGCATGCCCGCATGGTCATAGGCTTCGGCGCTGCCGTAGCCGTAGTCGCAGAGCACCATGCCGATGTTGACGTCGGCGAAGAGGCGGGCCGTGTACTCCTTTTCACTGAGACGTGCGCGCGCCGCCAGAATCCCCTCTACAGTCGGCTCGCTTCCCAAAAATTCCGCCAACCATCGGATAGCCGTGCGAAAGACGAGCAGGCTGGGCACGTAGCGCTGATGGGTCACAGGATCGGTCGATTCGGTGAACCAGCGTTGAAAGCGCGCTGGATCGTCTGTGGCCGTGCGGCGCAGAAACGGATGCGCATGGTGATCGAGAATGGGAATGTGGTCGAAGTTCAACATGGAGCGGAGTCCATCGGCGTCTTCAGAACTTGTAGATGTGGTGCTTGATCTCGAAATCGACGTCCTGGGCGGAGAAGGCGGCGTACTCCGAGCGCTTGACGGTGATGTACGCGTTCGCCAGCACCGGCCCCAACGCCTCCATCAGCACCGGGTCGGCCTCCAGCGCGTCGAGCGCCTCGGCCTGGGTTGTCGGATAGCGGCGGATGCCGCGCGCAGCGCGTTCCTCCTCGCTGTAGTTGCCCGGATCGATCAGCGTCGCCTGACCCGGCGTCAGCTCCCGCTTCACGCCGTCCAAGCCGGCGGCGATCAATCCGCCCAGCGCCAGGTAAGGGTTGCTGCTGGAGTCCGAAGCCTTCAGCTCCAGGTTGATGCTGGTGTCCTCGCTGCCCCAGTGTCCGGAGACGACGCGCACCGCCGCCTCGCGGTTGTCCGGCCCCCAGGCGGTGTAGGCGCTGCTCCAGAAATGGGGTTGGAGACGGCGGAAGGAGTTGTAGCTTGGCGTCGTCAGCGCCAGCAGGCCGGGGAGGTGCTCCAGCACGCCGGCGATGAAGTGATAGCCAACTTTGCTGAGCAGATACGGGTCCGAAGGATCATAGAGCAGGTTGCGCTTGCCTTCCAGGTCCCATAGGCTCCAGTGAATGTGGCAGCCGTTGCCGGCCTGGTCGGGCATGGGCTTGGGCGCCAGCGAGGCGATGACGCCGAACCGCGCGGCGACGCTGCGAATGGTTTCGCGGAACCAGATTTGGTTGTCGGCGGCGCGTAACACCGGCGCATGATGCAACGGCATTTCATGTTGGCCATGACCTAGCTCCGGGTAGTAGGCGTCCACCGGAATGCCCTGCGCCTCGAACGCGGCGACGATGGCGTCGATCACGTCGGCGGCGGCCGTCATCGAGATCGTGCTGAAGCAGAGGCCGGTGTCGATGGGGACATACTTCCCCGGCGCTTCTTCGCGGAAGAGGCTGAACTCGCCTTCCATCGCCGCCTGCATGGTCATGCCGGCGTCGGCGAGGCGGGCAATCATGCGCTTGAGGAAAGAGCGCGGGCACGCCTCCCACGGCTGACGGTCGAGCTTGATCATGTCGCACATCATGGCGGCGCTGTGGGGGGCGTAGGGCAGAATCACCAGGCTGTCGGGGTCGGGCACCAGGCGAATCTCGCCGACCGGCCCCATGCCCTCGACCGGCTGAAGCTGGTCGAGCATGTTCATCGCCTGCATGGCCAACGTCAGACCCTGCCCCGAAGCCATGCGGCTGGCCAGCCGCTCGATCGGCACCAACTTGCCGCGAATCGTGCAGCCGTTGTCACAATAGAGAAAGCGGACCAGGCGCACACCCGCCGCCTTGCACTGGGTGACGACTTGGTCGATGTTCATAACAAATTCCCTTTCCTGATGTTGCGGGCTGTATGGTGCATGTGGCGTGATGGGTGTTTCGTGTTGCGTGTCTCGTTACAGAACGCGAAACACGCAACACGCACCCCTTGTCGTTAATTTACGGTTGGATTTCGGTGACGAAGGAATAGACGCCGTCTTGCACCTGGATGATCGTCACCGACTTGATCGGCTTGCGCTGTCCTTCGGGATAGCTGATGACGCCCGTCACGCCCTGGAAGCCTTGTGTGGCCGCCAGTGCGTCGCGAATGGCGGCGGGCTCCGTCGAACCGGCGCGGCGGATGGCGTCGGCGATCAGGTTCATGGTGTCATAGCCCAGCGCAGCGAAGGCGTTCTCCGGTCGGCGGCCGTACTCCGCCTCATAGGCGGCGACGAACGACTGCACAATCTCCGCCTCGTTGTCCAGCGAAGCGTGCGTCGAGAAGTAGACGTCGTCGGCCAGCTCGCCCGCCACCTCGCCGATCAGCGGCGTGTCGAAGCCGTCGCCGGAGATGATGGGTTGCGTCAGCCCGGCTTCGCGGAATTGCTTGGTGGTGATGCCCGCCTCGTTCGGGATCGCCGAAATGAAGAGCACGTCCGGCTGCGGGTCCAGCGCCTTCACGCGCGCGATCTGGGCCGAGAAGTCGGTGTCGCCGGAGTTGTAGGTGTCCTCCAGCACGATGGTTCCGCCGTTGGCCTCCCAGCGCTCCTTGAAGAAGCGCGCCAGCGCAGTGGTGAAGTCATACGCCTGATCGACGAGCATGTAGGCCGTGCGCGCGCCCAGCTCGTTGAAGGCGTAGTCGGCGATGGCGTAGGCCTGGGCGTCGTCGCCGAAGGGCGCCATGAAGAAGTAGTCGCCGATCTGTTCGGGCAACGCCGGCAGCGTGGCGCCCGCCGTGACGAAGGGGATGCCCGCCGCCTGCGCGATGGGGCCAGCCGCCAGCGCAAAGGTCGAATCGTTTAACCCGCCGATCGCCACGACCTTGTGCACCTCGATCAGCTCGGTGGCGGCGCTGGTCGTCGCCGTCTGGTCGGACTTGCCATCGATGGCGATCACCTCGATCATCTGGCCGTTGATGCCGCCGGCCTCATTGATCTGTTTGGCCGCCAGCTTGAAGCCGTTGAGGCCCGGACCGTCGATCGAAGCCATGCCGCCCGTCACGCCGTAGAGCGCGCCGATCTTGATCGCGCCTGCGGCGGGCGCCGCCTCCTGTGCAGGCGCCTCGGTCGCCGCCGGCGCAGCAGCGGGCGCCACCGGAGCCGGACAGCCGGCCAGCGCAAGGCTTAGCGCCAACAACAATGAGAGCATCGTCCATGTGCGTCGCATAGAGTCCCTCCTTTTAGAAAGAAAAAGAACACGGAAAATAAAACGATGAAACGATCAGAGCTTGTGGTGCAGGCCGGTCGCCTTTCCACCTCCAATCTCTCATCCCCGATCCTCCGATCACCGCTCCACCATCCCCGGCAACCGGATTTCCCTGCCGCCGAACAGCCCCTGTCTGCGGAAGATCATCACCAGCGCAGCCAGCAGGGCGATAATGATCTGACTCAAGCCGTAGAGCGGAGTCCCGCCGGCGGCCAGCGCCGTCTCCACCTGACGCAAGCTCTCCGGCAACAGCGTCAACAGCACGGCGCCGATCACCGAGCCGGTGATGCTGCCCATGCCGCCCACCACCAGCATCACCACGATGTTGAAGGTGATGACAAACGAAAACGACGACGGCGTGATGGCCGTGATCAGATGGGCGTACAGCGAGCCGGCGACGCCGGCGAAGAAGGCGCTCAAAACGAAAGCCAGCAAGCGCGTGCGCAGCACATTCACCCCGCGCGCCTGCGCCGCCAGCCAGTCCTCGCGGATGGCGATCATGGCGCGGCCGTAGGGGGAGTGCACCACCATCCACACCACGTAGATCGTCAACACGGCCCAGCCGAAGGTCCACCAAATGTTGCTGAGCGGCGGAATGCCGTTGATGCCGCGCGCGCCGCGCGTCACGTCCTGCCAGTTGTTGGCGACCACGCGCACGATCACCATCAGCCCTAGCGTGGCGACGGCCAGATAGTGGCCGCGCAGCCGCAACACGGGAAGTCCAACGATCACCGCAGCGATCGCCGCCATCACGCCGCCGGCGATCGTCGCCGGCAGGAACGGGATCGAGGTCGCTTGCAGCCACGTCGGCAGGCCGGGGAAGGAGGCCGTTTTCATGGCGACCGGAAGCGAGAGCAGCGCCGCCGTGTAGGCGCCGATCGACATGAACGCGGCGATGCCGAGCGAGAAGTCCCCGGCGAAGCCATTGGTCAGGTTCAGGCTGACGGTCAGAATGATGTTGATCCCGATCACCGCCAGAATGCGAAGGTAATAATTGTTCAATGTGCTCTGCGCCAGCCACAACAGCGTCGCCAACAGCGCAATGTACGCGCCGCCCACCAGCAGATTGCGCGCCGCCCCGTTGATGTTCACCCTGCGCACGCTTTCCATCGCTCGAGACATATCGCTACGCCCGCTCCTCTGTGGATGCGCCGAGAATGCCGTTGGGGCGAATCAGAAGGATGAGGAGCAGCAGGGCGAAGACAAAGGCGTCGCGGTAACCCGAATAGGCGGGCGGCAGAAAACCCACGAAGAAGATTTCGGCGAAGCCCAGCAGATAGCCGCCCAATACTGCGCCGGGAATGACGCCGATGCCTCCGATCACGGCGGCCACGAAGGCCTTAAGCCCCGGCAAAAAGCCCATGAACGGCTCTACAGTAGAGTACTTGGCCGCCCACAGCCAGCCTGCGGCGGCGGCCAACATGGAGCCAAGAAAGAAGGCGACCATCACCACGCGGTTGATGTCGATGCCCATCAGCCTGGCCGCGCGCAAGTTTTCCGCCGCCGCGCGCATGGCGATGCCTGTGCGCGTGTTGCGCACGTAGAGCGTCAACGCCGCCATTAACGCCACCGACAGCCCAACGGTCAGCGCATCGAGCGTGCTGAAGCTGACCCCCGCCACTGTGTGAAGCTGATTGACCCCCGCCGGCAAGTTGAAGGCGCGCGGCTGCGCCGTCACCGTCATCACCATCGAGTTCTCGATGATGCTGCTGACCGCCAGCGAGGTGATCAACATCGTGACCTCCGGCGCTCCCCGCAACGGCCGATAGGCGAGCCGCTCCACCAGGATGCCCACAAAGCCGATCACGAGCATCGGGATGAACAGCGTCAGGATCAAAGGGGTGAACGCAGCGCTCACCAACAGCAGGCCCAGATAGGCGCCCAGCATCAGCAGATCGCCGTGCGCAAAATTGATCAGCCGCAACAGGCCGTACACCATGGTCAGCCCGATGGCGATCAGCGCATACATGCTGCCCAGGTTCACGCCGTTGATAATCTGTTGCGCAACATAAGTCGGTGTGAACAACGTCTGTGCTCTCCTCTCAAAGCTCCCAGCCCAAAGTCTGTCGACCCCACTCCGACGCCAGCCCCGCCCCCGTCAAGGCGACGGCGGCCAGCGCTGAATCACGCCAGCTAAAGTCGAGCCAAACGCCCATGGTGAAGATAAACGCGAAGATGATTGCGCTAGAATCGCGTAGGTGTTTTTCAACAGGGTCATTGACTTAAGTACGCCTTTCTAACTTCCGGATTGTCGATCAATTGTTTCGCCGGTCCGGCGAGCCGCACTTCACCGGTTTCGAGCACATAGGCGCGATCGGCGACGGTCAGCGCCAGGTGCGCATTTTGCTCGACCAGTAAGATGGTCACCCCCTCTTCATGCAGTTGCTGAATGACGCTGAAGATGCGCTGCACGATCAACGGCGCCAGTCCCAACGAAGGCTCGTCGAGCATCAAAAGGCGCGGTCGGCTCATCAGCGCGCGGCCGATGGCCAGCATCTGCTGCTCGCCGCCGCTGAGCGTGCCGGCCAGCTGCGAGCGCCGCTCAAGCAGCCGTGGAAAGAGCGCATAGACGCGGTCAAGGTCCTGCTTCACGCCGGCGCTGTCCTTGCGCTGATACGCCCCCAAGCGCAGATTCTCCTGCACCGTCAGCCGACCGAAGACCAGCCGCCCTTCCGGGCAGTGGGCGACGCCCCGCGCCACGATCGCATGCGGGGGCAGCTTCGTCGTCTCTTCGCCGTCGATGACGATGCGCCCGCTGCGGATCGGCGCCATGCCGGAGATCGCCATGAGCGTGCTGGTTTTGCCTGCACCGTTATTGCCGATCAGCGTCACCAACTCGCCCTCCCCCACTTCCAGCGACACGCCCCGCACAGCCTCGATGCCGCCGTAGGCGACGGTCAGATCTTCAACGCGCACCATGGTTTTCCACCTGTCCCAAATAGGCTTCCACCACCAGCGGATTGCGCCGAATCTCGTCGGGCGCGCCTTCGGCGATCAGCCGACCATAGTTGAGCACCTGGATGCGCGAGCACATGTTCATGATCAGGCGCATGTTGTGTTCGATCAAAATGGTCGTCAGATTGAACTCTCGATGCAGGCGCAGGATCAGATGCATCAGCGCGTCCGCCTCGGTGGGGTTCATGCCGGCGGCCGGCTCATCGAGCAACAACAGGCGAGGGCGCAACGCCAGCGCACAGGCCAGCTCCAGCCGCCGTTGCTGGCCGTAGCTCAGCTGCGCAGCGGGCTTATGCGCTGCATCCGCCAGATCGACGAGCGCCAGCAATTCCCGCGCGCTTTGGGTCAACGTCGCCTCGCTGCGCAAGAAGTGGGGCGTGCGCAAGACCACCTGCCAGAGCGCCACGCTTTCGTGCATCTGGAGCGGAATGCGCAGATTTTCCAGCGCCGTCAACGCCGGAAAGAGCCGCACCTTCTGAAAGGTGCGAGCCACGCCCAGACGGGCGATCTCGTCGGGCCGGCGCCTGGTGACCTCGACGCCGGCAAAGCGAATCACGCCGGTCGTCGCCGGCGTGACGCCTGTGAGCAGGTTGAAGAGCGTCGTCTTGCCGGCGCCGTTGGGGCCGATGACGCCGAGCAACTCTCCTTGACGAAGGGAGAGGTTGTACTCTTCCAGGGCTTGCAACCCGCGAAACGATTTCCCCAGGCGCTCGACGTTGAGCAGCAATGCGGATGAGTCAGCCATCGCCATGCGTTTCTGTTTCGGTCAAGCGATTCAGACACAAGAAGTCAAAATGATGCGGAAAGGTCGAAGCGATGAAAAAATTCACGCGCTCTGTGAATTTTCCCAACCAGAAAAAGTATAAACCGGCGTTGGCAGGCTGTCAAAAGGCAAAAAAATGACCGACCGAAAATGCTGCGAAAGGAGGGCGCTTGTTTTTACAGACAAATTGCCGATGAGGCCAATTTGCATGGATCGAGGCCTTGGGCGCAGAATGACAAAATCATCAGATTTTACCATTCCAAAATCATTACGAATCATCGATTGCGCGTTGAGAAAAGAGCCATGAAACTCTTGAACTGGATCACTCCCG